>Ga0265297_10000090_pt1 | contig 321957 bp, 289 predicted proteins | sample Munlanlwell13791_FD_192502 | JGI IMG/M metagenome (GOLD analysis project Ga0265297, IMG submission 192502) | Leachate microbial communities from a municipal landfill in Southern Ontario, Canada - Leachate well 137-91 | ecosystem: Engineered > Solid waste > Landfill > Unclassified | place...
TTACAAGTTGGGGGCTTAATGATGTTTCCGTAATAGATGCTCTAAACAATGTTGTAACTGCAAACATAAAAGTTGGAATCTCGCCTATGGGGATAAAAGGGAATTTCACAACCAATAAAATATATGTTACAAATACGGGGAGTGAGAATGTTTCTGTTATAAATGCTTCAACTAACTCCTTAATAAAAAATATATATATTGGAAAGTGGCCTGGAGATGTTGCCGTAAATCCAAATACCAATAAAGTTTATATTTCAAGGGATGACCATAATGTTTCGGTAATAGATGGGGGAACTGATTCCGTGCTAAAAACCATAAGTATTAACGGAAGGTCCGAAGGAATAGGTGTAAATCTAGTAACGAATAAGGTATATGTAGCAAATATTGACAGCGCTATTCTTGTAATGGATGGCTCAACAGACTCAATAATAAAAATTGTAGGAGAAGGCAAAAAATGGCCTCACAGCATAGGTGTTAATTCGCAAACTAACAAAATATATGTTACAACCGGGGGAGGGAATCTTCTTGTAATAGATGGAGCCACCGATTCGCTTATAAAAACTATAAAAGTTGGTGAGTATCCATGGGGAATTGGCATAAGTTCGAAGATAAATAGAATCTATGTTGCAAATACCGATACTACTATTTCCGTAATAGACGGAACTACTGATTCGGTAATACAAACGGTTACTGTCGGAAGGTGTCCTTGGTTTATCGCTGTAAATGACAGTACAGGAAGGATTTATGTGCCCTGCCTTTTTGATGGCGCAGTTTGGGTATTAGTGGATACGAAAGGAATAGAGGAGAATACGCCATCGCTTGGGCAGGGTATTGCTACGCTCCGGATAACTAAGAATCCTTTTATTAAGTCAACAGTTATAAGTTATTACATCCCTGCTAAAAGTAAAGTGTCATTAAAGCTTTATGACGTTTCTGGTAGTTGTGTGAAAACATTAGTTAAAGAAGAGAAAGAAGCAGGAAATTACAGCGTGGGCGTGAGGGGGATGAGCGCAGGAATATATTTTGCTACCCTCATAGCAGGGAATTATAAGGAGACAAGGAAATTGATATTAATGAAGTAGGGAGAAAACTATGAAAAAACTAAATATGTTAATAGTTTTTACAATTACAATACTGAGTCAATGTGTATGGGCAAAAGTATCAGTAGTTGACAGTATAATGTTATGCCCGCAAACAGGAAATGGATTGGGCACAATTGGCGTAGCCATAAACCCAACAACTAACAAAATCTATGTGGCAAATTATAATACTTGTAATGTTTCGGTCATTGATGGGACTAATAATACAGTGATTGCTACAGTAACCGTCGGGTCTTCCCCCTATGCTATATGTATAAACCCGACAACAAATAAAATCTACGTAGCAAATGTAGGCAGTAATAACGTTTCAGTCATTGATGGTTCTAATAATTCAGTGGTTGCAACAGTAGTTGTTGTGTCTGGGCCTGCTGGGTCTGGTCCTCATTGTATATGTGTAAATCCAACCACAAATAAAATTTATGTGGCGAGTTGGTATAACAATAATGTTTCAGTAATTGATGGAACAAAAGATTCAGTGGTTGCGAAAGTGTCCGTTGGGTCTACCCCAGAGGGTATATGTGTAAATCCGGCAACGAATAAAATCTATGTGGCAAATTATAATGACGATAATGTTTCAGTAATTGACGGGACAACTAATTCGGTCATTGATACAGTAGCAGTTGGGTCTTATCCTCAGAGTATATGTGTAAATCCGACAACAAATAAAATCTATGTAGCTACTTATTATGCGAACGTTTCGGTAATTGATGGAGCGAATGATTCAGCTATTGCTGCAATACCTGTCGGTCAATATCCTTGTGGAATATGTGTAAATCCGACAACAAATAAAATCTATGTGGCAAATCATAATAGTAGTAATGTTTCAGTTATTAATGGAACAAATAATACAGTGATTGCAACAATATCCGTCGGGTTTTACCCTTTAGATATTTGTATAAATCCAACAACAAACAAAATCTATGTGACAAATTATGATAATAATAATGTTTTGGTAATTAATGGGACAAATAATTCATTAATTGGGACAGTAGTCATTGGGGTTCAGCCTTATGGTATATCTTTAAATCCGACAACAAATAAAATCTACGTGACAAATTATTGTAGCAATAATATTTCGGTTATTAATGGAACGAATGATTCAGTAATTGCTGCTGTAACCGTTGGGACTTCTCCCGCTGCTATATGTATAAATCCAACAACAAACAGAATCTATGTTGCAAATGCGGGTAGCGATAACGTTTCAGTAATCAATGGTACGAATAATTCAGTAGTTGCGACAGTAACCATTGGAGGTTCTCCTTATGGTATCTGTGTAAACCCGACAACAAATAGAATTTATGTGACAAATTCGGATAGTAGTAACGTTTCAGTCATTAATGGAACCAATAATTCAGTTATTGCAAGAGTAACTGTTGGGTCTGACCCTCGTGGTATATGTGTAAATCCGGTAACGAATAAAATCTATGTAGTAAATCGAAGTAACAATAATGTTTCAGTCGTTAATGGAACAAATGATTCAGTGCTTGGGAAAGTATCTGTTGGGGATTATCCTTGGGGTATTTGTGTAAATTCGGTAACAAATAGAATCTATGTATCAACAGAAAACAGTAAAAATGTCGCAGTAATAAATGGGACAAATGATTCGGTCATTGCTACAGTAGCCGTTAATAAGTGGCCACTTGGAATCTGCGTAAACCCTACAACAAATAGAATCTATGTGGCAAATTGGGATAGTCATAATATTTCCTTAATTGACGGGACAAATAATTCAGTTATACAAACAGTTTCTGTAGGGAAACAGCCGGGATTTATTGCAGTTAATCCACAGGACAGTTTGATATATGTAAGTTGTTATTACGCGGGTGGAGTTTGGGTGCTTAAAGAGGATGGAGTAGGGATAGAAGAGAATCCCAATCCTAAAATCTCAAATTCCAAATTACAAATCTCCCCAAACCCATTTATTAAATCAACAATTATCAAGTATCAAATACCTGCCACAAGTAAAGTTTCGTTAGCCATTTACGATATTTCAGGAAGCTGTGTGAAAACATTAATTAACGAAGAAAAACCCGCAGGGAGTTATAATCTAACCCTGAATGCAAAGGATTATCCGTCAGGGGTTTATTTCCTGAAGCTGAACGCAGGAGAGCAAAAGATTGTGAAGAAATTAACATTGATAAAATAAGAGAGGTACAAATGAAATACTTTAAGGTATGCTTCGTAACGGGATTTTTTACCCTTTTATTAACGAACGCTTTTTCTGCAGAAAGGCGTGAAACCCATAAACCATGGTTTATGGGAAAATTTGGGAAACCGGAAAGGATACAAACTTCTCGAGATAGTTCCTTTGTGAAAAAAGAGAATAATACATTTTTTCAGAGCGGTGATACACTTGGAACTATTATGGGAACGGTAACCGATACCTACGGGAATCCAATCAAGGGCGTAGGATTTAGGGTCTCTAATTTTATTGAGAATAGTGGCTACAGTAGTGGAAGTTGGAAAACTGATTCTCTTGGGCATTATACTATTCATTTCTTTGCGGGAAAGCCTCTTGAGTTCACTATTTGTAAGCTTCAAATCAACAATGCAAATTCAATAGGCTACATAAGTGAATGGTATGATAATAAATATAACGAAGGCAGCGCAAATATAATAACCGTAGTTTTTCCCGATACAATAAAAAATATTGATTTTGAATTGGAAATTGGTGGCTCTATATCAGGATATGTTACCAGCGCTAAAGGTCCACTTAAAAATGTCTATATTAATGTTTATGATGCCGTTATCGATGACAATAGTTCTTATGGTTACACGGATTCAATGGGATATTATATTGTAAAGGGCTTACCGACAGGAAGCTATAATGTTCACACCTCTTGTTGGGAAAGCGGTTATATAGACGAATGGTATGATAATAAGTTAAGTCGTGAAAATGCCAATATAGTCTCTGTTACAGTCCCTGATACTACAAAAAATATTAATTTTGAATTAGAATTTGGCGGTTGCATAGCAGGATATGTTACGAGCGCTAAAGGACCTCTTGCGAGTGTAAGCGTTGGTGTTTATAATGCAACTACTAAAGGATGGGTTGGAAATGGAGGAACAACTGATTCCAACGGGTATTATATTGCAACTGCCTTACCAACGGGAAGTTATAAAGTAAAAGCCGGACATGATAGTGGATATGTTACCCTTTACTGGAATAATAAACTTGACTGGAACTCGGCAGGTTTAGTAAACGTAACATTACCGGATACCGTAAACAATATTAATTTCTCTTTATATATTGGCGGGAAAATCAAAGGCAGCGTGTATAGTGCCAAAGGTCCAATTGGAAACGTAGAAGTTGATGCATTCAATATAAATTCAGGGGAAGTAGTAGGTGGTGAAGATACTGATTCAAGCGGGAATTATACAATTAAGAGTCTGCCGACAGGATATTATAAACTCTGGGCTTTCCCTAACATTTGGGGTGACAATGAAGATACTATTCATGCATTTGAATGGTATAATAATAAAAACAATTGGTTAAGCGCAGATTCCATATATGTTACTGCACCGGATTCAATAATTAACAAAGATTTCACACTTGAACAATGCGGTTTTATCACTGGCACGGTTTGTGGAACTCCAAAAACATCAATAACAGGTGCTGAGGTAGGAGGTTGGCTCTATATCAACAATTTTTATGGTTGGTTGCCTTTCTTTGTAGACGAAACAGGTACGGATGGCAAATATACCTTAAAAAATCTCCGCACAGGTAATTACAAAGTATTTGCAATGGCATCAGGATATGGAACTTTATGGTATAACCAGAAGCCTGATTCAAATACTGCCAATTTAGTTTCTGTTACAATGCCGAATGCTACTCCAAATATTGACTTTAATTTAACAGGTATTGAAGAGAGTGCAGGATTAAAAGATAGGATACCAAAGATAAAAACAACTCAAAATCCATTTATTCGGACCACAACAATTTCCTATCAGATACCGGTGAAAACTAAGGTTTTACTAAAAATTTATGATATTACCGGCAGACCCGTAAAGACATTGGTGAACAGTGAAAAAGAAGCAGGGAGTTATGATGTTAGTTTTAATGCCATGGGACTTTCTTCTGGTATCTATTTTGTAAGATTTGCCGCCGGCAACTATAAATCCACAAAGAAACTTATTTTAATGAGATAGGATTTACCGTCAATGCTTAGAGTTAGTTGACGGAAGGACTTTTTGTGAACTAACAAGGAGGAATTAATATGAATAAGGTATACAGAATTATAATAAGTTCTTTTGTTGTTCTCTTAATAACGGGAAATGTGTTTTCCAATGAGACTGTCGCAAATAAAAAAGATTTGTTAGTTAAGGGAAATAATACTTTTGCTTTTGATTTATATGCTAACTTAAAAAACAATGAAGGCAATTTATTCTTTTCGCCATACAGCATTTCAACTGCATTAGCAATGACTTATGCAGGCGCAAGAGGCAATACTCAAACACAAATGGCAAAAGTTTTACATTTTGACTTATTAGATACAACAAGTTTACACCCGGCATTTAAGAATTTAATTGTCGAAACCCAGAGCAAAAACAAAAACTACCAGTTAAACATTGCCAATACTTTATGGGGACAAAAAGGATATAAGTTTCTTAATGAATTTCTTAAAATTACAAAAGCTAACTACGGAGCAGGATTCAAAGAAATTGAGTTCGGGAATACGGAATTGGCACGCAAGACTATTAATAGTTGGGTTGAGGAACAAACCAAAAACAAAATTAAAGACATTATTCGACCGGGAACTATTAGTCCATTAACTCAGCTTGTTTTGACTAATGCGATATATTTCAAAGGCAATTGGGTTAAAGAGTTTGATGAGAAGGGAAATAAAAAGGGAACTCAAGAAGCTCCATTTTATGTGAAACCAGATAAAGGAATTCAAGTGCTTATGATGTCTCAAAAAGGAAACTTTAATTTTGTAGAAACGGATAAATTTCAGGCAATCGAATTGCCATATAAAGGGGGAAATTTATCAATGTTCGTTTTACTGCCGAAAAAGGTTGACGGGCTTGCTGAGTTGGAAAACTCTCTTGTATCAGACAATCTGAGCAAGTGGATAGAAAATCTCCAAAACCATGAAGTTAGGGTTTATTTTCCACAATTTAAAATGACTTCGGAGTTTAGCATGGCAGGAACACTTAATTCTATGGGAGTGACGGATGCTTTCTCTTCACAGTCTGCAGATTTTTCAGGAATGGCTGGCGACACGGGATTGTTTATTTCAACTGTAATCCATAAAGCTTTTATAGATGTAAATGAAAAAGGCACTGAGGCAGCAGCGGTGACGGTTGTAAAAATGCAAGTAGAATCGCGACGACCAATGGTTAGGCAAAAACAAATTCCGGTTTTCCGGGCAGACCATCCTTTTATATTTTTAATCCGGGATAATCGTTCTGGGAGTATTTTGTTTATCGGAAGATTAATAAATCCGATTAAATAAAATAAGAGAACAAAAAGACAAAACCCCTATTTTCTGTCCGTGCCATAGAACTCAAAGCCATAGAACTCAAAAGTCAGATACTCAGAGTTATTCATGGAAGGACTTTTTCATAAATACAGTATTTCCCCTATTGACAAGACTGACAAAAAAGCTCATATATGAATTAGAACATCGCAAAAATGAGAGACGGATTAATTTTTACCGGAAGTATTATAGCAATAGGAATTTTACTCCCTATTTTAGTTATATGTGGCATTGTATTGTTTTTTAGTCTCTTCAAAAGAGGAATTGAGATAGATTGAAAGCAAAGGCGCATGACTGGAAATCAGAAAAAGGCATTTCTCGAATGTCCTTGATAGACAAGGAAAATCGGTGCAATGGCTTGTTCTTAATAATCAACCTGAGTTGTTATCTATTTTGATTAGTTTTGATTTAGGTTTATGGGTTTTTATCTCTCTTAGTCACAAAAGATCCTATCCATTTGGCACAGGATTTTATCCCTGTTTATTTGTGAGAAAATGTTTATCTGTTCCTTCAAAAACAATAATGAAAAGAGAACGTCCAGTTCTCAGTCGGAAATTCATAAAGACGCGAATCCAAAGCAATATCCGCGCTTACCCCTTTAACCTTTATACCAAGACCAAAAGTAGGACCGCTCCTCTTGCCGGTTATGTCAGAAAAATATCCCCATCTTGCCGAGAAAATCTTATAAAACGTATATTCCAATCCAATCCCTTTCCATGTGTCACGGTAAATATAATCAAATCCCGATTCTTGCCAGTCTTGAAAAACCCCGACAAGGACTTTTGTTATATCTCCCGCAATAACGAGTTTATTGTTCGGCTTGTATGATATCCCGGCTCTGAGTATCCGTGGTAACGGCTCACCTATCCCGGCTTCTATATACGTTATGTCAGACCCGAGATTCTGTACTGATAACCCAAGCTGCAACCGTTTGCTAAAAACATAAAGACCGGAAAAATCAAATGCAAATGCTTGTCCTGAACCTCCATATCTGATGCTTTGTCCGTAAAGTAGCCTGATTGTCTCCACAGGGCAGAGAAAACTATAGATATATTTCACTCCCGCTCCTACGCTAAATTTTTTAGTTATCCTGTTAGCGTATGAAACTTTTGCTGAAAAATCCCAGTTTCCCCAGGGACCTATTTCATTTCCGCGGTTGTCCGTGCCTTCGGAAGTCCCGGTATGTAACCATATAACGTTCACGCCTATTGCCTGTTTGGATTCTTTTAGTGAATCCGGTTTAAAAATTGGAAAAACGGATGACAGGGTTTCGTAATATATACCGGGATATAATCCCGGCAGTAAGTTCATATGAGTAAACGCGATATTATGTTTCTGTTGGAACGCCATCCCTGCATCGTTATAATAAGTGGCCAGAGCGTCGTCTGCGACTCCGGTAAATACGCCTGCCATTCCGTTTTGTCTGGCATCAGGGAAAATGAGGAGAAAAGGCACGCTTAGCTCAGATACCCCGGAATAAGCACAGAACGGGCATAATATCACCGCTCCAAAGATTAGTGTTTTGTACGTTTTCATTTATCTATAAATTAATCAAACAGTCCCCTTTAGTCAACATTTTTCTTTTATTCTATGAATAGCCTCTGTTCTCAGCTATTCGTGTTCAACCGCGAACAAAATCTCCTTGATGTTAGAGACGCAATTCACCCCGATTCACCGAGGAATAAAAAAAGTTGGCATTAAAGATTGACAAAGATAGTTTTTGAGAATATTAAGTAATTGGTCTTGTTGGAATATGATTTTAATTAGGAGGAAAGATGAAAACGTATAAAACAATTGGAGCGCTTTTGTTAACATTAAGTATATCTTTTTTGGGAGGAACAAAAATTATTGGGGTAAATTTAAATATCCCTGGTGGTAATGAGACTACACAACTCAATAAAAAGGAAAATGAGAAAAAAAATATTATTCATGGTTCGGGAAGTAGTAGAAAACCTATAAATAAAATGTTTCTGAAAAAGAAATACAAAGAGGATGAGGGAATTGGGTTAAAAGAAGCTACACCCATAGAGATATGTAGTGCTTCGGTATTACACGATGGGCAAGGGCATGGAATACCAAATCAAATTAGTAGTAAGAGAAAATATGTTTTGCATAATTTTATGGCAAATGGAAATTTTCTTATGGACACCAATAATGATGGAACCCCAGATGGCTGGGGTTCAAATATCGAAGGAAAAATATTATATTCTCTTAATGGGGAACCTGTACGAAAATGTGCAAGGATATTGAGAAATGGGAAAGATATCTATCTTGCTCAATATTTAATAATTGAGCCAAGTGCCAATTACAGTTTATCAGTAAAATATAATTGTAATACAGATATCAATTTAACCATATATGAATATTCCAAAGAAAATAAAGTTATTAGTCCCCTATTTAGTAATGATATAGCAAAAAGCATCTCGTGGAATACGATAACAAAATCATTTACTACAAGTAAGAATGCAAAAAATTTGTTAATAAAATTTGAGTTAAAAAATGATGGAGTGTTATTAATAGACAGTACTTCAATTATTTCAGAAGATTATTACGAATTCTGATTCGACAAATATCGTTAGGTGTTAACAGCCCAATTATTGCTTTAATTTATAAAACGATAAAGAAGGTTTTTTTGTAGTAAGGAGGAAAAATGAAAAAAAATATAGGTTATTTATTAATTTTTGCTTCAATAATTGTTCTTAAGGGTGAATTATTGGGAAAAGTAGAAAATGTATACAATCTTTTACCCTGTAAGGCTTTAATAGATTCGGTAAGGAGTATTACAATAGCTGATACAAACATTGAAAATATAGAAGGAAAAGCCTTTTTATTTGCAGAAGCTCTTGTTTCTAAAAAAGATTCTTCTCTGCCATATCTTTCTGAGACAATAAAGGATAGTATGAATGATTGGAAACTTCGGTTTGTCTCTGTAGAAATGCTTTCTCAAATTTCTCAAAACGATGAATCGGCTGAAATATTAGCAAAAATCTTAAAAAATGAGAAAGAACACCCTTACTTACGGGGTGTATGTGCTTTTAGATTAGGATCTATGGGAAAAAAAGAATATTTCCCCCTTCTTATTCACAATCTAAAGGATAAAAATATATATGTGCGAGAAAGAGCAATTTGGGGATTAGATTTGCTCAATGATCCCAGAGCTATTCAACCTTTGATTCAATGTTTAGATGATTCATACTATATGGTACAGATATTAGCAATCCAAACATTAGGCAATCTAAAAGCTAACGAATCTTTTGCCCCATTAAAAAGGAAATTAGATGCTAATGATATTCCAGAATACCCTGAAATAGTGAAACATAAAGTAGTTCGTGCTATAACTTCTATTGGCGGGGCTGAAGCACGAACCATATTACTTGAAATTGTATCGGATCACAATTATGGAAAGCTTCGTGTCATAGCAGTTGAAGGGTTAGAAAATTATAAGGACGAAGAAGTTAAGAATAAACTTTTTTCTGTTTTAAATGATAAAGACGAACGATTTCAAGTTTGTGTGGCAAAGGTCCTTATGAAAATTACTCCACTTAAAGCAAAACCAGTTATAGAGGGAATACTAAATGATACTAAAAGTGAATATATAAAATCTGAAATAAAAGAGCTTTTAAAAACTTATTAAAACATAAAAATGGGGGACATATGAGACAAAAAATTATGATTATGGTATCATTGATTTTAGGCATATTTGTTGTGCCTCTTCCTATAAATGCTCATATTCCTACCCAAGCTACAAATCAAATTCTATATCCTTCTCCAGGGGATGTTATGTTTAGATATCTTACTGCTGCTGGTATGGAAGGAGGGCATGTTGCTATTTTTTACCGATATAGAAGCGATGGAGTTCGAGAAATTATGCAAGCGGTGGGACCAGGAAGCATTAGTGCGCTTGTTGGTTGGAATTTTTTTATGAATGATATGAAACCCGATACTTCATATTGGGGATCATATTGTCAGACAAGAGGAAAAACATTACAAAAGAGAGAGGAATTAATAGACGCCGCTTATGATTGTATAGGAATTGCATATCCTGCATGGCCTTATCTTATTGGATATAAAGATCACCCTACTACTTTAAGGTGTGATGGATTGGTTGAATGGACATATGAACATGTTTTCAATGAACCAATAAGCCCAGACGAGACCAGTTCAAATAACACTGGTATTGTTCCTCAAGATTATAGTAATGGTCTAGGACAACCAGTAGCTACTTGCCCTATTCATGGAGGACATCATAATATGTGTCCTACTCTACAACTGGAATGGCTCAATAATGAATCACAAGCCGTAGATGGACACGATATTTCTGGACCTCGCCACGGGGAACCATCCTATAATAGTTCTCCTATTCTATTAAATGCAACTGTTATACCATCAAATGGGAGTCCAAGTACAAAATTCTATTTTACGACTACTTATATAGATAATGAATTAGACGAACCTAATTATTCTTGTTCTGTTATAGTTGATGGGAATTATTATAATATGAGTAATGTTGGTGAAACTCGCTATAATGGAGAATATAGATATCCAAGTTCAGGAGGGCAGTCATTCAGTGTTGGAGAACATCATTATTACTTTTATTTTAGAAGTAACCGAGAAGGACAATACGATACAGTTCGTTATCCTGCTTCCGAAGATTTGATTTTCTATGTTACAAATTTACCAACAACAATTTTGGTTAGTGAAATAGTTAATCCTTCTACTTGTGAGCCATATCAGACAGTTAATGTTTCTGGAAGTGCAGTTTATGATAATGGCCCATCAGTAACAAGCGGAACAGTTACAATTACAATATCTGGTGTCAATGTATGGACAACACCCTTAGATGTAAATGGTAATTATAGTAGAAATATAACTGCTCCAGGTTCTAATGGTAATTATAGCGTAAATGTAAGCGTATCTGACGGAAGCATAGCAGGAACTACTTCTCAATCATTACAGGTTCAGCCGGGAGGTGGAGGGAGCGGATATACATTTTATCGTAGTACCGTTTGTAGAGATGTAGACGATCCTTCGCCCTATGATCCTATTCATGAGACAATAGCATTTAATGAAAATTGTGACAAAGTTTATGTTTGGGTACATCTTACGGATATATATAAAGCTTTGACAGTAAAATGGAAATGGTATAAACCCGATGGTAGTTTATATAAAACAAATACCTTTAATGTCCCGGACCCTTCTTCCGAAGGCTACGACTCTTGGGATTGGTATAAATGCTGGTATTGGTTGTCAAACATATCGGACATAGAGGGAGAATGGTCTTGTAGGCTTTATGTTGATGATGGTAGTGGATATGACCGTTGTGCAACAGAAAAATTCGTGATTAGGTATGACTTAACAGAACACAAGATGTGTAAAGACATTGAAACTTCAGACCCATATGACCCGATTAATCCTACAAATACATTTTATCAGACGGACAATAAGGCTATGACATGGATGAACATGGATGTGGCTTCGATTGGAGCCAAAGTGAAATGGCAATTCTATGAACCGGCAGGGAGTCTCTATTCTTCTTTTGAAGATAGCGGGGATGCGCCGACTGATGACTATTGGGATTGGTATAAGTTTTGGGGTTGGATAAATATAACCGGACATGATGCAGTAAATAAATGTGGAAATTGGCAAGTTAAAGTACTTATTGAAGACCCTTCGAGCAACTGGGATGAAGAGTATGTGGACTATTTTCAAATACTGGAGTCTCCTGATAGTATACCAATTGTTGATGTAACAGTATCTCCAGAACAACCAATTGAAGGGACCAATATTTCTTTAAATATTTCGGCTACCGATAATACCTATCTACAAAAAGTTACCTTATATTGGAATGACGGAACTCAACATATTCAAACATGGGATAGTATTTTCAGCAGTTCTTTTTCTAATACAAAAAATATTGGTACATATTCAGCAGGGCAGTCTATTTGGTACTATGCTAAAGTATACGATACTTCTGAGAATGAAGGACAAAGTATACTCAAAAATTTTGTTGTGTTGGATATTTCTCCTAACATAGTAGTTATACCAGATACTTTGCGATTTAAATGGGATGGGGGGAGCAAAAAAGAAACCTCTCTTCTTAGTTCCATTGAAGATACTATTTTCTATGATAATGGAACTCCATCATATATTAAACCTTACGACCCCTCTGATGTATCAAGTTGTAAATATTATGGAGTAAAGTTTACTCCAACAGAAAAAACAGGTTCTAAAGTTACAGGAGCAAAAGTTTATATAGGAAATCAAACAGGTTCTGCTTCAACATTTGAGATACATGTCTATGATGATAATGGTGGTAATCCTGGAACTCTTAAAAGTCAAGGGACGTTTAATGTTGGTTCAAGCAGTGGATATTTTTCACCAACTTTATCTACACAGCCATTGATAGTGGGAGATTTTTATATATTTGTAGGGCCGCAAACAATGGATGCTAATATAGGAATAGGGTTAGACAATGGACTTAGTTATGCTGATAGAATGGGTGCTACAGATATCTTACCTGGTTGGTATAATCCGGGATATCCCGGAGATTTTGTGTTAAGGGCGAACGTAACTTATGAAAGCAGTGACACTTGTGATACAGTAAAAACAATGATAGTAACCAATAATGGGAATGCAGACTTAACTGTATCTAATATTACAAAAAATTATAAATGGATAACATCAATTACCCCTACTAACTTTACTCTTATACCAGGTGATTCTCAAAATGTAATTGTAACAGTTGCTTGTAATGGATTGAGTAATGGAACTAATATTGGTTCTCTCAGTATTTTTTCAAATGATACTGATGAAAATCCATACATTGAACCAGTTAAGTTTGTAGTGACGAGTGTAGGCACAGAAGAAAAGCCCATATTCCCTGGTAAGTTTGTGCTCTTTTCACCATCTCCAAATCCTTCTATGGCAGGCACTGTAATTAAGTACGGCTTACCGGAGCAAGCAAACGTCTCATTAAAACTTTATGATGCATCGGGCAGATTGGTTAAAAATTTCTGCTCGGATGTCAAAGAAAAAGGCTATTACACAGCTAATATAAAAAATGGGGAGCTTAACGAAGGGATCTATTTCATTAAATTTGTTGCAGGCAATTTCAAGGCAACACGGAAACTTACGATATTAAGATAAAGTAGAAATTAAAAGGTAGATAAAAAGCCCTTCTCGGAGTTAGTTGACGGAAGGTGTATAGCGTTGAAAAATAGTTAGTCCCCCGTATTATCCCTTTCGGTACAAATTGAACGGCAATTCACTATTAATATCTGGAAGTCAGTTAAGTAGTAGTGATAGTTTTTTCTCAGTAGAACATTTTATAGAACAAAAATTGTTCTATCGTAACCCGCTGAAATATAAAAACTTAACGTATGTAAACCTGTGGAGAACATTCATGATTATATTCTTGATTATAAAGAACTTGAAGAATTGGGTTTGGAAGTAGAATTTTGCAAAAATGGAACTAGACACATAATGGGTGAGTTAATTAATTTTCTTGAAGAATATGATGGCAATGAGGTTATTGTTTGTAAGAAAAATTCTGCAAGGGAAAATAACATAACGCAACCGAGTTCCCCCATCGTTCCCGGGGGAGCTTTTTATTTATCGGGGGGGACAGAAACCTATTGACAGGGAAAGGTTTTGATATCAATATGTTTTATATATGATTCTTAAAATGTTTAACGTTGGTTTTGGAGACTGTTTTTTATTCTTAGATGGGGACAACTCTCTTTGGGTTGACTGCGGATCGAAGAGTTTTAATCCTAAATCTAAAAGTAATCATATACTTAAACTCTTAATAGACCAAACGTTATATAAATATTATGGTAACAAAAATAGTTCCGCATTAATTACGCATTTTCATGGGGATCATTATAATGGTTTCCGATATTTAGCTGAAACTAAGAATGAAGAGAAAATTTTTGATAAGATTTACGTTCCTTATTTAGACATTGAGGATGAAAAAACAGGGGAGTCAATGTTACTTGAAGTGGCGATTTGTTGTTACACTTTTCTGAATAAATTTACTTACTCACATATTATTTCAAAAAACATACTCAAACACATTGAAATGGTAACAAAATTAGCAAATAATATAGAGTATCTCTCTACTGGTAAAAAAATAAAATTTGGAAACCTAGAATTTGATGTTATTTGGCCTGACAAGAAATATGATTTTACCCAATTTAAATTCAAGGATTTCTTAGATAAGATAGATAGTATATTAATATTAAAAGGCGGACAACTTTTTAATGAATTTAATGCTCTTAAGAAAAAAATATTAAAAAATATGAAAGAATGGTATGTGTTAACGGAACATCCTGAATCTGATATGAAAAATTTCAATACTATTATAAGAACTCAAAACAGTCTAATTGGTTTAGAAGATGCGTCATATTATAGCTTAGAAGGTTTCAGACGTAGAAATAATATAAATTTATCAACGGAAAATACTATAAAAAAATTTATACCCTCTTATACTTCTCTTTTTTCAAAAAGTAACAACTCGACAAGCATTGTTTTTCACGATAAAAATAGAAAAATACTAATGACAGGGGATGTAGAGCGGAGTATAATTAATAAGCTAAATTTACAAGATAGTTATCAGTTTTTGAAAGTGCCACATCATGGGACCAGTAGCCATTACACTGATAGTTTACCAGCAGCATTACATTTTTTAATTTCTACAGGGAAGGGACGCGTTGGGAAAATAGGAGTGCAATATATGACACATTCTTGTCCTCTGGGAAAACGATATTGTACATCAGGCGGTAAGTGGTGTAATACTATTGATAATAAGCAAATTTGTTTCAACAATAGTTGCTTAAATAACCAAGAAGTTACATTGCCATTATAAAACGAAAAATATTATATCGAGTTAATATAAATGAAAAACCTATGTGACATGGATCCACGTAATGAAGGGCTTACCTTGGAACATTTTGAGAAGGCAATAAACAAAGAAGTCCCGATAAGTAATAAAGTTCCTGAAAAAATTTGTGAAATGTTGGAACTTGCAAAAAAGATATGTTTTTATGCATATTATGAGTATGATTTTTATTGGTTGTGTAACATTAACTTATTTCTTTTTACTGAAACGGCTATTAAGGAAAGATTTCTTGATGCATTGCCTCGAGAATGTAAGTTGATAAAGAAAGAACAATCAAGAACTATGATTAAAGATATAAATATTTATAAATTTCTTAGAGAAAGATGGAGAATTGTGGGTTATGAAGACGTAGATGCTTCCTTAAAGTCTATTTTGAAATGGCTTAAAAAAGAGAAAATTATACCTAAGCGTATTGATAATGATAGGCAATTAGAAGCTATTTCAAACTTACGTAACTCTGCCGCTCATCTTCACGGAAAATCAGTTTATAACTTTGCTATGGCAATCCCAATATTGTGGGTAACTATAGACTTTGTAAACTGTTTATTTGATACTGAATGTCATGACAAAGAACCGGAATGCATAAAAAGACAACGTGAAGATTATGAGAGACATATGAAAGAGTTTGAAGAGTTAGATAAAACTACCGAATGAACCTTTATCTTATTATGCGGTTACGATAGATTCTGTGGAGGTTTTGACTGGGATAGATTTTTTTCAGAGTTGCCAGATTCGGTAGAAAATAAGATAGAATCACATGCCGATATTAATAGATGGGAACACTTAAAAAATTAACAAAATATATTTTAGAAATAGTGGAGGTGAAATATGTGGTTTGAATGCAAAAAAAAAGAGACCCCATTTCAGAAAACAATAAAAGGGAAAAGAGGTTTTGAAGTAGAAAAACCTCCCTTTATACTTAATTGTAAAGAGTGTGATAACAAAAAATGCAGGAATGAAGAAAAAGAAGCTTGTTGGGTATTGTGGCCACATTATAAAGCTCCAGGGGGAAATAAAGAACCTATTGGAATTTTTTACATAGACGATATGGTAAAACCTAAAGAAGTTTATAAGGAGGATAATAAGAATGACCCACGTGGAAAAATAGAATGCTATTTTAGAATATTTAAGATGCGTAGCAATCTCAAAGAAGATGACACTTCTTTTTGGTTACCCTATTGGATTAGAATAGAAAAAAGCGGAGACGAAGTGCGATTTGGGCAATATTCACCTATGATGCCAGAGACACAACTCGTTGAGCTTATAACAGAGGCAATAAAAAAAGAGAATTTTTTTACACAAAACTCGAAAGATAAAATACACGATGCTTTGTCAGAGTGGTATTCTAAAAAGGAGAAGAAATGACAACATTTTTGGAAGGGATAGCAGGAACACTTGCCGGTTCTCTTACCATATCTTTAGTTATTCATTTATTAAGAGAATCCGAACAACGTAAGCGATATTTGTTAGAATTGTTGAGTGAAATCAGATATAATCAACTTCTTATAGAGACTGCCACAACTACATTAAAAAAACAGATTCCAACAGGAACTACGACTACAAGCTTGGGATATCTTTTACATAATCAGGCATTTCAAGCATGTCAATTAACTGGATACATTTTTTGTCTTCCCCAAAAAGATGAATTAATGATAAGCTATGGCATTATCTATTTAGCTATTAAAACAACACCGCAGATGATAAGTTATAATCAGTTACAGATATTAAGAGATCTATTGAGAAAAATCACTCCAGCACTTGAAAAAACACTTAACAAAAGTTGGTGGTGGCAAGATAAAATTCAAAAATCAAAAAAGATTTTCCATAATATTTTAGGGAAATTAAAATGAAAAATTATCTGTTGAACACAAAGTTGAATGCTAACAATACGGTGTTAACTGATGTAAATCAAATTTTATTATTTAAGGATGCAATTTTGAATAAAAATCATTATCAAATTCAATACTAATTTTGCACTTCTTTCATTTGCATATTCTTCTTTGGGATGTGGGTCCCCAGATTCTTGTCTTTTTTGCATAATAATTGATTGAATATCCTTGAATATTTTAGTAGAGAAAGCGTCAGATGAAATCACCTTTTTCCTTTGAGCTTCTGAAAGTAGATCATTTAAATCCCCTTTACCAATTTTATCGTAAACTAAAATTTGTAAAAATCCTTGTAATGCGGATATTGCATGAGTAATGCAACCACTATAACCTTGGGGAGTTTTTTCTTGAAATCGTCTAAATGCATCGGATAAATCTCTGTTAACCGGCCCCCATTTTTTACCTGAAAGATAAGTCAAAACTGGTATATAAATGTCTTCTGTTATTTTTTTATCCTGACGAAAAACAATGCCATTCCTTGTCAGAACAACATTAAGATTAAACTGTTCAAAGATATCATTAAAATCTTCTGCAAATTTATCAGCTTTTTTGTAAGCAAGGTTTATAATTTCTTCTTTTTTAGCTTCTTCATCAGATTCATCTATGTTTTCGATAGAGAATGTATTTACATTCTGAAGTACAAATAATGACAGCATTTCATATACAACATCTTGATTTTCATTTAAAAAAATGAGTAAGAAATCATCTAGTGTAACTTTAAGGCAACATGATTCAAAGTATTTAATACCATTATTATGTACATTAAAATGTGGTCCCCCATGTTTAAGTAAGCCTTGCCCATAACTTTTTCTTTTATAACGTTCATTTAAGTTTTCAATTGTGTAAAAGACACAATTAGATTTGGTAAACCAGTCTTTATTGGAAAAATACGACCAAATTTTGTGTTTTTCGTCAGGACCGAGGGCACTCCATTCTCGCATCCCCAAATCTGGACATATATTTTTTATAGCATTGGGATTATTAATACTCCATAATTTAAATAATAATTTCATAAAATTTTATTTATTTTATGTAATATAAACTAATCTCAAAAGTTTGTCAACTTTTCCTGGGACAATTAATTTTCCTCTTGCCAAACAACAAGATTAAACCTACAATCCTTTTATGGTTATCAACTACATAACCCTCCAAGACATCCAGAAAGGAACACACGAAAAGAATCGGATGGTCATAATCCAGTGCAGGAATTGTAAAGAACAAAAGATAGGAAATCACATAGATTGGGTGAAAGATTGTATAAGAGACCCGGGGCACTATTCTTTGCATAGATGTCCGGTTTGTAAGACGGAGACAAAACTGAAGAATACTGATATAAAGAAAATTAAAGAGGTGCTGGGGTAGGATGAAATAGGTAATTTGTAAGAGATATAAGATGTAGTGATTTTCTCAAGATTTTACTTGCAAGACAGTATGATTGAGATATTATTTCATAAAAAGAATATGAGGAGGAAAACATGCCGACAGCAATAAGTCTGAATTACAAACTTGAAGACTTTCCTAATGGAGAAATGACAATAGATGATGATATAAACGTTTTTGAGGATCGTGTCAATGGTTGGCAAATAGATATAGCAAAACAATGTGGAAGTATTCCTAATGCTGGTTTTGGAGTCCTTCATATTATCTTAAGTTACTTTGAAAGTATAGCAAAATTTCGTGAAGGTTACGTTAATAATAGGGCATCTATGAAGTATTTTAAGCTTGGTATCATGAAAGCAATCCCGCAACTAAGCAAGTTGTCTTCTACTAAATCAAACGATGTAGTAAATACTTTATACTCAGAGATGAGATGTGCTCTCTATCATGCAGGAATGACAGGTAGAGGTATTTTGATTACGCAAGACATAAATGAAGCGATTTCAATAGAAAGCAGATGTATTTACATTAATCCAGCCAACCTCGTTGAAGCAGCTCAGCAAGATTTTGATATGTATATTAAGGAACTAAGGGATCCTAAGAATATCCAGCTTAGAACTAATTTCCGGAAAAGGTTTAAAATAAGTTAATGTATAACCTACTTTCAAAAGAAGAAAAAAGAGGAGAATTTATTGGTGGTTGATAAGCCAGAGATAGTAAAGATTTATCAAGAAAGATTAAAGTATTTTTAAACTTAATTATGAGAAGACCGCAATGGGAAGTAAAAATAGAACAAGAATTGAGAAATAAACTTTTAGAACCACGATTACATCGAATATTAGATATACTTGCAGATAAAACTCCAAAACAATTATCTGGTAAACAAAAAGGGAAATTAAAAAACGAAATAGAAGTACATATTGAAAAAGCTCTAAAAAATAGATATAAAAAAGAAATAGAGAGGTTGAAAAGTAAATCCTTTATATTGAGAGGCTCTGCTCCATATACATATTATCACATAAAAAGAAAAATTCCAGAGTATGAGGAAGAAAAAAACCAAGAAATAAAAAGATTCATCTACACATTTTGGAGAAATAAAGAATGTCTTTATGTAGGGCAAACTAAAAAAGGAGTGTCGGAAATACTTTTTAAATATGGCAAAGGACGACTTTTTACTAACGCTACTAAATTGAAAATTTATTTAACTGATAAAATTCACTTGGATAGATACGAAAACATTGCATATCATGTTTTTGCACCGAGTTACAGGTATAATTTGATTCATACAAAAAACCGTAGAAAAAAATGTCCTTTCTGTAAAACAAAAAGGAAAATTGATGGAGAAATTGATTGTGCATTTGTATTAAAATGGTAATATATGGACCAATTTAGAATCTCCGCTAAATCTTAGATTCGCTGACTCTCCCCGATTTTTGTTCCATGTGTTTCTGAATTCAAATGTACTGAAAAAGCTATTTTTAGGTTTTATCAATTTATTTATCTCTTCCAATATCCATAGGGTAGAAGTTTTTGTAAGTATCTTAAATACCATTTGATTGTTCACTCCCCCTTGTATTAAAAAACTTGACTTTCTCTCTATAGTTTATTAGATATTCCTCTATGATAACCAAGGAGCAAGCCAAACAAAAAATCCAAAAACTCATTGATAAATACAATATAGAAAAAGAAGAACTTAATACCTACAACGAGGAAGCCACAAAAACTGGTTTTATTCAACCTTTTCTGAAAGATGTTTTAGGCTGGGATGTGAATGATCGCAACGAAGTTAGTCCCGAAGTAAAAATATCAAAAGGTAGGGTTGATTATGGACTCAAGATTGATGGTAAAATTAGGATTTTCGTTGAAGCAAAATCACTAAGTTCTAACCTTAATAAACATATTGAACAGGCAGTCGGGTATGGTTACAACAGGAAAGATGTTCCTTTTGTCCTTCTTACTGATTTTGAAGGAATAAAACTTTTTGACGTAACAATCAAACCGGATTCCAAAAACCCTCTAAAAGGTTTAAAAATGGACCTTCACTGGGACCAATATATTGACCAGTTTGATAAATTATGGTTGATTTCAAAAGAATCTGCAATCTATGGGAAACTTGACAAATTACTTCTGATAAAACCTAAAGACAGACTCCCGGTTGACAAAGCTATTCTTAAAGACCTTAGCGAATGGCGAGAAATCTTGGCTAAAGACATCTTTAAAAACAACCCCAAACTTTTCCACTCGGAAGACACGGAAAAAGATGCTGACTACCTGAGAGAAATAACACAGAAAATCCTTGACCGTCTAATCTTTATGCGATTCTGCGAAGACCGTGGCTTTATTGACCGTAGTTTCTTAAACGCATTATTTGAGGGAAGAACGGATTCTGTCGGCACTATTACAATGGTATTTCTTAAAGAAGAGTTTAAGCATTATAATGGCATATTTGATAGTGATCTGTTCAGACCTCAGGAATGGGAAAATAATTTAGCAATTGACTTCAAAATTATGCGAAAAATCGTTCTGGATACTTATAATCCTTACCAGTTTGATGTTATCCCGCTGGAGGTTTTGGGCAATATCTATGAACAGTATTTGGGTTATACTATCAGGTTGACCGAGCATCAGGTAAAATATGAGTTAAAACCGGATGTCCGCAAAGCAGGCGGAGTTTATTATACCCCCGAATATATCGTTGACTACATTGTCAAAAATACTGTTGGCAAATCATTACAAGAGTTATCCAACAAGAAAATAAAGAAACTTAGAATATTAGACCCAGCTTGTGGCTCAGGCAGTTTTCTTATCAGGGCTTATGAAGAAATGCTAAATTACTACCAGAATCAGAAACCAAAAAAACAGAAAAAAATATCAACAAAACAGTCAGAATTAAATTTAGGGCACGAAAAAAAAGAACAACGCCTCACAATCCACGAAAAAGCAGACATCCTGTGCACCCATATATTCGGTGTAGATATAGATGAACAAGCAGTAGAAGTAACAAAGCTTTCCTTGATGTTAAAAATGCTTGAAGGCGAGCAGGATAGAATCCATGGCAAAGATCTCTTGCCAATGCTAAATAAAAACATCAAATGCGGCAACTCTTTGATTTCCGGCAATGTCTTAGAACTCACAAGATACTTTGGCAACGACTACTATAAAGTCAAACCTTTCAACTGGAACGAGGAATTCAAAGAGATTATCGTTGACGAGAAGGGGTTTGATGTCGTAATAGGTAACCCACCGTATTCACTTATTGGTTCTGATAGAAGGAAGGAACAATTGTATTTTAGAGATGGTAATTTCGTTATGGAATCTTATAAAACTAATACCTATATGCTATTTTTAGAAAAAGGCTTAACTCTCTTAAAGAAGAAAAGTGCAGTTTTGGGATATATTATACCTAAATCTTTAGTATTTAACACTTTTTTTAATGATGCAAGAAAATTTTTATTATCTAATTTTGCAATCCCCGAGATTATAGAGATAAAAGAAAAAGTTTTTGTTGATGCCGAGGTAGGAGATAGTATTTTGTTTTTTGCAAAAAAGGATAAAGATTCAGTCAAAAACCTTCTTAATTATTATAAAGTAAAAAATATATTCCCAGTTTTTGATATTATTGAACATCACAAAAATATTCAAAGTAATTTATTACAGCAAAGTGAAATAAGATTTTTTGAGGACACAATAAAGATAAGAGCCAAAACACAAAGACTTGGCGATATATGTGTCGTATCCAATGGGCTTAACCCTGGGAATATAAGACATATTTTATTATCATCTTCACCGGAGACTTCTAATCATAAAAAAATGTTACTTGGTAGAGACATAAAGCGTTACTTTACTCATTGGTCCGGAACATGGGTTAATTATGATTCAACCTTGAAAGAAAAGATTAAAATGACAGACATAAAATCAAAAGCAGGAATGACAGCACAAAAGAAAGTAGATTTTGCTTTAAGAAATCCAAAAATATATTCCCCTAATAAAATTGTTATTAGAAAAACCGCTGATTGTATTTTAGCAAGTTATGAAAAAGAAGGGTTTTATTTTGATTCTTTATCCCACGGAATTCAACTCAAAAAGGAAGTTAACGGGTCAATCCTTTATATTTTGGGACTCTTAAATTCTAAATTCATTAATTATATACATAGTAATATATCACAAAATAAGGGAAAAGTATTTGCAAAAGTTTTAGGTAAAAACTTAGAACGACTTCCTATTCGCACTATTGATTTTTCTAACCCTGCCGATAAAAAGCTTCACGATGACATTGTTGCATTAGTTGATATAATGCTTGACTTAAACAAAAAACTCCAAACCGCAAAAGGCAACGATAAAGACTACATCCAAAAACAAATCACCCAAACCGACAACGAAATTGATACCATAGTATATAAACTTTATAACATAACTGAGGGAGAGAAGAAGATAATAGAGACTGTCGAATTACAAAAATGAACAATGCAAGTTTTTGCATAGATTTATTTAATACAAGAGAAAAAGCAACCATTATTTGGTTGTTAATTTTCGGGGTTTGGGCATTATCTAAAAAAAATATTAGAAGTTCGTTTTGGATAAATATAAAAGGGTTATTTGAAAAAAAGATTTTGGTCTTAATAATGGCTATGCTCGTTTACATTGGTTTTATATTTGCTATTCTGTCAAAAATAGGGATTTGGAATATTTCTTTGACAAAAGATACGGTTTTTTGGGTTTTGGGTTCAGCATTTGTGCTTCTGATAAATGTAAATAGAGCTATGGAAGACGAACATCATTTCAAAAAAATAATTTTAGATAACTTAAAGTTGATTTTAATAATTGAGTTTATAGTGAATCTTTACACCTTTAACTTTTGGATTGAGTTAATACTAATACCAGTGCTTTTCATGCTTGTTGCCGGAAGTGCCTTTACAAAAATAAAAAAAGAGAAAAAAGTAATTGATTCTATTTTGTCAGCTTTTGGTATTTTACTTATCGTTTTTACTCTCGTTAAAATATTTGAAAATTATCAAGCTTTTGCGAGTTTAGAAAACTTGCGTGCTTTTACCCTACCGCTTCTATTAACTTTTGCGTATTTACCATTTTTGTACTTTTTTGCTCTTTTCATGTCTTATGAAAGTTTATTTGCTCACCTTGATTTTTTTCTAAAGAAAGACCTAAAGTTAGCAAAATTCGCAAAACAAAAAGTTTTTACTTTATGTCATGTTAATCTTGGCAAACTTAACAGATTTTCAAAGGGAAGTGCTCAAGAGTTGATAAGACTAAACAATAGAAATGATATATTGAATATGATTAAAACTTTTAAAAGAGCCCGAATTGCCATTTCAAAAGAAAAAACAATTCAGAATATTAAATATTTTAGTTACTCACTGTTATTATCGTTATTTATTACCTGCATGATTCTAATTGTTTGTGAAAATAGTGGCTTTATAAAAGATTTTTCAAATAAGATTATAGATATAGCTATTGTATCTTTTATACTACTCTTTTTTTTACATTCTTGGAGTACAACACAGAAGTTCTGGCAGAGATATAAAAATACTAAACAGTTATCTACCCAATCCTTCATTAGCAATCTTGATTGTATAATTTTAACTACCGCATTAGTCATTATTTTCCTATTGATTTGTTTTTTAATTTACTCCGCTAAGCCTATTTTAATTTTTACAGGAGTTAATAATATTAGGCGGATAATACTAACTTTTATATTTATATTTATGTGGCTTTTATTAAGTTATTTCTCGAATAAAAAAACAGGAACAAAAAGCGTTGGGAATAAAAACATTTCTTCGCTTTCCGATGAACCTATAGATAATTCGGGACGGGATTTATTAGGACGCGAAAAGTTTATTGATACTCTATACGATTCAATTATAAAACTTCCCTTCGAAGATTCTTTTGTTTATGGGCTTTCTGGACGCTGGGGAGAAGGCAAAACATCGGTAATTAAGCTATTACAAAATAAATTAGAAGAAAATAAAGAGTTTTTAATTGTAGACTTTAAGCCTTGGTACTTTAATGATGAAGAAACTATATTTACTGCCTTTTACTCTCAACTTGAACAAGCTTTAAGTAAAGAGGCTATATTCCCAAATATAAAAAGAACATTTAATAAATATTTAAAACTCATTTCGGTAAGAGTGCCACAAACAGATATTAATATTAAACTTCCACATTGTGAGGAAACTTTAGAAGACGTTAGAGATAATATGCAAAAATTCATACAACAAACCGAGAAGAAGATAATTATATTCATTGATGATATTGATAGATTAGAGAGAAAAGAAGTCTTGCTTGTTTTTAAGCTTGTTCGTCTTAATATGAATTTTAAGAATACAAGATTTATCCTGAGTTTTGATGTAGATGCGGTTCGAAAGCTTTTGAAAGGCAGTAAAAAGGAAGGGGATTTTGAAGATGCTAAAATAGACCCCGAATTTTTGGATAAAATTATTCAGGTTACTACTGATTTGCCAGCTATTGAACAAATATATATCGACCAGTTTTTATATAGTTATATTGATGGAAGAGTAAATAGAACATTACTTAAAAATATCCTTCGCAAGTATCCAGATAAGTGGGAACAAATCTTTGATAATCCAAACGATGGATATCTATATTTTAAAAAAGGACTTCAAGAAAATGATTTTGTATTTATGACAGATTTAAAAGAGAAAGCAGAGGTTATAAAATTCTGGGAACCATATAAAGAAAATCTTTTCGATAAACTTGATGTTTCCCGAATCGATAGAGCAGAGTTTAGAAATAATTTTGACAATTTATATGAAACTCAAATTAAAACATTATTTAAAACTTTGCGTATCACTAAAAGATATTTAAATAGTTTATGCTTAATGCTTCCAGCGGTTAAAGATGAAGTTGATTTGCATGATTTCTTTGTTTTAGAAGTAATACGGACTTTTTATTCGACAGTTTATGAAGATATATGGTTAAACCAAAAGTTTTATATTACAGAAAAAGAGGAAGAAAACAGAATGCCAAATGAAATAATTACGCATATAAATAAGATTGTTGAAAATCAACAAGAGAAGGATATTCTGATGAAGCTATTAAAGGCTATTTTCCCATTGGTAAATGCAAGTTATTATAACGCTAAAGAATCTAAAATGCCTGATGTAGTGGCATGGAATAGAGAAAAAAGAAAAATTCACCATTTTGAATGTTTTAAGAGATATTTCATGCTTAGAGTCCCTCCATTAGAGATACCGGATGCAACGGTAAAAAATACATTAATCGAATGGAATAAAGATAAAAACAAGATTGAAACTTCTATTTTAAAATTTCGCGAGAAAGATCAACTTTTAGAGTTTTTCCGTAAAATAAGTGTGTTTAGGAATGTTATAAATATAAAAGAAGAAATAATTCCTGATATTGCAAATATTGTTCTTAATAAATATAAAAAGGAATTAGAAGTTTATGAATACAGTGCGGCAAAAAAATTGTTAATGGAATTATACAGGGATAAAAAAGTTAATAAGTTTCCTGCAATAATAGATACTACAGGGAACAATGAATTTATTATAAATAATTATTTCCTTGGAGAGAAGGAGGGAACTTTTTCTATATGGGCTAAAGTAACAGACGAACATAATTCATCTACGAAGCATATGTACATAATAGGGACTGCTTCTGATGGTGGGCGAAGAATAGGGATTAGCGCTTCGCAAGGAACAGTAGACTTTTATATGAATGTATTTGCGATAGCAAGAATGGGAAGTAAAAAATGTTGGAGTTTCTGGTGTACAAATGATAAAGGAGAGGAAAAACTTATCGATTCGGATTCCAATAAGGCACTTTCCGTTGGATGGCATTTATTTACCGTTTGTTGGTCAAAAACAAAAGGTTTTGTTAGTTTTTATATAGATACTATGTCAATTAATAAACCAAAGGAGGAGAAAGTTATTGAATCATGGCCTGTAACTTACGGAGAATGTGTTATAGGAACTTGGCCTAATAGAGCCAAAGAACATTATTTTAATTCAGAAATTGGGTACTGGGAAATATTTAACAAAGTAATATCTGAGGACGATATAAAGGAAATCTATGATGAGAAAATCAAATTTTTACCATGATATAATTAGAAACACAATATAGATTCCCTATTTTAATTTTCCCGCATTATAATACCTCTACTATCAATAAGTTCATCTCCGAAATCCTCAAACAAGTATTTTAAATTTTCTAACTCTTTTTATTGGTTTTTCCATACAGAAACCGTTCCTTTTCTGTATGAAATATTCCTATGGGAAATTTCCGCATATATCATGCTGTTTTGTATGTTCCTGTTGCCCAAGTAATAACATATCGGCGCCAGCGTCAATGTGCTTATTAAAGTGGAAATAAACACTGGTAAACACTAGAAGAATTGTAGGAAGCAAACCTATAAAAGCAGTTAAAGGAGGTAGAAAAAATGGTTTTTAAAGTATTTTCTCATTTTTGCCTTGAACGTAATTGCGGCAAGGATTGAACGGGTTTGAACCAGATTGAACAGGTCTCGTTCAAAGCTGTTCAATTTGAACAATTGAACAGAGGTAAAAACTAGGGACAATAACTATTTGTTTTCTTCCGTATAAGCATGTTTTTTAATGTTTTCCAACTGAATACCTCATTACAACTCTTTGGGGTTTTCCCTTTAAGGGTTGTTTAATTAGAGTTTGCGACGTGGGAGCATTTCCGCCTCAGGCGGACTAAGTTATCCAGCTCGCAGGATATCCATTTTCTCAGGTTATGGAAAAAATTACTTTCCCCTTGACTTTTTGTTATCCCCGTTTTACATTGGAATCAGTTCTTTGATACTTAATTTGTAACTTGCGTGTGTAAAAGCTCCGACAGAGCCATGTAAGTTACCTCAGTAGCGTAAGCTATTGGGGGTGGTCTATTGCTCCTAAGTCTCTGTCGGAGTAGCTACGACTTCGGTCGTAGCCGAGCAATTTGGCTGCCCCTTTTTTATTTGCGGGCAAGGAGGGAATAAAATGAAGCTGAAGAGATTTAGATATAAATTATAAGATTTTTAATTAAGCCTTTTAAGGCTTGAAAGGGGGAACGATGTCTAAAAAATTGGGTATAGTTTTAATCAGTGGAATGTTTGTTTTTTCTTCCTTATCTTATGGTAAGGAGAAAGAGCCTGTTGTTTCTGGTTGTATGTCTTTTTTAATTCCTGGACTTGGACAGGTATACAATGGGCAGGTTGCGAAGGGTTTTTCATTTTGGGGAGCTAATTTATTTGGAGACTACTTAATGATAGTAGCGACAACCTCAACTGACCCCACAACATCTTGGCTTTGTTTTATTCCAGGTTTAATTATTTGGGGAGGTAGTGGCATTTGGAGTATTGTTGATGGTGTAACTGTTGCCAATAAAATTAATAGTGGTCAAAAGGTGGAACTGGAGCTCAAATCTGTAAATTTAAGTGAGTTGAATCTTTATCCCCAAACCAAAAAAAACGGTCTTGAATTAGCTTTTACTTATAAGTTTTAAGAAGGAGGAAAAATGTGGAAAGAATCAAGTCTCGTAGTTTTGATAGGTATATTGTTATTCACCGGGTGTGGAAAGAAAAACCCTACCGATGGGAGTAATAGTAATCATCCCCCATATACTCCTGGGAACCTTATCTATAGTCCTTCTGACGGTGCAACAGGAGTTGTTACTTCTGCTCAATTGAATTGGTCAGGTGGTGACCCAGATGCAGGTTCTACGGTGAAATATACGGTCTATTTTGGTACCCAATCACCACCACCTTTAGTGTCTTCTGACCAATCTAATACAACTTATAACCCCGGAACGATGATTGGAGCTACCACGTATTACTGGAAAGTTATGGCAAAAGACAATTTCGGTGTCACTGCAACAAGCCCTGTATGGTCGTTTGAAACTTATGGAGCCCATAGAAATGAATGGAATTGGACTAACTCATCATGGAGTACTCTACCAGGTAATTATACTTATCTTGGTCCGTATTCTTTAAATGCTGGTGATTCTTTGAACATTACTGTAACAAATGTTTCGTCAAACACTGGAGGACTGTTTTGTTGTACTGCCCAAGATTTCGCCAACTGGCAAGCAGGAAATACTTCTTATTCTATCTTTTCTGTTAATGGTTCTACAGGAGGAACTTGGAAAGTATGCGTTTCTTCAACGGATAATTATTATTTTGTTAATGATAATACCAGTTCTATTGTTACAACAGTTACATTTGATCTTAAAGTTGATGTGATAAGATGGGCATGGTATAAGTAGATAATAAAACCAGCCTGCTCTTTGCAGGCTGGTTTTGTTTTACCCAAAAGTTAAATTGACATACCTTAGGCAACTATTAAACGAATTTCCTCCTTGACACTCTTATAGCTATGCAATATAAATTTTCTTAATTGGATATCATATAAGCAAATGAGAAATATAGGTAAAAAAGAAGCGATAGAGAATCTTAAAAACTGGGGAAAGGTTTGTCACCACCCACAGAAAGAAGTTCAAAAGCATATTAAACACCCCAGTCAACAGAAGAAAATAGATGAGATATTAAAAGATGTGCCTTTATTAAAAGTAAAGAGGGCAAAAGCTTTTTGGAATAAATGGTGCAAAGAGATAATGAAAAATGAGGAGTTGGAACAGATTTATCGTGCATTGGACTCAAGTCTTAAAACAAACCGTTCTTATTGGCAATTCAAACGCGTTGCGATATTATTCTTGTATATTTATGGATACATATCAGATAAAGAGTTAGATTTGATTAAAAAAGATATAGATAAAACCGAGCAGATTTTTGATAAACATAGAAAAGAGATGAAAATAATTAAAGAAATAGACGACGCCCTGCGAGATAAGAAGTTCCGGGGACATATTCCTATGAATGTTTCCTGTCTGGCTATAGGAGCAAGCATTACGTTTACAAGAGCAGTAAAAGCAATTTTAGACGTGATTGAAAGACTGCATAAAGATAAGGATTACAGAGAAGGACATTATTACGGTGGCACAATTGACTGGGATGAAGCTATTTTATTCAGCGGACAACCATATGAATGGTGCAAAAAAGGAGGGAAAAATGAAAGAGATGACAGTTAAGTGTTTCAAAAAAGGGGATAAGGCGTTGGATGTATTAAAACTCAAACACAATCTTGAGTTTGATAAGCACAACAAACATACTGCATTGATTGAAACTTATAAAGTTTATTTTTATCCGAATAAAACCCTAATGATGATTGAAGGATTAAATAAAAAAGGCAAGATGATATTTCTTAAAAATTGCTCTACTGCTTCATCTTTTGGAGATGATAATAGCGTTTATATCTATCGGAAACGAAATAAAACAGACAAGAAAGTCCCCGATAAAGATTATAACTTTATTGTATGCAATAAAAGCGGACAGGTTATAGAACATGAATACTGTGGTGGATCTAAGAGTACTTACAAATATGACGCCAATAATCGTTTAATAGAAGAGGTCTCCGATGGCTCAGTTATCTGGAAATACAAATATGATAAAAAAGGCAGGAAAATATCGGAAACAAAATATGATGACGATAACTCTATAAGGAATATCAGAAAGTATTATTACGATGATACAGACAGACTGTTGAAAAGAAAGCTTTCGGAAAAAATACTTTCCGGAGAATATCTAGATTCTTATTCTTTGTTTCATTACGATAAACATTCTAACCTTATTAAAGAGGAAAATTTTGACTGGAATAAAAAGGTATGCAAAGACTGGAATGAGTATAAATATTCTAAAGATGGGAAGCTGGTAGAAAAACGAGATTGTTGTATAGCAAAATCTAAAACAAGAGAAAGAGAAAAAATTAAATATTTTTATGAAAACAAACTGCTTAAAGAGGAAATCGTGTATCTTGAAGAACAACCGGGATTATCTGATACAAGCGCTATAAAGAGTAGATTATATTCAAAGACCTGTTACACCTATGATTCTCATGACAGGCTGATTAAGAAAGAAATATTTCAAGCTGATGGGAAATTAGACCATCGTTATATATGGGAATATGACAACAAGAAAGTTGTTATGGATAAAAAAGCGTTAGCAACTCTTTCATATTTTCAAAACGAAGGATATAAAGTATTAATTAATAATAACAGAGTATTAAAGGAAAAGGAAAAAATGTTTGCCCCTACCCTCCTTAACGATTGTCATTGGGAATTTATAACTACTTACGAATATGATAAGTATGGCAGGCTTGCTAAGGTCACTATGCGTTGAGAGATATAATACACCAAACAGTTAATAATAGTCAATAACACTAAATTAAAATAAAACTTACAAAAAAACGATTGATTATATGCGCGAACAAGTAGACAACGGATATGAAACCCTCTATAAACAGGAACGCATGGAATTTCTCTTCGGGTAATTCAGAGAAGATATTTGCTATATTTTATCAACTGGTTACTATAAAGATGTTGTTCGTACTTGCCGGTTACGGTATCGTCAAGTTTTTAAAGAGAGACAAAGAACTTGAGCCAGAATTAGGAATTAGATAGATTTGGGCGTATCGTTTAAAACGTCTCCCAAGAGACTCGGAAAAGCCAGACTTACCAAAATTCTCTTCACGGAGGCCATCCACAACATCCCCCTGCGTCCCATAAACTCTTTTTTAAGCACTTTTCCCAATGTATGCCTTTTTGCTTCTATACGCCCCAAATCGCTTAAAAAGGTCATTTAGGACACCCCTTAAAAAATACTCTACCCTGTGTCCTGCAATTTTTTTAGTCAAGTATAAGGAAGGGGCTAATTATGGTTCTTGTTTGAAAAAGTGTTCCGTTTTGGGAAAACAAATATTAGATTAGAGGGTAAACAAATTTTATTCTTTAAAATATTAAAGGTAAGTTTGTGATTACATAGGGAAAGATTAAAGCCTGAGAAATTGGGATTTAATACGCTTATTGAAGTAGAAATAAACACTGGTAAACACTAGGAAGAATACTAGGGAGTAAACGTATAAAAGCGGTTAAATCAGGTAGAAAAATGGATTATTAAGTGTTTTCTCATTGGTAGCGCTGGTAATACTTACAATAACGACTGCTAGGCTTTGCTGGATTTTGAAAAATCCTTCAGCAATTCCTAGCTATTTGGTAAATTGCTGGAATTGTTAGAATGAAAATAGGGGATAGATTACTAATTTCTTGTCGAAGTTTTCAACATTCTCGATTAAATACCTAGTTTCCTTTGAGGTGAGGCGAGTTTAGTCGGTGGAGTTAGTTTAGTCCAACAGAGCTGGATAGCAACCCCCAAGGACTATCGTCCAAGAGTTTGTTATAAGTTGAGTTAGTTAAGTTGGTTTCCACTAAAAAAGGCGGCCATGAAAAGAAGTGGCCAGTAGAAAGTCCTGCGAGCAGGATAGAAATCCCTCCAGTAAAAGACTCTAGACAAACAATCCTTAATTAACATAAGGGCTTGTAAGTAATCGCTAAAGCTTCAAAGGCTTCCTATAGATAGACATAAAAGAGGGATTAAATAGCGCACAAAATCACTTTTTTCTTATTTTTCCATTGTTAGCGTTGACAATGTTTCTAGCAAGGATTGACAAGTTTTGACAAAATCCATCAAAAACCTCTGTCAATTTTTGTCAATTTGACAAATTGACAAAATGAAAATAGGGGGCGGGTTACTAATTTTTTGCCGAAGTTTTCAATCTTTCCGAGCAAATACCTTATTACAACCCCTTGGAATTTTCCCCTTAGGGGGTTGTTTAATTAGAGTTTGCGACGTAGGAGCATTTCCGCCTCAGGCGGACTAAGTTATCCAGCTCGCAGGATATCTATTTTTTCAGGTTATGGGAGAAATCACTTTTTCTTGACTTTATAAAATAATCCCTGTATACAATAAAAAACTTTATGGAAGAACCTAGAGAAGAACAAATCCATCTGGAAATCTTAGAGTTAAAAGAAAACCACCCCGAATTATTCTCGCAGGAAGTCTTTAATTCGTTAATCAAAGAAATATCTATCAAAGAATCAAGCATTAAAGCATATATTACCCTTTTTTTCGGATTCATATATGTCTATAATGACAAAAATAAACTTTCTAAAGAAAAACAGGATTTGAGAACGGAAGATATATGGCGAATTTTTAAGCTTTTTGTATCGTTGAATAAATCAGAACAATATTGTGAGCTTTCCAGAACTATTCTTTTCGAAGAGAAAGATAAATTACATCCCGGGGTACAAAGTCATTGCATTAGAGCAGCAAACCTTTTTCATAAAATAAACTCTGTAAATATTGACGGGATTGGAGTTATAGAGTGTTTATTTGAAGGAAGCGTTAAAGAAATGTTAGAAAAATCCCGTTCCCATGAAAAAGCCAAAAAATTCTTTTATGAATTATGTTATCAAGAAATTCTACATTATAAAATGCTTAAATTCCAGTTGATAAAATGTTTTAAGAATGACTTTTTGTACAAAATAGGAAAAGATGAGATAGAAAACATTTTAGTTCAGCTATTTTTAGGCGGAAGCGAAGAAGTAAAAATAAAAGAGCCTATTGTAGGACAAGAAAAAGGAAAGCTTAAACTGGAAAGATACGAATGGCATAATGTTACAAAAACTCACAGGGACGCTGCAGAAAACATCTTATCTTCTTATAAGGAATTCGTAAAAGAAATTATAAAAACTTATCGTTATATCAGTTTAGAAAGTAGAAAAATACCGATTAAAGATAAAAACATCTATGGAGGTAGACCGGCATCTGGAATGTCTTTTAAAAAATCATTATATGATCTCGTAGAGTTATTAAAGTCATTAAAAACAGGAAAAGTATACGAAAGTGTATTGTTATGTCTTATATTTTATGGCACAGATTCATTTGAAGAATTTAGGAATGATACTATGGATGCTGAAACTCTAATAAAGCAAATTGAGAATAATACGGGAGAATATAGCCTAGATGCTAAAGGAAAGAATATTTTTGACAACCAAGATGAACCTGTCCGTAGCTATTTCTGGACTTGTAGAGAAACGATACGAAAAAAAGTAACTGAATATAGAAAATTTGTTAGAGAAACGCCCTTGCCCCAAAAAGAGAATTTAACAATTAACATCCCTTAAACTCTAAAACCCTTTGTAGTTCTAACTATTTAACCAAATTTTTCAACCTTAATCCCATTCCAGTGGGAAGGTATTAACAACAAAACTACCTCAATAACTTCCCATGGGATACTATTACCCCTAAAACTAGCTTAATAATCGGGCTTTGCCAAATCAATAAAAATGTAGTATAATATACTATAAAATTAAAATGTTACTATTGAATTGGTTTCATAACAGTCGAGGGACTATTGAATAAACAAAAAAAGGTGAATAAAGGGAAAAAACAGAAAGTTAAACAGAATAAGACAAAGGGAAATCAAATAAGTTACAAAAGTTCCAACTTAATTTCAGCAAAGAAACATAAAAATAATACCAGTTTGTGTAATTTATCTCTGGGAAGCGTTAAGTTCGAGACAGATGACTTTACCCCAAGTACTTTAAATATACTTGCAAGATTTATAAAGGATTGTAGTAATAAAAATCATTCTGATGGGCAAAATACAAAGTAGTAAAAAAGTGAGTATGATTTTCTTGACAATAAAAATTTATCATCGTAATATAACAAATTATTAAAACATGGAAAACAAAGAATTAATAAGAGCTAGTATTTATGTCAGGGTCAGTACTGAACTCCAAGAAAGAGAGGGCTGTTCACTTGGTGAGCAAGAGAGAAGATGTAGAGCGTACTGTGAAAGTAAGGGATGGGTACTTTACAAGGTTTATAAAGACTCGGACTCCGGTCGGAATATTAACCGTAAGAAATTACAGGAGCTGATACAAGATGCAGGATTAGGATTTTTTAACGTAGTAGTTGTTTTCAAACTCGATAGGATGAGCCGTAATGTTAAAAATATGCATCATATAATAGAAGAGTTTGATAAAAGAGAAGTGAATTTTGTATCTATCACTGAGTCCCTTGATACGAGTAGTTCTGTCGGAAGACTTACCTTTAATATGTTATCTTCCATTGCTGAGTTTGAGTCTGATGCCATAGGAGAACGGGCTTATATGGGAATGCTTGGCAAGGCGGGAAAATGTAATTATAATGGCGGAACTATTTCTGATGGATATAAAGTAGAGAATAAAAGGTTAACAATTGATGAAACCAGAACTCCAATTATACGGCAAATTTTTGAATTATATTGCCAAGGCCATCCTGAAACTAAACAAGAAATGAGCACCAGCACTATAGCTAAGTGGCTCAATGAAAAGAACTACCATACAAATCAGCACACTACAAAGGCAGGCAAACTTATTGGAGGAAAAAAATGGGGAAGTGAAACAGTAAGAATAATTTTGTCTAACCCTGTATATTATGGTGTTTATACGTGGAATAAATATCGTATTAAACGTAAAGATGGTAAAGTAATTAGCCAACAAAGAGATAGGAAAAATTGGGTATATATAGAAAATGCCCATGAACCTATTGTTTCAAAGGAAATATTTTTGGCTGCACAAGAAAAGCTTAAAGTGAAAAGGAAAGCCAGCGATAAAGAGTGTCAAGAAAACTATTTATTTAATGGATTATTACATTTTTCTCCCTGCGGAATAAAATTAGAGGGCTGGAAGAAAACAAGAGCAATAGAAGAAAAAGATGAAATAAAAACTTATGAAGATAAATACTACCGTTGCAATCCTTCCGGTTGGCGAAGGATAAGAGGTTTAAAAAGCGATGAACCACTTACTCCGCATTGTGAAGATTGCAGGCTTAAATATGTGAGAAAAGAGGTGATTGAACCTTTTCTTATAGAACAAGTTAAGAATCTTCAGGGAAGACTACCAGAGATTAGGGAGTTAGTGGAAAAGCTGAAAGTATGTAAAGATACTGAAACAGAAGATTTAGATAATAAAGAGCAAAATTTTATAAGGGAAAAACGTATACTTGAAAATGAGAAACAGAGGCTATTTGACCTACTAAAGAAAGAGAATATTGCATTAGATAAATTTAGCCAACAGATAAAAGAAATTGCTGAGAGAGAAAAAAAAGCAGAAGATGAACTTTTTCTTGTTTCTGTTCAAAAGGCACAGTTATCTTATACTGAACAGGATGCTTCAGTGGCGGAGGAGCTTATACTCCAGTTTAGAGATTATTTGACTTGGGCTACTGATACGGAGAAAAAGCCACTTGTTCAAGCATTAGTAAAAAGAGTAGATATCGAGTCAAATGGTAAAGTAAATATAACGTTCAGACTTCCTCTTCAGAATAGGGAAGTCAGTAGTTCTGTTGTAACGATGGCGACGTAGCTCAGTTGGTCAGAGCAGAGGAATCATAATCCTTGTGTCGGGGGTCCGAATCCCTCCGTCGCCATAAAAAAATAAATAACCCCGCTAGCATGGTTTAAACTCCGAAAAAATACTTACCCAACAGACTTATAGAAAACACTTATAGTCAAACTGGGAGATAGGTAGAAGCATAAAGTTAAGAACTTAAAGAGAACAAAAAAATAAGATGTTTGTTTGAAATTAATTATTTTCTATCATCGTTACGCCTAATCCAGATTTATCAGTTACCTTATTTTCACCGTTTTCGGTAAAAACTCCTCCATCGACTACATCTTTTCGTAGCATTAGATGTCCGTCAAGGTCTGCATATTTGATGTTTTTTGTGGCAAGTGCTAAATGTGTTGCAGCCGCGATGCCAATTCTTGTCTCGACCATACAACCTATCATACAGGGGATACCTGCACTTTCTGCGATTGCTGCAATTTTTGCTCCTGCTTTTATTCCACCAGCTTTCATTAATTTTATATTGAATAAATCACAAGCTTCTTCACGGATTAAATTTATTGCATCATAAATAGAATGTATGCTTTCATCTGCCATAACGGGGATATCAGTGTTATTTTTTACGAATTTTAATCCTTTGATATCCCAATAAGCAACGGGTTGTTCGACAAATTCAATTTCATATTTTTCAAGTTTTCTTAAAACTTTTATTGCGGTGCGTGGATCGTATCCCTGGTTAGCATCAACTCTTATAGCCAGTTTATAACCAAGTTCTTCACGGAGTAATCTTATTTTTTCTATATCTTCCTCCGGATCCAGACCGATTTTTATTTTTATTACTTTTGCTCCGTTTGTGACAAAGCTTTTCCCTTCTTCTATAGTTTCCGATATAGATTTGATACCTATAGTAATGGAAGTTGTTATAGATTCTCTGAATCCACCAAGTATGGTTTTCAATGGCATACCAAGATATTTGCCGAGTATATCGTGCAACGCAATATCAACTGCACATTTTACACTTGGATTAAATATAATTCTTGCATTGACTTTATCCATTAGTTTTGCTATAAACAAAGGATTTTCGTCCATAATCTGTGGTATTATATCAGTTTGCATTATACTAATTGAAGCTCCTACTGTTTCACCTGTAATTCTGTGTGAAGGGGATATTTCTCCAATGCCGGTTAAACCGTTATCAGTTTCTATTTCTACAACTACACCTTCATATTCAACGTCTTCTCCAAGGGCAATCTTAAATGGAACTTTTAGTGGTAAAAGTATAGGTTTTACGTTTACTTTCGTGATTTTCATTTTATTCAACCTCCTGATAGGGGAAATTATTTATTTGTAAGTTTATTTTTTAACCACTCTACTGCTTTTTCTCCGTGATATAAATTTTTTAATTCTTCATCTATATTTGAAGTTCTAACGATTATTATCCAACCGCTGGCATAAGGTTCTTTATTTATAATATTAAGGTTATCTTCTAATTCCTGATTTACTGTAATAACCGTACCGGAAACAGGAGCTATGAGTTTATCAAATTGAATTCTACCGCATGGGTCTCCCTGTATTAGTTCATCGTTTTCAAAGGGGAAATCAAGATAAGTTATTTTTCCTGCTAATTTTTGATAAAAGTCGGTTACGCCTATCCGTACATTTTCTCCCTGTAGTTTTACCCATGTTCCATTTTCGTGATAGTAAAGATTATCAGGTAAATTATATCCTTCTATTATTGCCATTTTTTTATGGAGTTTTATACTTAATAATAACTAAAAAGTCAAGGGAAAATTCTCACTTTCATAAATATACTTGATATTATCGTATAATTATTAATTTATTTCTATATTTAACCTCATTTTCATCCTGAGATTGAGTTTCTTCTGCCTTAGATATAAAATGTATAAAATAGACTCCTGTAGACACTTTATTCCCGTGCGAGTTGGTTCCATCCCATAATGTACTGTGTAATCCCGGCAGTACTCCTTTAAATGCGAATTTTTTTGTGATTCTTCCACTTATGTCATAAATTACGATTTTTACTTCAGATGTTTTCGGCACGGAATATAGTATAAAAGCTTTGTTTTTTGTTGGGTTTGGCATACAGGGATATAATTTATAGCTCAAAGGTGTATTTTTCTCTTTATCCTCTATGCTGGTAATTATTTCTGCCATATCACTATTGTATTTAAGGTCTGAGATACTATCTCCTCCAATAATGGCAAATGATATTGTTGTGTCTTTACCTGCATCCAGATTAAAAGGTCCTGTCGAAGCCAGTATGCCCCAATCATCTGTTGTGTCAAGAACGGTAGAAGTTAAAGCCCCATTAAGAAATTTAATTTTAATGCTATCTTGAATAAACCATCCCGGGTATACATAAGTTTTACTGTTGATTGCGCTGAGGTTTGCAGGGTTTAGAGGACTGATAAGTTTTATGCCGACACATCTGGAGTTTATTTTGGCATATTGATATATTAAATGTTTTGAAGAATCTATGCCGACTTTGTCTTTCAGTGAGTTTAATGTGTCTACATCAAACTCCATATATTGTCCTGCATATAAGTTATTTATCGGGGATGTTCCGGTGTTTGTTATTTTATATTTCATAATTACGAAGTCATTGTAAGGTTGGGTAGACCAAGCTGAAGATAATTGGTTTACGGTTATATTTTTTGGAGCAGGATGATTTGCATCATTATAAATAGCAATCCCGTCCTGATTGGAGAATTTATTTCCTCCCATTCTTAGTTTTCCATCCGGGGTTGAGGTTTCTTTCCAATCGCCGGTTCCTTCCGCATTAAAATCTTTATTTACTACATAATTTGAAGCGTTCCCGACCCATAATGAACCTATCCATAAGAGATTGCTACTGTTATGTGGGTATTTGAAGCCGGTGCCTTCGCCGTTTTGTTTTGTGAATCCGCATACACCATTACAAGTAACGGTAAATTGGAGGTTCCCTACGTCGTGGTCAGCGTACATTAATCCGGGAAGACCAACTTTCACAACAATCGTGTCTGAATTTGAATACTGAATTAGTCCATTCCATCCTATTATTTGTATTTCAAATATTATGCTATCGCCAATATTAATACTGGGAGTTGTATTGACCTTAAAGGGTATTCCGTTTCTAGTTTCGGTATGAGGTATTTCGCCGAAGGTTGACTGTGAATCTATAATTGCTGTATAGGGGCTGGTTGTTCTTAAAACTGCTCTTACAGAATCTAGATTACCGGTTCCCGTATTTTTGACACGGGGCGTAATTTTTGCTTCTTCGTCGGGGTCCAAATATCCGTTAGGAGTATTGCCCTCGGAGTCATTAAGTTGATAGGACTGGTAAATTGGTTTTGGTCTAGCAACTTGAATGTTTAAACTATCATACCAGATATTAGCCGAATCATCGGTAATTTTTATACGAATTTTTATGATATGCATATCAGGGGTATTAGGTGAAATTGAGATTTTATATGTCCCTGAGTTTGTACAGCTGTCTTTTGATAAAATGTTGCCATAACTTTGAGTTGTATCTGATATACCGGAAACAAGGGTGTCATTTGTTGTAATTGTTCCGCTAACGCCTGATGCGGTTATAGTTCCAGGGTTCCATAATGTAAGGTATAAATCTATTGTTTCTCCCGGATTAACAGTACTGTCTGCATTTCCTATGTTGTCTGTAATGTCATGATTTTTATAACTAACATAAGGCCCCTGTCCCACCACAGTAGATGTCCCTTCGTAAGGATAAAAATTATGTGCAGTTGCAGTTACATAGATATTCCCGGGGACTGCAGGTGAAATATTAAATACTGCATTTCCTGCCGAATTTGTATATCCTGTTTTATAGATTTCAGTTCCTTTCATCAGGCATACTAATGTACTTTCCTTAGGACTGCTATTGTGCGAACAATACACATTAAAGTTTTGTGAGCCTGTTCCGATATTAGATAGATAGTTAACAGTGAGGCTTTCCGGGGCTTCTGTCCAGACTGGTAATTCCGGGTCTCCGAATAATGTTAATTCATAAATAGAATATCTCCAAAGAGTATCTGTTTGAGCTATACCACAGTATGGATTTTTAGAAAGTGTGTGAGCAATACCTAGATGATAAGCTCCCGAGTTAAATAATTGGTTATAAAATTCAAGGTCCAGTAATTCGGCGTAACCCATATAAGGTGGTGTTCCCCAACCATATCTTGTATTCATCACGGAAGCTACTCCACCGCCGTTAGGGCTGTTTACTATATGCTCTGCAAGGCAATCATAATTATAATCACTAGTGTTAATTTCATCCACTGCTCCCGTAAAACAGGAAATTGCATTGTGAATACCGAATTTATTAGTATTGTTAAGAATATCCACAAAGGGAATTGAAAAGCTTTGACCTGCTACCATTATTACGGGTGCGCCTCCATGTGCTGCATAATGTACAAGTCCAAATCCAGCATTGACAGAATCAACAACTGCATCCCGTGATAAGTTGCCATTTTTGTAATATAATTTGCCTTCTGACCAGCCTGATGGAGTAATGGATATTATTGAGTCACTAACTATATCTCCATTATAATTTTTTGACGGCCATAATTCTGCACCTACGAGTAATATTTTTTTTGCATATCCTTTCAGTGAATTTTTTTCATAAGCAAGGATTTTATCTACAAATATTTTTGCCTGATTTATGTCTTTTGCGGGAGCTCTGCCGACATATACATCCGAATAAAGGTCTATACTGTCGTCCATTTCTCCGTATATGCCATTTCCATTTTTATCCCATGTCCCGTCTAAATCAGAATAATAAAGATCGCTGGGGATAGTATCTCCGTCCGGATAAGGACATATGTCAGTATTAACACAAAAAACATCTCTTCGTGGGACAATTTCTTCATTGTTTTCGAAATCAGATTGTCCCCCTAACAAAAAGTATTGAGTTCCCCAGTTGGTATAAGCGTATCGTATAAACTCACGAATTTTTGTTTGTCTGTCTATCCCGGAAAAAGTATTGTAAATAGAATCTACAATCATAACTTTAGATTTAATGCCTTTACGGGTTTTCCAATCTGCAAGACGCTGAAACTCGCCGGACAAGGCATTATTAGTTATTATGCAATATTGAAATTCATTCTGTTTGTTTGTTATCTGGGGCGCATAAGTTTCTATATTTTCGGGATTTAATACTATGTTTTTAATTTCCTGTTTAATTGTATTATTCTGAAATGGGGTTAAAAGGTTGGTTTTGGAAGTATGAGTATAGTTTAGTTTTATTTTTATTGAGGAATAAAATATAATTTGTTTTTCTGATGGGATATATTGGACGGGATAAATTAGAATACTTGCAATTTTATATCCTCCTTTATTTCCTGTCCCAACAAGTTTTGCGAGATTTCCAGGATAAGTTGTAGGTGAATTGTAAATTACAGGATTGGGAGAAATAAATTCGGGGACTGGAAGATTGTAAATCATTGGTTGAGGGCGTTGTGCAGGGAATAAAAAATATTTATCAGGTAGTTTTTCATTGCTGGTAGAAATTACGTCTAAAGAGTTTACTATGGCATCTTGAGGAATAAGTATATGAATTTCATAAAAAGGAATAATAGGTGAACCTGCTTCTGTAGTATGTAGAATTGCTCCGGGAGTTAGTTTGTCCGATTTTAAAGATAATATTTGATATCCATTGATTTCTTTATTGGACAAGGATGACTTATTGAATTGTATTTCTTTTGTTATTTTTTCTGCGAATAATAAGGTAGTGTGGATTTGTGTGGCAGTAAGTAAAATAAATAAAAAGACTTTGGAGAAATTCTTATAAAAAAGCGAATTATTCATTTTGAATATTATATATTACAGACTTTTAAAGTCAATACTTAACTCATTTCTTTTAATTTTTTTATCAATATCGGACAGCATCGTTACCCCTGATTTTCTAACCAGTACTTTTTTGTCTACTCAAAAAGTTTTGTTTGTCGTTCTTTTTGATTGCTTTTTAGGGTATAGTGATTTCTCCCATATTTTTTTACAGTTTGAATTGTTTCCATTTCCTGCAAGTGAGTTGTCAATTTTTTTGTCGTCCAATCCAATTTTAATTTTTCAAGAATGTCTTTTACAGAAAGTGTTTTTCCGTTAAGTATTTTTAGAATTCTGTCTTCAATAGTTTCTATAGATGGTTCATTTGCAATTGATGCTGTTACCATTTGTTCAGCATTTGGATTTCCTACTCCATTGAAGTCAACCGGAATAGCGCCTTTTTGAATAAGAAGATTGTTTGCATTTTTTTCGTTTGGTTCAGGTTGTCTCACGTAAATTTTACGTCCTTTTCTAAGACCGTCAATTACTCCTGACCATGTTCCACCTTTTTCGCTTGACTCTGCTACAAATATTTCGTCAGCAAGTCCGTAAATAACAGGATTACGAGCCATTGCCAAACCGGCTGACCAAACTGCTTTTGGATGAAATACGCTTAACACTAAAATATTACCGTCAACAATTTGCCTGTAATATGTTTTGAAGCCCGAAATAAAAGTTGTTATACCTTGAGGAAGAACAATTATACTTTGTCCTGTGTATTTTATTGCAGAATCTAAAGCCTGTTTATCAACGCCTTTTGCAAAACCACTAACGACTACTTTAAAATCCTTACTTGCTAATTTGGCAATGTTGTCGGCAAATTCCAATGATTTCCTTCCTGCATCTCTTGAACCAACAATAGCAATAGACTTTTCATAAAGTATTTTTTTGTTACCTTTAACATACAATAAAGCAGGGGAATGTGCCGCTTTTAAGTTTTGTTTTAAGGTTTTTGAGTATTCCGGAGAAGTAATAGGGATTAACTCAAACCCCTGGCTTGAAAGATTTTCTGCAAAAAACGCGTTATTAGGTAATTCAGATTTTGCTTTCTGTAAATCAGAAATATCTTCTTGGTTAAGTTGATATTTATTGTTCCATATTGATTCAGGTAAGTTGAAAAAGTCTTCTATGGAGATTTTTTCTTCATGGAAAAACTTGATGATTAGGTTATTGATTTTTAAATAACCCCATTTTGGCAAATGTGCCAATGCTATCCAATATGAATAATCTTTTGTGCCCATAATTTTATTCCTTTAACTTATAAGTTATTAATAAGTTCAATAATCTCTTCGCCAAATTTCTTAATTGTCTTTTTGCCTAATCCTTTTATGTCCAGAAGTTCTAAAATGGAAGTAGGTTTTCTTTCGGCAATATTATTTAAGGTTGCATTAGGCAAAATGCAGTAAGTAGGCAAATTACTTTCTTTGGCTTTTTCAAAACGCCATTTCTTTAATATTTGGTAAATCTTATCTTCATCCTTAGGATTTGGATACTTCCGACGAATTTCTGCAAAAGGTTTTTCTTTCTCATTCACTGCTTTTTTAGAATCTACTACATTCCTTTTAATTAAATTTGGAGTGTTATCTATTATATCCCCGCCAATTGTCTTTGCTATTACCAATGGTGCAATTTTATTCACCCCCAATTTACTCATTAAATTTCCGATTTCCTTAATTGTTTCTTTGCTATCACAAATGTCATCAATCAACAGAACGTTTTTCCCTTTAATCTCGGCGGGATTGTTGTAGCCAAAAACACCTTTTACGTTATCCTTTTTTGATATATAATTTTGAAATACCTTTTGGGGTTTCATATCTTGCCGCTTTGTCAATCCGTGGGAAATAGGTATCTCTAAATTCTTGGATACTTTTTCGGCAAAATTCTTAACCAAATCACCCGATTCAGTTGGAAGAACGTAGATAATTAAATCGAATTTTTCATCTTTAAAATAGCTTCGATAGGCTCTCAAAACTCCAATCAGAAGGGAATCGGGGAAGTCTCCACCATCCTCATATTTACACCGGTGAATCATAGATCCTACGTTTGAAAAGCCATAATACGAAAATGCAACCCCGTTGACCAATTTATCCTTTCGCTCTAAAAGAGGTTTTTCTTGTTGAGACATAGAAACCAATTGAATTTCTGGAAAATCATTATTCTTAAAATCATCCACTTTTTCCTGCCAGTAAGCATTTATTTTATGGGTAAATTTTTCCGTCCTACAGTTATCGCATTTATGGCAAATTTCAACAATACTCTTATCATCCAGGTAATCACAAAGATAAAACATTCTGCACTTATCCATCTCAGCGTATTCAATGATTTTCTCAAGTTCGTTTAATTTAAATTCCTTGAGCTCTTCAAAAGTCATAGTGTTAAGCCGAGGGGCATTAAATTTGTACTCATATTTTTTGGAACGACCAAAAATAACTTCTTTTATTATACCTTGCTCGATTAAATCTGTTGTTATTATTTCTATTTTGGTTTTATTTAGATTGGTTTTTCTCATCAAATCCCATTTGCCTGAAGGTTCTTTTTTTAATTGCTCAATAACCTTTTGGTAATGCTTAAAAGGGGGACGACTGTTTTCAATAAAATGTTCCGGCAATTCTCTGTCTTCAGGATTGTATAAAAGGATAATTCTAGTTTCTTTCCCATCTCTACCTGCTCTTCCAATCTCTTGATAATAATGAATTGGAGATGCAGGTATTTGCGTATGAATGATAAATCTAATGTCTGGTTTATCAATACCCATACCCAGGGCATTTGTGGAGACGACACATTTCCAGTGGTTATTAATCAACCCATCTTCTATAGATTTTCTTGTTTCTGCGTCGAATCCGGCATTATAATTTACAGAGCTAATGTTTTGGTAATTTAAAAAATTTGAATAAATTTCAGTATCAACCCTTGTGCCGGTATAAATGATACCTGTCCCGTTCAGTTTAGGTAAGTACTCTGCTAAAAATGCCAGTTTATCATCTTCGGAAGAAACTTTTACTACGTTCAGCCTAAAATTTTCCCGTAGTAAATTACCACGAAGATATTTTATATTCCCCCCCATTTGTTGAATGATGTCTTGAGCTACTCTTTCTGTGGCTGTTGCCGTTGTGGCTAAAATAGGAAATTTCTGTGGTAACAATTTTATTAAGTCAACGATTTTTCTGAACGCAGGGCGGAAATCGTGTCCCCAGACTGAAATACAATGGGCTTCGTCAATAACGACCATTGAAAGATTCATTTGTCTTGTAGCTTCAAGCCATTCACTGTTTTCTTGTCTTTCAGGAGCTATATAAAGAATTTTAACTTTTCCTTGTTTGGCTTCTGATATAATTTGAGAGTTTTCCGCCATTGTCTGTTCGCTATTAATACATTTTGCAGAAATGCCTAAGCTGTTTAATTTTTTTACCTGGTCACGCATTAATGCAATTAGTGGCGAAAAAACTACAGTTGTCCCATTGAAAATTGTCGCAGGAAATTGAAAGCACAATGATTTTCCAAAACCTGTTTTTTCAATTAGTAAAACTCTTTCTCCTTTTAAAATTCGGTTAATAGTATCCCATTGGTCGTCATAGAATCTGTCAAGCTTAAAGGTTTGTTTAAGTTTATATTCTAATTCGTTTCTTGTCATTATAGTTAGTTTACGATACGTTTAAGGTAGAAATGGAAAAAGTCAAGAGTAAAAGTGGTACCTGAAGGGTATATGCAAAATAAAAATGAGTAAGCAATTGCTCTAACTCATTTCTTTTAATTTTTTTATCAATAGGAGAGCGTCTACGGGAGTTATTTTATCAGGGTCTATGTTTGCGATGGTTTCTAATATTTTGGACTCCGGTTTATTTAATTCTTGTTTATTAGGAGTTGTAAAGAAGTCTGTTTGTTTTGATTTGGAACGGATTTTACTTGATTTTAATTCTTTGATTTCCAGGGATTCCAGGACTTCTTGCGCTCGTTTTATTACTTTCCCCGGCACCCCACCCAATTTTGCTACTTCTATTCCATAGGAATCATCACATTGTCCCGGTTTTAACTGGCGTAAAAAGATTATTTTGTCTTCATATCGTTTAACCGCTATATGATAGTTTTTTATCTCTGAAAAGATTGTGGCAAGTTCGGATAATTCGTGATAATGAGTTGCAAAAAGTGTTTTAGTTCCGATTTTTTGCAACAGGTATTCGGCGACTGCCCATGCAATTGACATCCCATCGTAAGTACTTGTTCCCCTTCCGATTTCATCAAGCAAAACAAGACTCCTATTTGTTGCATTATTTAATATATTTGCAGTTTCGTTCATTTCAGCAAGGAAAGTGGAAACGCCCCGTGAAAGGTCATCACTTGCGCCGATTCTTGTAAATATGCGGTCTCTTACTCCTATTCTGGCATAAGAAGCGGGAACAAAAGAGCCAAGTTGAGCCATAAGAGTTATTAATCCGACCTGTCTTAAATATGTGGATTTTCCTGCCATATTTGGTCCCGTAATTATGTAAATTTGTTGTTCATCATCTAATGTAGTCGGGTTTGGGATGAATTCGTCTTTTGAAATCAGTTTATCTACAACGGGATGTCTCCCGTCTTTAATGATAATGGAATTTTCTTCGGTTATTTCGGGTTTTACATAGTTGTTTTGGGTCGCTATAAAAGCGAATGACGCAAAAACGTCCAGTTCAGCAAGTTTTCTGGCAGTATCCTGAATTTTATGGACTTCCGAAGCCACTTTTTTTCGTACTTCGGAAAATATTTCGTATTCCATTCGTTTTATCCGTTCTTCTGCGGACAAAATTTTATACTCGTATTGTTTTAGTTCTTCGGTAATAAATCTCTCGGAGTTTACTGTAGTTTGTTTTCTTATGTAGTCTTGAGGAACGAGTTTAAGATTTGACCTTGTAATTTCTATATAATAACCAAAAGTGTTATTAAATCCGACTTTCAGGGATTGGATTTTTGTCCTAATTCGTTCACGAGATTCAAAATCCGAAACCCATTTTTTACCGGAATAAGAAAGTTCCCGTATTTCATCAAGTTCTTTGCTAAAACCTTGTTTTATGACTCCACCGTCTTCTATAGTTGGAGGCGGGCTAGCAACGATAGCTTTTTCAATGTATTGAGCAATATCTTTTAAGTCAGGCATTTTATAACTTTCGAATTCCTTAGGAAGTATGGTGTTTATCCCGGGTAGAATTTTTAGGGTATTTGAAATAGCGGTAATATCTCTCGGGGTAGCTCTTTCCATAGAAACCCTTGTGGCGAGTCTTTCGAGGTCTGATACGCAGGCATTGGAGGAAATTATGCCTGTAAATTGTCCTAAAAAAGATAGGTTTTTAACGAAATATTCTACTTTATCAAGTCTGTTATTTATTTCTTTTATGTCAACAAGAGGGAAAAGAATGAAGTTTCGAAGTAATCTTATTCCCATCGGGGTATAAGTATGGTTTAATACCCATAGAAGTGTACCTTCGCCTTCGGTATTATTAATTTTTTGTATAAGTTCAAGGTTTTTTCTTGTAGGTTCGTCAAGAAGCAGATATTTAGATAAAAAGTATGGTTTGGGTGGATTGATGTGGGGGAGAGACGATTTTTTTACGGATTTAAGATAAGATAAGGCAGCTCCTGCGGCTGAAACGGCAAGATGCAGATCTTTACATCCAAAACCATCCAAAGAGGCTACATTAAAATGTTCAATCAGTTCTTGTTTTGCAATATCATAATTAAATTTATAAGTATCTATTTTTGAGGTATGTATGAAATCAAAGTCTACGGAAGTAATAATTTCTCCCGGTGATAATCTTTTCAGTTCGTCTATTAGTTCTTCTTTATTGAGTTCAGTGACTTTGAATTCTCCTGTGGAGAGATCTATTAGGGCAAGCCCGTAATTTATGTCATTCTGAAATATTGATGCCAGATAGTTATTTTTTGTTGCTTCAAGCAATGCATCTTCAACTAAAGTCCCTTGGGTAATTACTTCTATCACGTCTCTTTTAACGAGTTTCCCTGGTTGGGGAGGTTCGAGTTGTTCGCATATTGCCACTTTATAATTTGCTTTAACAAGTTTAGCGATGTATGGAGTCGCCGCATGATGAGGAATCCCGGCAAGCGGAACCCCGGATTGTCTCTGAGTTAAGGTTATTCCAAGAATTTTTGATGCCAAAACGGCATCCTGATAAAATGTTTCATAAAAATCACCCAGACGGAAGAGTATTATGGCATCCGGATATTGCTTTTTTATTTTGTGCCACTGTTCTAAAAGTGGGGTAGATGTTTCCATAATTATTACCTTATATCAACTTGCTTTCAAAATGGGGAAAAACTTGTATCGTGTGGCAGTCTTTATACATTTTGATAGCATTTTAGTATTCTATCGCTTACAATTTGAACTCTTCCATCCATCTCAAAAGAAGGTGTTCCGTTTATATAGAATTTAATTATATCAGTTGAAAAGATTGTATTTGAGTCAATATAATACTGACATTTTATATAAGGCTCAATAGCCTTGATGAATTTATCCACAAATTCTTTGTTTTGAGAGTTACATATTATTGTTATTGGATGGTCGGGAAAACGACCTATATATGTATTACCTTGTGCATATTGCCCTAAATTAAAACTTTTCAGCAAAGTTTCTAAGTCATATGCTACTTTATTTCTCATGGAGTTACCACTTTCAATTTCAATAAAAATTTTAGGTGGTTGGGAAAACTCTCTAATAAGTTGTTTTAAGTTTTCTATAACTTGTTCTCTTTGAGATTCTGTAAGCTGTTTGTAGTCTTGGGATGAGATTTGGTTGATAATGTTGTTATTACCAGTTTGATTTTGTGTCACTATTAAAGCTTTAGGTGCATTAATAGTTGTTTCTATTTTATTGCCTTGTACGTAGTCTTTTTTGGCGTCTACTTTTTTACTGTCTACTGTTATTTTATTTGAATTTCCGGTTGAAACTACTTTTATAGGACTTTGGGGAGTAATCCTAATTATTGCTGCGATTATAGTTGCGATAGCAATTATAATTGCACTTATTATAGATGGAGATTTTAAATTAATTTTTTTATTTTTTTTCATAATTATATTTCCTATATTTTTTTCTATTAAGTTATGTAATTTTAATCATAGAATTTCATTCAGTCAAGCCATATTTTTCAACCCCAAGTACTGTTGCTTTATACCGATATTATGTCATTTTCAATTTGAAATATCAAAAATAATAAATCACCTAAGCGGAAGAGTATTATGGCATCCGGATATTGCTTTTTTATTTTGTGCCACTGTTCTAAGAGAGGGGTAGATGTTTCCATAATTATTTACGTTTTATAACAAACCCGTTTATTTTGCTTCGTAATAAAAACTCGCTTGCTTCCAGTTCAGAATTAAAGTGTCCTATTTTTATTTTGTAAAGGTTGGCTTCCTGGTTAATCTGGATAGAAAGCTCATTTCCTAATAGACTATCGGAAGATAGAATGGGTGTAATTTCCTGTTGAAGTTTTAGGGCATTTTCTTTGGTTGAAAAAGCTCCTATCTGGATGTATATTAAGGTAGAAAAGATTTTTAACTGTGAGTAAGCATATTTAGTGTATACAGAGGAAGGGTATTTTGTTGTAAGGTCATTATAAAATTTAATTGCCGAATTATAATCTTCTACAGCATAATAATACTGGGCAATATTGTATAAAGCTTCGGGGACAAAATTACTTTCCGGATACAAGGATATAAATTTTGTATAATATTCCATTGCTTTATCGGGATTGGATTTTAATTTTGCCGTCCAGAACATAGCTTCGGGGGCAAGTACGTTATCAGGATAATTAACTAATAGTCGTTCAAACCTTTTGCCTGCAAGTTCAAAGTCTCCGGACTTATAAGCTTTATGGGCTTCCTTGTAGAGTTCCGAAGGTAATAATAAAAAAAGTATTAATATAATCATTGCATTTTAAAAGGAACCGGGACAAAAGTTAAAACAAATATTGCCAGAGCTACGATTCCGATAATTTTATGTTTTGTATCTAATTGGCTTATATTGTTTAATGGCGCAGGATGTCTTAGTTTTATTACCAGGAGAATGAAAAGTACCCATAAGAACCATCCCTCCCAATAAAATCCAAGTACTGCTATCATTCCTATTATTGCCCATCCTACGAATTTATTTTTTTCGCCAATAAGAGCATAAATTATATGTCCGCCATCCAGTTGCCCGACAGGCAATAAATTAAGTGCAGTAATGAATCCACCAACCCAACCGGCGAAAGCTATTGGATGTAAAACTACATCATAACCCAGAGGTATAGCCGGGGCAAATAATTTTGTTAAAATGGAAAAGAGCAAAGAGTTCCCCATAAAAGTTTGGTCTCCAGCGCCGATTAAGGTTATTTTAGAGAGTTTTAAGCCTATTATGGCGATAGGGATGGTAAGTATAAAACCGGCGATAGGACCTGCGGCACCGACTTCAATTAGACCATTTCTGTCTTGTATAGGGGATTTTATTTTTATTATAGCCCCTAATGTTCCGAATAACGAAAATGGGAAAGGAATGAAATAAGGAAGTGTAGCGGAAATTCCTCTCCTTTTACAGGCAAAATAATGCCCAAGTTCGTGAGTCCCAAGTATTATAAGCATAGAACAGGCGAATAAAATGCCGTAGGTTATGAGTTGACTGGTTTGATAAGTTTCCCCGAGTGTTTTGAAGAAACCCATAGTAAGAAAAATACCCGCTCCTATTGTGCTGAAAAAAGTAAGAATTAAAAGCAATAGATTAATCCAGCGTTTGTCTGCTTTGACTATAGGGGCAGGAATAAGTTTAAGAATAGTCTGAAAATTATCTTTTTGTGAGAACAGCGGTAATAAATTGTAAGGTTTCAGACGCTTACTTATGGTATCAAATGCGAATTTTTTATCTACAATGAGAGTTCCGCGGACTATTGTGATATCGTTTTCAGTTGAGATTTCCTGTACGTTTATGCAATCATAGAGGATTCCTGATAATTCGTCGAGTGTTGGGTTCATTTTTTTATAAAACGTAAAATCAAACTTAAAATTACGGATAATAATATACATGTAACGATAGGAAAATAGAATGTAAAATTATTGTGTTGAATTTTGATATCGCCCGGTAATCTTTCTAATCCAAGCTTATGGAATATGAAGAATAAAACACCGGAGATAATAAAAATACCTCCAAGAAAAATAAATATTTTGCTTATACTTAACATTTGATATAAATTTTGAGGATAAAATTATTTACGAATAAGTGCTAATCATATGTTTAACCTGAGCAAGAGTATTCTTCATATCTCCATAATCCAGGTATTGTTTAAGTATTCTCAAACCTTCATTTATTTCTTCGGGAGAAAGATTATTTTTTGTTTCCAATACAAGTATTTTTTCATCAGGAGTCATTTTCACTTTTTCGCCTTTACCGATAAGTTCTTCGTCAAGTTTTTCCCCTGGTCGTAAGCCTACGAATGAAAATTTAATATCTTCTTTATTCAGACCGGATAAGGTAATAAGGTCATTTACAAGGTCAACTATTTTTACCGGTTCTCCCATTCTAAGGATAAATATTTCTCCGCCTTTCCCCATTGTCCCTGCTTGTATTATAAGCTGGGAAGCTTCGGGTATAGTCATAAAATATCTTCTCATATCGGGATGTGTAATGGTAATAGGTTCTCCCGCCATTAATTGGTTCTTAAAGATAGGGATACAACTTCCCTGAGAACCAAGAACATTTCCAAATCTAACGGAAACGAATTTAGTTTTCGAGTTTTTGGATAACGACTGGACATAAATTTCATCAAGCCTTTTAGAAAGTCCCATAGTGTTTATAGGATTTACTGCTTTGTCCGTTGAGACCATAACAAATTCGTCTATTTCATATTCTTTGGCTATATCGGCAAGGTTTTTTGTGCCAAATATGTTATTTTTTATAGCAGCGCTCCAATTTCTTTCTAATAGGGGAACGTGTTTATAAGCAGCTGCGTGATAAATTATGTCGGGTTTTAGTTTTATTGCTTGTTCTACTTGATATTTGTCTTTTATATCAATAAGAAAGGGTGTTATGTTTAGTCCTGGGAAGTTTTTTCTTAATGAACGTTCTATGTGAAAAAGAGGTGTCTCTGCCATATCCACTAAAATAAGTTCTTCAGGGTTGAATTTTGCTATTTGTCGGCATAATTCGCTACCTATTGACCCTGCTGCACCCGTTACCATAATTTTCTTGCCTGATATGTGGTAAGATACAAGACTTGTATCTAATTTTATAGGTAATCTTCTAAGTAAATCCTCAACATCTACTTCTTTAAGTTGAGAAAGCGATACGGTATCGGTAATTACTTCGCTGAGAGATGGAACGGTTTTGAATATTACTTTTACCTTTTTGCATTCCATAACGATATTTCGTAATTCGTTCCCGGGCGCGGATGGTATGGCTATTATAACTTCTCCGATTTTATACCTGCGAACAAAATGCTGGATGTCATATCTTGTCCCTATTACAGGAACTCCCTGTATAGTTCTGCCTTGTTTAGCTCTATCGTCATCTATAAAACCTATTACTTTGTAGGGCAAAGCCGGATTATTCTTTATTTCTCTTAGTATCATTGTTCCTGCATCCCCGGCACCTACAATCAAAATTCTTTTTAAGGATGGAGAGGAAGATTTAATAAATTCACTGTATACTCTTGGGATAATCTTAAATCCGCCTATCATTACAAACGTAAGACACCAATCAATCATTGGTATTGACCTTGGATATCCTGCGAAAACCGTGAATACTACAATAGTTATACCTATTGTGCTAAAAGATGTTGCCTTGAATATGGTTATTAAATCTTCAATGGAAATATATTTTGAAATCCCCCTGTTGACTTCAAAGAAGTTAAATATGACAAATTTTATCAATACTACAATTAACAAAGTTTGTAAAAACAAGGAAAATTGGTTGCCTAATAAAAATGTTGAAAACCTCAATACAAATGCAAGATAGTAAGCAATTACGCCGATTCCTGTATCTACCAGAGTCATCCAGTTTAACCCTTTTGTTTTCATTTTCAGTCTTGTTTTCATTGTTTTTTAACTTAAAATAAGATTACGGTTTTTTATCAAAAAATTACATCAAATATTGTCACGGAACATAACAAAGTTTCTTATATCTGTCAAGGAAATTAAACTTTTGGCTTGAGGGAAGTTCTCGGGGATGTCTGACTGACAGTTTAATAGTCGGGAACCTCGGTGCTACTGTTTTAAAAAGAGTGGGAAAACTCCTTAAGTATAAATAGTTGACAAGTTTGATTAATATAGTAAAGTAGCTCTTAAATAATATGGATAAAATGTTAAGCACCACTATTCTCGGGTTGAGGTATAAAAACAAAGTAGCAATGGGTAGCGACGGGCAGGTTACTCTTGAGAATACAATAGTAAAAAGCGGCGCCTGTAAAATCCGTAAATTATACAACAATAAAGTACTTGTGGGATTTGCAGGCGGAGCAGCGGATGCGCTTACTTTATTTGAGAGGTTTGAAGCAAAACTTGAGGAATATCACGGGAATCTTGACCGCGCCGTGGTTGAACTGGTAAAAGAATGGCGAACGGATAGAGTTTTACGCAGGCTTGAAGCTATGATAGGCATACTTGACCAGAAACACTCGTATATAGTTTCCGGAAATGGTGACATCATTGATGTAGATGACGGCATAATAGCTCTTGGTTCGGGCGGCCCGTATGCTTTAGCGTGTGCAAAAGCGCTGATTAAACATTCAAACTTAAATGCAAAAGAAATAGTCGAAGAATCCATTCGTATAGCTGCTTCAATATGCATATATACGAATACCCATATAACGGTGCAGGAACTATGAAATCAAACGAATTAACTCCCTCACAAATAGTAAAAGAGTTAGACAGGTATATAATCGGGCAAACAAAAGCCAAACGCGCAGTTGCGATAGCTTTGAGGAATCGCTGGCGCAGGCAAAGAGTGCAAGGGGCTATAAAAGAAGAAATAATGCCCAATAATATAATCCTGATTGGACCTACCGGTGTGGGGAAAACCGAGATAGCCCGTCGATTGGCAGGACTTTCCGATGCGCCGTTTGTAAAAGTTGAGGCGTCAAAGTTTACCGAAGTCGGTTATGTCGGGCGGGATGTGGATTCTATAATAAGGGATTTGATGAACGTTGCCGTAAACCAGACGCGCGCAAAAGAACTTGCCCTTATAAAGGAAAAAGCAGAGTCGGTTACGGAAGAAAAAATAATTGACCTTTTACTACCGGGTTCCGAGAAAAATGGCAGTGCCGCGGAAACAAGGGCAAAACTAAGAACAATGCTTAGAGCGGGGAAATTAAACGATAAACAAGTAGATATCACTATTGATGTGCAGGCTTTTCCTTTTGTGGAAGTTATGTCTCCTATGGGAATTGAAGAACTGGACTCGTCCGTTCACGATATGATTAGTTCTATAATGCCTAAACAGCGCAAGAAAAGGAAAATGTCCGTAGAAGAGGCAAAACGTATTTTATTACAACAGGAATCCCAGAAACTTATCGATATGGATGAAATAATCAGAGAAGCAAAGACCGTTACGGAAAACTCGGGAATAGTTTTTCTTGATGAAATAGATAAAATCGTCGGAAAAGAAAGCGCTTCGGGCCCGGATATCTCGAGGGCAGGCGTTCAAAGAGATTTATTGCCTATCGTTGAAGGAAGTTCCGTATCAACAAAATACGGGATAGTAAAAACGGACCATATTCTGTTTATTGCCGCGGGCGCTTTTACTTCTTCAAAACCTTCAGACCTTATCCCCGAATTGCAGGGTAGATTTCCGATAAGAGTCGAACTTTCAAATTTGAATAATGAAGATTTCAGGAGAATCCTTACTGAACCTGAGAATGCTTTATTAAAACAATACATAGCTTTAATTGATACCGAGAAAGTAGAACTGGAATTTAATGAAAAGGCAATAAATAAAATAGCATATTACGCATCGCTTGTGAATGAAACTACCGAAAATATCGGCGCAAGACGTTTGCATACCATAATGACAACGGTATTGGAAGATTATCTTTTCAATTTACCGGGAAAGACTAAAAACAAAATAACGATTACTGAAAAATATGTAGAAGAAAAATTGAAAAATATAGTAAAAAATAAAGACTTATCAAGATACGTACTATAAGAAAATTAAATATAGGGGGTGTGTAATGAAGGTAGGAATAAATGGATTTGGTCGAATTGGACGGCTTGCTTATCGTATAGCGATGAAAAGCCCTGAAATTGACATTGTCGCTATAAATGATATAACCGATGCCAAAACACTTGCGCATTTGCTCAAATATGATTCAACTTATGGAATCCTTGATGCAGATGTCAGCGCAACCGAAGATGCGATAATCGTTAACGGTAAAAAACATCAGATATTGGCGGTAAAATCTCCGGAAGAATTGCCGTGGGCGAAACTCGGCGTTGAATACGTTATAGAGTCAACGGGAAAATTTACGTCTAAAGAGAAAATAGAAGGGCATTTCAAAGCAGGAGCCAAAAAAGTCATACTTACTGCCCCTGCAAAAGGCGAGATAGATGTTACGGTTGTTTTGGGCGTAAATGAGGAAGATTATGATCCTAAAAAACACAACATAATTTCCAATGCTTCCTGCACCACTAACTGTCTTGCGCCTGTCGTAAAAGTTTTGAACGATAATTTTGGCATTGAAAGTGGTTTTATGACTACCATTCACTCGTATACGGGAGACCAGCGTCTTCTTGATGCTCCACATAGTGATTTAAGAAGAGCAAGGTCGGCGGCGGTATCTATGATTCCGACTTCCACAGGTGCGGCAAAAGCAATAGGTCTTGTTATTCCCGAACTCAAAGGCAAACTTGACGGTATTGCGGTAAGAGTACCTACGATTGACGTATCGGTAGTTGATTTGGTTTGCACTGTAAAAAAAGCAACAACGGCTGAAGAAGTCAATAAGGCAATGAAAGAAGCCGCTGATGGTAAAATGAAAGGTTATCTCCAGTATTGCACGATTCCTCTTGTTTCCTGTGATTTCATTGGCAATAATTATTCTTCAATATTTGATGCCGAAGAAACCAAAGTTAAGGGGACGCTTGTTAAGATATTAGCTTGGTATGACAACGAATATGGTTACGCATCCAGAATAGTTGACCTTTTGAAGTATGTAGCAAATAAATAAATTAAGATAAAAAAATAGGGGAGGAGGTAATTTAAAATTATCTTCTCCCTTTTTTATTATGTAGGTTAGGACACTTACTGAATTTGCTATTGGATTTCTATCCTAATCTTGTGTTAATCTGTGGAATCTCGTGGTTGCCATTTTTTTAGATCTATATAAGATACCAATAAAAAAGCCCTTCCGTTTTTACACGAAAGGGCTTTCTTTTATTCTTAAAAAACTACTTTGTAAGTATCAATTTCTGTGTTGTTTTATAGCTTTGAGTCTGGAGAGTTACAAAATATATGCCTGAAGGCATAGTATTTGTCGTCAAATCAATCGCATGAAGTCCTGATGTCTGGTATTCGTTTTTCAGGGTTTGCACTGCTTTCCCTGTTATGTCGTAGAGATTTAGAGAAACGTTTTCATTCTTTGCCAGCATATACTCTATAGTTGCTTTATTGGAGACAAGATTCGGAGTGAGCTTCAGAAAAGGTTTATTTGCGGTTTGTGATTTTTCTTCTACTGCTACTGAGAAGTAAAAATCAATTCCCGTAATATTACCTGTAACTAACAGATTAGTGTCGCCTTCCATGTGGTACCCCGGGAACTCAAACCATGTTCCAATGTTAAAAACAGCTCCCGTAGTCCCAAAATTTATCGTATAATTTCCAAGAGAATCGGTAAAAGATCCCCAACTTTCCATAGGAGGAGATGCTTTAAAAGCTCCAATCATCATGTTTTTTAGGACATTATTCGGAGGAGTAACTCCTTGAACCGTTACTGTGCCTGAAACTGTTGCTAATGGTGATGGTATAGGGGTAACTGTAAGATAGTCCTGTGCGCTGGAACTGTCTTCATCAACAGCTCTTACGCAGTATTTCCCGGGTGCAGAGCCGTCACGGTTGCCAGGGCAAATAATCATTCCGTCAGGAGTTGGGTTTACATCATACGACCCCATTAGAGGAACGGTGTCTCCATCTCTTGTATACCAGCTGGCTAAAAACATATCGGTTACATCTATAGTGTGGTTTCCATTAAGATCAAGGTAATATTCAAATCTAACGGAATCGCCGACACCGCAATTACATATCCATCCAAGCGTATCTCCCTGGACTTCCGTAGTAGCAGAAGTGTCGTTATTGACCATAAACTTAAAATAAGTAGTCGCATTTGCATTTGTACCCCATATTACAAGTGCCACGCCAACCACTGATACCAAACTTCTAACAAATTTGTGCATACGCACCTCCTTTTATTTCGTAGTAAGCTAATATATAAGGGATTTTTTGTCAAATAAAAACTTGTACTGGCGCGTTACTTCCCTTTGTTTTTTTTTACTTAGAGTTTGTGAGGTAACGAACATTAATCTAACTTATCCAGCTCTGTTACAGTCTCTTTGATGATAGTCCTTAGAGGCTGTCATTCTGAGCGTAGCGAAGAATCTCCTTTTATCATCTCAAATATCATAAATGAAGGTATTCTTTGGTGTTTAGCTAATTTAGGCATCTTTTTCACTTGTTCATTTGTTGGAATTGGTTCATACAATTTTGAAATAAAAAGTCCCGCTTTTGCGAACGGATTTATATAATCCGAAAGGGTTCGGTGCAAAACCGTCATTCGACCTAAGTTATATTTACCTGCGCCTAAGGTAAATTCAAGATTTTGTTTTTCTCTTTTGGAATAGTTATCAACCCCGCGATATTGGTAATCGCCCTCTTTTATCCACCATACGTGTCCCGGCATAGTGGTAAAACAGGGATGAGGAATAGAAAATATGAATTTCCCTTGTTTTTTTAATACTCTATAAACTTCTTTTGCAACAGGGAAAAATTTCTCCATATCCATTATTGCCATAAACGACACGACAATATCAAAATACGAATCTTTTAACACTTTCATCCTCCCGGCATCACTGCAATAATATTTTATACCCAGTGGTTTTTCTTTTTCGGATTTTTGAGCCAACTCAATCATTTTATAAGAACCGTCTATGCCTACAAGCTCTTGAATATCTTTTTGAGCTAATATTCTTGTATTATACCCTTCACCGCATCCTAAATCCAGGATCTTTTTGCCTTTTATGTTTCCCAAAACTTTCAGTATTGCCGGCAAAGAATAAAATTCACGATAAATATCACCTTTTTCCCTGACTGCTTCAGCCCATTTAGGTGCTATCTTATCCCATTCTTCAATAAGAGAGATAGGTTCCTTTTTCATTCCGTTATATTACTATATACTATACATCTATTCTTATCTTTGTAAAAGATTTCTAACCTCACTTAAATCAATATTAGGATATTCCTTTTGAATAAGACTCAATGTATCATCCCATAACTGAAAAAACTCTTTTATCTTCTCCTGATAGGTTGAAAAAGAAAATTCTGTATTAACAATATGAACTAATCTTGAATAAAAATCTTTGGGCTTAATCTTCATTCGCGACTCGGTTTGTTTCATCCACTTCGGGAAAACCAGGAATACTCCATTTAATGCAAAAATGACATTGCATAAAGCATACATTCCTTCTACCAGATAAAAATATATACTAATCAAATCTTTTGAATCTATGCCTTTCTTCAGCGAAAAACTCCACCATTTTGTGTCACTCAGATAAACATTAATGCGATTAATGGTTGTATCATGAGAAACATTTTCTAATCTATCTTTCCACTGAAGTACCCTATCATTAGAATCAAAGCAAATAATACCCGATTGCACGGCTTCTAATTGGTCATCATCGCTCCAGTAAAAATTTGGAAATCTGGCAAGTATCTCATCTATTTTGCGTGATTCTACAAAGTTAATGTGAAGGTAGTGACCTTCTATCCAAAACGTATCTTCATCATCAGATTGCTTAAAGTCTTTAACTTCGGGAATTATACTTTTTATCGTCTCCATTCTCATATCTTTGGGAGGAATAGAATCGCAATATACTTGCATATCAGCATCTGAATCACTATCAGGTTGTCCCATTGCAAATGAACCATATATAATAATTGACCATGATTTATTATCTTCGTGAAGCCCGCGGATAATTTTATCCGCAATACAACGAAGATTATTAACATTTCGGGATGAATTATTTGTTAATTTCTGCGTGTTTTGTTCCAACAAACATTTGCATTCGTTGCTTAATTCAGGGTAATTATCGGCTATAAGGGAAAGGATATCTTTTATGAGCACAAGAATTTGTTCTATCTCGTCTTTAAGTTCAACATTACGAATACTTGCTTTTAACCGCTCAATAGTATTCTGTGGTTTAATAGGCAACATATTTGAATCTTTTTCAAACTCATATCCATAGCCTTTTTTTATGGATAATCCATTAATGGCAAAAAGAGTATCTACTATTTGACCTATTTGAAAATACTTGCTAATAGCAAGACGGATAAAATCCTCTCGCCGGAGTTGGCTGAATACAGGCAAAAGAAGCCAACCTGCAAATTGTCCATCAATAGCCCGGTGCAAAATAATTTTAATACAATCTTTCCTTTTCTCTATTTGAAATTTATTGTTTAACATTTTAATTTATCTTATAATTCCTTTTCCATATCAACAACCCAGTCTTCGTAAATTTGCTCTTTACCATCATTATCAATATAAGGATACTTGCCATCTAAATGAAACGAATCTTTAATTTCCTTGTAACCCAATCGTTCATACCCTTTCTTTATTTTAGCATTATCTTTCGGATTAGCTCCAAGCCCTATTCTTTTAAAACCCCTTTCCTTGCATAAAGATTCGGCAAATTCTAATAATCGGAACCCTATGCCTAATTGTCGTAATGCGGGGACAAGAAATATATCTTCAATTTCAGCATAATCTAGTTCATCTTTTCTTTCTTTCCACTTTAATAATAAGATACCAACGGGAAGTTCATTTATTGTAGCAATTAAATAAGTAACTTCTCCTTTTTCCTGTCTGTTAAATCTATCTTTGTGTAATTCCAAATCATCTTTAACGTATTTCAATACTCGTATATCTTCCTTCTTTACCGGTCGTATGCATACCTTTATCCCATTTAAAATAAAACTTATTTCATTGTCGTTAATTTCCATTTTTTTTCTTATTTTTTAGTCGCATTATTCATAACAGTTTTCTTTTCTAACAAATCCGGCAATTCATTTAAACTTGTTATTCTCTCTGCCCATTTTGGTGTCTTAGCTTTTCCTTTACGGACTATATGAACAAATCGTATGCTTGATACACGAGCCCCTATTCCATCAATTTTAACCTGATCTCCTACCATTACGGCATTTTGGGGAGATATTTTTAGTTCATTTAACACCCCTTTATAACATTCCGGAGAGGGTTTTTTAGATTGATAAGTGTTAAAACCTGCAATCACATTGAACAATTTCTTGTCAATGCCTGTGATGTTGAAAGCATCATATATCTCTTCTTCAAACGCGTTTGAAAGTATGGCAAGTTTATAGCCATCCGACTTAAGTTTATTTAGGGTTTTTATAGTATCATTAGGGGTAATTATTTTATTATAATCAAGCCACATATCCTGTATCTTTTGGGCAAGACTTGTTAAATTTCCTTTAATCCCTAGATAACTCAAAATCTCCTTGTCGTAAAGGGTCCAGAATTTATTCATTCCTCCTTCATAGGTCTCAGGTGAAATTCCTGCTTTTAGTAATTTCATCTCCACTGTTTTCATTGATTTTCTTATCTTTTTCAGGGATACCCGGTATCCTATGTGTCTTAGCACGTTTTGCCATCCGACATCTCCAGTTGAACCAATGACTAAGGTATTCCCAAGGTCAAAAATAATTCCGGTTGGCTTTGCTAAACTAAGTGTTGTCATAATTTTCACCCCAATTTTTTCCTCACTTCATAACATACATACCAGAAACACTTGCCAAAATATATATCAACAATACTTACGTTTTTTCCTAAAATATCTACGATTTGTTTTTCAGAATAATAATTTTTCAATATTTTATATTCTTTGTCATCTTCAAGAGTTCTTATCTTATAGGTATTATTGTCGCCCTTCCTGCCGTTAATCAGTTTCCCGCCAACGCCTTCGTTATATATATTATCACACATAAAAACTATAGCTTTATCTTTAAGCACTCTGTGGAAATTATTTAAGAAAGACTTTATCTTGCTCTTTGGAATATGGGAAAACCAGAAATTTGCAAGCCCGCCGTCGAACTCTCCTTCTGTAAATGGTAATTTATAAGCATTCCCCTTACGAAAAGTTATCTTGCATTTATAGGATTTTGACTTCGCAGATGTTAAAACCGCCTCACTGCTGTCGATAGCTACGATACTTTTCGCCACCTCAGATAAAAAAGTCGTCCAATACCCTGTTCCGCAAGCAATTTCAAGAACCTTTCTGCCGGAAAAGTATTTCTTTATTGCCTTTGTAATGTCTCTTTGCTCGCCTTGCCTTACAGGCTCATCCCTGTGATAAATAGATTCGTAATAATTTTCCATCTCTTTAACACGCTTGGAATAATATTCAGTTAGTTTATCCATTTTCTCCTTTTGTAATCTTCTATACCCGTACTTTTGTTTGTCCGACAGATAATTGATTTTTGCGATACTCATCTAAGTAAATAGTCATAGGTTCGTCCATTTGGTCTCGATAAAGCCCCATCTTAAAATAAAAATATCCCAGCTTCAGGTAATTATATTTTTCGGAATAGGCAGTTATACCTGTATAATTAATAATTTCTTTTCCATTCATCCATACCTTTACAAAACCGGATTCTATGCGTGTAAATTTCATATGAAATACATAGTCTATCCACTGCCCTCTTATTTCTTCTTTGGTTTGAAATAAACGTATACTTTTTTCAGTTGTTTGTAAGGTTATATATAATTCTCCGTTTTGATATCGTAAAGCAAGAAGAGGATTGATTACCAGAGCAGTATTATTTTCATCGCTTTGCTTCCATTGAGCCAAAACTAATCGAGTAGGGACTATTGGAAAATCTTTAGGAATATAAAGGCTAAAGGAATAACTATAACTTTTGCCTTCTTTGGGACCAAGTTCTTTTCGTTCTACCAACTCATCACGTTCACTTGTTTTAACTATTCCATACCCTGGCTGAATACGATCCCCTTTGTGAATAGTAATCTTTATTGCGCTCTTTCCTTTTCGCACAATATCTGACTGGATTTCTACTGCCCCAGGTTCAATTTTTGTTTGATCCCATATGTTACTTAAGGTCTTTTCTTCGAACCCATCATAAAGTTCTTCTAATTTATTCATTTTTCCCCTATTATTACATAGAAAAAATTCGCTCCTACAGAATACAAACTCTCTTCCTTTAACATACGAATTACCTCTCCGGATTCCTTACCCCATTTTTTCTCCTGGTTTTTTATATAACTTTCAAATCCCTTTTCACTGCCTCCGCCTGCTAAATAAAACTGCTTCCCTTCTAAAATATTTTCCTTTCTCTTCTTTTTTGTGGATTTTAAAAAATCTTCTAAACTTTTTAGATGTTCGTTACTCCTTTTCTTGAGTTCAGGAGTGTTATAAGGTGGAATAATTGCATGAATTTTCTCATTCATCCGTACCTCAATATTCTTAAGTCCACATTTCTTAAAAAGATATGGCATCTTTTCTCCTATACGCCAATCCCCGAATCCAAGTTTTTCTAAGCCCTTGTATATCCGGTAAGTATGCTCTACCCTTTCAAGTAAATCTTCAAGAGGAGTTTCCTTTAAATTATTCCATCCCGAACAAATACCGCCAAAATTATTGGGTTCAAAGGCAATTACTTTGCCGCGTTTTTTCGTAATACGAATCATATCTTTTATGGCAATCTCAGGTTCTTTTAAGTGTAGTAACAAAGTATGGCACATCGCAAAATCAACGGATTCATCTCTTAAAGGAATTTTCTCCGCACCACCTCTTATGAACTTAAAATCCTTATTCGCCTTACTTCCCATAATTAAAAGTTTTCCGTTTTTGTCAACCCCAATGTATTTCCCACTCGGAGTTATGAATTTACCATATATGTGGCCGAGATAACCAAGCCCACACCCAATGTCTGCAATGATATTCCCCGGTTTTAAACCGATAAGTTTTACTAATAAATCAATATAATCTTCGTTCCATAGGAATTTCCGCTGCTCGACAAGAGTCCTGACGTGTTCCCGGTCACTCCAGTTAATTGGTTTTTCAGTTTTTTTCATCTTTCACCTCTTACTAGAACTATCCGAAAATATTTTATCATAAATCAAACAACCTTCTTTATATGCTGATTCTAAAAATAATGGTACTTCTTTTACCCTTGAATACTTCATCATAAGTTCCAGAAGAACAGGAGAATTAAAACTGGAATTTTTTAATTGTCTTATTGTTTCATCCCATTGGATAAAACCTTCCCCCGGTATTGCGTGGTCTTCAAAGTCTTTTATCCTGTCAGATAAATGCACGGCAAATAATCGGTCTTTAAACTTTTCTATTAAATTGGAATTTCTCGGCCCTCCAATCTGGTCATGTGAGGAATCATAACAAAATCCAAAATGTTTTGGGTCTAATTCCTTCAAGGCGCATTCCATTAAATCTGTTGCCAAACCGGGTAAAAGATTTTCAAATGCAAAAGTAACACCCGTCGCTTTTAGAATTGGCTCAAGAATCGTACAATTTTCTAGTAAAAAATCTAGATTCTCAGAAAACTCTTCCTGCTGTATCTCAAACAGACTTCCATGTATAACAATAACGGGTATGGATAAATCTTGAGCCGCAAAAATAATGTCTTTGAATCCTTGTATGCTGGTTCCCATTGAACCAATCTGCGGTCCATGAATGCTGTCGATTTGAAGTTGATAGGTGTCTAAAAGTTCCTTAATCTTCAACCGACCTTCTTTCGAAAGATACCGGGAATGGTTTATATAAGAACCAAGCGAAAAATGAGAAAACCCTGCCTTGCTAATCAACTCTACTTGCTTATCAAAAGAGATGTTGTAGTCAAAACAAGTAGAAATTGATATTTTTCTTCTATCTTTTAACATATCTTTTGCCTACTCATTAAAACTTATTTTTTGGGACTCAAATTGCTTCTATAGTGTATCTATATCTGGCCAACCTTCCATACTCTTCCGTAATTTTTGATATTCAGGTCCAAGACTATCAATCAAAGAAACAACCTCCCGGGTAAATTGTCTCATATTCTGATAAGTAACGCTGAGTTCAGTTCGCTTCAACGAACCTGTTGCTATTTTTTCGAGTTTTTCAAGACCACCGACAGGAATTATCTTAAAATTCTTTGCGTCCGTAAGTACTCTTTTTACCCCACGGAAGTAAGTTTTGTTTATTGCCGAGAGAATTCGAAGAGTACAAAAGAGTATCTTTGACTGCACAAGACGACAAAATATTACGTCATTAAGCTCAGAAGCCCTTCTGAGAAAAGACAACATAAAGAGAATGTCGAAGTAGGATTCACCGATAACTTCTCTTCTAAACCGCTCAGGATAAACTTCTACTTTTTTCTTCCAAGCACAGATAAGTCCCTCGGGATCCCATATCACTGTGCTGCGAATTATTTCTCCACAAATAGTTTCCGGACACAGACCAAAAATAGCCCCGTAAGCTGGTTGATAAGCAACATTTGGATTTCCGAATACTTTCTGTAGTGATTGTTCAACTTCATTAACAAGCCAGTAGTCTACTCCGCCTAAGTTGCGAGAATTAACCTTGAATCGGTCACAAGTATGCCCGCAGACAACTTCGCTTATTCCCGGTAGATGCGCCAATTGTTTCTGCCAGAATTTTTTACGCTCTTCTATAGGCAGAATATGGGGAACAATTACGGTTACATCAATATCTGAACCTGAATCAGCTTGGTCTGCACCCATAGCAAGCGACCCGCCAATCATTACTCCCTTGGTTCCCGGGAGTTCCTTGGATAAATCCACAAGCGAATAAGCTATTTTGAGAAGTTCTGCAATCTTCTGACTTTTCTGCATATTTATGATTTCGCTATTCTTGATAATATTACTATTGTCTTCTTTCCTTTGCAACTTATTTTCTAAATTTTTCACTTCTTTGCAAACAACTCGCCATCTTCATCAATTACTTGAAAGCCTTTCTTTCTCAGAACTCTTACAATGTCTGAAGCTTTATATTTTGGATGACAGGGATGACACTCCATTCCAATCTTTTTCACCTTGTCCAAAAAAGAAATATCTCCTTCTAAAAAGATATCATATTCTGCGCCTTCCGCATCTATTTTCAGAAACTCAACTTGTTTAATTTTCTCTTTAGACAGGAACTCTGGCAAAGTAATGCAATTCACATTAATTGCTTTCCCGAACTTAAAATCTTTATGCTTGTAAAATGTATGCCCGTCTGTACGTTCTGTACAAGTGAAAAGGTTTCTTTTCCTGTTAATATTACTAATAGCGAGTTTGTAAGGAGTAATAACTTTATCCAAATTGTTTTCACAAATGTTTTTCTTTAACAGGGCAAAGTTCTCGGGAAAAGGCTCAAAAGCATATACTTTTACATTTTTTGCCGCTGTTGCCATTCGCAGGCTGACAGTGCCTATATGAGCGCCTATATCTATAATTACACTGTTGTCTGGTATAGATAACCCCTTAACATTATAAACAGGTTCCCCATGTATCCAGTAGTAAAAAACGGTTTCGCAATCCTTTGAATGTGGTCTGACGTGAAAAACAACTCCAGCTGGAGTAGTTAAAGTAAATGTTTTCATAATACCCCTTTATTTTTTGCAAGCCAAATTGAAAATTCTTCAATGGTTTTTACATTGTCTTTAATTACCGCATTGTAAATATCCATACTTGTGAATTTTTTTCGGTGTTCGGGATGCCTGTGGTACAGGTTCTTTATTGTTAATATTGTAATACGATTTTCTTTATTGATTTTTGATTTCAAATCCTCAAATTGTCTTTCATGAACTTCTGTCTGATTTGAATCCATAGCCCAGATATCAATTTTCCACGTATCCTGTGAAAGAATTTTTGTGTATACGCCCCAGTAAAGTCCCATCGGAAGCCTAATATCTTTCATAATAAGCTCATTCCTGTAATGCATCCTGTCAGGTTTTAGTTTTGACATTATCTCCTTGCCCAGTTCAAAGAATTTATGTCCGTCAAACTTTTTTACTTCAATGTGTATGTCCAGATCCCGCCATGTCATTAGTTTTAACACATAACTTCCGGTTATAATGGGAGTCCCATATTTAGATAATGTTTTCAATAGTCCGAAGTCCTTTAATAATATATCCGCTTCCCTGACAAGCTTTGTGTTTAATCTCTCTACCTTATTCATTTTTATCTTTTCAATTCTGTCTTGTATTTAATTTTTTATTCGCGGCCCTTCACGGATGAACTTTATCACTAGTTCCTTCCCTTGACCATACTTCTCACCGTGATACCCACCGTATTTTTCCTGAATCTCAAACCCTGCATTTAATATGATTGATTCAAATTCCTCAGGATAATAATACTTCATAACAATGTCCTGTCTTACCTCATTTATCAACTTGTCCCCATCATATACCCTATATATCATTGTAGGGTATAAAACCTGATTTGCAGGGTCTATTTTTTGTCTTTCATCAAAATGTATTATTTTATGTCCTGTCTCAGAGTCAATTTTTTCCCAGCAGAATGTTTCTCCCTCTTTTCGCCACGATTTCTCCATTTCTTCTTTTAAAAGAGACGGATTGAACGCGTTTAAGATACAAAACCCTCCCGTAGATAGATGTTTTTTAATACAATCTAAACAGTTATTAAGTTCTTCAATAGTTTCAAGCGCTTGTATAACACGGAAAGAAGCAATAATCATATCAAAAGTCTTATCCAATTGAAAATCACAAATATCTCCCATAATAGCATTTGCTTTTCCGGTTAATTCTTGTTCTTTTATTTTCCGTAAGCACTCCGTAATCATCGCCGGGGAGTAATCAATTCCTGTTATGTTTACTTCTTTTTTTGCTAATGGAATAAGTACTCTTCCTGTCCCACAGCCTAATTCCAGGACATTATGAATCTTTTTGTCAATTTGCGACAGGTAGAATTCGATATCATCAACTGCATTACTTAAGTCATATAAATGGGGAGAATATTCCCGCTGGTCTTTAATAATTTTCATATATTCCTTCCCTCTGGAATAAAAACCTTAATTGTCATTTTCAAAATCTATCACCCCGCCGGACATTATCGTAAATCCCACCTTTTTATAAAATCTGGTAAGTTCCGGGTCGAAAATAGTATTTATCATTTTTATACCATCTGATTTAACTTGCTCAATAACCATATTGAGTAACTTTGTTCCAATATTTCGACGCTGATAATCAGGATGAACCATTAAATCCCTTACATACGCATCATCAATTTTATCACTTACCACATCTATATATCCTACTAATTTGTCCTCTGAAAAACACACTGCGCAAAAATAAGTATTCCCAAGAATTTTCTTATATTTTTCAACCCTGCTATCCCACCCAACGGATTTTCGCAAATCAGCAACCTGTTCAGCTTTTAGCCCGGGATTCTTCTCAAATCGTAAATCCATAGCTTGTCTCCTTTTAATTTAGTTTATCCTTTTGTACCATAACAATTGAATTTCATCAGGACATTCCTTGTAAACACCATAATGTATTCCTTCCAAATAGCATCCTTGTTTACTATAAAACTTACATGCGTCTACATTGTTATTTTGCGTTTCTATTTTAATACGTTTACAATTTCTTTCTTTTGTATACTCTACTGCTTTATTAAACAATAATTTCCCTATTCCTTTTCCTCTATATTCAGGTTGAACTCTAATATCCCATAGAACTGTCAAATCTTTCCGACCTTCAAGCATACATAATTCAGGAGTGTCATATGCGATAACAACTCCACCTATTGTTTCGTTTCTATCATTTTTTGCTATGAATAATCCCCAGTTTTCAAGATTCCATTTATCTTTCCATTCTATTGGCTTTTCGTAGTTATCATAATCTTTAATAAGTGGATTAGCTGTGTTTTCTTCATAAATTTTTATTCCACCTAAACCATTTTCTAAATGATTAATTCTTAAAATACTAGAAACTTTAAAAGCACCGGATATCTTTGAGTATTCGTTTAATTGACTCGGTTGTATCGGTATTATTTTTATCATTTTATCTTCCATATTTAGCTGCTTTTTATGTTTCACGGAATGATAATTTGCCTTTGAGACCTGCTATAATAAGCTGATTATACTTTTGATATATCATTTTAGCTTCATTAAACCCTGCTTTTTTAAGTTTAGCAATATGGCATTCAGCCGAATAATATTTCACTACTTTCAGTATGTCTTTTCCATTAACTTTCTCAACCCATTCTTTACGGGAAGTAAATTCACGCCAGGGTTTAGTTGAATTGTCTTTTGTTTTGGTATCGTTTATCATATCGCCTATCATTAACAATTTACTGGTTCGTCTTATGGGTAATGCATCCTCTCCTATGAGTATTACCCCATTTTTTTTCAAAATGTTATAAAAATTCAGGTATAACTTAGAATAATCTACAAAAGACAATCTCATTGCATCAGTAGTATAAATTGCGTCGTATTTACCTGAAAAGGAACAATCCGAATTATCTTTTTTCAAAAACCGTATTCTATTACCGAATCTTTCCGTCTTTTCCCTTACTATCTTTAGTGTTTCTTTAGAAATATCAGTAACATCAATTGAAATATCATCTAATTCTTTCAAGAGCATTTCTGCCAATATCCCGGTTCCACAAGACACCTCTAATATATGAGATTTCGGCGGCAATATCACCTTGAAAATATCAACAATATAATTCAATAAGTCCAAATAAAAAGGTTGTCCTAATAGAAAATTATCTCGTATTTTATATTCCTTCGCAATCAGGTCGCTTCCTATTTCCATATTTCTTTTATAATATTCAATATCCTTTTTCATTTTTCTCCTTTTTTATCTCTTTTCCCTGATGGTTTGGTCCCAAGTAATTTGCCAAGATTATCATGTTTTTCTAAAAGTTGTAGTTTATGTCGTAGTATCCTTGCAAGCCAGTGCTTAACGGGAGTTATTTTTCCAAGTTCATTCAAAGCTTTAGAATCGCCTTTAAGCCAACCCGATAGGGAAGACATAAAAGAAGAGTGCCATTTATTACAAGATAAGATATTTGGATATGTGTCTTCGCATTGGAGTATGCCTTTCTTTTTGGGAATATTCTTTGAATTAAGATTCCCGATTTTTATGATAACCTTTTCAAGATGCCTGAATACTTTTGGCGCGCATAACCAGATTTGTTCGGTATTATCCAATAGATTCTTGCCATCAGATACTTTTTTACAAATCTTTGCTCTAAGTTTCTTTATTTCCGGTAACTCCAATTCTGCAAAATACGGGTCCCCAAAAGGAGAGTTTCCATACGCGCTCCAGTTTGTTTCATCTCCACATATATCACCGGAATAAACGTCTAACATATAACGATTTCTCTTATCATCCGACCATATAAGCGTTTTTATCCACCAACGGAGTCTATGTATCAATCTCGTCACAAGAAGTATCTTCTGCTCCGAAGGTTTCCCTAAAGTAGCATAAATCGCTGTAATAATACTATCCCAATCTTTGCCAAGGTTATCTCGCATAGCGAGTTCGGCTTTAGCTATATCAAGAGGCGCATTTTTAAGCCACGCATCAAGACAATATACATAATAAGACATCAAAGTTTTCCGTTTAGAGTCAGCCGTATAACATCCATAAATAAATTCAGGACAGGTTTCTTTTTTAATAGCCTCGCAAACCTGCATTAAAGGGTTTGGAAACGTATAATGCCCACAGGGAGGCAAATGTTTTATCATTCTATTTAATATTTCGGATGCCCAATTTGGAATCTTACCAATAGCAACTTCTTCCTCAAATATCGCTTTTAATTCAATAGATGAAGGAATATCTTCGCCATATTTCTTACTTTTATCCCAACCGGCATCATATGGAGTTGAATTCCATGCCCGGCTTGTGATACTTTTTTCGTAATTCTCTTTACACCATTCTTTTTTCATTGGTATTTACAATTTATTTTAGTTGCTTTGCTTCCAAATAAGCCATATGAGCCCATGTTTTTGGAGTATATCCGGAAAAATTTCGAAAAATAACTTTCGTAATAATATTTTTTTCTTCTGCTAATTTTATCAATTCGGAAGACTTTGGTAATCCTTCAGGGATAAGAAGCATAACAAGCAATGGTTCTAAATCTAGCTGATTATGGATTTTTACCATATGAAGCCCATCGCAGCAAAACTCAGGATGATTAGTTAAATCAATAGTGCGAAAGAAAAACTTAACAGCAGGTTGAAAGTTTTCTTCAAACTCTTCCCATGTCGGAACTCTTCCAATAATTCGCTCATACACAACTTTGTCCGGAGAAGGACAATTTCCTGCAGTAAACATAATATATTCAAAGTAATCAGACGGATCCCCGGCAGCATTTCGTGGACCATTTGCTAAAAATTCACCCGGCATATTAAGAGCTTTACAGGCGGATAGAATACATCCTGAAGCAAGTATCTTTTTCGCAGTTTCTACAGACGTGCCATGACATAGCATATCAGTTAGACATCCTTCCGCAGTGCAGAAACGACATCTGGTAAGCTTCTCTACTTCAGGTAGGACAAGTCTTCGATCGCGTTGTGTCTTCATAGCCTTCTGGATAAATGCATCGAGATTGTCAATTCCGGGATGAAAAAATGTACGTATTGAATCGGCAACAATGTTGCGAATTTTTGAGTCCTCAAACCAAATTGGTACTTTTCGCCCATGAACTAACTCATAAAGACAATATTCATTTAAATCCTGTAAATCCCTTTTTGTGGGATTTTTATAGTCAGAAAAACTACATTGATAGTGTCTTAATTTTGTATCAAGTCCCCAACTAAAGGTGCAATCGTAATCCCCTACGGTGATTATAAGGGAAAAACCCTGTTCCAGAAGCCATTTCTGTACTTCTGGTGATTCTACCGGGTTTTCTGTATTAAGTAAGCAAATATGCTTATCCACTAACCGTTCTATATTCATTTGTTAATATTATTTTTTCTATCGTTTACAACTTATTAGCTTATTTCAATAATATTTGCGCCCTTTTAAAAGCTTCATTCAAAAACTCCTGTGGTTTTTGAAAAGCCGACCTTCGCATTTCTACCTCGAGAAGAAAAATGCCTTCAAATCCTATCTTGTGAAAAACCTTAGTAAATTCATCCCACTTAAATGTCCCCTCAAAAGGCAGGATATGGTCATCTTTTTCGCCTCTGTTGTCGGAAATATGAGTAGTAAATAACCTATTCCCGTATTTGCCCAAAATTGTAAGAGGTTCGGATAAAAGATTATCATGGGACGAATCATAACATAAGCCATATTTAGAGTTGTCTATTCTATCCAGCGAGAAATAAACTAAATCGTTTATTAGTCCGGATGGCAGGTTTTCAATGGCTAATTGTATATCTTTTTTCCCTATATATTCAAGCAAAGAATAAACCTGTTTAAGAAGGATTTCTTTTCTATCTTCAATAGAATCAACCCTTGAAATAGAAACAGGATGAAATATAATCGTTTTTGCTCCCAAAAACAAAGCAGAATCTATACACCTTTTAAGTAAATCCATAGCATTTAATGAAATACTTTTCTCGGGAGAGGAAACATCAACATCCTTGAACGGAGCATGAATAGAGCAAATTTTCAGTCCCGAATCCTGTATCATTTCTTTAAGATTTCTTTGTCCGGTTATGTTTAAATACCCGGAATGTTCGAGATTGCCTCCTCCCAAGGAAATATGTGTAAATCCGGCTGCCTTTATCATAGGCAATTGTGTTTTTAATGGTATATCGTAATTAAAAGTAGTCCCTATAGATAACATTTTCTTTCCTCCACTCTTCTTTGTTTTTACTGCTTACTTCATAATAAGGATTCCGTATGTATTTGGGTCATAACTTATTGGGACTTGCCAATCACCGGCATTATCCATTCTTTTTTGCTTACGTCTGAAGTTCAGTCTCCATTCTTGTCCATTTTTGCCTGATACTTCAAATTGGTTGAGCGGAATACGTGCTTCTACAACCCAAAAATTATTCCCTTTTGTTGCCTTTACTTCATAATTTCCATTCCAATTTCTATCAATACCTTTAATTCCCCCATTATTGTCTGTTGATATTTTTTGGTCAAAAGCCGTTCCAAGAGGATTAAAATAAATCTGGTAAACTATACCTTTTGACGGGTCCGGGCATAAAAAGAAACCTATGCAATCCTCTGCATAAACAGCGTCATCTTGTTTCACTGCAGTAGCAAAAATGGAATCCATTTGGGATTCTTTACAATGTGCAGCAACATAAAGGTTACTGTCATCATAAGAAAAATAGAAATATGTAGAATCTATCTTCATCGGGTTTCCATCAGCAGAAAAAAGCAATGAAGCAGGTTTTCGCCATATAGATTCGGATAATTTGGCATCCATAACAGGTGAGGTTTTTGCCCGATTAGCATATGCTTTACGGGTAATAGACAAAGGTTTTGTAACGCCATACTTTTTGCCTTTAGCATAAGGAAAATTAATGGAAGCCTGTGGAACAGGGTAAAGCTTTTTGCTTTTGTTTTTAATACTGAATTTTAATATGGAGCTATCTTTTGCCGAAATCTTTACCAAAAGACTCTTAGGTGTTACAGACCATCCTTCCGGTATTTTCCATTGTAGCGTATCCTCAAGAACACAATCGGGACTTAAATTAGTCAGTTTTACAATTATGGTATCAGAAATGGGAACATTTTCACTTGCCGATAAAGAGTTCCTGAATGTAAGTCCTGCAACTGCTATTGTATCCATAAATATGCCTTCTTTTATTGTAACTTCTTCCCATGGCAACACACTACCTATTTTTACCGGGGCAATTGAAATTCCATTTTTATCAACGGTTACCCATGTAAAATGATATTCCAAACCGGTTGGTCCGGGGGCACAAGCGCCGCCAGAACTTCCTACGATAGTATAAAGAATGTTATCAAGTTTTCCGCTAAAATAAGAATGTAAATGTCCGTTAAACACCGCATCAACTCCATAATTACGGAATAAACTGTGTAATGTATCCGTTTTGCCGTTAAATATGGTTTCAATCCAGAGGGGTTTATGAAAAAAAGCAAAAGTATAATCGGCTTTTTGATGTTCTTGTAAATCTTTAGTTAGCCAGTCAATCTGTTCTTTGGGGAGTTCTACGGTGGATTCCCAGCGACTATTATCAAGAAAAATAAAGTGTAGGTTCTTATAATCAAAAGAATAGTATGGTTTGCCGATTTGATTTTCATATATCCTGCAAGTTGTGTCGTCACGAATATCATGATTACCCGGTGTAAAATAAATAGGCATTGAAAGAGGAGATATTATTTTCTTATATTCTTTCCATTCATTATCCTTGTTATCCCCTTCTATCATATCTCCCACTGTAATTACAAAATCGGGTTTTACCCTTTCAACTTCTTTGACAATTTCGTCATATATACCCGGCATAATCTGACCTGCGCGGTCACCGATAATTGCAAAACGAACAGGAGATTCGTTGTTTGTTACTACCTGTTTAGCCGCATACCCAACGTTCAAACTTAACAACAAAACCAATAAAACTTTTACAGATAAAACATATCTTTTCATACATCCTCCTTTATATTTTTAATAAAATTATACGTATACTTGTAAAACTGTTTCCTCTCAACACTTTATTTTGCTGTTTATCCATCCGGTAATTTTAAGAATAGTATCCTGAACAGTAATATCGGAATTATCCAAAACATCTACGGAGTATTGTTTTTTATAAAAATCTTTCAAGAATGACTGATTCCAATCAAGATGAACTTGTATTTGTTTATCCCTTTCCTCAGGAAAACGCCAGAGTTCTCTTTTATACAACCTATCTTTAAGCTCTTCATTTCTACAAACCAATGCCAAATAATGTATTTCAGAAAAATATTTTCTATTAGGGCATTTTTCAAACTCTCCCGGACTTATACTTAAAAATAAGGCTACAGGCAGTTTATTTTGTGAAATATGAGAACAAACTAATAACCATACATTCCGATACTCCGGAATCCCACCTTCTGCATCCGCAAACCCTTTTCGCCATAAAAGGTCACCCTCCAACATAATGGCATTCGGTTTCTTATCCGAATATAAAAGTTCCTTGTAAGCTGAAGATTTACCTGTCCCACTTGCACCGGTTATAACGAGTAAAGGCATTCTGAGAAATTTCTGCCTGTAGTTACAGAAAGGACATATAAGAAATGACCCGTCAGGAATAACTTCCTTGTCTTCACTATATTTCCCACAATTCGGGCAAATTCCAAACATAGTTTCACCTCTCTTAAATTATGCCTGCATCCCCATTTTTGCGGATAGTAGGTTCACTCAATCTTTCACGGCTACCAGAGTAACAAACGCAAATCGTGATTCAGGATTCTGTTCTCCCTGAAACCGTATGATACGCAAATTACATTTTTCAACTTCTTCCCAAATTTCTCGTGGGTCTACTGAATAATTTGGGACCAAAGTCTTCGCATTAACATCTCCCTTGCAAGGATGGTAAAGTTTTACCTCCACGCCTTTTTCTTTCATAAGGTTCCATTCTTGTTTCTTTTTTAGATTTTCTATACGCTTTGGTTCCCATTTGGGTCTTTTAAGATTTATATTTGGATGTGTCCTATCCGCTCCTTGCATCATAACAACACCACCCGGTTTCAAAACTCGAAAGCATTCTTTAAATACTGTTTTTCTGATGTCACGTGATGGCAAATACGTTAGAAAGTTAGCTAACATAGATACAGCATCACACGCACTATCTCTAACAGGCCAGTGAAAGTCATTCACCAATTCAAATCTTGCCCTGTCTTTGAAGCCTTTTTTATGAGCTTGCTTTCGTGCAGCTTCTATAAACTCAGGAACGATGTCTACACCTGTCACCTGATAGCCGGCTCTGAGAAAAGCAAAAGATTCCTGCCCTCCGGCACAGCCGGCAACAAGAATATGTCCGTTTTCCTGAATATATTCCTTACAAAGTGATAACTCCCAACCACAAAGCCCTTTTCTGTTAATATTCCTGTCCGGGTTGGAAAAATGTGCCAGAATATCAGGTTCTTGATACAGAGTTCTGGCTCTTTCTATCATTATCTGAGCAAATGTTTTAGTTCCCTTGTTTTTCATAAAACCTCTCCTTTATCAAAGCTATTCTTTTCCTAATATATTTTTTAATTTCATCTTTGCAAGTTATTTTTTGAGGAAATATCCTTACTTAATATACCCGCCTTTTTGCATATTCCAGAGTTTCTTATAAGAGCCTTCCTGTTTTATCAATTCCGTATGAGTGCCTTTCTGGACTACTTTACCTTTTTCTATTACGATTATTTCGTCCGCGCTCATAATCGTTGATAACCTGTGGGCGATAACGACCGAAGTCCTCCCTTTTAACAGGTTCTTTAAATCTTTTTGTATTTCATATTCCGTCTCCGAATCAAGAGATGATGTCGCTTCGTCAAGAATTAGTATTTTCTTATCTGCCAGAATAGCGCGTGCAATAGAAACTCTCTGTTTTTCCCCGCCTGACAGTTTAACTCCACGTTCACCGACTATCGTATCTTCCTTTTTAGGAAACCCTTGTATAATTTTGTCCAACTGCGCGAAACCGATGGCTTTCATTACTTCTTCCCTGGTTGCATCCGGTTTTGAAAACTTTATGTTATTGTAAATCGTATCATTAAAAAGAACACATTCCTGCGGAACAATGCTCATCTCATCACGCAGGGATTCCTGTTTGACGCTATTTATGTTCGTACCGTCAATGGTTATTTCTCCCGAGTTTATGTCGTATAGCCTGTAAAGCAGTTTTACTACGGTTGTTTTACCTGCGCCCGAATGTCCTACCAATGCAATTTTCTTTTTCTTAGGTACTTTCAAGTTAAAGTCTTTTAATATAGTTCTTTCTCCATATTTGAAATTAACGTTTTTGAATTCGATTGCGCCTTTTGTTATTTCAAGTTCTTTTGCGCCGGGAGCATCTTTTATTGCGTTTTCCAATTTCCCGAATCTGAAAAGGGATTCAAAGTCTGCCATTGATCTGTAAAAACTTCGTATTCCCCATACAAAACCGAACAGGTTGCCGAATAAAGAACTGAATACGGAATAAACGAAAACCAGCGTTCCTGTTGTGCACTTACCTGCAATAAAATCGGTTATCGTAAAATAAATTAAGAAAAACGTGCCCAACCCGAGTATCAAGCTTTGTACCGAATCAAGAAACCTGAAATAATTCCAGAATCTCAGTGTTTTTTCTTTCGTATTTTCGCTTATTTCGATATATTTGTTTTTTACGAAACTTTCTTTGCCAAAACATTTGACGGATTCGATATTGGTAAATACGTCGGAAATGTTTGCCCGTTCACTATCTTCCGCCAGGTTTGATGCTACGTTTGCTTTTTCCTGCAGTCTTTGAATGAAAAAACTGTAAGAAATGAACACTATCATAGTTATGAATGTAACGACTCCCGATATCCAGTTGAAATATACCAATGAGAGTATTGAAATTGTAAGTTGAAGAAACAGGGGGGTAAAATTAAAAACAATTGAGTCAGTCATTCCTTCAACGGCTCCGCCTATTCTTGTAAGTTTTGAAATCAGGCTTCCCGTCCTGTTAGTCGTATGAAAATTATAATCCATATGGACGAGATGATTGAAAAACTTTCTTTTTACGTCCGCAATCATCCTGACTTCAAGTTTGTTTATAAAGCCGAGGTGTGTTATTTTAGCGAAGACTTTGAACAAGGTAATCCCTATATAACATATTGCAATAAAGATTAGGGTTTGAGTAAAACCCGGCAAATCAAGAGTGTGTGAAAGGAATTCGGCACCTTTGTCTATCAAAGCCTTAAACAAAAACTTATCCACCAGTGCTGAGGATTCTATCAGCAATATAAGTACTAATATGCTCGCAAAAAGCAGTTTTTGTTTCTTTACGAAACTCCAGTACAACTTAAAGTTGTACTTAAAATCAATTTTTTCTTTCTCTTCCATTTTTGCCATAAGTTTAAAATAAAAAAGCCATCCGACACTCCCATGGAGAGTGCGAATGGCCTGTAGTAGTCATTAATGTCTACCTAAGCATAGACACTCTCCTTTATAGGAAGTTTATTGGATATAATCATTATGCTTTACATTTTAATCAAATATCTTTACCTCGCTATCACTTTATTTATATCTGAAAGATTTGTCAAGAAAATAATGACGGCAAATATAAGAGTAAGAGTAGTAACTTATAGTGACAGATAATCAAACCACAGAGACCACAGAGAACCAAGCTGAGCTGGATAAGTTGGTCTAATGCTCCTACGTCGCAAAGTCCAACTAAAAAAATGGAGGGCGCAGAGAAAAAAATTTTCTATCGCAGATTAACAGGATAAACACGGATTTTTTAGTCGGGGCAGTTGCCCCGACCTACCCATTGAGGATATAAAAGAAGCGACCTTAAAAGGTCGCGCTACGGTTCCACTCTGATTTTAATTACCATAAAGTAAAGGCATATCTCCTTATTTTTAATCCTATTTTTATCCCATCAAAAGTTGAATGGTTAGAATCGTTATTTATAGGGTCATTGTATACAAATGGGAAGTTTATGCCGCCTTTTTCTATTTCTGCACTCAACAAGACTACTCCAAAAGGTAATTTATATCCTAAAGAGATTATTCCGTCCAAAAAACCTATCCAGCTATTTTGTTTTCCTTTATATAAATTTACTTCTTTTCCATCTCTAATTATGTTTATTCGTAAATCGTAAGTTCCTACAGCAAAACTAGGGTCTTCAGCAATCTCAAGATATAGGTTCCCTTTGCAAGGTATTAAAAACGAAAATCCTAATCCGATAGAAGCCACCTTCAGCGATACTTCAGTAAATGCCGGGTATCCATAAATATTGGAGATGCTTCTCCTGCTATTACCAAAATAAAAATTTAATGAGGGGGCACAACTAAATAATGCAGTGGTTATTTCATCAAAAGAATGCTCTTTATCTTCATCTGCAAACATCGCTCTTAGAAATTTTACTCCTGCCTTCTGTAATGGAAATTCTGATGAAATATTAAAAGGAAAAGAAATAGAAGACATATTGGTTTTAATAGAAGAATAATAGTAAGGTTCTATATTCCATTTACCCGGCTCTTTTGAGATTAAAAAACTACTTAATATAACAAGTATCTGCATATTCGTATCCTTCTTTATTTATTCCAACATTGAATGTATCTTCGCCTACATATTTATCAAAGTTATTAGAATCTCCTGCTGTAAAAAAACTAAATATAGTTTGAAAATTAAATGTATAACCCGGCTCAACAGGCCCACCTCTTATTTCTATTGAGTCCTGCCACTGCCATAGATATTGTTGTTTAGACAACACGAAAACTCCAATAAATCCTACATCCCCATTTTTATTCTTAATAAGAACCTCTTCGTTTAATTCGTTGATAAATAAAAGAGATATCTTCCCTGTCTTATATGAAACACTGGGAGTGTCACACCCTGAAGCAACAACCAATAATAAAAACAAGATAATATATTTTCTTATCATTTTCATTACTATTGAATTAACATTTCCCCTATACCGTAGTGTTTTTTATGTATTAATTCTATATTAATCAACTAACTCATTAATGTTTTCGATTACGTAATCGGCGTTGACTTTTATGGAATCGATTCTATCTGGCCATAGTTCTTTCATAATTCCCGTTATCATAATAGTCGACAACCCGACCTGTTTTGCGCCGTATAATTCGTTCGAACCGCCGTCTCCTATAAAAACGGATTCTTCAGGGGTTATATTCAATTCTCTAAAGGCATATTCGTATATTTCTTTCTCGGGTTTTACAAATCCGACATCGCAGGAAAATATTACCTTGTCAAAGTAAGGAACTATTGGTGATTTGTTCCATCCCGCCATTTCGGATACGTCTGCGTTGCTTATCAGCCCGATTATTTTATTCATTTCTTTTAACTTTTTTAATGTGTATTTTGTGTTATCAGGAATATTAATTAAAGCGTTTTCAAATCTTTTTAGCCTGTTGTTTGTGGCTTTCTGAATTAAATCCAGAGGAATATTTGGGTTAATCGAATGAGCCAGTCTTTTTACCAGAGTAAACGGATCTTTTTCTTCCCCGGAAAGTCTATAGCGGGATTTTTCCGTTAATTCTCGAGTCCATACTTCTCTATCAATCCCTAAAAAGTCAGAAGTATATTGTCCCCATTTTGACTCAAGGGAAGTCAATGTATGGAAAAGGTCAAAAAGAATTGCTCTTTTTAATGAAACGAAATCCTTAACTGTTTTCATTGTTTCCCCAAAAATATATTTAATATTTTACCGTGTTCTTTTTTATAACGCTGTGCGGCTTTCATTTCAAGCTTTATAGCTCTTATAGAAGGAAGGTCTCCTAAAAATAAATGTCCTACAGCATAATACAAATCATGCGCACACATCAATAAAGGTAGTGTTTCTATTTCTTCTTTGCTAAGCTTTGCATATTTTTGAAATTCCTTAAACAGACTTGCGTTTTCGGAGTTACTATGCTCCTTATAATAAAAATTAGCTGCTTTTGCAAAGTCCGTAATTCTTGGTTCAAAAGAATAGCAATCCATATCCAGTATTACGGCTTCTTTCCCGGATATTACAATATTACTTGCCCAGAAATCACCATGGGTAACAATATGAGGTAATTCGTGGATGCGATGTTTCTTAAGTAACTCCTCGAATTCACATATATTAGATTGTAGTTCAGGCAATAGACTTGATAAAATCTTGTGATGTTTCCCTGTAGGAATTTTACGAATTACAGGATGCTCTTTTGCAAATTCCGGAACCTTATCTAAAGGTACTACCCATGCCCAGGACTTTCGACGGCGAAACTTTTTGGCGCTTTTTATAATAGGTTTTAACTCCGGATGCGAATTTAAAGTTGTAGAACATTCAACCCATTTGCCTTGCGTCGAAACAAGAATTTTTAGATCTCCCAGTTTTTCCTTTCCACCTGCTTGTCCATTACACCAAGGAAATAAAGCCCACAACCTATCATCTACTTTGACAAATTCTTTACCATTTCTTGTAAGGACAGGACGCGGAGTCTTAAGACCGGAAGTGTTTATTAATTTTGCCAGTAGGAACTGCATACTTAAGTCTTTGGCATTCATATAACGGTTAAATTGCCGTAATGCGTATAGTTTTTTATCAATTTTTACTTGAAATGCAAGATTTGTAGCTTCTAATTTACACTTAATCCCAGCCGTTTTGGAAGAACTGTATTCTTTAATAACCTTCATCATTGTATCTTCCGGAAATTTTCTTTTTGCCATATTTTAGTTAAGAACTCTTTATTAGCTTTAGTATTAAAAAATGACTCATTCTCAAATCATCCTTAAAATTAGGGTATTTCTCAATACTTTCTTTTGAAGGGAATGGCTCAATAAGTTCTCGAATAAGAAATCCCGCTTCAGTTAGTGTTTTGAAATAACTCGTTATTGTCCGATGAAAAGTAATGGGATTGTTCTCCCGGGTTTTTGCCCAGAAATTGTATTCGCGTTCAAAAAAATAGTTATCCGTTTTCCAGTAGAGTTTTTTATTATCCGTGTCCCGAACCCAACTTCCATCAGAAGAAAAACAGGGATGTGGAATAGCTAAAATAAATGTTCCTCTTGTTTTTAATACACGGGACAATTCTTTGATTGCAGATTTGTAATCGAGGACGTCTTGCACGGCGCAACAGGATACAACCGTATCAAAAAAATCATTTGTCAATGAATTAAGATGTTCGAGGTTCTCATGACGGTAATCAATATTAATACCTTCCGGAGTCCTTTTACGGGCTATTTCTACTAATCCTTTTGAATAATCTACTGCTGTGACAGAAGCTCCACGCTCTGCAAGAAGTCGGCTAAGAAATCCTTCACCACACCCGGCATCGAGTACTCTTTTTGAACTAACATCTCCTATCATCTTCAAAAATGTGGGCGTTAATAACACTTCTTTGTTGCGATCTCCATATTTTGAACAATAAGAAGCATATTCTTCGGCGTGAATGTCCCATCGTTTTATGATGTCGTCTGTTTTGTATTTATCCATCGGATTTTACCTCCTTGCAGGTTTCATCGCTTTTCAGGTCGTGTAATAATACGGATATAGTTCTTTTTAATATAGGATGTATGAAACCGGAATTAAGTTCATTCATCGGGACAAGAACAAACTTTCTGAGATGCAATAACGGATGAGGAATTACAATATTAGGGAAGATAATTGATTCGTCATTATAAAATAAAATGTCCATATCTATAGTACGAGGTCCGAATTTTTCTTTTTTTGGGTCTTTTTTTAATTGTTTTTCAACGGATTGCAGTTTTTCTAATAATTCTAATGGTTTTAGAGATGTTTTCCCGTAAACCACACAATTCAGGAAATCGGGTTGTTTTTTATAGCCCCAGGGAGAAGTTTCGTATATAGAAGAAGATTTTTCTATCTCTAAAAAAGAAGATAATTCTTTAATTGCGGTTTTGATGTTAGCGAGCCTGTCGCCAAGGTTCGAACCGATTCCTAAATATATTTTATTCATCTTAAATTACTATCAAACATAAAGATAGGTGTTTTACCACAAATAGATTCTTCACTTCGTTCAGAATGACAAAATAGAGAGTTTTCTGCCGTATTGTCCACGGATAATAGAAATTATGTGATAATATTTTTTATTGTCAAAGGGATAGCTTTTATTATATCGCTTGCAAGAACGGAATATTTTGTAGATTTCTTGCTCATTATTTCTGCGGCGTTCGCGTGCACCCATACTCCGACTTTTGCCGCATTTACGGGAGTGAGTTTTTGTGCCAGTAACCCTGCAATTACCCCTGTTAATACGTCTCCCGTTCCTGCTTTGGCAAGAGCGGAATTATATACGGGATTTAAATAAGTTTCTTTTTTATAGGCTATTACGGTAGGCGCTCCTTTTAGAACTAAAGTGATATTGGAATCCTTAACTACCGTGGAAGCGATATCAATTCGTTTTGCCTGAATGTCCGCAATCGGTAAGTTAATCAGTCTTGATAATTCTCCCGGATGAGGTGTTATGATTACGGGACAGGTAAGTTTCTTTATGTCTGACAAAGACAAATTATTTAACCCGTCTGCATCTATTATAAGCGGAACATGAATCTTCGGCAATACTGATAAAAGTAATTCTTTAATTTCCTTAGAAACGGATAATCCCGGGCCTATTACTACTACGGTTGCGTTGGAAATTTCTTTTAGTATTTTATCTTTTGCTTTGATTGAGAATTTGCCTTCGGATGTATCAGGTAAAGATACGGTTATTACTTCTTTCGCGAGATATTTTACGATGTCGTTTAATGATTCGGGGATGCCGAGTCTTACAAGCCCTGCGCCTATTTTTAACGCGCTCAGGGATGTAAGAGCAGGCGCGCCTGTCATACCTTTGGAGCCTGCGAGAATAAATACTTTACCGAAACTGCCTTTGTTTGAATTGTCAGAACGAACGGGGAATATTTTTTTAATATCGTCGGGTTCAATTATGTTCGTGTCAATGTCGGCAAATAATTCCGGCGGGACGCCTATATCGATTATATAAACATCCCCGGTATAATCTTTACCGGGATATAAAACTAACCCGCGTTTTGGAAGACACATTGTTGCCGTGAACGAAGCTTTTACGCAGACTCCATGGACGCTGCCGTCGTTGGCATTTAATCCCGAAGGAACATCTACTGAAAATATTGGGATGTCTGAGTTATTCATAGCGGTAATGATTTTTTCTGCTATTCCGGTTATTTTTCCTGTAAAACCGGTCCCGAATATTGCATCAACGAGCAAGTCGTAGTTTTTTAATGAGGGTATTTGTTTTTCATTGGTTATTTCTGTGACTTTGTGCCCTGATTTTAGAAGTATATCAAGGTTAATTTTTGCATCACCTTTTACTTCATTGGAATTGCCGAGCAGAAAAACATCGGTATACACATTATTATTTAAGAGGTGTCTGGCAAGAACAAAGCCATCTCCGCCGTTATTGCCTTTTCCGCAGATTATGGCTATACGCGGGTTTTTTGTATGATGAAACTCTTCGTGAATGATTTCAAATAATTTAACTCCGGCATTTTCCATAAGGACCGTTCCCGGGATGCCAAGTTTTTCAATGGCTTTTTTGTCTATATTACGCATTTGTTCGGATGTAAGGAGTTTCATTTTAGTTTGCCTCCTGTATTAAATACAAATTAAAACCACGAGATTTCCAGCAGAGCAGGATAAGTTGGACTAATGCTTCTACGTCGCAAAGTCCAACTAATCACACGATTCCCACAGATTAAAGAAAACAAATAACAGAGAGATTCTTCGCTACGCTCCGCTTCTGGATAACAAAGCCCTAAATAAATTAAGGGTTTGTAATCGTTACACTCAGAATGACAAATGAGAGAGGTTTCACTCCCTGGTGCGGGCAGGAATAAATTGTGGTTTATTTTCTTCATAGTTTATAAAAATCTTTTTTTTGTAGTTTGCGGTCTTTCTTTTGCCAATAATTCCGAATTGATTTCTCTCATATCAGTTGCGGAAAGTGATGGTTTTGAAGTACCTTTTGGTTTATGTGTCATTTTGGGCGCAAAGAAGTCTTCGACTCCTATATAAGAAGCATCCAATGTTTTTGCGCGGAGCTGTAATTCCCTGTCATCGGTTACAAGAGTTATCATTTTGGGAGTAGGGGATTTTTCTATTAGTTTTATAATATAATCGTCTGCGCTGATTTTATTTGCGAATTTCACTTCAATGCCGGAAGGTATGGGGTAATCGGTTATGAGTTGGGAAGAGTCAAACACAATGGTTACGGGGTTTCTATGACTACCCTGCGGGCTTTTTATTCTGATATAGTGAATAAGTTTAACCCTGCTGTTTTTGATGTTAGGGCTGTTGAATAAAGAGGATAGTTTGAAGATTATGTTGTAGCCGTCGAGTATGAAATGCATTTCTATGGATTGTAAATATTAAATTATAAATGTCAAGAACAGATAAGAGAAACATTTTCACCGCAGAGTCGCAGAGTTCGCAGAGAAGAAAAAGAACAAAAATAAATTAGCCACGGATAACAGACACGTCTGCCTTCCGGTAGGCAGGGATTTGCACGGATTTTTTTAGTCGGGGCAGTTGCCCCGACCCACCCATTGCAAAAGAAAAGGGGCAGACCGCAAAGCGGACTGCCCCTGAAGAGTTAGTTTCTTTTACTTATTTGAGTAAGGATAGAACCAATCATCACAATCATAAGCATATTCCGTGTCGTGTATGGTATTGACATTGATAAGGTCGAACACTGCGTGCCTTACGGATGGGATCGTCTGTATACACCATTTCTGAGCATTGGTATAACTTCCGTCCCCGTTATTTTTCATCAGTATTCTCAAATGGTATGGGAAGATCGGTTCAAAGACATGAAGATATGCTTCACCGTTGCTTGTATTCGTGTATAATGTAACGGTTACGCTTTCTTCGGGGGAAAACTTCATAATCCTGTCCATTTTAAGAACGGATGTTAACGGGTCTTTTAAGATTGTATCCGGATAAGTTACCGACTGTATTCTTATACTGTCTATTCTTACTGTATGTGTGGGTTGAGAATAACCGTATATTTTGGATATCTGTTTCAATTCCCATCCCTTGTTTCTGTTGCTTCTGTTTCCTGTTCTTAAGAAAATTGCGTTTCTTGTTAATACTTCTTCCAGAGGTTTTGCTCCTGCCCACCAATCACTACCGTTCTTTTTCCCTATAATGTTGAATTTGCCATTGCTGGTAAGTGTCCAGCTAACATAAGCTGAATCTCCTGATACTTGTACGTTAACGTTATAATGTCTGCCTGTATCGGGAACGCTTCTCCACCAGAATAAAGTATCTCCGAGTGCATCGCCTTTGCCTTTGCTCTGAGTAGTTGCCGAAGAGTCATTTTCCTGGTATGATGTGCACTGAAACCATTCTGAAGAACGGACAATGGACTCAACTGCTTCTTCATCTGTTACTTTATTCCTTCCACAACCAACTACCGTTAGGACAGTGGCTAATACGTAAAAATAGAAGCCTACGCCTAAACTTGTTTGTAAGATTCTTTTCATCTTACCCTCCTTTTCCTCTTTTATCTCTTTCGAGATTTTTATGGTTGATAGTTTTTTCATTTTCTTTTTCCTCCTGCAAAAGGTATATAGCAAACACCGTGACATTTTATGTTTGATTGACGGAATTCCTTTTGTATAGATGGAAAAGAGATTTGCTGTTTTGATAAAACTTTATAACCATAGAGTGGTTTGTGTCATATTTGATACAGGGTTTTTATCATTTTTGAGTGGGGGGGGAACCACAGAAAACACAGAGGAAAAGAAAAGTTTTTGGGTTGAAGAAACTAATAAAAAGAGGAGACCACAGAGAAAAGAAACGAATTTTTGGACGCAGATTTACTCAGATTAAGAAAGATATTTATCCCATCATAGCTGGATAGGAATCTCTAATTGCTAAAGCTTCAAGGGCTTTCTACCGTGAATTAACCATGCCTTCGGCAGGCAGGCGTGAATAAGCACGAATTAAAAAGAGTAAGAGAAAATAAAAAATTGAAACCACAAGATTCCACACGATTTACACGAGAAAAAAAATACAGGAAACAGAAATTTTCAACAGGGATTGTAAGAGAATAAAAGAGATAAAAACTAAGAGGGGTTATTTGCCGGCCATCAAGTTGGAAGGTTTTTCGTACTGGATAATTTTTCTTGCGATATCGTCGCGGGTTTTTCTTGATTTTGCGCCGAGTATAATTACCATTATTTTACGTTCTCCGCAGAGGGATGTAGCTACTATGTTCCAACCGGCATTAGGATAGAAACCTGTTTTCATTCCATCAACAAGGTCGCAGTTTCTCATTAAAGTGTTTGTTGAGCGTTTCATCTTTGCATCTTTGCGAAAAGAGAATGATTTCGTGCACATCCATTCTCTTATACAAGGGTATTTTAATAGCTGTAAAGAAACGGTCGCGAGGTCCATACAGTTGGAAATATTTGCTTCGTATTTATGTTTTTTGGGAGGAAGCCCTGTCATATTCCAGTATTTAGTATGTGACATTCCAAGTTCACGAGATCTCTTGTTCATCATTTTGATGAATTTCTCTTGTGAGCATCCGCCGATGTAATAACCTGCAAGATGGGAAGCATCATTCGCCGAGAAAACAAGAGCTGCCCTTAACAGGGATTCAAGAGGAAACATCTCACCTTTTTTTAAGCATACGCGTGTTCCCCTTATACAACTTGCTTCTTGTGTGACAGGAACCATATCGTCAAGGGTTACTGCTTTTGCTTCCAATTTTTCCATAGCCAGGAGTTCTACCATAATTTTGGTTAACGAAGCGATTTCACATTCTTTTTTACTGTTATGTTCCCAGAAGATTTCCCCTGTTGTGATGTCAAAAGCTAAACCGGCTTTAATAGATTTTTCCATTGATTGAACTGCACGTTCGCAATCGGGGTCTATTTTTTTTGTGAGGTGAGTATATGTTGGAATTTCTACGACACCAGGTTCTTTTATGGGCAGATTTCCCGAGAAAGGAAAAACTTTAGGGATAATAAAAGTAACACTCGCCAATATACAAATATTGAGTTTACTTTTAAGCATACAAAAAATATGTTAAAATAATTATTTTAATATGTCAATTTATCTTTCTATTATTATCGTAGAAAAAATAGAAAACTTTAATATTTTTTTATATTTTTTTTAGCCACAATGGAATTTTCACCGCAGAGACGCCAAGGACGCAAAGAACAGAAACAAAATCAAACCACAGAGAACACGGAGAACAGAATACAGAGAAGTATAAAAGGATATTAGGAAAATAAATTGAGAACACAGAGAGGAAATAGAGGGCACAGAGAAGGAAAAAGAATTTACCACGAAAGCATGAAAGAAGAAAAGCAGAAAATTATTTATTTTATAATCGTAATCTTCTTTGTTGTTTTGGAGAAGCCGGTGGAGAGGGTTAGAAAGTAAACGCCTGTTTTGAGGGTGTTTGCGGAGAGAGTTGTGGTGTAAGTGCCTGCAGGTTTTTGTTCATTGATTAAAGTTTTAACGCAACGGCCGGAAAGGTCATAAATAGTTAATAGTGTATTAGTGTAATAGTTATTGGGAGAAGAGGAATTAGGAGGAATAGTATAAGTAATTACTGTTGATTTAATAAACGGATTCCTCAGTATTTTTAATTCCGCATTCCGAAGTCCAAAATCCAAATTTGACTGTTCCTCTATCCCTGTGGTATTATATACTGCAAGACCACCAAAATAGCCATTAACATCATAAGTTCCAACCCAGATATTATTTCCTTCTATTGCGAGAGACCAGATTTCATTATAAGGCAAACCTGAATTTGAAGTATTATAAACTGTCCAGTTAGTTCCGTCAAATTTTGCAAGTCCACCATAAGTACCAATCCATTTATTACTTCCTTCTACTGCAAGAGCATATACAATGTTAGAAGGCAAACCGGAATTTGATTTATTATAGACAGTCCAGTTAGTGCCGTCAAATTTCGCAAGACCAACATACCCAGTGCCAATCCATATATTATTCTCTTCTATCCCGAGGGCAAGGACATCATTACCAGGTAAACCTGAATTTGAGGTGTTATAAATAGTCCAGTTTGTTCCGTCAAATTTTGCAAGTCCACCATAAGTACCAATCCATTTATTACTTCCTTCTACTGCAAGAGCATAGACAATGTTAAAAGGCAAACCTGAATTTGAAGTATCATAGACAGTCCAGTTAGTGCCATCAAACTTCGCAAGACCCTCACCAGTACCAATCCATATATTATTTCCTTCTATTGCAAGAGCAGAAACGCTGTTATCAGGCAAACCGGAATTTGAGGCATTGAAGACGGTCCAGTTTACACCGTCAAACTTCGTAAGACCACTATAATAAGTTCCAATCCATATATTATTCCCTTCTGTTGCAATATCAGATATGTCATTACAAGGTAATCCGGAATTTGAGGTGTCATAGGTAGTCCAGTTAGTGCCGTCAAACTTCGAAAGACCACCAGTAGTGGCAATCCATTTATTACCACCTTCTATTGCAATAGCCCAGATATCGTTAGAAAGTAAACCGGAATTTGCGGTAGAGAAGGTACTCCATTTGGTACCGTCAAATTGTACAAGACTATCAACATAATAATAAGGTGGTATACTTAAAATACTAGCCCAGATGTTATTTTGTTCTATCAAAAGAGTGCTAACATAGTTAGAAGATAACCCGGAATTTGAGGTATCATAGACAGTCCAGTTGGTGCCGTCAAACTTTGCAATTCCACCATAAGTACCAAGCCAAACATTGCTTCCTTCTGTCTCAAGAGTAAAAACACCATTAGACGGCAACCCGGAATTTGAGTCGTTGAATATAGTCCAATTAGTCCCGTCAAACTTCACAAGTCCATCGTCATAAATGCCAATCCATATATTATTCCCTTCTGTTGCAATATCAGATATGTCATTAGAAGGCAACCCTGAATTTGAGGTGTTAAACGTAGTCCAGTTGGTGCCATCAAACTTTGTAAGTCCAGTGTGATAAGTAGTAACCCAGATATTACTTCCTTCTAGTGCAATATCATAGATAATGTTAGAAGGTAATCCGGAATTATAGGTAGTCCAGTTCGTCCCGTCAAACTTCGTAAGCCCACCAGGGGTGACAATCCAGATATTACTCCCTTCTATTGCAAGAGCGGTGACTTCATTATGAGGCAAACCAGAATTTGTTTTATTATACACAGTCCATGTAGTGCCATCAAACCTTACAAGTCCATAATCAGGGTAATTACCAATACCAATCCAGAGATCGCCAGTCGTCCCTTCTATTGCAAGAGCAGAAACACTCTTATAGGGCAACCCCGAATTTGAGGTATTATAAAATATCATTTCCCCGGTAGTTTTGTTCATTTTTACAAGTCCACCCTTGGTCCCAATCCATAAATCATTCCCCTTAGCAGCAATGGCCGTAATAAATTGCCCATCTGCATTATAACTAGTCCAGCCTGCATGTTGAGCAAAGGAATTGGAGGAGATTGCGGTAAGGGAAAAAACAGAAAATAAAATCAAATATCTTTTCATCTTTTGTCCGCTTTAGTTTGTAGATGGGGATGCCCAGCAGAGCTGGATAAGTTGGAGTCCCGCTAGCGGGATAGCGACCTATAAGTCCCTATAAATCGGGACAAGAGTCGCTATAATCTTCCTTACGTCAAAAACTCCAACTAAACGTCACTCCATCCACCCTTGTGAATTACTTTACTTCTTCACATTTATTATCTGTTTTCTTGTAGTTTCGACCACATTTATCACAATGAGCTTTGCCGTCTTTGAATTCCAATTTGGCTCCGCATTCGCACATCCAGCCTATTATACGGGCAGGAGCGCCTACGACTATTGCGTAATCGGGGATGTCTTTTGTTACGACTGCGCCTGAACCTACCATTGCGCATCTGCCAATCGTATTCCCGCAAACTACAGTACAATTTGCACCAAGTGATGCACCGTATTTAACAAGTGTAGGAACCCATTTCCCGCCTTTTGGATATTTTGAACGGGGATTTAAGTCGTTTGTGAACACCATTGATGGACCGCAAAATACATAATCTTCAAGTGTAACAAGCGCATATACGGATACGTTGTTTTCTAATTTTACGCCGTTTCCCAGTATTGCATTCGGAGCGATAAAACAGTTCTGACTTAACAAACAGTCTTTACCTATTTTGGCGCCTTTCATTACGTGTGAAAAATGCCATATTCTTGAGCCTTCTCCAATTTCTGCACCTTCATCTATGATTGCAGTTGGATGAACGAAGTAATTCATTGTGCCTCCCTTTTTTTATTTGTTTATATGTTCTTTATATCCGATTTCAATAAGTAAATAATATATATTTATGTAAAAAAGTCAAATCCTTTATTTGTAATATCCTAAAGCCAGAACTACCAATCCTATTAACATATTGAATTTAAGGATGTTACAGGCAGTTGGGACAAAAGAATTGTTTTTTAATACTTTATAAATTAAAAATATAATCGGTATATCAATAAATAATATAACGGTTATAAGGTAAGCAAACCCGTATAAATTCAAGAGAAAGGGGATAGGCGTAAATAAAATAAGTATTATTAGTATTGAGACAGTTAGACGAATGGATGGTTTTATTCCGTATTTTATTGGGAACGAGACTGCGTTTCCGACTTTATCTCCGTTAATATCCTGGATGTCTTTTAATAATTCCCTTGCGAGGTGCAGTAAAAAAGCAAATAAAAACGGCGGGATAGTTGCCGTCCAGTTGTTTTGTAACACTCCTCCATAAACGAAAGGCAACCCGCCAAGAAAAGCTACGAGTAAATTTCCGGAGATGCCTGCTTTTTTTAAGTTAAAGTTGTACAGGAAAAGCAGTAAAGAAGTTGAAAGGGCAACAAGAAACATAGGTGAAGATAGTTCTATACTAAGGACAAGTCCGATTATGAATAATATTATACTTATTCCCAATGCCTGATTAGGTTTTAATTTTCCGGATGCGATTAGGGTTTTAGGTTTATTTATTTTATCTATTTCTATATCTGCATAATCGTTGAGGACGTTTCCTGCGCTTATTATAAAAAAGCACACTAAACAGGCAAACAGGACTTGAACGGGGTTAAGGGGGGTATGAGTAAGGAGTGCGCCAATAAAAACGGATACAGCTCCGATTAATCCGTTTAGGGGTCTGATAATGGTCATATTAATGTGTTATTTTTAATGAAAATCCATATATGTCAATGAATTTTTTGTGGCAAACAAAAAACGGAAGAAAAGCAGAGAAATATTCACCGCAGAGTCGCAGAGTACGCAGAGGAGAGAAAAACAAAGAAAATTTTTGAGTTAAAAAACTAACAAATAGAAAAGAGTTCTGCAAAGAGACCGCAGAGAACAAAAATGAATTTTTTGGATAGCAATTACATTTCTTCCCAGAGGAAGAGTTGTTTTTGTAGAAGTTTTCCTACTGCGCCTGCTTTGTCTGTATATTTTGCTTCGAGTTCGGGACTTTTTGTAGGAAAGAAATGATTTTCGAGCGTTATGAAGTTGCGGGCTTTTGATATAGGAGCGCCAAGTCGTTTAAGTGTATCGAGAGTCGTTATCTTATTTATCTGGCGGGCTTCTATTATTTTATCCGCGGATATTTTACCAAACCCCGGCACTCTTAACAGTTCTTCAAAAGAAGCTTTATTAATTTCAATCGGGAACAAATCCAGATGTTGTTTTGCCCATGCCAATTTCGGGTCTTCATTAATAGGAAGAAGTCCTTTACTGTCAAACGGCAATTCCTCGGAAGTAAAATTATATTGTCGTATTAAAGAATCAGCCTGATAGAGTCGTAATTCTCTTTGAGGAAAACAAGGAGATAAGTTTTCCAGCGGTGTATTTTCGATTGGCATAAATCCGCTATAATAAACGCGTCTAAGTTTGAATTCTTTATAAAGTTTGGATACGAGGTTCATTATTTCTTTATCGGATTCGTTTGTCCCGCCTACCATAAATTGTGTAGTAACGCCGGATTTAAGTTTCTTTTCTTCGGAAATTTTTGCTATGCTCTGCAATTGAGACAAAATATTCGAGAATTTCTTGTGTTTGGACATTTTCGAGAGCCATTCATCTCCGGGGGCTTCAAGGTTTATGGAAAGTCTATCGCTGTACTTGGCGACTTCACGAATCATTTCTTCATCTACGCCCGGCAATATTTTGGTATGGATATAACCTTCATATTTGTATTTCTTTCTTAAGAGTTTGATAGTATCAAGGACGCTCTGTTGGGAAGCTTCTACACCTTTATTGATGGCAGATGATATAAAACATCCTTCTACGAGGTTTTCTTCGTAATAATACATAAACGTTTCTGCAAGTTCTTTCGGGGTAAAGGAGAGTCTTTCGAAGTTTCTGTCTTTTCTATTTGCGCAGTAAGAACAGTTATGTTCACAGGCATTTGTCTGGAGGATTTTAAATAGTCTTGTAGAATTTCCTTCGTTGTTTTCACCTATTGAGTGGTATATGAAAGGGAAACGTGGAGAAGTTTTATGAGTTACGAATGCCTGTGGGCTTCCACAGACATCAAACTGGGACAATTCCCCGAGTACTTTTAATTTAGTATCTGCTCTCATTTTTCTATTTCCTTTAATACCGTGCTAAATATATCCAGCGCGATATCAATTTCTTCTTTAGTTACGATTAACGGTGGTATGAATCTGATTGTATTTTCGCCGCAGCTGAGTACCATAAGTCCGTATTCAAAACATTTTTCAAGAACTTTATCGGTTTCTTCGATGGCTTTTTCTTTTGTAGTTCTATCTCTTACTAGTTCGCAAGCAAGCATCAATCCTTTTCCTCGGACATCACCTATCATTCTGTGTTGTTTTTCAAGTTTTTTCAATTCGGTCATAAAGTATTCGCCCATAACTCTTGCGTTTTCAACAAGTGAATCTTCCATTAATTTCAGAGTAGCGAGGGCAGCTGCGCAGGAAACCGGGTTTCCGCCGAACGTTGATGCATGCGCGCCTTTAGGCCAGTCCATAATTTCACGTTTTGAAATTGTTACGCCTATTGGCATTCCGGAAGCCAGAGCTTTGGCGCTGCAAATTATGTCAGGTATAATACCCCAGTGTTCAATTGCGAACATTTTACCGGTTCTTCCGATACCTGCCTGAACTTCATCATCTACGTATAATATACCATGTTTTTCAAGCAATGCTTTTAATTTTTTGAGATAGCCATCGGGTGGAACTATATAGCCACCTTCTCCCTGGATAGGTTCAACGAACATAGCTGCAACATCGTGGGGAGGAGCTACTCTTTTTAGGACTTCATCTTCGATATATTTTATGCAAGAAAAATCACATTCAGGATATTTCAAATTAAACGGGCATCTATAACAATAAGGATAATGAACATGAACTACACCCGGTACGAGAGGCCCAAATCCTTCTCTTTGTGTTTTCTTTGAGGAAGTGAGCGACATTGCGCCGTAAGTTCTGCCGTGGAAAGAAGAATAAAAAGCAAGAAACATCTGGCGTTTTGTTGACCATCTTGCAAGTTTCATTGCTGCTTCTATACTTTCGGCTCCCGAATTAGAGAAGAAAATTCTTTTATCGAATTTCCCGGGAGTTATCTGGCTCAGTTTTTTAGCAAGAGTTACGTTTATTGCGCAATAAAAATCGGTTTCCGAAATATGGAGTAAGGTTTCAGCCTGTTCTTCAATTGCTCTAACGACTTCGGGATGACAGTGTCCTGTGGAGCAAACGGCTATACCGCTTGAGAAATCAAGAAGTTTATTACCGTCTACATCCCACACCCATACGCCTTTACCTTTTTCAATAACTGCTTTGTAGGAAGGTCGCCCGTAGGGGGAAATAAATTTTTCGTCGTCTATCAAAACCTCTTTAGCTTTTGGACCCGGAATGTTTAACTTTTTCATAAATCCCCCTTCCTACAAAAACAAAACTAACTAAAGGCACACAATTAATTAAAAACAAAAGTGATAAAATGTGATAAAATGTAACAAAGAGTTTTTAACATATACCATTTTTAATTTTTGTCAAGGAAGTAATTTCTAAATAGAGCTTAGAAATTACTATTCTCAGCAAACTTGTTTGATACGGTTAGAGTTTATTGATTACAAGCCCTGAAATGAGCTTAGGATAGAAGTCCGTAGATTTCTGCGGCATAGTTTCCTGCTTATTTGCAATAAGGCTGACCTCTTTCATTTTAGTAGGATTCAAGATAAAGAATAACGAGTATTTTTTGTTATCAATACCTTTAATACCATCTTCGAGGCCTCTTAAGTATTCGATATTTTCTTTTCTTGCCACAGCTTCTTTTGAAATGCCAAGCATTTTTTCTATGATTAACGAATGTAAAACTGTTACGTCTAATTTCCTGTATTCGTCGGTTCTGTCTTTTTCAACAAACTTATCTATGATACTTTCATCTTTAAGCGTAAGGAAATAAAATTTGCCGTTATATAATCCGTAACTATGGGATTTGGCTTTATCGAGTTCGCTCATCAGGTTTTCTTTATTGGCGCATTCTTTGACCGTGAAGAATTCCTTTGCATTTTCTATGAAGTTTTCCGCTTTTATTCCGTACATTGCTCTATGAGTCGGGAGTATTAACAAGCCGGGGTCTTCAATAGCGATAAAAGTTGCCATTATATATTTCGCGTTAGGATTTTCTTTCATATAATTAAGAGAAGTTTCATAGCGATGATGTCCGTCTGCAATTAGCAAGGATTTCGGATCCATAAGTTTTTGTATTTTTGCAATCACGTCCTGGTTATCTATTTTCCATACTTTATGTTCTACGTCTTTTTCATAAGATTCGCAAACGTCAATTAAAGGAGTAGTATTTTTAATGTTTTCGTCAATTAGTTTCATTATGCTGTTTTCAGCGTCAGGATAAAGTAAAAATATCTGTTCCATATTTGCTTCCGTTGCCCTGAGAAGTTTTAATCTGTCTTCTTTTGGACCGGATAAAGTTCTTTCGTGTGGTAGGACTATTTTAGTTGAAAAGTCTTCTAATTTCAGAAGCGCAATAAATCCTTTTCTTGTTTTGGTTCCGCCTTTTGGAGTGGCATATTCCTGAAAATAAGGATAAATGCAAGGATTATTGTCTTGCGGGGTTAAAATGTCATTTTGCAGCCATTCGGTTAAATGTTTTTTTGCATCATTATAAGGATCTTTTTCTTTATTTAGAATAAGTTTAACTACATTATAAGGATTTTTATTATAGTAATCTGCCTGCATTGCAGGAGTTATTTTATCATAAGGTTGTGTAACTACGTCTGCGGGTTTTACTTTTTCTTTATTATATCGTATTCCCTTGAATGGTTTGATTTGAGCCATATTTCCTCCCTGATTTTTGGTTTATAAATGTAAATAGATTGAAAAAATATCTAAAAAATTCTAACTGTCAAGTGTTTTATTAAATAATATGAAAGGGGTTAACAACAAGAGGTTTCCCGGGGAAAAATCCTATAAAGTATTTGATAAATCATTATAAATCGTTTTTAGAATTCCGGAGACTATTATCTCGTTATAATCATTTTTTTACTTTCTTTATGTGTATCTGTGGAAAAACTGATAAAATAAATACCGGAAGTGAGGACTTTATTTCCGGATAATCGGCAGGTTTGTCTGCCTGCTGACCGGTATCCATCAACAAGAGTGTAGCTTTTTCTTCCTGCTAAGTTATAAATGTCTATCTTTACATAAGCAGATTTCAGCAATTTGTATTTGATTTCAGTAAGAGTGGTTAAGGGATTAGGAAACGTTTCTAATTTTGGATTTTTGATTATGGATTTGGGATTTTCATTCACTCCCGCAACGTGATCGTCAATATCTACAAATTCTGGGTAATTCGCCGGAAATTGAGAACTGTCGGGAGTAAGCCAGCTTAATTTTTGTGTCCATACCGGATTTATTGAATCTCCGGTATTTTCAAACGCAAATACATATGCAGCATAATCGCCTGAACAAATCAAGTCGGCATCATTATCTCCATCCAAATCTCCAAGTGCAGGCTGTGATTGACGTCCCGTAATGCCCCATGTTGGTTTTTCCTGCCATGATGGATTAGTTGGAGTTCCTGTATTTTCAAAAGCCTTGATTTCGCAAGTGCCTCCCCAAATTCTTACCATAACGTCATAATCTTTATCATTATCCAGATCAGTGTAAGTATGTGCAAGGTTAAGATTTCCCTGGATAGGCAGATCCCAAATAGGTTCTCTTGTCCATGCGAACAATGTCGTTCCCGTATTCTTATAGAACTTGATAGTATCGTGTTTTGCTATGCTTAAATCTTTTTTACCATCCCCATCTATATCAATAAAATCAGCCCAAAATATTTGTGACATACCTGCCGGGTGGACCCCCCATGATGATTTGCTCTGCCAGATAGGAAAAGTATCTGAACCTGTGTTTTCGAAAGCTATGATAGTGTCGACGTCTCCGGTAACGTATGCGTCAAAATCTCCATCGTTGTCCAGATCGCAGAAGCTTGTATGAATGTATGGTCCTCCCGGGGCATAAGGAATATCCCATAATTGCTCCCTCGCCCATAAGCTAGTCAGGTTGCCTGTATTTCGCCAACAGTAACATCCGATGAATATATCCGGTCCGGCAAATAAAATCCTGGGCAAAATGATTAAGGTTAGTGTAATTAATAACTTTTTCATAATGTTTTCTTTTAATATATATTAGTGAAGAGTTTGTCAAGTGTTAAAACTATAACTTAATGGTTTTTGATACAGGGGATAAGCCTAAAAGTTTTAAGATAAAGAGTTTTATAACAAAAAAATCGTTATGTGTAGATGTTTTCAAGGAATAAAAATTTATTTTCTTAGGAATGGCTTTAATTTACAACACTATCCCTGTAAACATAGTCATAGATTAGAAATTAAAGGCTTGACAAAAATCATTTTTTAATTATTCTTCCTCACATAATGCAAGCGATAAAAATCCTCGCAACGGGTTCTTATCTTCCGCCGAAAGTCTTAACTAACTTCGATCTTGAAAAAATAGTTGATACTTCAGACGAATGGATAAGAACGAGAACAGGAATTTCCGAACGTCATATTGTAGATGAAAAGACGGCTACGTCTGACCTTGCATTTGAAGCTGCAAAAATAGCTCTTGATAATGCGGGATTGAAACCTTCTGACCTTGATGCGATTATAGTAGCTACTGCTTCTCCGGATACGATTTATCCTTCAACTGCCTGCTGGGTTCAGAAAAAATTTAACATTCCCGGGATACCTGCATTTGATATTTCTGCTGCCTGCTCGGGTTTTATTTATGGATTAACAATATCTGCTTCTTTGATAGAATCCGGTAAGTATAAACATATTTTACTTTGTGGTGCGGAAGTAATGTCAAAAGTAGTGAATTGGGAAGACCGTGAAACCTGTGTTTTATTTGGTGATGGAGCGGGCGCTTGTATTATTGGAAAATCAGAGGATGGGGCAAGTGGAATAATATCGTCCTATTTAGGAGCAGATGGAACACTTGGAAATTTACTTATTCAACCTGCCGGGGGCACAAGAATGCCTGCTTCTCATGAGACGGTAGATAAAAGACTTCACTCCGTTCATATGGAAGGAAAAGAAGTTTTTAAACATGCCGTTAGAACTATGGGCAGCACGGGAGAACGTGTTCTGAAAGAAGCGGGAATGACTGCAGATGATATTGATATTTATATTCCCCACCAGGCCAATATGCGTATAATTGAAGCTACCTGTAAAAGAGTAAAAATTCCTATGTCAAAAACACACATTATAATACATAAGTACGGGAATGTTCCTGCAGCATCAATTCCCCTTGCTCTTGATGATGCCGTTCGCGCTAATAAAATAAAAAGAGGCGATATAGTTCTTACGACAGGTTTTGGTGCCGGATTTACATGGGGTGGAATGATAATAAAGTGGTAATAAAAATATGAAAATAGAAATAAACATTGACGAATCTTTATGTAAGGCATGTGGATACTGTATAGAAGCATGTCCTAAAAAGAATCTTGAATTTAGTCCAAATATTAATAAAAGTGGCTATCATCCTGTACGAGTTATAGATAAATCTAAATGTACGGGTTGTGGTATGTGTTATCAAGTATGTCCTGAAATAGCAATAATTGTCGAAAATGAATCCTGATATAATAAAATATAAAACAGGTGAAAAAATCCTGTTAAAAGGAAACGAAGCTTTTGCGGAAGGGACCGTTAGAGCCGGTTGTAGGTTTTTTGCAGGTTATCCAATAACTCCACAGAATGAAATTCCTGAATATCTCTCTTGGAGACTTTTTGAGGTCGGAGGAACGTTCATTCAGGCTGAATCCGAAGTGTCTGCCATAAATATGATATACGGCGCGGCTTCTTGCGGCGCAAGAGCATTAACTTCTTCGTCCGGTCCCGGGATAAGCTTAAAACAGGAAGGTATTTCTTATATAGCTTCTGCCGAGTTACCTTTCGTATATGCAAATGTAATGAGAGGGGGACCCGGTTTAGGAAACATTGCTCCGTGTCAAAGTGATTATTTTCAGGCTACTCGTGGTGGGGGACATGGTGATTACAGAATAATCGTTCTTGCTCCTGATTCTGCTTATGAAATGGGAAATTTTCCTAAACTTGCCTATGATACTGCAGAAAAATATCGTAATCCCTGTATGATTCTTGCGGATGGCTTGATTGGGCAAATGATGGAACCTCTGGAATTTAACTTTGATTTTGTGAATGTAGATAAATTACCTGTTAAAGATTATGTTGTTGGAAATTGTAAGGGAAGAGATATTCGAATTATAAATACTTTACATATGTCTACTGATATACTTGAAAAACATAATTGGGATCTTTATAGAAAATACGAAAAAATAAAATCCGAATTTACATTATTTGAAGAGAAATATACTGATGATGCAGATATAATTATAGTAGCTTACGGAACGGCAGCAAGAATTTCCATGGCGGCAATTATGAAGGGACGGGAACAAGGCATTAAAATAGGGCTTTTGAGACCAATAACGTTATGGCCGTTTCCCGAAAAGATCATAAGCCAATTAGCGCAAAAAGTGGGTAAAGTATTGGCTGTAGAAATGAATACAGGTCAACTTGTCGAAGACGTTCAAATGGCGGTTAATGGCAAAGCAGAAGTATATTTTTACGGTAGACCGGGAGGCAATATTCCGACCGGGGAAGAAATTCTTGGAGTAGCAAAAGAAGCATTAAAAACTAAAAATGTAGAACCCGGCAAAATCAATGTTTTAAATAAACTATGAAAAGGGAATATAAAAGACCTGAGGGCTTAAGTAAAACAATAATGCGTTACTGCCCGGGATGCGGGCACTCTATTGTTCATCGCATTATAGGTGAAACTATAGATGAACTTGGCATACGGGAAAAAACAATAGCCATAGCTCCGGTGGGATGTTCGGTTTTTCTTTACGAGTATTTTAATTGTGATTCGGTTCAGGTGGCTCATGGTAGGGCGCCTGCAGTATCTACGGGTATAAAAAGAGTAAATCCCGAACTTATTGTTTTCAGTTACCAGGGAGATGGTGATTTGGCCGCTATAGGGACGGCAGAATTAATACATTCTGCTACAAGAGGAGAAAATTTTACTATTATATTTATAAATAATGCTATTTACGGTATGACAGGTGGGCAGCAGGCTCCAACAACTATGCCGGGACAAAAAACAACAACAAATCCGTATGGAAGAGATCCGAAATTAGCCGGTTATCCTATAAGAGTATCCGAAATGGTTGCTACTCTTGATGGACCTGTATACATAGAAAGAACAGCCGTAAACAAGGCAGTTAATGTTTTGAAAACTAAAAAAGCAATAAAAAAAGCTTTTCAACTTCAAGTTGAAAAAAAAGGTTTTTCACTTGTTGAAATTCTTGCGCCTTGTCCTACGGGTTGGGGGATTTCACCATTAAAAGCCTGTGAATATGTAGATAAAGTAATGATTCCTTATTATCCTCTTGGTGTATATAAGGATTTAACTCAGGTAAAATAATATGAAACAGGAAATAATACTTGCTGGTTTTGGTGGGCAGGGAGTTATAAAAGCCGGTGTTTTATTGGCTTATGCGGCAATGAAAGAAAATAAGCGTTGCACGCATTTCCCGTCTTACGGAGCAGAAATGAGAGGCGGAACTGCTAATTGTTCCGTTATAATATCGGATTTGCTTATTTCATCTCCTGTGATTGGAGAAGCTGATACGGTTATTGCAATGAATGAGCCTTCTCTCATCAAATTTGAGCCTCGTTTGAAAAAGGGCGGATTGCTTATTTATAATTCATCCATTATTGCATCAAAACCCAAGCGTTCAGATATAGAACTTTTGGCTGTCCCTGCGAATGAAATTGCAGAAAGTGTTGGCTCTGCTAAATCTGCCAATATGGTAGTGGTAGGCGCGTATATAGCTAAAACAAAGATAGTTTCTCCTGAATCTGTAAAACTTTCTATCCCAATAGTCTTTCCTGGCAAAGAGGCATTTTTAACTATAAATATAAGTGCTGTTGATAAGGGAATGGCAGTTGTGAAATAAAGAAAATATCTAACTAACTTGAATTATTAACTTCTCCTAGAATTTTTTGCGGTGATATCTTTTACCTTTTTGATAACATACTTAATATCTTCAGAGGTAAGACCGGGATAGAGAGGTAAAGAAATTGTTCGTTCATACGCCCATTCTGCATTAGGAAAATCTCCTTTTTTTAATCCAAATTGTTTTTTATAGAAAGGCATAAGATGTAACGGTATAAAATGAACTCCTACTCCGATGTTTTCAGTTCTCAATAGTTCAATGAATTTATTTTTGTCTATTTTTAACAATTCCGGAATAATTTTTATAATATAAAGATGATATGCATGCCTAGTGGAATAATCTTTTATAACGGGTATTTGCAGTTCCTTTACTTTTGAGAATGCTTTATCATAAGTATTTACACATTTTTCTCTCATTTTTTGCATCTTCTCAAATTTTCTGAGTTGTTGTATGCCTAACGCAGAATGAATATCGCTAATATTATATTTATAACCGGTGGTAAGTATTTCATAGTACCATGAACCTTCTTTACTATATCTTTTCCATGCATCCTTGCTCATACCGTGAAGTCTTAAAAGTTTTATTTTTTCTGCTATTTTTTTATTATTGGTAGTTATCATTCCGCCTTCACCAGTAGTCAGGTTTTTTGTTGCATAAAAACTGAAACAGGTTGCATCTCCTATGGTGCCTATTTTTTGATCTTTGTAGTATGTTCCGAATGCATGAGCGGCATCTTCAATAACTATTAAATTATGTTTTTTTGCTATTCTCATTATTTCGTCCATCTCGCAAGGATGTCCTGCGATATGAACCGGGATAATAGCTTTTGTTCTTTTTGTTATTGCTTTTTCTATTCTTGCAGGGTTAATATTGAGGGTGTCCTTATTAATATCTACAAAAACCGGTTTTGCTCCCGTATAAAGAATAGATTCTGTGGTTGCTACGAAAGTATATGGACTTGTGATTACTTCGTCTCCTTCTTTTATATCATAAGCACATAATGCCAAGTGTAATGCAGCTGTGCAGGAACTAACGATTACGGAATATTTGGTGCCTATATATTCTCTTAGTTTTTCTTCTAATTCAAGGGTTTTGGGACCTGTGGTTATCCATCCTGAACGTAAAGCATCTACAACTTCATCTATTTCTTCTTTTGTAATAAAAGGTATCCCAAAAGGAACAAAATACTTTTTCCCCATATATAAAGATTTAGAGTATTGATCTCTAAATCTTCTTGCTTGATGGCAAGTTCAGCTATTCAAAAAATACTTAAGCTTTAGGCTTTTTGGTTGTAGGTTTTTCAGCAGTTTTATCGCCGGGTTTTGCTGCGGATTTATCCGTAGCTTTTTCGGCAGATTTGTCTCCAGATGTTTTTTCTGCACCTGTTCCTGCTTCTGTTGTAGCTTCTGCACCAGCTTCAGTGGTAGCTGCCGGTGTTTCTTCTACGATAATCTTAGGTATTTTAACAGAGACGAGAAGAGTATCTTCTTTGGTTATAAATCTACCTACGAGTCCTTTCAAGTCTTTAACATAGAGAGATTCGCCATCTTTCAATTTACCTGCGTCTATCTTGAATGAATCCGGGATGTCTTTTGGTAAACATTCTATTTCTACTTCATCCATACCTCGTTCCATTACCCATCCATGTTTTATGACTAATTCTTCACCTTCAATAATAACAGGAATCTTGACTTTGATTTTTTCTTTAGCTTTTAATTCCTGAAAATCTATATGTATTGTTCGCATAGCAATAGGATCTATTTGTATCTCTTTAATTAAAGCATCATATTTTTCTCCACAATCAAGAGTTATATGTTCTCCTTCGTGAAGTGTTTTTGTTTGTTTTTCATCCAACTGCAGGTACATTGAACTTTTGCCTTTACTATAGAGCACAGCAGGAACTTTTTTTATTTTTCGAAGCTGTTTAACCCCTGTTTTACCTACCTGATTTCTTGATTCAATTTTTAATTCCATGGTTTCTCCTTTTTTAGTAATCAATAAACAACGAACTAACAGAGTCTTCACTATGTATTCTTGTTATTGCTTCTCCGAGTAAATTGGATATTGATAACACTTTTATTTTACTTGCCTTCCCCTCAGGCAGATTTTTTTGTTTTTTTATTAATATTGTATCCGTAACAAATAATGCTTCTAGTTCAGAATTTTCTATTTTTTCAACAGCTTCTCCGGCAAGAACGGGATGAGTACAAAAACAATATACTTTTTTTGCGCCTCTTTGTTTTAATGCAGTTGCGCCGTTTATAATTGTTGTCCCTGTAGATATTATATCGTCAAGTATAAGGGCATTTTTGCCTTCTACATTTCCTACTACGTTTGTAATGTAAGCTTTGTCAGGGGATGGGCGTTGTTTATTAAGAATACAAAGTTCCAGATTCCCCATTCTTTTTGCAATGCCTGAAGCTCTTTTTGCTCCACCAACATCAGGCGCAACAATGACAAACTCTTTCAGGTCAAATTGTTTAAGATGTTCAATAATAATAGGAGTAGAATATAAGTTATCCACGGGAATATCAAAAAATCCCTGAACTTGTGCAGCGTGCAAATCTATTGTCAAAACTCTATTAGCACCTGCTTTAGATAATAAATTAGCAATTAATTTAGAAGATATTGGAACTCTTGGTTCATCTTTTTTATCCTGTCTTGAATATCCAAAATAAGGTATAACTGCGGTAATTCTTTTTGCGGAAGCTCTGCTTGCCGCGTCTATCATAAGTAATAATTCAAATAAATTGTCTGACGGTGGGTTAGTAGATTGTATTATAAATATATCGTTTCCTCGTACACTTTCTCCTAATTTAACTTCAATTTCCCCATCTAAAAATCTGTCCACAGTTGCGGAAGACGTAGAAGTTTTAAGATACTGGCATATTTTTTCCGTTAACGGAATATTAGAATTCCCTGTGAAAATTTTTAATTTTTCCATATTTCTCCCTCGGGGGGATGGATTTGAACCACCATTGATGGCTCCAAAAGCCACTGTCCTGCCGGTTGAACGACCCCCGAAATGAACTAATTTTCTTCAATCTTCACTGTTTTATTGTATTCACCCAGGACAGCTTTTTCTATTTTTTCCCTTGTTTCATTATTAAGGGGAAATGTGATATCTCTGAAACTGCCATCAATTAACTTCTTTGCCGGCATAGAAACAAATAAACCATTAGGCCCTTCTATTACTTTCAAATCTCTTACTACAAAACACTCGTCTATTGTGATTGAAGCGTAAGCTCTTAACTTACCATCATTTCTAACAATGATTTTTGCTTCCGTTACGTCCATCTTTTCTCCTTTCTTTTTGTTCTTACGATATTTACATAATATTTCGGAAATAACCTAATAAATCTTTCCTTGCCGGTAGGCAGGTCTATACCTTTATTTTTAAGGATTCCATACATACAGGATCCTGATCCTGATAATGAAACTCCTATTGCACCTTCTTTCAGTAAATTCTCTTTTACCGTTAATAATTTAGGGTATTTTTTGAATACCACCCTCTCGAAATCATTATATAAACTATTTGCTATACCTTTGATATCATTTTCAAAGAACTTTATTCTTATTTTATTAGTATAGTTTTTCCTGTTTGTCAATTTTTTTTCACATCTTATTTTGTCCATTTCTTTATATGCCCATTTTGTCGATATTTGAAAGTCAGGATAAACCAGGACGATTAACATAGGTTTAACAAGAGAAGGCAACCTTTTTATAATTTCGCCCCTTCCTTTAACAATGGCCGGATATTCTTCAAGAAAAAAAGGGACATCCGAGCCTAATTGAGAGGCAAGTTCGTATAACTTATTTTTTTTTAAGGGATAATCAAATAGTTTGTTCATACCCGTAAGTATAGTTGCTGCATCTGAGCTCCCGCCGCCAAGACCTGCTCCCTGCCATATATGTTTTTTTAATTTAATTGATACTCCTGCCTTAATGCCGGTTGTTGTAAAAAACAATTTAGCCGCCTTAAAACAAAGGTTTTCTTCTCCAAATGGGGGAGAGTCAGAGATAAAATCAATGTCGGTTTTTTGAGGTTTAAGTGTTATTTCATCAAAAAAATCAATATGCTGGATTAAAGTCTCTATATTATGATAACCGTCGGGTCTTTTATCCAGAACCGTAAGTCCCAGATTTATTTTTGCATAAGCTTTGAGTTTCAAGTTTTTGTTATTTAGAAATCTTACAAAATTCTGTTTCAACAAGTTCGCATATGATATGTCCAATAAGTATATGAGATTCTTGTATCCTTTGTGTGCTGGACGACGGAACTTTTATTCCTATGTTAACCTTTTTTGCAAAAGCATCTCCTTTTGCTCCCGTAAACCCTATTGTATACATTCCTATGGATTTAGCGGATTCTACGGCTTTGAGTATATTAGGGGAGTTTCCTGAAGTTGAAATTGCTACTAAAACGTCACCTTTTCTCCCGAGTCCTTCAATCTGACGGGAAAAAATATCCTCAAAGGAAAAATCATTAGAAATTGCCGTTAAATGGGATGTATTTGTCGTAAGTGCAATTGCCGGGAGGCTTTTTCTTTTTTTAGTTAATTTTACGATAAATTCACAAGCAATGTGTTGAGAATCTGCCGCTGAACCTCCGTTACCACAAAACAAAACTTTTCCTCCGTTGTGAAGACTTTTGATTATGGCATTTGCGGATTTAATTATCAAAGGTATTTCCGATTTTAGCGATTCTTTTACGGAAATACTTTCTTCTATCATTTTTTTGACTTCTAAATTTATTTTTTCCATTTTCACCTCTATCTTGCCAGTTACGGAATTGTTTTCAAAAAATCATCTACTGAAAAAACTTTTATTTTTTTGATTTTTTTTAACATTAAAAGATGTTTATCTCCCGATACAATGTAGTCAACATTGCCTTTTATTGCACACTCAACAAATTTATTATCTTGTGGGTCTATTTTTACTAAATTAAAAGTAACTTCAGGCACAACAAGTTTTGAATAAAATGATATAAACTCAATTATCCCCGCTTGCATTCTATATGAGAAGTTAAGTTTTTTATATGCAATAACTCTTTCTAATTCTTCTATTATAGGGGAACTGATAAAGTTTTGTATTTTATTTGTTTCAAGTAATGTTAAGATTTTTAATGGTTTTCCGTTCCATCCAAAAGCTGAAAGAATAACATTGGTATCTATTACGACTTTTGGGATCTTGCCCATTTTATTGCCTCTTTTATTGTTTTTTTAGGTAACTTACGTAATTTAATAACTTTTTGTCCTTCTGCGGATATGTCTTTTAGTTCCGGTGGAGTATAAAGTTTCTGAATAAAAAGATTTTTTATCAAATATTGAATTTCTTGAGGGGATAGGTTATAAATAATTTTTAAGATATCATCTTTTGTTTTCTCTGCTGTAGTATTAGACATTTTGCCTCCTTACTTATAATCTGTATGAATTTAATGTAAGATTTAAGAATGTCAAGCAAAACCCTATCCAAATGATATTACGAATTTTTTGACTGTAACGTTGATAGCAAATTCATAAAATAAATGGTTTTAACGGCAATTTTGTTTTTTGTTAGATTTTATGTATTCTTCTACTGCCGAATGCCAAGCAGGAAGAGTTTTTTTGATTGTATTTTCCAGGAAGAAGTTGGCGAGTCTCCAATTTTTAGGACGTTTTGCCGGACGGGTAAGTTCATCGGAACTTATGGGTTGAATTTCACATTGAATATTTGCAATATTAATAATTGACTTGGCAAATTCATACCATGTACAATAATCGGAATTAGTAACGTGATATATCCCGTATTCTTCAGTTTTTATAAGTTCTTTTATTGCTGTGGATAAGTGTTCTACGTAAGTAGGTGACCCGAACTGGTCATTTACTACTTTAAGAAATTTTAATTCTTTTGCTTTAATTATTATAGTATCAACAAAGTTTTTACCTTCTTTGCCATACAAGCCTGACGTTCTGACAATCCAATATTTTTTTAATAAAGCTTTTACCGATTTTTCTCCATCTTCCTTAGTTTTCCCATAAACACTTATGGGGTTAGTTTTATCCCATTCATTGTAGGGAGTTTGTTTCTGTCCGTCAAATACGTAATCAGTAGAAATATAGAGAAGAGGAATGTTAAGTTTTTTACAGGCAAGAGCTACATTTTTTGTGCCTTCTGCATTTGTTTTTTGGGCGAGGTTGGCGTTCTTTTCACAGCCATCTACATCAGTATAAGCTGCGAGATGAAGAACATAGTCAGGAGATTTATTAATGATTAATTGAGTAGAGTTTGGTTTTGATATGTCAAGATTTGGCAGGTCAGTTGGAATAAGGGTATACTCAGTAAGCTTATTTACCAGCGCTTTGCCCAGCATTCCTGAAGCACCAGTGATCAGGATTTTCTTTTTTTCTCTTTGCGACATAATTATTTACCTCAAGAAGCGTATCAACGGATACTCCTGCATCTCCCCACCAGCCTTTAAATATTTCATACGTTAATTGTCCTTGTTTTGCATACCAGTCATTTACGTCCGATATTTCAAGTTCTCCTCTTGCAGATGGTTTTAATGTTTGGACAACTTTAAAGACGTCAGGATTATACATATATACGCCAATGACTGCGTAGTTGCTTGGAGGATTTTTAGGTTTTTCTATCACTTCTTTAATTTTGTTGCCTTCAATCACGGGAACGCCGTAATCTGATGGGTTTTGTACTTCTTTTAATATTATTTTTGCGCCTTTTTCTTTCTGAAAATCTTTTACTGCATTTTTTATACTTCCGTCAAGAATATTATCGCCGAGTATAACTACGCATTTTTCGTTTCCTATAAATTCCGAGCAAAGCATCATAGCTTGAGCGATACCGCCTTCTTTTTCCTGGTAAGTATAAGAGAGAGTTTTAATGCCGAATTGTCTGCCGTCGCCCAATAATCTTAAGTATTCACCTGCCGAGTTGCCACCGGTTACGAGTATAATTTCGTTGATTCCGGCTTCTACGAGAGTAAATATGGGATAATATATCATAGGCATATCATAGACAGGTAGCAGATGTTTATTTGTAATTTTTGTCATCGGGTAAAGTCTTGTTCCGAGTCCTCCGCCAAGAATAATACCTTTCATAGTTCTCCTTTTATTTATGTATTGCGTCGGCAAATTTTTTAGCTAATTCAGGATTTCGTTGTATTACATTACCGATTACGACACAGGATGCGCCTGCTTTTGCTTTTGCTTTTGCGTCTTCAGGGGTTTTTATCCCTCCGCCTATTATAATGGGGATGTCCACATAATTTTTGATTGCCGTTATCATTTCGTCCGGTACGGACTGTTTTGCCCCGCTACCCGCGTCAAGATAGACGAATTTCATACCAAAATATTGTGCGGTAAGGGAATGCGATTTTGCGATATCCAGTTTGGAACGAGGTATTGGAGAGGTATTGCTCATAAACAGAACGCTGGTCGAAGAGCCTGATTCTATAAGCAAGTATCCTGTCGGGAGAACTTCCAATTTTAACCCTTTTATGATTGGAGCTGCTTTCACCTGTTCACTGATAAGATATTCAGGATTCCGACCTGAAAGCAGGGAAGTAAAAAGAATGGCATCAGCGTATTTGGATACCTGTGTAGCGCCACCGGGAAATATAATAACAGGAACGGTAGAATTGGATTTTATGGTTTTCATTCTTTCTATGAAATCAGAATTTTCAATAAAGCTACCGCCGACGAGTATGGCATCGGCTCCATTTTTGCATATGGATTTAACAGAGTCTCCGGTAATTTTGTCTCCCGGGTCAAGCAGAGTGAAAAAAGCTGAGCCTTTTTGGCGGATAGTTTTGATAAGGTATTGATAAACCATATAATGGTATAAAACCATAAAAGTTAATAAAGTCAACTTTAAAATATGAATGATAGAGAATTACTGTTCAATGTGTTAAATGTGAGTAACTTTCATGACCATACTAATCTCGGAAAGTACTCGGGACTATAAAAACAGAATACAGAAAAATAAACCACAGTCAACTCAGAGAAAAGGAAATGAGTTAAGAGAACAGATAACAAAATAGAGATAAAAAGCAGAGAGGACACAGAGAACGGAAGATGATTAATAGTTGATAGTAGATAACAGAATTTCTCACGTCCCGCCTGCTTCGGGGTAAACTTCGCCGCTAAGACGCAAAGGAGAGATTCGAAGATTGGAGCTAAAAGGATTTGCTCAGTAAACTTTGATAGTTATGTTTAAGTTATATTTAATTTGACAAATAAGTTTTTAGTTGGCATAGTACCATAAAGTAAAATTGAATAACATTTTGTAGATATAAACAGCCCAGCTATGCTGGATAAGAATCCCTAAAGGCTTTCGCCCAAGGGCTTCTAAGGAGGAAAAATGGAAAAGATTAGTTTTATAAGGAAAACAGTATTGAGTATGTTTTGTAGTTTTGGAATTTGTAATTTATTATTTGGGGGAATAACTTGGGTAGAGACGACCGGTTCTGCAGGCTGGTTAGGAAGAGGCGCTCATACGTCAGTTGTTTTTGATGGTAAAATGTGGGTAATGGGTGGAAATAATTTTTCAGGTTCAACCATTTGTCAGGATGTTTGGTCTTCCACTAATGGAGTGAACTGGACACAAGAAGCTGTTTCAACGGCATGGTCAAAAAGATGGGATCATACATCTGTAGTATACGATAATAAAATGTGGATAATTGGAGGAATTTATAACAGTATTTTGTATAATGATGTTTGGTATTCTACTGATGGGGCAGGATGGACACAGGCAACAAGTTCCGCGGTGTGGGTGGCAAGGGGTTCACATGCATCCGTAGTTTTTGACAATAAAATGTGGATACTTGGAGGAGCTGCTGATGCCACAGGTTGTAACGACGTGTGGTATTCTACGGATGGTGCAAACTGGTCACAGGCAACTGCAGCTGCAGGATGGTCAAAGAGGTTTTCTCATTCGGCACTTGTTTTCGATAATAAAATGTGGGTAATAGGTGGATTCGCTTCCGTTGACGGAAATGATTGCAACGATGTATGGTATTCTACGGATGGCGCAAACTGGTTCCAGGCAACCGCTGCAGCAGGGTGGGCACCAAGAGACTTTTTTGGAGCAACCGTTTTTGATAATAAAATGTGGGTGTTTGGAGGAGAAGATACGCTTAATTATTTCAATGATGTGTGGTATTCTACTGATGGAGCGAACTGGACGCAAGCGACAGGAACGGTTGGGTGGGCAGTAAAAGCTGCACATACGGCTTTATCGTTTGATAATAAAATGTGGGTAATAGGCGGGGCCAATAATAGCGCTTCATATAGTGATGTCTGGTATTCTACGGGAACAGGAGTGGAAGAGAAATTAAATATCAAAAACCCTTCGACTACGCTCAGGGCAAGTCAAAATCCATTTGTGCAAACAACAGTGGTTAGTTGTGAGTGCTCAGTGGACAGTAAAACAAACATAAAGATTTATGATATTACGGGAAAATTAGTAGAAGAAACAAAAGATAATACTGTCTGTAAAACATTAAAACCCGGGATTTATTTTGTTAAGGTATCCGGATATAAGCCGATCAAGATAACAAAGATGGGGGAGATAAAGTAGATAGTAGAAAGTAGATAGGGGAAAAATAAAAGAATGAGGGAGCTCCCTATAATTAACATCTTGACAAAAGCAGAAGATTAGATTAGGTTAAACAATATATCGCGGGGTGGAGCAGTCTGGCAGCTCGTCAGGCCCATAACCTGAAGGTCGTAGGTTCAAATCCTACCCCCGCAACCATCTTAGAATTCCACGCTTACCATTTTTAATAAGCTTTTAATATTCGCTTATTTTCCGTCTATCATTTTAACTTTCCTAAAAAACAAATCACATAAAAAAGTAGATTCTTCACTTCGTTCAGAATGACAGAGTGTAGGGTAGAAAACAAAGGGGTGTACCAAGTAACAAAGTATGTAAAATATATTTTTTCTGACAGACAAGAATGCCTGCCTGACGGTAGGCAGGTCTGTCCTACCACAAATAACAAAATAGGCTTTTTATTTACTTTTAAGCTCCACTAACATAGTTTTGGCTTGTTTATAAAGCGGATTCGTAGTTGCACCTATTTCTTCGTAAGATTTTACGGATATTTTAAGATGTTTGATTGCGTTATTTTTGTTGCCTTTGCCTTTATAAGCGATTCCCATATAGAAGTTATAGCTTGCCGTTGCATCTTTATTATAAACCGAACCTGGTCTTGATATTGCCATTAAATTAGCATACTCTATAATCTTATCAAATATTTTGGCAGTCTCTTTTTCCCTTCCTACTTCCTTAAGGGAAAGAGCATAATAATATCTTTCTTCCAATGAATATTCCGGCGGGACAGAGGCGACTCCTTTATTAAATGCTTCTTGTGATAATTTACTATTTCCCAGTTTCTTATATAGGTTTCCCAACTTCCAGTAAGCTTTCGATTCTCCGAGATATGATTTATCATACGAAAGTCCACCAATATCCCCGATATTCTTTGGTGGAACAAGTGATTTTTCCATTTCTTTTGCTGCATCTTCCAGCGCATTTTTCTCCATAAATTTGTCTGCTTTTCTTATATGAGCATCCTTATACCAGTTCAATACGGCATACTCCCCTTCCCAGTTTTCAAACTCGTTTGTTTCTATCAATTGGATAATTTTATCATCATCACCTTTCTGGACATACAAAGGTATAAGTCCTCTTACAACAAGGGATGATTTATTAATTTTACCCATTACCGGCTCTAAATATTTTATGCCTTTTTCTATTTCCCCGGCAGACGCCGCAATTTCTCCACATTCCCTGTAGTAATCCGCAAGGGTGGGATTATATTTTAATCCTTTTTCATACCATAAAAATGCCGTTTTGGGATCGTTTTTTACTTTGTTATAAGCATACCCTAAGTTCCTATATATAACCGTAATAAACTCACTGCGTTTGCTAATTTCCCCGGCAGGTAATTTTTCAACTATTTCCGATGCCTTTTTCCAACGGGCTATGGCTTCATCTTCCCTGTAACTGTTCATCAGAAGATTGCCTAACCCTGTATACGCAAGGTAATCATCGGGACATTCTTTTATAACATCTTCAAGTATCGTGAAATCTTCAAGTCTTGAGGGGAACATATAATCCCAGTTTTTAATTTCATAAACTTTTTTGTAATATCCTGCATAATCTTTCACATCGTTCATTTTTGAGAAATATCCAAGAGAATAATATACCATTGGGAAGACTGCATTGTCGGTTACAAACTTTTCAGTATCGGTAAATTTTTCTCCCGATTCATCCGCAAAATGTTCGGAAGTAACAGAGACTTGTTTGTTGCCCTTTACTTCTATTACGTCTTTAAGAACTTTACAGGCATCTCCATACAAGCCACAACTTGCATAATCGCAAGCAAGTTCAATATAATTATGGTCGTTTGAGCGTATAAGTTCTCTGAAATCCGTAAGATATTTAGTATCTCTCGTAATATTGTATTTTTCCCATAGTGCCAGGTGATTTGTTGGGTCGTCAGTCAAAATTCTATCATTAAGTTCCAGCGCACTTTTTTTATCACCGGTTTTGCGGTATGCAATTGCAAGCAAGTTTTGCGCTTTTGTCTCTTTTGTATTTTTTGCAAGAGATTCTTTAAAATGAGATATTGCTCCTGCAATATTATTTCTCATAAACTCCGTTTCTCCAAGATAGTATTGAGCGCTTGCTTCCGTTTCTAAATATTTTGCCGCTATGGAAAGTTCTCTAATTGCATCATCTAATTCAAGTTTTCTCTTGTGAATAAGTCCTAAATAATAATGCGGGACTCCCTGGTCTTCGTTCCTTTTAAGAGAAGTTTCAAAGTGGGTAACGGCTTTGTCCCATAATCCTCTCTGGTAATAAACCGTTCCCAGTACATTATGTGTTAAATAGTGACTTGAATCTTTTTCCAAAGCGCTATTAAAGTAGGTAAAAGCTTCAGCGTTTCTTTCATATCTCAAAAGCTCCATACCTCTTACATATGATTCTTCCGGAGTCATATCTTTAACGGGTTTTTCCTCATTAGGGATAAGTCCGGGTTTGGGGAGTTTATCATCTGGGACGGGTGCTTTTTCGGCATAGTCTATAAATTGTTTTCCATCCTTAGCAGTCAATTTTACCGAAATCATTCCGCTTTGTTTTGAGTATGGAATTTGCTCCGAGTATACTTTCCCGGGTTCCATTGAGGCGGATTTCTTCAATATTTCTTTATCCCCTGTATTCACTACAAGTATTGCATCTTTAAGACTTTCATTAACATTAACAAGAATCTCTGCGGTTGCATCTTTTTTTACAATGTTCAACGCTGCTTCAGGATTTGCCGTTACCAGTCCTTTTGTGTTGTTTATGGGAAACCATTGTTCTTTCCACGCAACAACCTGATGTGGTTGTAAAAGACGGAAAATTGCCTGTGTTAAAAACGGGCTGCTGTCTATTTCATTATATTGACCGTCATTATCGGTTAATCTAACGGCTGCAGAATAGTGTCCGTACGGGTTATTCCCGAAATCCCAGAATTTTGTTCCCGTTAAAACGTTTCTGTCGGCACAATGGGCAACGCCCTTATTAATTTGGTAATCGTAATATCCGAAGAAATTGTCAGTCGGGAAATATGCACTCAAAGCAACGGAATGTGGTAAATTCTTATGTAAGCTTATATCTGTCCCTTTAAGTGAAGGTTCTACAATACTGTCTGCTATAGGCCATGAATATATTGCAGTTAATTCGTGGTCAATTGCTCTTTGCGCCGGGTATATCATCCTGCAATCTTCATTTACGTGAACTGCGCATATTGACCAGAAATGATACCTGTGAGGAGAATCACTGCCGTTATATAACTTTACGGACTCTTCCATATAGTATTTTCCGGGATAAAGTGTAAGTGTTACGCTCCATTTCATTCTGTATCTTCTTTCAACGTTGCTTATGATTATTGAAGCGCTGCCGTCAGGATTTTCTTTTAAAGTGTTATCAACCGTAGTAAAAGCAGTAATCGTATGGGCATAGGGAAAATTGAATGAAATTCCGCCCGAGCACCATGCGCCACGAATACCATAAAGAGCAGGTTTTACTACATGGTTTGTATAAAGAACTTCTCTTTTGTTAACCTTATCGTATATGTCATAAAGTTTACCGCCTAAAAACGGCGCAACGGTTACTTTTAGATATTCGTTTTCAATTGTAAGAAATCTGTGCTTCTGGTTTATTTTTTCCTTATTTGACACGTCTGCCTGCATAGGATAAGGATATATGTGGGTACGATAATATTCAGCCATATCAAAAAAGGGATAAGGGTTTTCAGGGTATACCTTATATGTCGGCAAGGTTATTTCTTCTTCGTATGCTTTTACTTTTTCTGCATTAATATTTCCGGCAATCCCAAAAGAAACTGCCAGTATTAAAAACCCAATCACTTTTTTCATTACGACCTCCTAATTAACGCAAGACTCAATCCGCCTAAGACGGACTCTACATTATTTTCCCCAGATGCTACTTTTAATAATCTTTATTTTACTTCTTTTGACCATCCGAAATTGCTTCGCATACGAACTATCAAGAGAGCACAGAGTATGGTAACGACATAAAGAAGAAATCCGATAGGTCTTCTGTAGAGTATATATCCTGTGCCGAATAGCGCGCTATATACCATAACACATCCCAGTATCCATGCAAAGAATGCGCTTCCGATATTCATATCGGGTTTTACTTCAGGAGCCTCTTTTGCTATCATTTTCCAGCCTGGACCTGCAGGTTTTATAAACCTATAGAATGACAATAATTTTTTCTTTTCTTCATCGGACGGTTTAACTGCAAAAGTTGCGATTAACCAGACAATCGTCGTAATTACGATTGTAACCAAAAGAGCAATATGGTCAGGCATTTGTGGGTATCCCAGCACTTTTGTATGGATAAACTTAATATAAATAGAAACAATAAAAGCTGAGAACATTGCCGTGATTTCGGTCCATGCGTTTATTCTCCACCAGAACCAGCGGAGTATGTAAATAAGACCCGTTCCTGCGCCAATAGTCAGCAATATTTGAAATGCCTGGAGCGCATTTTCCAGAAGAAGTGTTATAAGACCGGCGAGAAACATTAATCCCAAAGTTATCCATCTTGACACCATAATGTAATGTTTTTCCGATGCATTTTTGTTCATAAATCTTTTATATGTGTCATTTACAAGGTAAGATGCTCCCCAGTTAAGATGTGTGGAGATAGTTGACATATAAGCTGCGGCCAATGAAACTACCATAATTCCGAGGAATCCGGCAGGTAAAAACCGTAACATCACGGAATATCCTAAATCCTGTCTTATGTTTTGTACTCCGCCTATTACCGATATCTGTTCAGGAGACAATGCTGTTCTTAAGTCAGGGAAAACTATTATTGAACAAAGTGCAACTATAATCCAAGGCCAGGAGCGCAAGGCATAGTGTGCAACATTAAACAAAAGCACGGAGAGTAATGACTGTTTTTCATCCCTGGAAGCGAGCATTCGTTGAGCAATATAACCACCGCCGCCGGGTTCTGCGCCGGGATACCATGTTGACCACCATTGAATTGCCAATGGAACAATAAATATCGGTAACATAACACTCCAGTTTGAGAAATCCGGTAACATAGAAAGTTTACTCATATCAATTTTTGATATCATTCCGGATAATCCGCCTACTTCAGGGCGTTTAAGTGAAAAATAAGCTGCTGCGATTGCACCCGTCATAGCTAGAATAAACTGTACAACATCAGTTACGACGACTCCCCACATTCCGGAAAGCATTGAATAAAGGACAGTAACGGAACAACATACTATTATAACGGTTACTTTACTCCATCCAAAAAGTACCAATCCGATTTTTGTAGCTGCAAGTGTAACGCTAGCCATAATCATAATATTAAAAAAGAGTCCGAGATATACCGCTCTGAATCCTCTTAAGAAAGAGGCCGGTTTGCCGCTATACCTGAGTTCGTAGAATTCCATATCGGTTAAAAGGCCTGCGCGGCGCCATAATCTTGCATAAAAGAATACGGTTAACATCCCCGTCAGCAAGAAAGCCCACCAAACCCAGTTTCCCGAAACTCCATTCTGACGAATGATATCCGTAACAAGATTCGGCGTATCCGTAGAAAAAGTCGTTGCGACCATTGATATTCCTAATGCCCACCACGGGAGAGAGTTTGAAGATATGAAAAAATCTTTTAAACTTTTACCTGCTATTCGAGTATGAATTACTCCTACGTACAAAGAAAGGGCAAAATACGCGATAATAATTACCCAATCAATAAGCGCTAAATGTACCATTGTTCCTCCCTTTTCTACTTAATTATTTTGTTATAATTTTTATTTTTGTCATTCTGAGCGCAGCGAAGAATCTCGTTGTATTTTTTTTGATATTCTACTGACCCCAAAAACTCTTCACTTAAATCTCGCCACTCAGGATTTACAGTCTCTATTAAAGCAATTTTTTTCTTTCTTAACCAGCCTTTTATTTGTTTTTCTCTCATAATTGCTATCCTTACATCATCTGTATCCTCAAAATATACAAGTTTAGAAATATTATATTTTTTTGTAAAACATTCAACTAATTTATTTTTATGTTCAAGGACTCGACGTTCTAAATCATTTGTTACCCCGGTATATAGAGTCTTTGTCCTGTTAGTCATTATATATACATAATAACATCTCATTTCATTAATTAAAAGATAGATTCTTCATTCCGCTACGCTCCATTCAGAATGACAGACTCAAATCTTGCCACTTATATACTTCGTTCAGAGTGACATAAATATGTTTCACTTTGTTCAGGATTTCATGTCCGAATGACAGAAAGTGATATGCCGTATAATTGTCATTCTGAGCGTAGCGAAGAATCTCGCTGTTCCTTTCAGTAGAAAGTCCAGCGGCTTAATCCACGTTATACTGCTTAGATTCTTCATTTCGCTGCGCTCCATTCAGAATGACAGACTCAAATCTTGCCACTTATATACTTCGTTCAGAGTGACATAAATATCTTTCACTTTGATTTGACATTATGTATTTGGATTTTATAAAATTCTATTAACTCCTTCAGCTACATTTATAATATAAGATTTTCCACCTGCTTTTTCTATTGCCTCTGCGACGGCTTCCGGATTTGAAGGCGCGTATGCAAACATACAACCACCTTCACCGGAACCTGTCAATTTGCCACCTAATGCGCCTGCTTTAATAGATGCGTCTATCATTTTATCCAATTTGGGTTTAGAAACAAAGATTTTATCTCTTAATACTGCCTGGTGGGCGTTTAATAAGTCCCCCATTTTTTCATCAGTCATTTTGTCTGACAAAAAGAGGCTCTTTGCTTCTCTTGTAATATCACGGGTAGTAATTCCACCTTCAATTAAGAGTTGTTCCTCTTTATCAAGGGTTGTAAGTATTGATTTTATTTCTCCAAGAGTAATTGTTTTAAGATTAAAATCCGGTTTTTGTTTTCTTATCGTATCTACTGCTCTTAATGTACCTTTTTTAACTCGGGATAAAGTTTTTGTAGTATCTTTTGCCTGAAGGGAGTCTCCTAATACGAAAGCTCCCAGTTTAGCGGTTAGTCTTGTTATTTTGAATTCGGGTTTAAAATCAACGAATATTATAGACCCCATTGCGGATGAGCACTGGTCCATCATACCGCCGGGTTCGCCAAATTCTTCAACTTCGGAAAGGTATGCTAAATATGCGATTTTTTCCGGGTCGTCTTTGTATTTATGTTCTGAAGCAGATAAAAGAAACTTTATCCAGGCAACACACATTGCGGATGAACTTGAAGCACCGGCATTTATGGGAATTTTACTGCGAATTTCGCAATCGTAGCCGTGGTCAAGTTTTGCGCCTTCCCGCCTGACAACGTTAACTCCGCTGCGCAGGTAATCCCGTTCCGATATGTAAGGAATTTTCCCGTCAATGTCAAATGAGAACTCTTCTTTGCTTGATATATCAGGTAATTGAATGTTAAAGGTTTTATCTTTTCGGGGAGTTCCTTTTATTGTAATACGCAGGTCAATTGCTGCGGGGATAACGGGGAGTCCTAAGTAATCCTGATGCTCGCCGAATAAACAGATCCTGGCAGGCGCCGATACGACTAAATTAGTCATTAAATATTAAAAATTGATTATTTTAAACAATAATAAATACAGTTATGAGAATAAGTCTTATTTGTCAAACTTTTTAAAAATAGTTTACTAAAATTATTAACCGCAGATAAACACAGATTAACACGGATAAAAAAGTTTTTTACCGCAGAGATGTTACACAAAGCAAACAGATTGTTTTATTTGTTTTTCTTGTGTAAATCGTGTGAAATCTTGTGGTTCTATTCGCTTATCTCATCAAAACTATTTTCTTAGTTATTGTGGATGTTGCGGTGTTTAAACTTACAAAGTAAACCCCTGATGACAAGTCTTTTGTATTTACTTTTACGTTATAAGTACCTGCTTTTTTCTCTTCATTTAGAAGTGTTTTAACTACTCTGCCTGAAAGGTCGTAAAGTTTTAATGAAACATTACTTTTAGCAGGTATGTAGTAATTAATAATTGTAGATTTAACAAACGGATTCTTCAGTGTTTTTAATTCCACATTCCGAAGTTCAAAACCCGAAATTGAAGGTTCTTCTATCCCTGTTTCATTATAACTTGTCAAACCGCCACCATCTGTTCCAATCCATATTATACCATTTTCTATTACTATTGAGTTAACATAATTACTCGGTAAGCCCGAATTACTATAATCATAAACTGTCCAGTTAGTGCCGTCAAACTTTGCAAGACCGTTATAAGTTCCGATCCAGATATTACTTCCTTCTATCTCAAGAGCAGAGACATAATTATAAGGCAACCCAGAATTTGATTTATCATAAACAGTCCAGATTACCCCATCAAACCTTGCTAATCCGCCATCGCGAGTACCAATCCATTTTGTGTTGCCCAATGTTGCTATTGACCGAACACGATTATCTGGCAAATTAGAATTGCCCATATTATAAACAGTCCAGATTACCCCATCAAACCTTGCTAATCCACTATCGCAAGTACCAATCCATTTTGTGCTTCCTTCTATTGCTATAAAACTAACCCAATTATCCGGCAAACCAGAATTCGAGGTGTTGTAAACAGTCCAGTTAGTGCTGTCAAACCTTGCTAATCCATTACGAGTGCCAATCCATTTTGTGCTCTCTTCTACTGCTATTGAAAAAATAAAATTATCTGGCAAGCCAGAATTACTCGTATTATATACAGTCCAGTTAGTTCCATTAAATTTTACTAAGCCACCATGAGTTCCAATCCATTTTGTGCTTCCTTCTATTGCTATAAAACTAACCCAATTATCTGGCAAGCCAGAATTACTCGTATTATATACAGTCCAGTTAGTTCCATTAAATTTTACTAAGCCACCATGAGTTCCAATCCATTTTATAGAGTCTTCTATAGCTATTGAATAAACACGATTATCCGGCAAACCTGAATTGCTTGTGTTATAAACTGTCCATCCGGAATATTCGGCATTCAATTGATGCCAGACACTTCCAGCTAATAAAAAAATCCAGCCTAATCGGCAGGTAAGTATCTCCAAAAACTTTCCTTTAATTTCCATTTTTCTTAATTACCCCTTTCATTGTCTTCTCTGCTTGTACAAAATCTTCCATTGTGTTGATTGCCATACCAACAACAGGATCTTCTGCCTGAACTGTTTCAACTAAATTATTATGTTTAAGGAGCATTTCTATTATATCAGTTAGATAGTATTCTTTTTTTGCATTGTTGTTTTTGATTTCGGAAAGTAGTGGTAAAACTACTTCTGCACGGAAACAATAATGTGATGTATGCACTTCTTTAATCGCCAATTCATCTTTGTTCGCATCTTTAACTTCAACGACCTTGAGCAACTTACCTTTTTTATCACGAATAATACGACCATAATCAGGCGGTTTATCATAACAGGCAGTAAGTATCGTAGCCGCTGCTCCGCTTAAGCGGTGTTTATTTACCAGAGTATTTATGACTTCAGTCGTCAGAAATGGGCTATCTCCAACTACAACAAATAAATCGCCGGTATAATTTTTTAAGTGATCCCTGACTTGCATTAAGGCGTGACCGGTTCCTAATCTTTCTTTTTGAAGAACAAACTCAAATCCATTTCCCAATACCTGTTTTATTTCATCCGCCTGATATCCGACAATTATGATATTTCTTTTTATACCGCTTTTAATTAGCGTATCGGTTACGTATTTTATTACAGGTTTTCCTGCAAGTTCAAGAGCAAGTTTGCTCTGTTTTATACCTGCGGCGGACATTCTTGTGCTTTGTCCTGCTGCCAAAACTACGCCCGTAATTTCTCTGTTTTCGTTCATTCTTATTGCCGTTAATTCTTTCAAGTTTTAATTATTTCAGGCTGAAATGTCAAGGATTATTTTGTTAACAGACAAATCTAACCACCCCGCTCCTCCTCAGGCGGATCTTCGACACAGCGGGGTAAACTCCGGACAGAGAGGAGAAGAACAGAGAAGAAAGACTACCACGAAAGCACAAAAAAACAAAGAAAACACGAAAAACAGAATATTAACAGGGATTGAAAGAGATTAACACAGAACAAAAAGACGCAGAGGGCGCAGAGAAAAAATTTTCATAGTTAGAAGATAAGAGAAAAATATATAGAGCACACAGAGGGAACGGAGAGTGCAGAGAAGAGAATTAATTTATTGAATGGGGCAGAGGCAACATAATCAAATCTAACCACCCCGCTCCGCCTAAGGCGAGATCTTCGACACAGCGGGGTAAACTCCGGACACAGAGAAAAGAGAATTTCATAGTTAAAAGATAACAGAAAGACATAGAGAACACAGAGAAAATAGAGAGCACAGAGAAAAAATAAAGATTAGAGTTAAAAAAAATATACCTATGTTTGTTGAGAGAATGCTTTTAAGAAAGTTCTTTGCATCTTTACTCCCGTAAACTTTCCCGATATTGCATCAATAGTCTTGAACTCATACCCGTTTATTCTTTTATAATAAGCTATCCAGTAAGGATAAAAGAATTCTTTTGTATCTTTTATCCTGTTAACCTTAACACGAATCTTTCTGTCGTTATTGCCTTTTACTAATATCCATTGATATTCGTCCCGCATTCTTTTTGTAGCTTCTTCCCTGCCAATCGTAAACTTAAAACATAGGTTCTTTGTTTTTTCAGTAAACTCAAGATGTTTGGTTTCAAGAAACCGAAATTCTCCCTGTATTCCATCAACGGATAAAAACACTTCTTTTTCTTTATTATTGATTAGAACAAGGATTTCAAACGAGTAATAAGGGAGATAAATTAATTCTATTTTTTCGGGTTTTTGTTTGCGGCGCCATTTACTACCTTTATCAAAAAGCAGTAAGGCTTCTTCTTTAAGAATCAGTGGTTTTACGAACACTGTTATTTCTCGCAGGTTTTTACTTTCCCTTTAAGGAGAGCTATTATACCTATTATGAGAAGTATTCCCCCGGATAACAGGTCTGTAATTTTTCCAACCCTTGTAGCAGGGGCATAAGCAGTAATCATTACTACTATCCCGAACGTCGTCCAGAATACTCCCATTATCTGCAATGGAGTAAACTGTTGTTTCTTTTTTTCTGTCATTGTCAACCCACCATTCCGCCTGAGGCGGATTAAAATTTTATGTATATAATTATCTGGACAACTAAAACAATAACTGCCCACAGCCGTAAATCTCTCCACAGTTTTTTATCGGGAGCGCCTTTGAATATGTATTCTTTCGGCAGTAATATTGCCCAGATTATCATTAATAGAAAAAAAGCAGTTGCGATACCTTTTACCCAGATTGACGAAAGACCGCTTAACCATTGCATCATTTTTATTATTCTCCTTTTACCCTTTTGGATAAATTATCCTGCACCTGTTTATCTTTTAGTACCAATCCATATACCAAACCTCTGATTTTCTCCATTGGTTCCGGTTTAGTCAACAAACTTATAATAAAATTAAGAATTAAAGACGCTACAAATGACCACCAAGCTACGTATAGGAAATTCATCTTGGAAATTGTCAGTACCAAAGCTACCGCAACTCCTCCAAGCAATCCAAATAGCCCTCCCCACTGAGTCGCTCTTGCCCATACTATTCCGAGAAGCATTGTTGCAAAAGTCGGTCCCTGGAACAGGGAAAGTATGTATTGCATAGCTAAGTATATACCGAATTTTTCCGTAATCGGAGCAAGTATAATTCCAAGAATAACGAAAGCAAAAGTTAACCATCTCCCGAAATCAAGATAATGTTTATCCGTTGCGTTTTTCTTAATAAACTTCTGATATATATCTCTTGTCCACAACGTTACGGAAGAATTAAGTGTAGAGTTTACCGATGAATACAGCGCGGCTAAAAAAGCCGAGAACACAAGTCCCGTAAGTCCTGCAGGTAGGAGATTTTTAACAACCCACGGCAATGCTTCATCCGGATTAGTCAACGGAGTCGTGCAGCAGGCAAGCGCAAAAAATCCCGGGAGCACGTAAAGGAAAGGTACTAAAGTTTTCAAGAGTGCTGCGCTTAACATACCGGCTTTTGCATCCCATTCCGAACGCGCTCCTAATGCTCTTTGTAAAATAGCCTGGTGACAACACCACCATGCAGGAGACAAAACTATACCCAATCCAAAAATCATTCCCAACCACGGATAATCAGGGTTACTCAACGGAAGGAACAGCTTAAAGTGGTCAGGATGTTGGGGTGTTATTTTGGCTACAAGTCCGCTCCATCCTCCCACGGTGCTAAATCCAATTATTGCAACCGCTATTCCACCGACTACCATAATTACGACCTGAATTACGTCTGTCATAACCACTGCAGTAAGACCGCCGGTTATTGTATATATTCCTACCATCAATCCCGTAAGTATAATACCAAGCCACATATTCCAGCCTAAATACGTATGAATCATTATACCGCTTGCCCAGAAGAAAATAGCAAGACAGGCAACAAGGAAAAAACCCCAGAGCAAAGCTTCTATTAACCTAACCGCTTGATTATATCTTTCGCCAAGGTATTCCGGGATAGTATAAACTCCTGCTCTCCAGTAATAAGGTACAAAGAGCAAAGCAGATATTACCATAGCCGGGATAGCGCCAATCCATTCGTAATTCGCCTGCGCAAGCCCGACACGAAAAGTTGCGCCGGCACCTCCGATATAGTCATATGCGCCAATGTTCGTCCCGATTATGGACATTCCGATTACCCACCATGTAAGGTTTCGTCCTGCAAGGAAATAATCCTCAGTCGTGGAGATATATTTTTTGAAATATATCCCGACAAGCAACTGGGATAACATAAAGAATATTATGACAAAAACATCTACACCGTTTATCATTTTGTCTCCCCTATATTATTTGGTTTGCATTGAAGCCAATGCTTTTTGTAACTGTATTGCGCCTAATATAAACCATGAATTATTTGGTATCCAGTATTCACTTGTCATCCAGGAATAAGTCCAACCCCATACGCCGGTATCCATTATAGGATAATCAACGGGAAATTCTCCTGCTACGAAGTTTCTTGTATCGGTATCCCCGAGGTCTAGTAACTTACCGTTCCCCGGAACTATACCATTTAATATGCCACCCGGTACAATACCATCCTCGCACCCTTTCATAAAACAATACCGGTGGTGATAACACCCGGGATTCTTCCCGATTCCAGCCATCATTGATATGTCCGCCGAATTAAAACCTATTATCCACCGTAAATTATTTTCTGCTGTTGTCAAGTATTTATGCTCTTTCAGTAAAAGCGCGGCAGTCGACATTCCCCAGACAAATGCCCCAATTTGGGAATTTGCACGATACCGTATGTTTCTTACGGTTCCATCTTTTTCTTTATTTCCGATTAATCCAAAGTTAGATACATTTACAAACTGCATATTATAATCTGCCCATAACTTAAAGGCAGTTTTTATTTGAGGATTCAAATTGTTTTCCGGGTTCCGTCTAAAAAACTCGTACAACGCAACTAAGTAAAAAGAGCACATTTCATTTTTCCCGGAAGTCCTTGCTTCATCGGAATAAAATATCCCATCTTTGTCCTGTAGTTTTAATATGTTTTTAGCGTTTGCTTCCGCGCCTTCTTGGTACTTTTTATCTCCGGTAATTTCATATAACTCAAGCGCAGTCATAAGTAATCCTGTCTGAATTCCGAGATATGAATTTGGATTTGCTTTGATATCTCGATGACTGTCAATTTCATATAACTCTTTTGCAATATATACACATTTTTCTGCAGTTCTTTTGTATCTTTCAGGGAGTTCTTTATTATAGGATAATATCTGTCTTGCTGTTCTTGCCATTGAGGCGCCTACCAAACTTATCCCAGGGCTTTTGTATATACCATATATATTTTGTAACATATCCGTTTCGTGAATGATTCGTGGTGATTCCGTTTCGGGCGCTCCAAGCCAGGTACACACATCGTCGAAATCGGGTGTGAACCCTTCGTGAAAAGCACTGTCCCAGTATGCCTTACAAAAATATTCGGCTTCCCATAAAGCTTCTTCCGTTAGCCCGGAGATTGGAGAAGTTGAGGCTTCTGTTTGCTCGTTTTTAATATCTTTTCCAAATGCATCCTGTAAAGTTGTGAGAGCCAATACTCCGCTTGCTCCCGAGTATATCCATTTTCCGTAATCCCCGGCATCATGCCAACCACCGGTAATGTCAACGGTATCGCCGTTTGTCTTAATTACGGCATCTTTTGTATGGCAGAGTTCGTGGAAACCGGGAACTTCTGTCCCGCACCTCTGGTAATAAAACCACTTAGCCGCCTTCTGTGACAGGTCAATATATAAGCCTTTTTTAATCGGGAAAACGTAAGAATCCGTAACTTCATCCGTCTCATTTATCATTACTCTTACGAGATATAATCCTTCTTTTTTGAAATCCGAGAAATCGGCAATATAGTTATTGCCGCCCCAGATATGAAAACCTGTTTCTTTCAATTTTCCGGTATATACGACAGGTTGTGTTGCAGGAAATTGCCTATTATTAAGAGCGTTTATTATTTCAAATCTACCGGTAAGTTTTTTATCATTTCCCCAGATGATTGCTATTTTTTCACTGTTTATGTCGTACCCGCCGTAACATATTATTGGCCTTAATGTGGTTTGGGCGATTATTTGATTTTTAGCTAACGGAGACCAGCTGTTCGTTTGGGGCGAAATTCTCCTAATTGTCCGCGCTTGTTTAAGTTTATCTTCCGTTGTTAATGCCCCCTGGTTTCCTAATTTGCGTGAGATTACATCCATCTCTATGTATTTAGGTTTGTTCGTTACATCTACTTTAAATCTTAACCTGTCATCTTTAAAAGTATAATCTATATTGCTTTGTTCTTTTGTGAGAGTATCTACTAAAACAGGAGTCCCTTTGACAAAGAAGTATTTCGGGTCAAACATTAGAACGGTATTTACTTTTTTTGTTTTCTCCGGAGTATAAAATACAAGCCGAAGTTTTGTATTTTTCTGGTAAATATATGCAGAGAGTTTTGTGTTTTTTACGCTTGAGAGTACCGGGATATCTTTTCTGAAAACCCAATCATTGCCGAAAATTCCTGTTGGTTTTTCTGCTTCCAGTCGGGTAAGCCCAAGTATAAGAAATAATATAACAAATAATTTATGCATTTAACTTTTACACTTTAACTTTATTTATAAAATGTCAATAAAAAATTTTGTTGTAAAACTATTTCAACTAAAAATTATTTATCTCTTACGAAAAAAGATTGACGAGTTAAATTATTTGGTTAACTTAAAATTAAATTTTATGGATGAAATAACCAAAGATATGAGTATTGAGGAAGTGCTGGACATTTCCGTTGATACCGTAGACGTATTTATAGAGTACAAAATCCCCTGTATGGTAGACGGTGAACCTTTATGGGGAACGATTGAAGAAATTGCAAAGAAGTACAAAATTGACCTCGATAAACTACTTGCCAGCTTGAATGGAGTTATCTCGAGAGAACTCCCGGATTAGTTTTTCCCAACAAAATTATGCTTGAATACCAGACAACAAATAGATTTTTTGCTCAAGTCTCCACAGGAATAGAGGAACTTGCTATCAAAGAGCTGTCAGATTTTGGCGCAAAAGACATTGTACCTGCTTACAGGGGAATTTATTTCGGAGCGGATAAAGCCACTTTGTATAAAATAAATTATATGTCCCAGCTTGTTACAAGAGTTTTAGCTCCGTTGACATCATTTCTATGCCACAATACCCCATATCTATATAGAAAAGCAAAGACAATAGAATGGAGTGAGTTTTTGAACGTAGATAATACTTTTGCAATATTTGCCAACGTATCCAATAGTAAGATTGGACATTCTCATTATGCGGCACTTTGTTTGAAAGACGCCATTGCAGATTATTTCAGGGAGAAGTTTAATAAGAGACCTAATATTGATACTGAAAAACCTGATGTCTGGTTAAACCTGCATATTGAAAACAACAGGGCGACAATAAACTTTGATACATCAGGAGGGTCGTTACATCGCAGGGGATATCGTAAAGAAGCAGTCGAAGCCCCTATGCAGGAAACGTTGGCGGCGGCAATTATTAAGTTTACCGAATGGGACGGGTCAAAACCTCTTTATGACATAATGTGCGGTTCGGGAACACTGATTAGCGAAGCATTGATAAATTACTGCAAGGTTCCTGCGGGAATGTTCAGAAAACGATTTGGGTTTGAATTATTGCCGGATTTTGATAAAGATATATGGGAAGAGGTAAAAAACGAAGCTAAGTCGAACTCCCGTGAACTTCCGGACGGGATGATTTCGGGATGTGATATTTCCGGGCAGGCAATAAAATACACAAGAAACAATATTCGTAATTTGCCATATAGCGATAAAATAAAACTTAGTATACTGAGTTTTAAGAATATTAAAAGCCTGGAAAATTTTATCATAGTATGTAATCCACCTTATGGAATTCGCACGGGCGAAAAGGATGAAGTTGCGGAATTATATAAAGACTTGGGAGATTTCTTAAAGCAGAAGTGTAAAGGGGCGGAAGCTTATATTTATTTTGGAGACAGGGAGTTGATTTCAAAAATCGGATTAAAGCCTCGATGGAAGAAACCGCTGATGAATGGTCCGCTGGATGGAAGATTGGTTAGGTTTGATATGTATTAGGACAGATAGTAACAAATGGTAACAAGTAGAGACAGATTGTAACTAATTGTAACAGAAAAACAGAGAAGAATTCTTCACCGCAGAGAACAGAAAAGTCTAACCACAGAGTACACAGAGAAAAGAAAATTATAGAGAAACTGCAAACAGAGAAAAGAAATCAGACAGGATTAACAGGATATAAAAGCAGTAAAAAAGTTGAAAATAACAGAAAACAAATAAAACAAAAACTATAGAGAGCACAGAGAAAAAAGGAGAACTCAGAGAAGAGAAAGGAAAAGAAGAATAGGGATAATTTATTGACATTATAGTAAATTAATATACCATCAAAATATGAGTATGGATTCTAAAAAATTAAAAATGGCGGGTTTGGTTATAGTAGTTGCCGGACTTTTCTGGGGATTTGGTTTCAAAAATACTCAATTCCATAAAATAAAGATGGGAAATGCCGACTTACAGGTAGAAATAGTAAACACACCTTCTACAATGGCACGTGGACTTATGTATCGCAAAAAAATGCCGGAAAATAAGGGAATGCTTTTTGTTTTTAAGGAACCCGATTATCACTCTTTCTGGATGAAAAATACGTATATTCCATTATCCATTGCCTTTGTTACAGAAAGCAAAAAGATAGTCCAAATTGAAGATATGGCGCCGCTTGATACTGTAAGTTTTCATATATCCATAATACCCGTTAAATATGCCATAGAAGTAAACCAAGGGTGGTTTAGAAGACATAATGTGAAAGTAGGGGATAGGGTAAAGGGAATACGGTAGAAAAATTAAATATCAAAATGCAAATATCAAAAATAGCTTACAGATTAGAGATAATACATATCAAAAATTAAAACACCTACAAACTTGCCCCTAGGATATCTAATGACTATCATCAAAGAGCTTGTTACCACGAAATAAAGACAAAGATAAAATAAGAAAGACAGGATTATACAAAAAAAGATAATTTACATGGTAAAAGAAAGATAAAAGTAAAAACGAGATTCTTCGCTTCGCTCAGAATGACAGAAAAAACAATACATAAATAAAATGGATTCCCGTTTCCACGGGAATGACAAACCGTATGCAAGATAGTTGGTAAGTTGGAAGACAGAGGAGTAAAAATGAAAAGATTTTTAAAAATTACTTTTAGAGTAATTATATTGTTTGTTGCAGTAATTTTGAGTTATTGTACAATCGTAGTAATAAAAGCTCGAATAGATACACCTAAGATAATAAAAAAAGCATTGAACGCGGATAATATGACTTTAAAACTAAGCGACTTAAATCAATGGCAGATAGATGCTTTATTAACAATTGAAGACCCTAATTTTTACAAACATAACGGTATGGATTTGAAAACTCCCGGGGCAGGAATAACAACGATTACCCAGGGACTTGTAAAAATATACTATTTTAGTCATTTCAAACCCGGTTTCGCCAAACTCAAACAGACTTTAATAGCAGTATTTGCATTAAATTCTTTGGTTTCAAAAAACGATCAGCTCCGGTTATTTATTAATAATGTTTATCTTGGGAATGTAAATAACAAGCTGGTTATTGGTTTTGATAAAGCAGCAAATATTTATTATAATAAACCAATAAATCAGTTAACCGAAAGAGAATACCTGTCTATTGTTGCTATGATAATTGCACCCCAAAACTTTAATATTTTAAATAGACCTGAAGCAAATTTGGAGCGGACAGAAAGATTAATAAGCGTAATACTGGGAGAATATAAACCAAAAAGCTTAATGGATATTTATTACGGACAATTAGATGAAGAGACTCAGAAAGGTTTGGCGCCCTCGTCTTATTTTCCTTCGATTTACGATAAGAAGTAATAGCAAGAGATTAGCACAAAACAAAAAGGCGCAAAGTTCGCAGAGAGTAGAGAATATAACCAAAGGGACACTCTGATAATACTCCGAGAGAACACAGAGAATATAAAAACAGTCCAGCTGAGCCGGATAAACTGGAATAATTCTCCCATATCACAAAGTCTAACTAAACGCAGATAAAAAAGAGAAGGGCAGAAAGAATGAAAAAGGGAAATATTTTGATTATTCTGAAAGTGGTTTGATATCATTTATGGGAACATTTTTTAAGCTTGACAATAAGCGATTGAGTATATAACATAGACACTATGTTTGATTTTGAGTTTATAAGGAATAATTTTGAGCTTATAAAAAGGTCGGCAGAACTCAAGGGCGAATCCGTTGATGTTGATAAGTTTACGCTTCTTGATTTAAAGAGACGGGACCTCGTAAAAAGAAGAGATGCTATCAGGGCTGAACAAAAACAAATTTCCCTCAAAGTAGCAGAGCTTAAAAAGTCCGGGCAAGGTGACAAAGCAGAGGACTTGATAAAACAATCCCGTCAGTTATCCGAATCCGAATCCCAATTGACAGTAGAAATTACAGAAATAGAAACCGAACTCTATACGTTAATAAGCTGGATGCCAAATATTCCGGATGCATCGGTTCCTCTTAAAACCGTAACAACAATAAAAGAACACGGGACTCCTCTTGCATTTGAAGAATTTGCCCCGAAGACTTCCGATGAGTTATGTGAATCATTGGATATGGTTGATTTTAGACGCAGTACTAAAGTAGTGGGTTCCAATTTCCCGTGTTACAAGGGATTTGGAGCAAGATTTGAACGGGCGCTTATTAATTTTATGTTAGATTTGCATATTAAACAGGGGTATACCGAAATTTTACCGTCTTATTTGGTTAACCCGAAATCGATGTTCCATACGGGACAGTTACCAAAACTTGAAGAAGATATGTATTTTATAGGAAAAGATAATTTATTCCTTAATCCGACAGCTGAAGTGCCGGTAATAAATTTATTCCAGGAAGAGGTATTGGATGCAAAAGATTTTCCAATTAAATACGTTGGGTATACTGCGTGTTTCAGAAGAGAAGCAGGTTCTTACGGAAAAATGACAAAAGGATTAAGACGATTACACCAGTTTAATAAAGTTGAACTTATAAAATTTGTCCATCCTGATTCTTCTTACCAGGAGTTGGAAATATTACTTGAAGAAGCAGAAGAAGTATTAAAGTTATTAGGGCTAACATACAGGGTAATTCTATTACCCGTAAACGATATGAGTTTTGCTTCTGCAAAGACTTATGACATAGAGCTATGGGCACCTGCGAGCAAGGAATGGCTTGAAGTTTCTTCGTGCAGTAATTGTGAAGGGTTCCAGGCAAGGCGCGCAAAAATAAGGTTCAGGGATAAAGGTGAGATGAAGGCCGTTCATATATTAAATGGGTCCGGTGTAGCAACGCCGAGATTATTTATTACTTTAATCGAGCAGTACCAGACTGCGGACGGAGGAATAGTAATTCCGGAAGTTCTCAGACCATATATGGGTGGAATTGATAAAATAGATTCTAAAAAGAAAACTCAAGAAACTTAGGGGGGGAAAATGGGACCTTTGGATGAAATATATAAAAATATGAAGGAGAAAATGGCTCACAGTATAGAGCTTTTTAAACACCAACTTGGGACTACGAGAACAGGGCGTGCTTCTACTGCTTTAGTAGAAGGGTTGAAAGTTGATTCTTACGGGACATCTTTACCTATAAAACAAGTAGCTTCAATAGCTTGTCCTGACCCAAAACTAATAGTAATAAAACCATGGGACCGCAATCTTATTTCTGAAATTGAGAAATCAATACTAAAATCCGGTATAGGATTAACGCCTTCCAACGATGGCGCAGCGGTAAAACTTCCTATTCCTTCATTAACGGAAGAAAGAAAGCAAGGTTTGATAAAACTTGTTAAAAAATTCGCAGAAGATTCAAGAGTTGCTTTAAGAAACATAAGAAGAGATGAGGTTATAAAAATAAAAGCCATTAAAGACCTTCCCGAAGATGATGGTCATAGGGGAGAGAAAGAAATCCAGCGTATTATGGAAGAACAGATAAAAATTATAGATGAGTTACTTTCCAAAAAAGAAAAAGAGATAATGGAAGGATAAAGAAAGGTGCAGGAGAAAAAAGGATAGAACTATGAAAAATATAAACATAGAAGAGCATGGTTTAATAAAGAATAATCTTCCTATTCACGTTGCAGTTATTATGGATGGCAATGGAAGATGGGCAACACAGCGAAAAAAGCCTATAGTTGACGGGCATACACAAGGCATTGCTTCTGTCAGGGAAATGGTCGAATCTTGTGGGTCTTTAGGAATAAAATTTCTTACACTTTATACATTTTCCGAAGAAAACTGGCAGAGACCTCCTGCAGAAATAAAAGCGATATTAACTCTTCTCGAGAAACATTTAGAAAAAGAACTCCCCGAACTAAATAGAAATAACGTAGCGGTTCAATTCATTGGTAGATTGAGTAAATTTCCGCCTTCTATAAAACAAAGAATGGATAAAGCGCTAACATCCACAAGTCATAATACCGGCTTGCAACTAACGCTTGCATTATCATATAGCGGGCGAGCAGAGATAATAGATGCCATTCATAAGATTACGGGACCTACAAAGCGTATAACTGAAAATAGTTTTCGTAATTATCTTTACGCACCCAAATTACCGGATCCCGACCTTTTAATAAGGACATCCGGCGAACAACGGGTTTCTAATTTTTTCCTTTACCAGCTTGCTTATACTGAGATATATACTACGCCTATTTTATGGCCTGATTTCAAAACTCCCGCTCTTATCGAGGCTCTAAAATGGTATCAGCAAAGGAATCGGAGATTTGGCAGAAGATAGAAAATTTTGGAATTTGGAGTGCGGATTAAAAGAGATAAGACAGAAAAAAATGAGTTTTGTAACTAAAATCAAGGCAAGTGAAAAGTGAACTTTTTTATAGGGTAATAACCTCGGTTTTATTTATTCCTGTCCTTATATTCGTTGCCTACACAGGCGGTATATATTATTTGTTGTTTATTGAATTAGGCATTGCTTTAGGAGCTTATGAATTTTATAAGATATTGGAGAAACGCGGGCTTAAACCTTTTATTTTTATAGGTGTACTTGCAGCTTTAACTCTTGGTTGGGCATCTTTTTATGCATCGCATCTTTATACTCTTTTGACTCTTACTGCACTTTTAATGTTTGTATCCATTTCCGAATTATACAGAAGAAATATGGACAGAGCAATATACCATATTTCGGGGACAATGTTTGGAGTTTTGTATGTAGGATGGCTTTTTAGTCATTTAATATTATTAAGACAGATTCCGGTATTATTATATCATCACGAAGCGTTCCATAATATACATAATCTTAAATTTTATATGTTTAATCCAAGGGGTAGCATATTCGCAGACGCTTACAGTTTGGGCGCAGTATATACGCTTATACCGTTTGTGCTTGCATGGTCAAATGATATCACTGCGTATTTCGTAGGGAATAAATTTGGCAAACATAAGATTTTAAAGCGTGTGTCGCCGGGGAAATCGTGGGAAGGTTGTATATCCGGTGGGCTTATGGGAATAATCAGTATGTTTTTAGTAAGAGCATTTCTTGCGCCGTGGTTAAATGTTCTGGATTGTTTAATACTTGGTGGGGGGAGCGCCTTTTTGTCTCCAATGGGAGATTTGGTAGAATCTTTATTAAAGAGAGATGTCAGGATAAAAGATGCATCCTCAACCATTCCCGGACATGGTGGATTTCTTGATAGGTTTGATTCGGTTTTGTTTGTAGCCCCTCTTGTTTACTATTATTTGACGTTGTTTGTTGTAGGCAGATAAGACCACTCCGGAAAAAACTCATAAATTAATTCATAGTTTTTTATTTTTTAGTTGCAGATTTAATATTCAACATTTAAGGTATATCAAATAGATATTGGGTATTATACAAGTATCAGAAAGAATATAGGAGGAATAATGGTATTAGAAACTAATCTAAAAGGCATTCCTTTGATTTCTCGCGGAAAAGTTAGAGACATATATGATTTGGGCTCAGAGTTGCTTATCGTGGCTACGGACAGGATTTCTGCTTTTGATTTTATACTCCCCACCGGAATTCCCGATAAAGGTAAAGTCCTTACGCAGCTATCCAAGTTCTGGTTCGAACTGACCAAAGATATTATCCCAAACCATTTAATCGCAACGGATGTGGATGAATTCCCATCTAATTTAAGAGAATATAAGTCCATTTTAGAAGGGCGGTCAATGCTTGTTAAAAAGACTTCGGTTATTCCCGTAGAATGTGTCGTAAGAGGATGGCTTGCAGGGAGTGGGTGGGAGGAATACCAAAAAAGCGGAACGGTATGTGGAATCCAGTTACCAAAAGGGCTGGTAGAGTCGTCAAAACTGCTGGCAGCAATATTTACACCTACAACAAAGGCAACCGAGGGGCATGATATGCCGATAAATTTCGAACAATGCAGAAAACTTGTGGGAGATGAAGTTGCAGATTCGTTAAGGAGAAAAAGTATAGCTTTATATACGTTTGCGGCTGAATATGCACGAAAAAAAGGAATAATAATAGCAGATACGAAGTTTGAATTTGGGATGTTGAATAACCAGATAATATTAATAGACGAAGTTTTCACGCCGGATTCATCAAGGTTCTGGTCGGTTTCGGATTACGTTGAGGGAGAATCGCAAAAGAGTTTTGATAAACAGTTTGTAAGGGATTATCTTTTAAGCATAAAATGGAATAAACAGCCGCCGGTACCTGAGTTGCCGGATGAAATAGTGAAAAAAACAAGAGAAAAATATATGGATGCAGTACGGTTGATAACGACAGGGGAAAAAGAAAAACCTCTTTATGAGAAAGGGAAGTATTTTGTGAGTTAGTAAGGGAAAAAAGATTCTGGAAACCACTTAACTTACTTAACCACTCAACTTACTTAACTAATTGAGTTGGTATTGGGGGAAAAAAATGATAAAAGTTAGAATAGCGCCGTCACCGACAGGATACTTACACGTAGGAACGGCAAGAACTGCAATCTTTAACTGGTTGCTTGCAAGAAATCAGAAAGGAAAGTTTGTCCTTAGAATTGAAGATACCGACATTAAACGTTCTTCACAGGAAATGACTCAATCCATAATAGACAGTTTGAAGTGGATGGGTTTGAACTGGGATGAAGGTCCCATATTGCAGTGTGACAGACTGGAAAATTACAAAAAGAATGCAGAAGAATTGATAAAGACCAAACTCTGCGATTTCTGTTACTGTACCGAGGAAGACTTAAAACCACGTAAACAGAATGCTCTTGCAGAGAAAAAATCGTGGAAATGTAACCGTCCCTGTCTTAGTTTACCTGCGGACGAAAGACAAAAATGGATAATGAGACCTTCGGCTGTAAGGTTTTTTACTGAATCAGACGGAAAAGTAAGTTTTATGGATAAACTGCACGGGGAACTTACAAAAGACTTACACGACATAGAAGATTTTATTCTAATGAAATCGGACGGAACGCCTTCTTATAATTTTGCCTGTGTAGTGGATGACCACGAAATGGGAATTACACATATTTTAAGAGGAGAAGACCATATTTCAAATACGTTCAAACAAATCATAATATATAAAGCATTTGGGTGGAAACCGCCGGTGTTTATTCATGTACCAATGATTCTTGGGGCAGACCGTTCAAAACTGTCAAAACGGCATGGAGCAGTTTCTGTGCTGGAATACAGAGACAAAGGGATTTTACCTGAAACGCTTGTTAATTTCCTTGCTTTGCTCGGTTGGTCGCCGGGAGGGGATAGGGAAGTTTTGAGTATGGAAGAACTTATATCGGAGTTTTCTCTTGATAAACTGGGTGTAACGGGTTCAATCTTTGATTACCAGAAACTGGAATGGATGAACGGGGAGCATATTAATAGGTTAAGTGATGATGAATTACTTGAAAGAATAAAGAATTTTGAGCCAAGCAATAAATTATTAATGGGAAATGATGAATATATTAAAAAGGTAATTGCGTTATTAAAACCGAGGATGAAGACGTTATTGGATATGGAAAGTTATTTCTTTATTGAGCCGACGGAGTATGATGAAAAGGGAGCGGGAAAATATCTTACACAGGAAGGGAAGCAGAGGTTGGAGTTATTAAAGACAAGGTTATCCGAATTAACGGAATTTAGTGTTGAGAACATAGAGGCGGTTATAAGAAAAATAGCCGAAGAGCTTGGAATCGGTGCAGGGTTATTAATTCATCCGTTGCGGCTTGCATTGACAGGGAAAACCGTAGGACCAAGCCTTTTCCATTTGGTTGAAGTGCTGGGGAAGGAAAGAGTTATGCAGAGGATTGAGAAAACGATGAAGTGGATAAAGTGAAAACAGATAAATTCAACCACAGAGAGCACAGAGTCCAGCGGAGCTGGATAGAAATCTCTCCAGTAAAAGACTCTGGACAACAATCCCTAATTAACATAAGGGCTTGTAAGTAAGAACTAAAGTTCTAAGAGCTTGCTATAAGTTGAGTAGGGTAAGTAAGGTAAGTAAGTTGAGTGGGTGAGTATTTGAAATTTAAGATTATGCTAATGAAAAAATTGATTATAATTTTGGGAATGATTGTTTGTGGGGCGATGACTGTTGTGGCGGAGGAGGATACGGCAGGGCAGAATACGTTGGTTGAGGAGTTTGAGAGGCTTAATGCCAAAAAAAAATTAACTAATGAAGAGTATGAGAGGTTTGTAGATTTAAGCGGGAAAATAGAGGTAAAAGAAGCTGCCAAGGAAAAGTTTCAAAAGAAGTTTGAGGGTAGGTTTGTCAAAAAAACGCGATTTAGTGAATATTTGAAGGAAGAGTTTTTACATCCTTCGCGTTCTATGGAAATCTTTGAGTGTCTTGCAGTTATTGGTTTGGCTGTTTTTTTATTATTTAAGTGGTGGGCTGCGTGAAAAGTAAGGTAAGTGAGGTGAGTAGGTTAAGTAGGTTAAGTACGGGATAAAAAAGAAAAAGACAGAAATATTTATCCACGAATGAACGCGAATTTACACGAATAAAAGAAAAATCAAACAGGGATTAAAAGAGAATTCCCAACAGAACATGGCAAGTTGGACTAATGCCCCAACCTACCCTTACAGAGGTTGAGATTCTTCGCTACGCTCAGAATGACAAACGGAGATTACCTTTTTCTTGACAAACAGTATTACTTATTATAAAAAAGTAATACTATGGAAAATATAATAAGGTTTGCGGTATCGCTGCCTGAGAAGTTATTGGAATCTTTTGACAAACTTATTGCGGAGAAGAATTCTCCCTCGCGTTCGGAGGCTATAAGGGATTTGATAAGGGCACACCTCATAGAGCAGGAATGGACGGAAGATAATAGGGAAGTTGTGGGGACTATTACAATCGTATATGACCACGACACAAGAGAACTGTTGGATAAATTAATGGATTTTCAGCACCATCATAACGATATTATAGTTTCTTCAACTCATATACATCTTGATAACCATAATTGCCTGGAAGTTATTATCGTAAAGGGAAAAGGGAGAGACATAAAAGATATGGCAGAAAAGCTGATAAGTATACGCGGAGTAAAACACGGCAAACTAACCACAACAAGCACCGGAAAAAACATATCCTAATGTTTAAAAATTTTTTATCATATAGTATTACTATTTTTATTTTTGTAATATCTTAATATGGGAAATGGGGGTAGTATGAGGAAGGGGAGCGGTAGGGTTTTAGGAGGTCTCTGTTTGTTTTTGTCGAATTATGTTTTTATTGCTGTTGCTTTGGGGGCGAGACCGCTTTGCACGGATGATGCAGGCGTGGTTGAAAAAGGAAAATACGAGTTAGAAACAGGATATGATATAACTTCCGATGAGCAAATTGGGAATATAAGTTTTAAACACGGGATAACAGACAGGATGGACATCGGCATTTCTTTGCCATTGCAGGTAAAACCTTTGGAAGAAGACATATTTTGTCCTTCGGGAATTGGTATGAAGTTTATGCTTGTAAAAGATATGGTATCGTTTAGTTTTACGAATGAACTTGGGACATCCGATTACATCATCAATGGTATTTTTTCAAAGGAACTGAGTTTCATAAGCGTACATTTTAATCTAGGGTATGAATACACGGGAATCTCAGGGGAAAAAGGTGAAATAAGTTATTCGGGCGCATTTGAATTTCCGGTTAAGAAAGTTGATATTGTGGGAGAAATATTGAACGAAGAAGGTATTTTATTTGGGGGCAGAATACATATAAAAGATTGTATAGCATTGGATACGGGTTACAATATAAAAAATAAGTTATTAACGGTAGGTTTACATTATGAATTTTAGGAGGATAAAATGCATATACCTGACGGATTTTTAGATGCAAAGACTGCCATAACGGCTGCGGCATTTTCCGGGACGGTTTTAGTGTTAGCCTTTGCAAAAGCTAAGAAAAAAATAGGAGATAAACATATTCCTTTATACGGAGTATTAGCTGCTTTTATTTTTGCGGCGCAGATGCTTAATTTCCCGGTTGCAGGTGGAACATCGGGACATTTTATCGGAGGAGCTTTAGCCGGCATATTGTTGGGTCCCCTGGGGGGTACAATTGTATTGACTGTAGTACTTGTCGTCCAGTGTTTAATTTTCCAGGATGGCGGACTAACTGCTTTAGGAGCGAATGTACTTAATATGGCTATAGTGTGCCCTTTTATAGGATACTACCTTTATATTGCTTTCGGTAAAAACAAAAAAAACTTATTGAGCCGGGTATTTATTGCAGGTTTGGTATCAACAGTAGCTGCAGCAATAGCCTGTTCTCTTGAGTTAGGCATTTCCGGGATTGTGCCGCTGAACATTGCGCTTCCTGCGATGACTATTGTCCATATCTTTATAGGTATCGGAGAAGGGGTAATCACATTTTTTGTTTTCAGTTTTTTATTAAAAGTAAGACCTGATTTACTGGAGCTTGATAAGTTGGTCTAAGGGGGTTCTATGAAAAAGATAATTTTCACCGGGTTAGTAGTTTCATGTTTTCTTGCGCTTTTTATTTCTCCTTTTGCATCTTCATCCCCGGATGGATTGGAAAGAGTAGCCATAAACAAAGAATTTATTGAAAAGGGCGAAGGGCATAACGTTATAAAAAGTCCATTACCTGATTACTTAATTCCGGGCATAAAACACGAAAAGATATCCACTTCCGTCGCAGGAATAGTAGGGACTTTGCTTGTTTTCGGGTTAGCTTTTGGAGTAACTGCATTGGTTTCCAAGAAGAAAGAGCAATAAATTATGACAAATTATTTAGATAACTTTACCTATCTGTCTAACAAGCAGGCAGGTAAAGTCGGTAACAGCGTTATTTACAGGTTAGACTCAAGGATAAAATTTCTATTTTCTTTATTCTTTATTTTTTTTGTAGTATTCACTCCGCCCTCTTATTTCATAAAATTTCTTTTTTACTTGATATTTATCCTTATAATAGCGATAACATCAGGCATCCCGCTATTATATATTCTTAAAAGGTCTTTAGTAATTATTCCGTTTGTTTTATTAATCGGGATATTTATTCCTTTTTTGAAAAACGGGGAAATAGCCGGTTCTTACAATTTCCGGTTATTTAAGGTAAACGTAACATATGAGGGTCTTCTCATTTTTTGGAATATATTTATTAAGGCATTTTTGTCTGCGTTAACATTAATTATCCTATCGGCTACCACACAATTCAACAGTTTATTGGAAGGACTGAAAAAGTTACGCATTCCTTTTATTTTTATAATGATTCTGTCTTTGATGTATCGTTATCTTTTTATTATACAGGAAAAGGTTATTCTTATTGATAGGGCAAGGAAGTTACGGTCTTTTAAAGGCAAAAAGAAAAGCATTTTTTTATCACAGGCAAGAATATTAGGGAATATCATTGCCACGCTTTTTATTAAATCGTATAACCAGGGGGAACAAATTTATACTTCTATGTGTTTAAGAGGTTTTACCGGGGACACAAAAACACTGGACAGATTAAAAATCAATGGATATGATGTCTTATTTCTGTCTTTATCTTTAGTTTGTATGGTCGTTATAAGGTTTCTAATAAAATGAAAGCAATTGAATGTCGTAATATAAGTTATCTTTATCCAAACGGATTGAAAGCAATCAACGGGATAGATTTCGTCGTAGAAGAGAATGAAACACTTGGAATAATCGGTCCAAACGGCGCGGGAAAAACAACGTTATTTCTTGCGTTATGCGGGATAATCCCTTTTGAAGGGGAAATAAAAATTTGTAATACGGAACTTACAAAAAGCAATGTACAAAGTATAAGAAAGGATTTAGGCTTTGTTTTTCAAAATCCGGATGACCAGTTATTTATGCCGACAGTGTATGAGGATATTGCTTTTGGCCCTATGAACCTTGGATTTTCAAAAGACGAAGTGGACTGTTGTGTAAAAAAGGCTCTTCTTAATGTTGGATTATCGGGATTTGAAGAGAGGATTACTCATCATTTAAGTTTTGGCGAGAAAAAAAGGGTTGCATTAGCCACTGTATTATCAATGTCTCCCAAAATCTTATTACTGGATGAGCCGACGAGTGAGCTTGACCCGTGGGCAAAAAATCGGTTTATTGAGTTGATTTCTAAAGTTGAAGGAACTAAAATAATTGCGAGCCATGACTTGCAGATGATTATAGACCTCTGCGATAAAATTATGTTATTAAATAAAGGTAAAATACTTGAAATAACGGAAAATGTAAAAGATATAAAAGAGCTATATAGTAAGTTTAATCTATAATATCATTAACAGACAACAGAAGGATTCACCGCAGAGAAAAAAATATCAAACCACAAGATTACACAGATTGACACAGGATTCATAAAAAGCAACACAGAAAACATAATACAGAAAAAATTAGACAGGATTTACAGGATTAGATAAAAAAGGCGGCATGGACAGCAGAAGAAAGACACTTAAGCAATGGATTCCCGCTTTCGCGGGAATGACAAAACGCTACTAAAAAAAAGAACACCCCCATAAATCACAAACCATAACCCCAGAAACACACACAGAAAGCGGGAAAATAACATTTTTCCTTGACAAATAAAAATAGTGTATTAGTGTGCTAATACACTATTAAATAATACAATGGAAATAAAGATTGATATAAACAGCGGGGCGATATACCTGCAGATAATGGATAGGATAAAGAGGGCTATAATCAGAGGGGATTGGAAAAGAGGTGAGCAGGTTATATCGGTGAGGGATATGGCAATAAAGATCGGGGTAAATCCGAATACGGTTGCGAGGGCTTATGCCGAATTGGAAAGGGAAGGGATGCTCATATCAAAACGTGGGATGGGGACTTTTGTGACGGAAGACGCAAAGAAAATAGAAGAAGAAAAAGAGAAGCTTGCCACGCAATACGCGGAAAGGTTTGGAAAAGAAATCAAAGAGATCGGTATTTCTGTAAACGTGATGACAAAGTTGTTAAATAAGATTGTAAAAGAAAATGAGTCAACAAAATAAAATGAAAGAAATAAAAAAACACAGAGAAAAATTCACCGCAGAGACGCAGAGATCGCAAAGGGAAGAAGCAAAAAAAAGATAAAAAAAAGATAAAAAAAAGAAAAATTAAAAGTTATGGAAACAATAAATAACAAAATGGAGATAAAAAAGAGAGGGCGCGGAGGGGAAAAAGTAATTTTGGGTTTTTGGCTGAAGCCCGGGAGAGTGTTTTTTTGAGAAACGCATACTCCCGCTCCGCCTACGGCGAGATCTTCGACAGGGCAGGGTAATTTTAAAAAGAACTTAAGTGGATTTAGTTTATAAAGTAAGGAGGAAATAATGGGATTAGTATTGGACTTAAAAAACGTTACCAAGAAGTATCCCGGTGTTGACGCGCTCAAGGATTTCAGTCTTTCGCTTGACCGCGGAAAAATTGTCGGGCTTCTGGGACCTAACGGCAGCGGAAAAACTACGCTGATGAAGCTTATTATGGGTTTTATAAAGCCTCAAAAAGGTGAGATAAAGGTTCTCGGTGGGGTTCCCAATCCTATGATTCGGGAAAAGATTGCTTATGTTTCGGAATTAGACGTTCTTTATCCGTGGATGACGGTTCGCGAGATTCTCGATTTTACTTCTCATTTTTACAGGGACTGGGAAAAGGGAAAAGAGTCGGAACTTCTTCAGCTTTTAGCGATTGAGCAGGACAAGAAGATAGGGACATTTTCTTACGGTATGAGGACAAGGGTGCGAGTAATGCTTGCGCTTTGCCGCAAACCGGAACTCGTTTTACTGGATGACCCGTTTTCCGGAATAGACCTTGTTTCGAGAGCAAAAGTACAGGATGCATTACTCAAGACTTACCATTATAAAGAGCAGAGCATTGTTTTAGCTACGCATATAATAGATGAAGCCGAGCCTCTTTTTGACGAGATAGTTTTCATAGAAAAAGGGCAGATTAATCTCCAGGGGAAGGCAGATGATTTAAGGGAAAAATACTCCAAAAACATAACGGATATTTACAAGGAGGTATTCAAATGAAATTCAAATCTCTGTTCCTAAAAGAGTTAAAGCAGGAGAAAGCGTGGTTTATTTATATTTTACCCGGGTTTGTAATTCTGGAGCTTTTGTTTTTGTTGTTTTATAAGCATTATTTATGGCAATGTTTTGCTTTGAGTACGATTTTTATCGTTGTAATATTCTTTGCAGTTATATTCAGCGCAAGTCATTCTCTTGTGAATGAGTGGAAGCTTCATACTTCGCAATTTTTATTTTCTCTTCCTGTTCGCGGATGGCATATTCTTCTGGCAAAATTTGCCGTACACAGCATTGTTTTTATTATATTTTCTTTTATTGCATTTTTTACGGTTTATCTTATTGCAAAAGGGCAGTGGGGAGAATCGGTATGGATTAAATCAACGGATGTTGTGAAATTATGGTTGATTTATTTATGTATTGGGATTCCGAGTATGTGTATAGAGATATTTCCACGAATAACATCCAATTGTTTTCTAAGGTTTAGGAAACTCGTCGCTTCTTTTACTGCAATAGTTTTGTTTATTGGATTTTTCCGTTATTTTCTTCCATTAGGATGGAAAGTGTTTAGTTTTTTACCGGAAGCGAGTTTTAACGTATCTATACCGGGGACGGAAATACAGTCTTCAGTCTCGGGAGATTTTTTTCCGGGGTTAGCGACGTGGATTTTGTTTGCGGTTTTAGTTTTTGTGGGGGATTGTTTATTGCTTGAGAAGTGTGAACAGGGCTAGGAATTTTGGATTTTGGATTTCAGATTGCGGAATTAACAGAAAATAAAAGAAACTAAAAAAGAAGTGCGGATTTTGGAATGAAAAGAAACAAAAGGCAGAAAAATTAAGAGTGGAATCCCGCCAATGGGAATCAATTTCCGCAAAAGGCGGAGATGCTTTAAAGGAAAATTTTGGCAAATTTGGCAGAGGGGGGAAGATGGGAAGAGAGAGGATTTTGGGGTTTGTTTTAGCGGGAGTTTTGTTGGTTTCGCTTATGGGGAGCAGAGGATATTGTGAGTTGAGTACTCAAACTCAGGATTCAAGCTATGTGACAAAAGGGCAGGTCAGCGTAAAAGTAACGGAGGGAAAAATGGCAAATAAACTTTCGGTAGCAGGACCAAACTCAAAATACAAATTACCGGGAGCAAAACCTGCGGGTTTTTGGGCAGGGTTATGGCATGGGATAATCATTATTGTAACGTATATTATCAGTTTGTTTAATTCCAACGTCAGGATATACGAGGTTAACAACACCGGACGCGGGTATGATTTTGGGTTTATGATTGGAGTGAGCGGGTTGATTTGCGGTGGGGTAAGAGGTTTCGGGAGGAGATAAAACAGAGAAATGTTCACCGCAGAGTCGCCCCGCCTCCTGCGGGGTAAACTCCGATCGCAAAGGGAAAAAAGAAATAAATCAGGGTTAAAACAAAAAAACAAATGAACAAGAAACAGAGAGATTCTTCTCCCGATAAATCGGGATCAGAATGACAACTCCGCAGAGGAATAAGACAGGATTAACAGGATTATAAGAAAAACAGAAAAACAAGAATTGAAAGATAGGGAGGAGGGGAGATGGATAGACATAGTATTTGCAGTTTTACGTTGATAGGAATTTCGTTACTTTTGCTTATGGGAGCGAGAGAACAGTGTCAGATTATAGATGTGAAAGTTAAGAATAAAGATTTGAAATATGTTACGCTTTTAAAGGAATTTGAATTTCACAAGAACTATTCTTATTTACCAAAACAACAATCTTTCAAGGTAGAAGTCCCGGGAAGTTTCGAATTTACTATTCAAAATTGTAACGGAAATATTACAATAAAAGAGAGCACAGATAAAGAAATTAATATAAGAATTAAAGAAGTGTTACGAACAAATTCAAAAAAGAAAATAGAAATAAACAATTATCCTCAAGTTATAAGTTATGAAAAAAACGATAGCGCTTTGGATATTAAAGTCTTGCCTCAGGAAGAATTAGCAAAAACTTTTGAATTAGGGAAAGATGATTTTTACTTTGAAACAGAATTTACTATTATGGTTCCAAAAGGTCTAAAAAAGGTTTCGATAATTTCTACATCGGGGGAAGTAAATGCGAATTTAACCTCTAAACTTAATATTACAACTACAAATGGAGATATTCGTGCAAAAGTTGAAGACAATGATGCAGAATTTTCAAGTACAAACGGTGATATAGGTTTTACACATATACGAGGCAAAATTTCCTTATCCAATACAAACGGAGACATAGTTGGAGATATTGACAGCAGTTTAATTAATTTTTCCGGAACAAACGGTGATATAAAAGTTGCATTAAAGAACCTACAGGGTGGGGAAATAGCAGTATCCAATGGTGATATAGAAACATATATACGTAATACAAAAAATTTAAGTATTAGCGCTTGTAATTCCAGAGGAGACATTAAGATTGATTTAAAAAACGTAACGAAAAGCGATAACGGGAAAGAAATAAAAGCTGTTATAGGAAATCCCGATAAGGAATTAAAAATACAGAATAGTAATGGGGATATAAAGATAATAACTATTAAGAAGAAAAGTTGAAAATAACAGATAACAGAAATTTTGCACACAGAATTGCACAGATTAATACAGATTGACACAGATTAAGACATAAAACAGAGTTTTAACAGAGATTGAAAGAGACTGGCATGAGAACAGAATACAGAAAGATTAACCACAGAGAACACAGAGGATAAAAAAATTGAGGTTAAAAACAACAGATTAAAACTATAGATAGCACAGAGCCCAGCAAACCTGGATAAAGTTCCTTGCGGAACAAAGTCCAACTAAAAAAATGGAGTGCACAGAGTTTTAAGATACAAACAGAGGATTAAAATTTTATTATTTTCAGGGGATAGGTAGCATTGTCTGCTTTTAGTATTGCGAAGTATATGCCGGAGTGCTTAATTGTCGGAGTAAAAGTATAGCTGCCGGAAGACAAACTACCGTCATAAATTACATTTAATAACCGACCGGTAATATCATATAAACTCAATTTGACAAAAGCAGAATTTTGAAGTGAAAGATATATTTTATCTTTAATGCTTTTTGCAGTTACGGTTAATTTTTTATTGTTCACTGTTGACTGTTCTTCCACAGCAAATGGGCCACAACCAGTTGCATTCGCCATATCATCTAAGACCCATAACTTATTATCATGGTATGTTCCAACCACTAATTCCACACAATCATCACCGTCTATATCGGCAATCGTTATGTCATGAACATCACTTGCCAATGTCTTTGCCCATAAGAGTGAACCGTTTTCACCATTTAAGGAAATAAGCGAAGCAGTGTTATAGTTTGGGACAAGCACTTCAATTTTATTGTCACCATCAATATCTGCAATTGATGGGCTACGATGAACTTGACCGGGAGCAAAATAACTCCATTTAGGGATACCAGTTGAGCCATTAAGACAATAAACTTTATGGTCATTACTCCCGACAACCACCTCTACACTTCCATCACCATCTACATCAGCTATTGCTGGAGAAGACTCCACCGCACTTCCCGTCGTATAGTTCCATTTAGGAATACCTGTTGAGCCATTAAGACAATAAACTTTATAGTCATTACTCCCCACAACTACTTCTTCACTTCCATCTCCATCTAAATCTGCTATAGCTGGCGAAGAATTTATCTGTCCTCCTGTTGCATAACTCCATTCCGGGATACCTGTTAAGCCATTAAGAGAATAAACTTTATCATCACTCCCAATAACCACTTCTACACTCAAATCCCCATCTATATCTGCTACCGCTGGCGAAGAATACACCCCACCCCCCGTTGTGTAACTCCATTTCGGGGAACCTGTTGAGCCATTAAGACAATAAACTTTATGGTCATTACTCCCGACAACCACCTCGTAATTTCCATCCTTATCTACATCTGCTATTGCTGGCGAAGAGTTTCCCCCTCCTGCTGTACAACTCCATTTCAGAATGCCATTTGCACCATTAATACAATAAAGTTCAGAACCACCGCAAACAACTACTTCTATATTCCCATTTATATCTGCTACTGCTGTTGAAGAATAGATAGAAATCCCTGTTGCATAACTCCATTTTGGGATGCCAGTTGAGCCATTAATAGAATAAACTTTAGAGTCAAGACTTCCCACAATCACTTCTATACTCCCATCAGCGTCTATATCAGCAACTGTGGGGCCAAAACTTTCAACGCCACTTCCTGTCACATAAGACCACTTAACGTCAGGCGTGCCACTCATAGCGCCTTTCATCCACTGAAAATGTGTATTCTCAAGTGTTCCGCCGTATTTAGGCCAAACCCCATAGGTAGAGGTGACGTTTAAGATAAATAAGATTATAAACATATTAGCTTCTTTATATATTTGGAATGGGAAAAGTCAAGGGGAAAAAGTTTAGATGGTTTAGAGATTGTAGATAGTTTAGAGAGGAGCAAAAGAATATATAGAAAGTGAAATAGGACAGAGGATAAGATGGTAGGAGCAAACCCACTTTTTTTCATTTAGGACTGAAGCCAAAAAGAACCCTCAGCTTCCTCCAAACAGACCTGCCAAAAAGATCGGTAGGCAAGCTGGCGGGACAGGAAAGTCAGGTAGAAACAAAACGGGCGAATGCTCCACCGCCTGAGCGGGATCTTTGATATTCGCCCCTACGAACAGATAATGCAACAACATCGTTGTTGCACTCCAAATAAATAACAAAGGACAAGAAAGTCAGGTAGAAAAGAAATTAATCTTCGGTAAGGTATTTGATGAGGATTTTATAATAACCTTTTGTTTCGCCGGTGATATAATTTCCTTTAAGCTGGTCGTTTTCTGTTATTTTTCGTATATCATACCCGTCTTTTAAGATGGCAAAATTATATAATCTCCCGGCAATTGCTTTATTCGGGCAACCATATACACACCTATAACAGGCGATACAATTCCATTTGAACTTAATATGATTGTTCTTTATGTATATATTATTTCGAGGGCAGGATTGGATACATTTTTGGCAAAGGTTGCAGGATTTTAAAGTTTTGAAATCTTTTGCAAGAGCCCACCACCACCATTTCTCAGAAATCAATATCCACTTGAATAAATTTGGAATAAACCCATCTTTTCTTACGTTTTCTTTATTTAGTTTAATATCTTCTGCCATTTTTTCTGTCTTTGGGATAACCGCATTACAGAGTTGTTTATTGACTTCGTCTTCGTATTTAGTGCCAATATTCGGTGGCATATAAAACTGTCTTTCATAAAATACGTGATATCCTTTTCGGGTTAATTTTTGTTTCAACCTATAGGAGGCAACGTCATTTAAGTATGTGGGGCCTGCGCAGGTAGAAAAAAGAAAAACCTTCTTTTTGTCAGATACATTTAACGAATTAACAAAATCATATATAATCAAGGGAGCGTTGAACCCGTAAATGGGGTATCCGATTCCGATGATATCGTATTTGCCGGGTTCGTATTTTAGTTTTTGTTTGAGAATCTCTTCAACTTTGAAGACATCAACAGTATATGTCTTGCTTAAGTTTTGGGATAAGAGATTAGCAACAAATTCGGTATTACCTGTCCCTGAAAAATATATAATTGATATAGATGGCATTTTAATATATGTATGGTATAAATTGCCATTTATAGTAGGGTTGTCAAGAAAAAAACAGACAACAGAAAAAGTTTTTGCACGCAGATGATCGCAGATAAACAGGATTAACATAAAAACAGAAAATTTAGAGTTCCAACGAAAAGAAAAAAATAGATATAATTTAGTTGATTAACGCAGATAACAGAACAGAGAGTTGGGGCACAGAGAAAAATAGGAGAGTGATAGAAATCCAAATTTCAAAACTCAAATTTCAAATCAAGCCCCAAGTCCGAATTTCAAATAAACCCCAAAAATAGAACACAGGGCATGGGGAGGGAAAAATTATTATACAGAATACTTGACAGGGGAGGGGAATAGGTTTAAGTTAGCATTTAATAAAGGGGGGAAAATGAAAAAAGCATTAACTGTTGGTTCAATTTTCTTAATGGTTTTAACTATGTCCTGTGTTACTTTTCCAAAAAGAGAAAGGGTAACGTATCCACCTACTATTGACTTAAAACAATGTGAAATAGTTGGAATTATTGAATTCAAGAACGTCAATAAAGGGAATCTTGGTTCGTACACAACGAAAAGATTTATGCAAGATATCAGACGCGACCAAGGGATGGTCAGAATTATAGAGTTAGGAACTGAGAAAGACGTTTTAAAAGCAGTAGGACAGGACAAACTTGGTTCGGAAGCATTAAAGGCTATAGGAGAAAAATATAACGTAAAAACCATAATAAAAGGTAATTTAGTAGTATCCGATGTGCAACCGGACGTATCACTTTTCACGGGTGGGAGTTTTGCAAACGTATCGGCGAAAGTGATGGCGACATTGGCTTGTGAGATGGTTGAAAGCGCGTCTGGCGCGTCTATATGGAGCAAGTCGGTAAGCGCAGTAAGCAAGGTTGGAGAGGTGAGCGTATTCGGGGGAAAGGAATTTGGGTTTGACGCAAAAGACCCGGACAAGGCTTATGGGGAACTAATGAATGCGCTAGTCATACAGGCAACTCCTGAGTTTAAGGCAACATATGGATGGAAGGAAGTTAAGTAGGGTTAAGTAAGTTGAGTAAGTTGAGTAAGGTAAGTTAGTTAAGTAGGGGAAGAGAATAAAATTACGTGGAGGGGAGAGTAATTGAGAAAACGGTTCCTTCGTTTAGTTTACTTTTGAGTTCTATTTTCCCTTTGTGATTTTCTATTATCCTCGATACGATTGACAATCCAAGCCCTACACCTGCGGGTTTTGTCGTGTAAAAAGGAGTAAAGACTCTTTTTAACTGATCTTCGGGAAGACCTGTGCCATTATCCCTGACATTTATTACTATTTCTTTTGCAGGGACAACTTTTTGTTCCCCGAATAAAGAATAAAAATCTCCGCTTGAAAGGACTTCTATTCCTATCTGTTTAGTAGGATTGTTAGTTGCATTAATAGCGTCAATAGCATTAAGAATAAGGTTTGAGAATACGATTTTCATTTGTTCCGGGTCAATAGTAAGCCATATTTCTTTTTTCTGTTTGAGTTCAATAGAGGGAAAACCTATCAACCGGATTGTTTCTTTTATTAAATGTCCTATTTCGGATAGTTTGTAAGTTACGTTTATAGGTTTTGCGAATGCAAGAAAGTTAGTTACTATGTCATTAAGTCGTTGGGATTGTTCTGAAATGATAGTTACCAATTTTTGTTTTTCCTGTTCGTTAAGTTTATCTTCTTTTAGTAACTCACACGGACCTAATATTGCAGATATGGGGTTGCGAACTTCGTGAGCAAGATTTGCCGAAAATCTTCCAATAGTGGCTAATTCTTCCGTCAGCTTGGTTTCGGTAATATCCTGGATAATAAGCAATATACCTCTTTTGCGTCCTCCCGTGGTCTGCAGGGGATATATATTTATGCCAAGTATTCTGAAGTTCAATGTAATTTCCTGAAATCCCTGGTATATTTCGCCGGTTAATATTTTCTGACTCCACTCTTTAAGTTCGGTTATTTCTTTTATGTTCTTCTTTATGGTAAACCTGAGTATTTTATCTATTTTGCTATTTTTATAGAGTAAGTTCCCATCATAATCTATTGCTATAAGTCCGGAATAGATACTATGTAATATTGTATCGGTATCGAGTTTTACCTGTTCAAGAGCTTCACTTTTCTGTCTGAATCTTTCACCGAGATAACCTGAAGTAGCGGCCAAAAGGTAAAAAAATATGGTTTTTATATAGAAATCCAAATATAATGCGTCGGGGTCGTGTGTTAGGGATGAAAGCAAGACACTATTAAGCGCTCTGTTGAATTCCATTAAAAGTAATCCTCCATAAGCTGCAGAGCAAAGTGTGGCAATAACAGTCCCGCCTTTTAAGAAAAAGAACATACTTGCGGCGATAATAGGAATAGCGTATAAAAAAGTGAAACCGCTTTCTATGCCACCTGTGTAGTGAATCATTGCAGTAACTATAAAAACGTCCATAATTACACTGCTCCAGAGTATAAAGGGTGCAATTTTTTCTTTTTTAAGGAATATCCAATGAATAAAGGTAAGGAGATAAGAAAGCCCAATGATTATCCAGAGTGGTCCAACTGAGAAGTCAAGGGCTTTTTTACGAAAAAAAATAGCCAGACCGCCTATGACTGAAACGGTAATGAGTCTGAAAAAGACAACCCATTTGAATTGATTAGTAAAAGAGGTTTTCACTTTACAACCGAAGCAAGCTGGAACATTGGCATATACATAGCCAGAAGGAGCACGCCTACTATGCCTCCGAGAAAAATTATCGTAATCGGTTCTATCAAAGAAGTAAGCGTAGCGACTGCGGTATCTACTTCATCATCGTAAAAATCGGCAACTTTCTCCAACATTTCGGCAATATTTCCACTTTCTTCGCCAACTCTTATAAGGTCGGTAACGAGAGGAGGAAAAATCTTACTTTCTCTCAGTGGTTCATAAATAGTTTTACCTTCGGATATACTCTGTCTCGCTTTAAGAACAGCTCTTTCAATAACCATATTCCCTGCCGTAGTAGCCGTTATTTCGAGCCCGGCAAGAACGGGCACGCCTGAAGAAGTAAGTGTGGATAAAGTTCTTGAAAATCTAGCTATGGCTGCTTTAAGAATAAGCGGACCGAATAAAAACATATTCAGTATAAAAGCATCAATTCTATATCTTCCTTGTTTAGTTTTTGAATAAAGATTAATTGCAACTATAATGCCAACAACTACGAGTACTATAAGAATCCAATATTTTTTAAGAAAATTAGATAATCCGATAACCGCTCTTGTTATAGCCGGTAATTCAGCTCCGGAACCGGCAAATAACTGTGCAAAAGTTGGAATTATGCAAGTCAACATAAAAACGGAAGCTGCCATTGCGACCGTAAAGATAACGGCCGGGTATGTGCAAGCGCCTTTTATTTTACCTTTCAAAGATTCGGATTTTTCAAGATGGTCAGCAACTCTTAAAAGAGTCTTGTCAAGAACACCACCTGCTTCACCGGCTTTTACCATTGATATGAATAAAGTGTCAAAAGGAGGTCTGTGTTTACCCATTGCTTCTGATAAAGTGCTTCCACTTTCTACATCATGAGTTATAGTTTTAATTATTTGTTTGAATACTTTGCTTGGAGTCTGTTCAGAAAGAATTTCAAGGGATCTTACAATAGGCACACCTGCTTTAACCATAACCGCAAACTGTCTCGTAAAAACCATAAGGTTTTTCGAACCAACTTTTTGGGGTATTTTAAATTTGTATGCCATAGAGTTATTATTCTCCCTTATCTTTCATTCTTTGTAATTCTTCAGGGTGAGCAGAAATTAGAAGCGCAGTTGACCATGATATAAGCCCCCTTTTCACTAAAGCATAAAGAGACATATTCATTGTTTGCATTCCGAATTTCTGGGATGTTTGCATTGTCCCATAAATTTCATGAACCCTGTTATCCCTTATAATAGCCCTTATCGCTGGAGTTGTCATCATAACTTCAAGTGCCAAAACCAACCCTTTCCCCGAAGCGCGAGGCAATAACCTCTGGACTAATACTCCTTCTAAAGTAAGGGAAATCTGGGACCTTACCTGCTGCTGCTGGTGTGGAGGGAATACGTCTATAATTCTATTTATCGATTCTGTAGCGGAATCCGTATGTAAAGTAGAAAAAACAAGATGTCCCGTTTCGGCAGCCGTAAGCGCCGCAGATATAGTTTCCAAATCTCGCATTTCACCTACTAATATGACATCAGGATCTTGTCGGAGAGCATATTTCAATGCGTTGGCAAAGGAGAGGGTATCGTGCCCAACTTCTCGCTGCTGGATTAATGCCGTTTTATGTCGATGAATGTATTCAATCGGGTCTTCTATTGTAATGATGTGACAAGGTTTTTCCATATTTATTTTGTCGATCATTGCAGCAAGAGTTGTAGATTTACCTGAGCCTGTAGGGCCTGATACAAGAACAAGTCCACGATTTTTCTGAACCAAACCATCTATTGTTAAAGGCAATCCTAATTCTCTAAGAGTAGGTATCTCAATGGATATTCTTCTTAATGCACAACATATATTTCCTCTTTCGTAAAAAGCATTTCCTCTAAACCTGGCTAAACTTTCAAGGGAAAACGCAAAATCTACTTCAAGATTTTTTTCAAGCAACTCTTTCTGTTCAGTAGAAAGCATAGAGTATATAAGGTCTTTACATACATCAGGCAGCAAAGATTCACAATCTGCAGGAACAAGTCTTTGGTCTATACGAAAAGCAGGCGGAATACCGGCAGTCAAATGTAAATCCGTAGCACCTTTTTCTACTGCTTCTTTTAATAAATCTAAGACATTAATCATAATCTTTTAAACACTTGCCGTCACTCTTATAACTTCTTCAAGTGTTGTTACTCCTTTTTTGAATTTTAGTAGCGCTTCTTCTCTAAGTGAAAGCATCCCTTCTTTTATTGCAGCCTCGTTTAGTTCGCTTGTAGGTCTTCTTGCAAGCGTTAAATCTTTTAGCTTGTTTGTCATTGGCATAACTTCATAAATGCCGGCTCTCCCACGGTATCCCTGATTACATTCCGGACAACCCTTTCCATGATAAGCAATAATGTTTTTATATTCCTCAGGGGGAATCCCCATTTCCTGATAAGTAGTCTCGGGTATCTCAACGGGTTCCTTACATTTTGTACATATTTTTCGCATAAGTCTTTGAGCTATTATTATAACTACGGAAGAAGTTATTAAAAACGGTTCCATTCCCATATCTACTAATCTTGAGATAGCAGAAGGGGCATCATTAGTATGCAAAGTGGATAACACTAAATGTCCTGTTAATGCAGCTCGTATAGCTATTTCTGCAGTTTCGGTATCCCTGATTTCACCTACCATTATAATATCGGGGTCCTGACGAAGAAAACTTCTCAAAGAAGCCGCAAATGTAAGTCCGATACTTTCATGCATTTGAACCTGGTTAATGCCCACAAAGTTATATTCTACCGGGTCTTCTGCCGTCATAATATTGACATCTGTTGTATTTAAACGAGATAACGCAGAATAAAGAGTAGTAGTTTTTCCTGAACCTGTTGGACCGGTAACCAATATAAGTCCGTATGGCGCACTTATGGCACGTGAAAATTTTTCCAAGTCTTCTTTTTCAAAACCAAGATTTTCCATGTCCACACATAGGGCTGTTTTATCAAGGACCCTCATAACTACTTTTTCCCCATAAATCGTAGGCAATGTGGAAACCCTGAGGTCAACCTCTCTTTCCTGAAGACGCATTTTTATTCTGCCGTCTTGTGGAACTCTATGTTCAGCAATGTCTAATGTTGCCATAACTTTAATACGAGAAATAACGGCATTTTTCAACTTGAATGGGGGAGACGGTTCTTCATATAAAATACCATCTACTCTTGTCCTGACTCTAAATATTTTTTCATAAGGCTCTATATGAATATCACTCACTCCTTTACGGATAGCAGTTGTAATAAGGGAATCAACATATTTCACTACGGGGGTTTCCTGAATAGTTGCCTGAAGTTGAGCGAGATTTATTGCTTCTTCATCAACATCTTCTTTCAATACTTGTAATTCTTCCTGCTGAATATCTTCCATTAACTTGTCGAATTCAGCTGCTTTATAGTGTCTATTTATTACTTGTTGAATCTGATTTTTAGTTGCAAGATACGGTTCTATATCACAACCTGTAGTAAATTTAATATCATTGATTAATATCAGATCTGTGGGGTCAGTCATTGCCACTTCAATAAGCCTGCCTACCTTTTTGAAAACAACAACCATAGATTTCCGTGCAAACTCGTAAGGGATAAGCTGAACAACGGTAGAAGATAAATCAACTTCTGCGAGATTGATGAAAGAGACTTTAAGCTGTTTACTCAAAAATTTAATAAACTCGATTTCCGATAATATGCCCTGTTTAATAACGGCATCTTCAAGAGAATCGCCTACTCTAAGTTGCCTGTTGATTTTTTCTGAGGCTTCTTTTGTAATTATGTTGGCAGCTAAAGCTATATCAATAAACTTTTTATTATCTATCATAAGGCAGATTAACTATTAGAGCATACTATTATTTGTTTATTTACTTGTCAAATAAATTTTAAGTTTTGTTACTCAAAGATAAAATTACATAATTCTTGACACTTCTCAAAATTAATATATAAACTTTAGTCTTTAATTATGCCTGATACTAACTCTGTTAAATACCCCGTTGTAACCAGCGTTCTTATACAAGAAAGGGCATTGCTTTCTATGGTTCTTTCTTGCATTGAAGTCTATCATCATGAAGCTCTTGGGCTCTTGCTTGGCCATGTAGGAATAGACAAATACATAGTTGAATATGCAATTCCTTATCAAACTGCAATGAAAGGTTATTCCTGGGTGGCACCAAAATCAAATGCTGCCGATAGAATGAACAAAATCCTTAAATGTCTTCCTCTTAGTCTTATTGGAGACTATCATTCCCATACCCAGTGGAAAACATTAAGAGGCGAACCTACTCCTTCCGGCGACGATATTGCCGATATGGAATGTGGTAGAGTTTACATTATTATGGCTATAAACGATAAAGTTAAGCCGGAGCCGTGGAAAATCACTGAAAATGGCTTTATAACAGGAACATTAAATGAATATAAAATTGATATTGGGGCTTATACTTGTCCCGAAGATTATAAATCAAAACCAGTAAAAATCATTTGTCCAAGCGCATTAGGATTATTTTTACCATGAAATATAAAGATGCAGGTGTAGATATAAATCTCGCAGATAGCTTTAAGAATCATATTAAAAAATTAAACCCATCTATAGGCGGTTTTGCAGGAACAATTTCCATTCCCAAGGGCTATAAAGAACCACTAATCGTTAGTTCGGTAGACGGTGTCGGGACAAAACTAAAAATAGCTTTTGAACTTGGTATTCACAATACGGTAGGCGAAGATCTTGTCAATCATTGTATAGACGACATCCTGACCGTAGGCGCAAAACCCTTATATTTTATGGATTATATAGGAACCGGAAAATTAACCCTAGACATACAAAAAGAAATAATCAAAGGTTTTTTATCTGCCTGCAAAAAAAATAAAATAACGTTGCTCGGTGGGGAAACTGCCGAAATGCCAGGTTTTTACAATGATAAGGAATACGATCTTGCCGGTTTTATCACGGGAATTGTTGAAAAAAGAAAGTTCATAGACGGTAAAAAAATAGTTCCCGGAGACAAACTAATTGGGTTCTCATCTAACGGCCTACATACAAACGGTTATTCCCTGGTTCGTAAAATAATAAAAGAAAAAAAACTGTCATTGAACACCAAAATAAGGGAATTCGGATGTACTCTCGGTGAGGAGCTGTTAAAAATTCATAAACCTTACCAGAACTTGTTATTCCCGTTTTTAGATAAGATAAAAGGATTGGTTCATATAACCGGTGGTGGCTTTGAAGGAAACATCCCACGAATTTTACCTAAAAACATAGGAGTCCAAATAGACGCTTCCCAATGGGAAATACCACCTATATTCAAGTTTTTACAAAAAGAAGGTAAAGTGGATACCAAAGAGATGTTTAAAGTATTCAATATGGGAATAGGTATGATAGCTATTGTGGAAAACGAAAACATATTTGACAATTTAACTGAAAAACCCTTTGTTATTGGGAAAGTTATTAAAGGCAGCAAAGTAATTATAACCAATTAAAGCATAATAATACATAAATTATAAAAAATGAAGTTGACAAAATTAGTTTTTAAGTTATTTTAACAAATTATGTTGATTAAAGTCCATTCCATCCAGGGGAGTCAGGTAGGCGAAGAGAAGCTTCCCGACGAGTTATTCGGGATTACTCCGAACTATGAAGTAATTGCCGAAGCCGTTCGTATGTATATGGCGAATTTACGTAGGGGAACAGCATCAACCTTAAGACGCGGTGAAGTGAGTGGTGGCGGTAAAAAACCATGGCCTCAAAAACACACGGGATGGGCACGTTCAGGTTCAAACAGGTCACCTGTATGGAGAGGCGGCGGCACGGTATTTGGTCCACATCCAAGAAGTTATTATTATCGTTTGCCAAAGAAAAAACTAGCTCTTGCATTTCGTTCTGCATTATCTCATAAAGCCAAAGATAACAAAATATTGTTGGTTGATAAGTTTGAATTGCAGGAAGCAAAGACAAGATTATTCGTAGAAGCGTTAAAGAGTTTAAGTATGGACATTAAAAAATCCGCACTTTTTATAGTAACGGAAAAAGATACGAATTTCTGCAGAGCAGGACAGAATATTGAAAAGATTAAATTCAAAAATCTAAAATCTCTGAATACGCTGGATATTGTAAATTCAAATACGGTAGTATTTTCCTTAAATACCCTGCATTCTCTGCTTGAGAGTCATTCCCCTAAAGATGCTTAGTTAGGTTTTCTAAGCAATCTATTATTTAAACTCACTTGATTTATTAATTCACCTAAAAAGCTTGACTTTTTAATACAATAATGTAATTCCTACATATATGAAGATTAACATCCCCGAACTTACCCAGTTTATCCCAGTATTGATGTCAACTCTCTCCGAAACAACATCAAAAACCAATAGGGGAGAGGCTTCAACAAAAGACATCTCCAAGAAAGAAATATATCTGGTTGGAGGAGCAATACGAGACAGCATAGTCAATAGTGAACAATCAATAGTTAATAGCAAAAAAACAACAAATAAACAGACAATACCTACCATAAAAGACTTCGATTTCGCTCTAAACGGCTCAGCCATAAGCTTTGCAAAACGATTTGCTAAAAAAATTAACGGTAGTTTCGTTATTTTAGATAAAGACATTGACGAAGTAAGGGTAGTATACAAAAATGGCCATAATGAGCTTATTTTTGATTTCTGCGGTATAACCTCAATAAACACAGACCTTTTGAGGCGAGATTTCACTATAAATGCTATTTCGGCAAAATTACCAGATATGGAAGTACTCGATATTTTTAATAGTGTAAAAGACATCCATCAAAAAACCATAAGAATTATTTCCGAGCAAAATATAAAAGATGACCCCCTGAGAATATTGAGGGCATTTAGACTAAAATCAACCATGGACTTCAATATTTCCCCGAAAACCACTCCAATATTGATAAAACACAGAAAATTACTCAAAAATATCGCAGGCGAAAGAATAAAACAGGAACTTTTTAGCATCCTAAATTCCCAAAAAGCATACGAAACACTGCGCTTTATGGCAAAAAAAGAAATTTTACAGGTCATAATCCCGGAACTAAAGAAATTGACAACCACTCCCCAATACAAACCGACAGGAAATTTATTAGACCACTCACTTTTAACCATAAAAAAAATCGACATAGCAACCCACGATTTTCAAAAATATGCCTTTAACAAAATACATATACTTAAATTTGCTGGATTACTTCACGATATTGGTAAGCCATATTGTTATAGTAAGGATAAATTAAATAGGGTGCATTTTTATGGTCACGAGAGAAAAGGTGTGCGGTTACTTGAGGGTATCCGTGAAAGATTAAAGTTGAGCAACTCTGATTTTCGGAGTTTGTCTAATCTTATTGAGTTTCATATGAGGCCTCATTTGTTAGGGGAAGAGAAAATGCCGACAAACAAAGCCATATTAAGGTTTATAAGGGATGGGGGGGGGGATTCTATTTTGATATTGCTGTTGGCTTATGCGGATGCAATGGCATCCGGTAATAGGGGTAGGGCAGGGCTGTTAAGATTAATCGACAGGAGTATAGAGATATGGGAAAGAATGCAACAGCCTAAGTTCAAAAGATTATTAACCGGTAACGATTTAATCAGGATGGGGTATAAGCCGGGACCTTTATTCAAAAAGATTTTACAGACCATAGAAGAGGAACAAATAGGCAATGAATTATCTACACGTAAACAGGCAATAGATTTTGTTAGAAAAAACTGGAGGCAAAAATGACAGAAATTAAAACTACCTTTATAAAAGATATGGAGTTTGTTGCTATGACTAGTTCCGGGAATAAGGTAGTTATGGATACATTAAAAGAAAATGGGGCAGGGGCAACGCCAATGGAACTATTGCTTGCCGCCCTGACAGGATGTACCGGCATGGATATTGTTTCCATATTAAAGAAGATGCAGCTTGAATTCAGTAAATTTGAAATAGTAGTCCAGGGAGAAAAATCAGAAGAGCACCCCAAGATATACAAAAAGATAAGACTCATATACAAGCTGTATGGAGATTTGCCCCCGGACAAAGTAAAGAATGCAATAGACTTATCGATTGATAAGTACTGCTCGGTTTCGAACATGTTAAAATCGGTAGCGGAGATAACTTATGAATACCAAATATTGGATAGTGAGCAGTAGATAGCAAAAGAACACCTCCTTGCATACCTAAAACTTCCTATCTACAGGAGAAAATTGCCCCTTTTTTGAACCAGCAAAACACAATCAATATTCAAATCTCCTTATTTCAAAATAATAATTATATAAAAATAGTAAACAAAAACTGTCGAATAGAAAGAGAAAAGAAATTTAAAAGAATACCTACGGATAAATTTAAAACATTTTAAGCAAGTTTGTCACAAAACTTGCTTTTCTTTTAAATCAAAAATGAAAAACTTTCTAAGAGAAAAATATCGAAGTTTTCCAACTCTTTCAATTCTTTCAAAAAAGGAGGTTTTTTATACACCTAAATACACACAAATTATACCTATTTTTTTTAAAATGGGGGAGGATTAAGACAAAACCTACTCCACGTTGTCTCAATCCACACACCTAATAAACATTAGTATTTTCAGTTGGTTTACATAAGGTTTATTATCAGAAGGTGGTTTTATAAGGTGTATTGTGAATTTGGGAAGTTTTTGTTAAGGGTTGTGGTTAGTGTGTTTATGCGTTCTGTGTTGCCAAGAAGCTTGTAGCATTTGATGGCGTTGGATATGGCCTTTGGAGTTAGTAATGATTTCGGGTATTTAGAGTTGAATTCTTCGTATTTTTGTGCAGCTTTCAAATTATCACCAGTTTGGAGATAGGAATCCGCGATTCCGAGTTGAGAAGATTGGATAAGTAATTCATCTTTTCCTTTTTTAATGTAAGTTTCGTAAGCTTCCTGTGATTCTTTATATTTTCCTTCAAGGTAATAGATGTTTGCCAACCAGTAACCGGCATTTATTCCATATTGTGTTTTGCCATATAACTTAGATATGTCTTCAAAATTTGTTAATGCGCCTTCGATATTTCCTTTGTTATATTCAATAAGAGCAGTAGTATATGCTTCTTTTGCCCTGTTGTTTTTGGTTTGTCCCGTCCAGTAGAAATAGACTCCTACTGCTACAACAATTACTGCCCCAATTATTATATACTGTGCAGCGTTTTTGTGTTTATACATCCATTTTGCAAACATCATTCCTTCTTCTACAAACTTGTCCTTTTTTAAGTCCTTCTTTGTTATTTTTCTATGATCTTTTGCCATTTTTGTCTATGTCCTTTGCATAAAGCATTATCTTGGAGTTTGCACCCCGGTTTTCTCTTTTTAATTCATAAACCAAATCTATGTACTCCCCGGTTCCCATTAACATTTCCTTCAATCCAAAACCTATCACCTCCCCCATTTTATTATCGCCTCTAACCTTAAATTTTATATGGTTATTACCAACAATTCTCGGATATCCTATCACCTGAAGTCCAGTACTTACAAACATCGGTTTCGAATTTCCACATCCAAAAGGTTCTATCTTTTCTAATTCATTAACCAATTTTTCACTTATAGATTGGATACTTAACTTCTTATCTATTATAATCTTAGGTATCAAATCTTTTACTAAAACTTTAATGTTAGTTCTTTCTATTATTCTATCTTTAAGAAGGGGAATATTTTCTTTTTTTATGGTAAATCCTGCAGCAGCTTTATGTCCCCCAAAAGCGGAGAAAAGTTCTTTACATTTAGACAGGGCTTCATAAATATTAAATTCTGGTATTGATCTTGCCGATCCTCTGCCTATATCTCCATTTAATGCGATAAGCATTGTCGGTCTATAGAATTTATCCGCAAGTTTGGAGGCGGCGATACCTATTACTCCGGGGTGCCATCCTTCTTTTGCAATTATGATAACTTCGGAAACGTCCTTAATTTCCTGTTCTGCTTCCTGGATGATTTGTTTTTGTATTTTTTGCCTTTCGTTGTTTTCATTTTCTAATGCCTGTCCAATTTTAGATGCCTCTTCCCCATCTTGAGTCGTAAACAAATTTACGGTTTCTTTGGCATCTCCCAATCTTCCTTTTGCATTTATCCGGGGACCTAAAATAAATCCTAATTGATATGGACTCAACTTCTGACCACTGAGTCTTGTTTTTTCCATTAACTTTTGCAACCCTATATTTTTTGTCTTTGATAAAACCTTTAACCCTTCTTTTACGAATATCCTATTTTCATCTATTAAGGGAGTTACATCGCATACTGTTGCAAGGGCAACTAAGTCTAAATAATTCCACAACTCCTCTTTGTCCATTTTTGTTCTCTCGAAGATTGCCTGTCCGAGTTTAAATACTATACCGCAAGCCGACAGTTCTCTGAAAGGGTAGTTTTCAATTTTGGAATTAATCACCGCAACCGCCGGTAATATTTCTCCGGTTCCTTCATGGTGGTCAATAATGATTACGTCTTTTCCATTTTTCTGTAACAACTTAACTCTTTCCCCTGCGCCCATACCACAATCTACTGTTATTATTAAGCTTGCAGAAGATGTCATACAGTATTCAACTCCTGCTTCCGTTAATCCATATCCTTCACTTACGCGATTCGGGATATAGAAATCAGAAACAGTACCCATCTTTTTTAATATATGGTATAAAAATGCAGTTCCTGTTGTTCCGTCCACATCATAATCACCATATATAAGAATCTTCTCTTTTGCTTTAACCGCTCTTACTATTCTTTCAACTGCTCTTTCCATTTGAGTAAATAAAAATGGGTCATGAAGATTACTAAGTTCCGGATTAAGAAAACTATAAATCTCGTCGGGAGTCCTGTAATTTTTACTCATCGCCAACTCCGCAGTCGTTTTTTCTATATTCAACCTATTAGCTATATTCGTTACCTCACCAAAATCCAAATTTTCTTTCAACAACCAATTCGTTTTCATATTGATTTTCCAAATTCACAACCACAGTATGACTGCCTATAAATATCATACTGTTTTGATAAGGTAACACTTTTTTGAAATCCATTATCTTTTTTGAAGTCATACTTTAGAAAATTTATACTATACCTCTCCCCTATTTCTTGTCCGATATAGTTGATTAATTTTTCATTTTTGTGAGGAGACAGGGTAAGTGTAGTTGTAAAATTTGGCATACTTTTCTCTTTGGCTTTTTTAGCGGTAGCTTCCAGTCTGAACCTAAAGCATTCCGCGCATCTTTGCCCGCCTTCCTTTTCTTTTTCCATTCCTTTGACTGTTTTTTTCCACTCTTCCGGCTTGTATTCTTCTGTAATCAAGCCAATATCAAGTATCTTTGATAGTTTTTGAGCAGATAGCAGTCTTTTTTGGTATTCTTCTTTAGGATAAATATTTGGGTTAAAAAAGTAACCTTCTATTTCACACTGTTCTTTTTTTAATGTTTCTATTCCAACGGTAGCACAAGGGGCACAACATATATGTAATAATACTTTTTTATCCACCATATTTAGTGATTATTGGTAAAGATTAATATATCAACGAAGAATGTCAAGATATCTTTGATTTTTTGTTTTGACAAAATCTTATTTAATTGTAAGTATATTGAATCCTTTTAATAAAAATGTTATCAAATAAGTAAGGAGTCGTTTAACTTAATATGGGTACAAAAAGAGACTATTACGAAATTCTTGAGATTTCCCGTGATGCTACATCGGAACAGATAAAAGAAGCATACAAGAAATTAGCCCGCAAGTATCATCCGGATATGAACACCGAGAAGGATAAGAAAACTGCGGAAGAGAAGTTCAAAGAAGTTTCCGAAGCGTATGAAGTCCTTATCGACCCAAACAAAAAGCAAATCTATGATATGCGTGGACATGAGGGTGTAGATTCCCAATTTGGTCCCGGTGGATTTACATGGGATAATTTTACACATCAGGAAGACCTGAATGATATAGTTGGCAATCTATTCAAGGGATTTTTTGGCGGCGGGTTCGAGACTAATTCCGGAGGAGAAGACATTTTTGGCAGGCGAATGGGTAGAGGCAGAGGCGGTGTTAGAGGGCAGGATGTTCAACTAAGAGTTACATTGACCTTACAGGAAATATACAAGGGAGTAACAAAAGAAATCCGAATCAGAAGATATGAAGCATGCCCCGTATGTAAAGGATTTGGCGGAACCGGAGATAAAGTCTGCAATACGTGCAAAGGGACGGGACAAATAAGAAGAACCGTTTCTTCTATATTTGGTCAAATGGTAAACATAACGACCTGCAATGCCTGTCGTGGAAGAGGGAAAACGGTAGAAAAGATTTGTGCAGAATGTAAAGGCAAAGGGAAAACGGAAAAAATTTCAAACGTATCGGTTAAAATCCCCGCAGGTGTAAAAGAAGGAAATTACATAGTTTTGAAAGGGCAGGGAAATGCAGGAAGTGACGGTGGTCCCGCCGGTGATTTAATTGTCGTAATAGAAGAGACTGAAGACCCCGTATTAAAAAGAGACAACAATAATTTGATAATACGGGTACCAATATCTTTTCCGGTAGCTACTCTTGGTGGAAGCATTGAAGTCCCAATCATAGATGGCAAGGTTTTGTTGACTATCCCCAGAGGAACACCTACGGGAAAAGTTTTCAGACTGCACGGCAAAGGAATGCCGGTCTTAAATGGTTATGGAAGAGGCGATGAACTGGTAGAAGTCTATATAGATACCCCGAAAAGCCTATCAAGAGAAGCAGAACAAAAGATTAAAGAGTTAAATAATTTGATTTAAGCCGGGCTATAAAAAAATAATTACCCTTGCCCCTTACACAATAATCCATAAAACCTTTCAATAAAGGTTTCTTCACAAAACAGATTGTAAAAAATTTGATTTAAGCTCTTTTTTCTGTAATTCGATATATTTCTATCATCTCTTTTTATTTAAATTGAATTTTTGGCATTTTTTTAATTTTCATCCTCAAAAAGCTTGATTAATGAGCAATTCAAAAACCACTTTTTTTTAACAAATATTTGCTTTTTCCTATATATAGTGGTTTTGGGGTATTATGTCAATATATTGTAAATATAGTAACCAATGGTAATTATTGTAACGAATAAAAAACAAAAAGGTTGAACACCAGAGATTTGCCACGAAAGCACGAAAACACTAAAAATAAGAAATATAAACTATAGAATACACAGAGAAAAGTTTTCACTATAAATCTTTGTATCAAAAAGATTGACAGGGGTTAACTTAAAATTTTCAATTTTTTACTTGCCAAAAAAGAAAAATATGTTCATATAATTACAATTAAGAATAAAGTATATTAAAGACAAAATAGAAAAAGGAGGTAGGATGAAAAGATTTGTTTTGATAGGATACATGATGATTATGGCATCATCGTGTTTTGCATACCCAACTGCAGGACAAACAGCTCCAGCATTCACACTTCCAGACACTAACAGTGTTAGCCATTCGCTTTCCGAGTTTTATGGTAAAACAGTTTGGCTTAATTTCTGGCGTTCCACATGAGGAACATGCACAACAGAACTGCCAAGGTTGGCAGTTATACAAGACCAATACGGAACATCCAAGTTAAGGGTACTTGCAATTAATATAGCAGAAAATATGGACATAGCAAAACAGTATGCAAGAGGCAACAGTGCTCTTTTTCTGGAGGATGCCTCAAGTTCTGTATTTGATCAATATAATATATGTGGGACTCTCCCTGTAAATTATGTTGTTAAACCAAACGGGAAGGTATATCACGGGTTATACGGATATTGTGAATCACAAATCAAAGACTGGATAGATTCATGCGTAATTGCAGTAGAAGAAAATAATGCAGTTTCAACAATACAAAACCCTACATTAGTATTATCTCCTAATCCATTTAAGGTTGTTATGATGATTAGTGTTAAAGGAGTGAAAACTGTCGGAGACTTACAGATTCAAGACTTAACCGGAAGAGTAGTAAGGTCTTTTTCTTTAGCTCCTAATGCTACTATAAAATGGGACAGGAAAGATAACAACGGCAGAGAAGTTCCTGTAGGAATGTATTTTTGCAGATTTAATAATGGTACTGTGAATTTAACGGGAAAAGTAGTAATGTTTAAGTAACTGATATTTATTTCAAACAAAGGAAGGGCGATGGAAACATCGCCCTTTTCTTTTATAGAATATTAGCAAAATAGAGATTCTCCCCTACCTTGTCAGGATATGTTCTTTTGTATCGTATTCTATGATTTCGATGATGATGGAGATGCCATGTTCGCCGTCTATCGTATCTTTAGTTTCGCCGGGCAGGAAGGTTTCCATTCTTCTGCAAAGTGAAGGACTATATTCGGGTTTCTTTGTCACGGGCGAAATTCTCTTGTAGTAATTGTAAATATAAAACCGCAAATGTTCTCTTCGCATCCACCTGCTTAAATTGGCACAAATAGACATTCCTGAGTTTGGCAAGATTATTGGTTTGTGTCTGGACTTATCCGGCGGCGGTTCCGGCGGGATTTTAGTCCATCTTATTTTTCTTTTTTTAGGGCCTTCTGATTTATCATCCGGCTGATTTCTCGGCATCTTTTTTTCTTCAAGTGGTCTTATATTCTTCAACTCCCATTGGAATCTCAACGGTTCTATAACGGAATTTTTCGGAAGCCTTCTTAAATGTTCCGTTGTAAGTCCGGAAGCTTTGAGTTTTTGTTCTATTTCCTGATTCAGCCATTCCGGTGATATATGAAGGAAGTCTTCAGTTATCCTGTCAAATATTCCGATACCCATTTGGTTGATTGTTATTGGTATACGTCCGACAGTTCGCGGAATGGATATGTGTATCTCTTTTTTTTCAACATCGTATCTATTAGCGCATATACATTTAGGAAGGCTTACAGGACCGGCGGATATTTGAAGTTTTTTCCAGTTAAGAGAAGTTCCGACATTTATATTATTTACGCTTGCAAAGTAGCGGCATCCGTCCCAGGGGAACTTGTTTCTATTTTTGACAAGAGGGTCCCAGATAGGGTAAATTATATCACGCAGATGGTTGGAAAGTATTTTACCAATTACCCTCATTCGCTCCTGTCTACATTTCACTCCTTTTGTTGGAATTCCGCTAAAAGACATCAGGCTTGTGGCAAAAATTCCTGATTTGACTTTTCCGTTTTTATCAACGTATCTGCGTCTTGACAGCAAGACTCCTTTTGCTCCTTCTTTTGGCGTAAAGCCCATTGCTTTTTGTGCCTTATCCCCGGTCATACCTATCTTTCCCCAAACAGTTCCAAAGGCAGAGAGGGTACCATCAATAGAACCTTTTGCGGTAATCAACCTGCCGGGGGTACGGGCATGAATTCCCATTGCACTCAGTTTCTTTTGGGTTTTTTCATCCAGTCTTGCCCAGCCGGTTTTTATTGCTTTGTAGTCAGGAATGTTAGGTTTCTTTTTATTTTTCATAGTTTTTCAAATTATTAGATGCAGGAATAGAGAAAAGGATTCTAAAAAAAATAGAAAAATACTTCACCGCAGAAAACAAAAAATCAACCACCCTGCTCACCGCTACGGCGGGATCTACGACCACCGCCTAAGCGGGGTCTTTGACTTTCGCCGTGTCTCCAATAGGCAGACGGGAATAACAAACAACAGTAATGGCTTCAACCTACCCAACTTGCAAAGGAAAAGGGTGAATGTCCATTCGCCCCTACAACAAAGAGATTCTCAGAATGCCCAGCATAGCTGGAAAGGGCTTCCTATAACTTATTGTAACGAAAAACAAACAATAGAAAATAGCGAAAAAATAAAGAAGTAGAAAAAAAGCACAAATTGAATTTGTGCCTACAAACTAATTATTCAGAGACGGAAAAACAGAAAGGAGGGCAACAAAGTGTGGGAGAAAAAGAAAGAGCAAGCTACTATTTAAAAGTTGACATTTACTCAAAAAGTAGTAATTTTTCCACCTAAATGCAGACTGGACTAATAGAAAAACTAAAAGAAGCGGAAAAACGACTGAACGAAATCCACGAGTACCTTTCCTCTCCCGATGCCATAAAAGACAGAAACAAATTCGTTTCTCTTTCCCAGGAAGCTAACGGTCTTACCGAAGCCGTCAGGATTTGGGAAAGGTATCAAGTTGTAGAAACAAAGATTTCCGAAGACAATAAGGTTTTATCTTCTAATGATGATGAATTGAAAGCCCTCGCTAAAGAAGAAATTGCCGAACTTGAAACGGAAAAAGCGGGCATTCTGAAAGAAATAATTGACTTTTTTACCCCTAATGACCCGAACGATTCCCGCAACGCAATAATGGAAATAAGACAGGGCGCCGGCGGCGACGAAGCTTCTATTTTTGCAGGAGATTTGTTCAGAATGTATCTTAAATACGCTGAAAGCAAACGATGGCAGGTTGACATTATGTCAAACCACTCAACTGAAATCGGCGGCATTAAAGAAGTTATATTTAATGTAAAAGGTAAAAACGTATATAAATTTTTGAAATATGAAAGCGGAACACACAGGGTGCAAAGAGTCCCGAAAACTGAATCCAGCGGGAGAATACATACTTCTACCGTTACCGTAGCCGTTTTACCTGAAGCCTCCGAAATAGATGCAAAAATTAATCCCGAAGACATACGAATTGAGACTTATAGAGCCGGCGGACACGGCGGGCAGAACGTAAATAAAGTTGAATCCGCGGTGAGACTTATATATATTCCGACTAACCTGATTGTAACTTGTCAGGATGAGCGTTCACAATTACAAAACCGCGAACGCGCAATGAAAATATTATATGCAAAAATTTATGCCGAAGCGGCGGAAAAACATCATTCCGAAATCCAGGCTACGAGAACCCAACAAATAGGGTCAGGCGACAGGTCCGAAAAGATAAGAACTTATAATTTTACACAACAAAGAGTTACCGACCACAGAATAAACCTTTCCCTGCACAAACTTGATATGATACTTAACGGAGATTTAGATGAGTTTATAACCGCACTACAAGATGAAAATAGAAGAAGTATTGAAACAGGTAACACAAACCCTAAAGAATAAAGGCTTTGAAAGTCCCCAAACAGAAGCAGAAATAATAACCGGCTATGCCCTGAAGATAGATAAAGTAACTCTTTGTCTACAACACAACAGAATCATTACCGACAATGAAGCGCAAACCATAACCAATCTTTTAGATAGACGGCTTAAACACGAGCCAATCCAATATATAACTTCCAGAGCATTCTTTTATGGACTGGAGTTTATTATAGAGCCTCCAATACTCATCCCCCGTCCCGAAACGGAAACTTTAATTGAAACTGTCTTAAAGTTGGCAAAAGACAACCCCAATCCTAAAATCGTTGAAATAGGCACAGGAAGCGGGATAATTGCGATTACGCTTTCAAAATATTTACCTTCAGCAATAGTATATGCGACAGACATAATTAAACCAACATTAGCACAAAGGAATGCAAAAGTACATAGTGTAAATAATAGGGTACATTTTATAGAGGCTGATTTATTAGGCGCAATAAATATAGAAGCAGATTTCATAGTATCAAATCCCCCTTATATACCAACATCGGTTATACCGACATTACAGGAAGAAGTAAGGACGTTTGAGTCAAAGTTAGCGTTGGACGGCGGAAAAGACGGGTTGTCTGTTATTCGGCGGATTATAAATGATGTTTCTATGTGTTTCTGTAAAAATGGCGTTCTTGTATTAGAATTTTCTCCTGAACAAAAGGACGCATTGGAACAAGAAGCAAAAAAACGATTTAAGAAGATAGAGTTTGTAAATGACTTGTCAGGCAATCCAAGAGTAGTTATTTGCAGAAATAGTTTACCCCCAACCCCAACAGAACGAATAGATAAAAACACTCCGTCAAGGTCTAGTAATCCGCCTACGGCGAACCGGAAAACAGAGTAGAGAAACGATTTCATCCACGAATTAACACGAATAAAAAACAAAACAATTGATAGTAAAAAACAACAAAATACAGAGACCATAAGGAAGATATAGGACACAGAGAATACATACTCCACAATTAGTTATTTACCTTAAAAAAAAGTTGACATTAGCATTAAAATACTATAGGTATTCAACCTGAAATGGATAAGAAAATGCGATTAAAAAATATAATAGCAATTTTTGTCGCGGTTGCTTGTTTTTCAAGTATTTTAAGGGCTCAACCTGAGGAAACGGAAGATATTATTTATCTTAAAAATGGTTCAATTATACATGGCATGATAATTGAGCAAATTTTAAATGTATCTACAGCAATTGAAACAGAAGATAAAAAAGTTTTTGTCTTCAAGACAGATGAAATCAGTGAAATTATCAGAAGACAGATCAAAACAGACAAAATAATTTCTCAAAATAAAATAGGTGATGCAATAAGGGATGCGCGTGTTCTTGCTCGTAAAGATGCCAGTGGGAAGCAATGGGGTTGGTATTTGGGGTCTTGTATTTTCCCGCCGAATATTATCCTCGCATGTTGTCTTCCTCCTTCTAATCCCCCAAAGGAAAAATTAATTTATACGTCTTCGGATTTTGTGAACAGTTATACAGAATGTTATAGAGATAGAATTAAAAAAGAACGAATTAGGGATGCTATAGATGGTGGACTTCTTGGTAGCATTGTCATTATTACGGTCTGCATAATAACATCTACCAATTAAGTACAACAAAAAAAGCAAACGCAGAGACACAGAGAAAAAAAGTTATTCCCCCCAAGCTTAACTGCTACGGGAAGGCATGATTTTTCAAGATTGGGGGAGGATTAACTCAATCTGACGGCTTGACGGTAGTTATGGAAGCTTGCGTTAGATTATCCTTTTTCACAATCAACCTTTCATTTTTACTTGACAAATTCAATGAATGTCAATAAATTACAACACTAATGCAATTTATAAAAGCTTATTCTGGGGAGAATGACTTCATTATCATTGATGCTCGTAAAGAAAAATTGCCGGAGAATTTAGGCAAACTTATCCCCCGTATTGCAAACAGACACAAAGGTATTGGCGCTGATGGCGTCATTATTATTGAAAAAAGTAAAACCACAGATTTCAAACTCAGATACTTTAACCCTGATGCGACAGAATACAGTGTTTGCGGAAATGGTTCCCTATGTGTTATGCTTTACGAAAACAAACCTAAATTAAAGTTTACTACTGGTGCAGGAGTATTTAAGGGAGGCAACAAGGACAACAAAGCTTTTATCCAGATTCCAAAGCCCAAAGATATTATATTGGATTTCTATCTAACTGTAGGAGATAAAAAAGAAGAACTAAACTTTGTAAATATCGGTGTCCCCCATACTATATGCTTTGTTGAAGATGTTGAAGATATAGACATTAATAAGTTAGCTAAACCGATAAGATTTCATACGTATTTCAGGGAATCAGGAACCAACGTAAATTTCGTTCAGATAGTAAAAAGAAATGAAATTATAGTAAGAACTTATGAAAGAGGCATAGAAGGAGAAACTGATTGCGGATCCGGGAGTTGCTCTGCTTCTATTGTAGGCTGGATGAAAAAGAAATTAGACTCTAATGTCAAGGTTACTACAAGAGGCGGTGTTTTAGAGGTAGAAATAAAGAAAATAAATGATGTTACATTATACGGAAATCCAAAAATCGTTTATAAAGGAAATTTCACAGAATCTTAGGGGGATAAATGAAGAAAGTAGATTCATCTGATATAAGAAATATCGTATTGCTGGGGCACGCAGGTTCAGGCAAGACAACTTTTGCTGAAGCGATGATGTTTAACGCAGGTGTAACTTCAAGAATCGGGAAAGTGGAGAACGGCACTTCTATGTTTGACTATACAACAGATTCTATTGACAGAAAAAGTTCTATAAACTTAAGTTTGGGATGGTTTGAATGGAAAAATAAATATTTGATAAATATAATTGATACTCCGGGATATGACGATTTTTACGGTGACGTTATTACAGGAGCAAGAGCCGCAGATATAGCTATTCTTATTGTAAATAGCTGTTCGGAACGACTAGAACTCGGAGCAATGAAGGCTAAAAAACTTGCAGACTCTCTTAATATCCCAATTGTAATATTCGTTAACCAACTTGTGAAAGAAAACGCAAACTTTGACAGAACACTAAATCTTTTAACTTCATTATTTGGGAAAAGCGTTGCTCCTATTACTGCCTACGAATCAGGAAAAGTAGTAAATACTCTTGAAACAGACAGTCTTTACAAATCAACAGCTATTGAAGCGATTGCAGAAGTAGATGATGCTCTTACTGAAAAATATTTGGGCGAACAGGCTTTTTCTCCTGAAGAGATAAATAACGGTATACAAATGGGTATCAGAAACAGAAAACTTGTTCCTCTGTATGCCGGGGATGCATATAATAATATTGGAGTTAAGGAATTGCTCGAAGCAGTTGCATTTTTACCATCGCCTCTGGAAAGACAGGAATCAAAAGAACCGGGATTAAGCGCATTAGTATTTAAGACGGTAGTTGATCCGCATTTAGGTGATTTAAGATACATAAGAGTTTTTTCGGGGAGTATTGAACCCGGCGCAACAGTATATAATTCCAATAAGAAAGCAGACGAGAAATTAAACCAACTTTATGCCGTAAAAGGCAAAGACAGGGAAGAAGTCCCGACAGGTTTAGTTGCCGGAATGATTGGAGCAATTGTAAAATTAAAAAATACCCAAACAGGAGATACTTTAGCCCAGAAAGATAAACAAATAGTTTTCCCGGCTTTTGAGTTTCCACCTTATCAAACCAAAACAGCTATTGTCCCGAAAACTAAAAAAGACGAGGAAAAAATATCCAACGGCCTTAGTAAATTACGTGATGAAGATCCTTCTTTTAATTCCACATTTGACCCGGAAACGAAACAAACCATCCTTACCGGTATGGGTGAAGTTCATATTAACGTCCTGCTTGGCAGACTAAAAAACAGATTTGGAGTGGACGTATTACAGGAAAAACCCAAAATCCATTACAGGGAAACAATATCAAGAGCAGTTGAACAACAGGGAAAATACAAACGTCAAACGGGCGGACACGGACAATACGGAGATTGCTGGGTCAAATTTGAGCCGCTCGAAAGAGGCAAGGGATTTGAATTTGTTGATGGTATCACTGAAGGCAGAATTCCAAGAAGATTCATTCCTTCCGTAGAAAAAGGATTGCGTGAAGCAATAGAAAAAGGAATTTTAGCCGGATTTCCCACTACGGACCTCAGAGCAACTCTTTATGATGGTTCTTATCATGATGTAGATTCTTCGGATATTGCTTTTAAAATTGCCGCAAACATAGCATTCAAGGAAGGACTGACTAAAGCAGGTATTACATTGATTGAACCTATAATGAGGGTAGAAATTCTTGTTCCTTCCGAATATATGGGTGATGTTATGGGAGATATTTCTTCCCGCCGTGGCAAAATAGAACAAACGGAATCCGTAGATACATATCAAAAACTTTTTGCTCTTGTTCCGGAATCCGAATTATACCAATTCTCCACGGTTCTTCGTTCCCTGTCACAAGGAGCAGGGACTTTTACTCAAACGTTCTCGCATTACGAAGAAGTGCCGAGAGAAACTCAATCGAGGGTTGTGGAAGAGTATAAAAAGGAACCAACAGAGGCAGAATAAAGAAGAACCGCCGCAAAAGGTTGTGGAAGAGTACCTACCAAGAAGATTGGCAGGCAGGTAAAAAGGAACCAACAGAGGCAGAATAAAGAAGAAACGCCGCAAAAGGTTGTGGAAGAGTACCTACCAAGAAGATTGGCAGGCAGGTAAAAAGGAACCGGCCGAGACAGAATAAGCCTTTGGAGCTATTCGTATTTCAACAAAACTGAGAGAATAGTATATTTAATTCGTAACTCAAATATGAAAATAGAGACTAAACATAGTTTAACAAACGAAGAAACTTACAAAAGGATAAATGGGCTATTTTCAGGGTTACAAAAGAGATATCCCGACAATATAAGTAATCCAGAGATAAAATGGGATGCAGGTCATACTCAAATGGATTTCACTATGGAGATTATGACGCTTACAACGAGCGGGACAGTTTATTTGAAAAAGAGTCAAGTTGCTCTGGATGTGGAAGTTCCTGCTATAGCAAGAGTGTTTAGCGGACAAATTGAAAGTATGATTCGAGAAGAATTAGAAAAGATACTTTCGTGATTTTTGAGAGAAACAATAGGGAACGAGCCCTATTCTGCCAGAGGTAGACAAGCAAACAAAACGACAAACAGGGGCGTAAGATAAAAACAGAAAATTTGGACGCAGATTAACGGAATTCTTTATTTTGTATTATTTCGTATTACCCCTGCCTTTTAACAATATTGACAAAGTTTGGAATAGGATTTTCAAATCAAATATAAAAGAGTATTTTTTGATATATTCCATATCTAAAACCAGTTTTTGAGGAAGTATATTATGAAGATAATCCTCATGTAAGTTTTCTTCTTTTAGTATGCTTTCTTCTGCAGGAAATTTTAACTGGGCTAACCCCGTTATGCCTGGTTTAACATCCAAAACTTTTAACTGTTCTTTATTGTATTTTTCGACATAAAAAGGAGATTCCGGTCTTGGCCCTACAAAACTTATCTCTCCTTTTAATACATTTAAAAGTTGTGGCAATTCATCTATTTTTGTGTTGCGTAATAACTTTCCTATTTTTGTTATACGGGGGTCATCACTGTAAGTAATCGCCGGGCCTTTTTTGCTTGCATCCGGGTTCATTGTCCTGAATTTGCAAAGTTTGAATTTTTTCCCCTTTTTGCCAACTCTGGTCCCGCCGTAGAAAATAGGCCCCTTTGAATCGGACTTTATTAAAATAGAAACGATAATAAAAATTGGGATACAAAGGACTAATCCAATTAATGAGGCTAAAATATCAAATACTCGTTTTAACATAAAGACGAAGCATTTCGTTGATTTACAGGTTTATAATCTTTCTCGTTAAAGATGGTTTATTTTCCCTGTCAAATCTTAAAAAATAGATACCTTTTTTTATTGTTTTTCCGCTAAAATCAATTTCTTGATATCCTGTTTTTAACTCGTTACTAATAATTGTTTTTACGCATCTCCCGGTTAAATCATATAATTTCAAGCTTATTTTTTCTGTTATTGGTAACATAAATTTAATGGAAAGATTTGTTCTAAAAACTGTCGGGGAAACGCTAATATAAAAATTACGGGCTTCTCCCCCATCTTCTACAGCACCACTGTTTTTATAAAGTTTTACATCCAGGGTAACGACTTCCCCATTTTCAACAAGGTCTTTTGTAGAAAACACAACATACCATTTTTTATCAGAACATATAAAACTTACATTTCCTGAATCCACATTATGTCCAATTTCAAAAGCTTCTAAAGCTGTTCCATTTTCATAAGCATTAAAATTTCCAGAATCACAAATAAAAAACTCAATATTTTTGGCCACATCTATATAATATCCATATTTTTGGAAAGGTGTATACGAACCTAAATTCACCGGGAACATAGCGAATCCATGAACTATTTCCTGGTTAACTTTAAAATTCGCCTCAATTTTGTAAAGCTGCACCGTATCAGATAAAGTATCCTGAGATATTGTCATAGAAGGCTGGTGCCCCGGAAGATTACAAGACCAGTTATAATGCTCTCCCGCAACAGCATAAGATATGATTTTAGTTGTCTTATTTGGAGCCGGATAAATCCCTCTTAATATGCCATTTACGTTTACATAAAAATTCACCGTATCCGCGAGCAAGAATTCGGCTTTCCCTTCTGAATCCGTGTATCTCCTATCGGATTCAGCAATTTCTTTTGAGACGTCATAATCATAATATTCACTATATATCGATACTTTTGCTCCATCCACAGGTAATCCCGAGATATCATTTACGATAACGCTTAAAGTGCAGTATGGTGTATATCTTGGAGTAACATCCCAGATATACCCATCGCCTCTCCAGTTAAATACGGATCTAAACTCCCAGGTCGGGTTGTTTAATTCGTAATGTACTGTAGAGTTAAGGAAACCGCCGCCCGGTTCCCATCCTCTCCATTCAGTATCCCACCATTCGTTCCATGTATGGTCTCTTGTAACGTCATAAGGAGCGTTTGTCGGAATTAATGCCGCTCTCGCTGCAGCTTCGGTTAAAACAGAATGCTCTCCACACCTCCCCCTATGCAGATGATAGATTCTTACAGGCTGGCCTGAACGTTCGCCATTCCACATATCTCCCGGGAAAAAATTAAAAACCATAACGTCTCTAATCCATTGTGAAACTTTACCAATAGCGCCGTTATTCGGAATGGTATCTATTATATTATTATAAAGAATTTTTTCACCTGCAAGTTGGTCTCGCAATATAGGAGAAACATATCCTGCATATATGGTATCGGTATCATATCCACCCCAGACGGTTTTTTCGGCAGTATCGGAGTAATTAAATAAATAGTCTCTCCAAAAATAAGCAGGAACACCGCTTCCATTTTTGGGGTCTACATAAGAAGGAGCTTCCATTTGGAGAAGGGGATGAACGATATCCCAGTAATACCTTTCTTTTGGAATCTCTATTTCCGTAGTATCGTTATTATGGTCTGCTATTCTATATTTTGCCGTAGTATAATCCGAATATTCCACAAGTCTGACATAGTCAAGCATACTATCATTTTTATAAATAAGTTTAATGTTATCTATAAATATTTTAGGATCACTTTGGTAATGCTTTAATACTACGGGATCTATTCTTGCAACCTCAAATGCAAGTTCATCCGTATAAGGATAAGGAGTGGAAAGGATAAGCGATGCATAAGCAGCTTGACAAGCAGCTTCCATACGGGCAAAATTATCCCACAGCGGTATTCTAATCCATTCGGGAGACGCTTCAACTGCCTGAGTTGCAAGAGTATTAAGAGTGTCGGACAACACAGGATAAAGTTTTTCGCTGTCAATTTGTACATAATAGCGCCCTTTTGCCTGAATTCTGCCATAAAAAGAGCAACTATCTATAAGAGCCCACTTTATTACTGATTTATCTTTTCTTGAAATTATTGTATTCCCCTTAGGGGCAGAAAAATTACCTATCTTTACTTTATTGGTCTCATCTCCTGCTATTTCCATTTTTTCAGGGGATTTATACCCCCAGTATTGTCTTGGTTGTATATCAGAAGTCGTTGTAATTATAAGCAATAATAGTAATACCATATACTGTGATTATGTACGCATATTAAGCTCTCTGTCAAGTAAAAATCCCTTGATGTCAAAAAGCTTGACTTCTTTTAAAATATCTGTTTAATTTACTCTTATGTTACCCGATAAAATAATCATTAAGGGCGCAAGAGTTCATAACCTGAAAAACATAAGTCTGGAAATTCCCAAAAATAAACTCGTAATCATTACGGGACTTTCTGGATCAGGCAAATCATCACTTGCTTTTGATACAATATACGCTGAAGGACAACGCAGATACGTAGAATCCCTTTCTTCTTATGCAAGACAGTTTCTCGGGATAATGAAGAAACCCGACGTTGACTACATAGAAGGGTTATCTCCCGCGATTTCAATAGACCAGCGCGCATTATCCAAAAATCCACGTTCAACTGTCGCCACCGTCACTGAAATTTACGATTATCTGAGAGTTCTTTTTGCAAGGATCGGAATCCCTTTTTGTCATAAATGTGGAAGACAGGTTACTTCACAGACAGTCGACCAGATTGTTAACCGTATTCTTGAATTCCCTAAAGACACTCAAATTAAGATTCTTGCACCGGTAATAAGAGGTAAAAAAGGTGAATACCACGAGTTGTTTACTAAAATAAAAAGAAAAGGATTCATAAGTATCCGAGTTAACGGCAAAATATGCGATATCGATACACCACCACCTCTTGACCGTTATAAAATACATAATATCGAAATTGTCGTTGATAGATTGACGGTTAATCCTGACATTAGATCTCGTTTGGCTGATTCTTGTGAAATAGCGCTCCATGAAGGAGAAGGAATAATTTTTATTCTTGAAGGCAAGCCTGCCTGCCGAAGTCTTGACGTAGGAAGGGATGAAAAACTTCACATATTCAGCACTAAATTATCCTGTCCTATATGTGATGTCTCTTATGAAGAATTATCGCCAAGATTGTTCTCTTTTAACTCTCCTTATGGCGCATGTCAGGAATGTGGAGGGTTAGGAGTAAAACTGGATATCGACCCGGAATTACTAATCGTAAACCCAACTTTAACAATAAATGAGGGCGTGATAGAACCGTGGGGGGAACCAAGAAAGAAATTGCACTGGGAATTAATGGGGCTTTTCTCAAGGCATTCTATTGATAAAAAAATTCTTGATATACCTTATGAGAAAATAAAGGAAGAAGTTAAAAAGTTGCTTATTTATGGGGATGAAGATTTTGATGGAGTAGTTCCTTTCTTATTGAGAAAATACAGGGAAACAGAATCTGAATGGGTAAGATGGGAAATAGGAAGATATATGGTAACTACTCCCTGCCCAAAATGTAAAGGCACAAGACTAAAGCCAGAATCCCTTTCAATTAAAATAAGAGATAAAAATATAAGTGATATTACCAGGCTTACAATAAAAGAAGCTTATAAAGTCTTTGAGGAACTAAAACTAACCCCTTCGGAAGAGAAAATCGCTCCCGAAATAATAAAAGAAATAAAACGAAGGCTCAAATTTCTGCTTGATGTCGGACTGGATTATCTTACACTTTCAAGAAACGCAGATACCTTATCCGGCGGGGAAGACGAAAGAGTTAGACTTGCTACGCAAATTGGAGCAGGGTTGACCGGAATACTTTACATACTGGATGAACCCACAATAGGACTGCATCAAAGAGACACGGAAAGACTGGTAAATACCTTAAAACATTTAAGAGACGTGGGAAATACGCTCATAGTCGTTGAACATGACCAGTCCACGATTCTTCAGGCTGACTGGATAGTTGATATGGGACCCGGAGGTGGCGAAACAGGCGGAAAAATAGTCGCCCAGGGAACACCGGAAGACATAATGAGAAGTAGAAATTCCTTGACCGGAAAATATTTATCAGGCAGATGTGAAATCGAAAAACCCGAGGTTCGCAGAAAACCCAAAGAATACCTTGAAATAAAAGGGGCAAAACATAATAACTTGAAATCTATTGATGCTAAAATTCCGTTACATTCATTTACTGCAGTAACCGGAGTATCGGGTTCGGGGAAATCAAGTCTCATAAACGATACCCTGTACCCTGCTCTTGCAAGACATTTCTGGCACTCAAGAGTCGTACCCGGAGAGCATACGTCAATACAAAATATTACTGCAATTGATAAAATCGTAAACATAGACCAATCCCCAATAGGCAGGACACCCCGCTCTAACCCGGCTACTTATGCAGGAGTTTTTACCCATATAAGAGAATTATTCGCGCAACTAAAAGAATCTCAAGTAAGGGGATATGATATGGGAAGGTTTTCTTTTAATGTGCGGGGCGGAAGATGTGAAGCCTGTGAAGGGGATGGCCTTATAAGAGTGGAAATGCACTTCTTAGCGGATATTTATGTTGAATGTGAAGCCTGTAAAGGAAAAAGATTTAATCGTGAAACATTGGAAATCAAATATAAATCCAAAAACATATCCGAAATTCTTGAAATGACCATCACTGAAGCGTTGGAACACTTTAGCGAGATACCCAAAATCGTAAATAAATTACAACTTCTTTGCGATGTAGGGCTTGGATATGTCAAACTAGGACAATCCGCGCCTAAATTATCGGGCGGGGAAGCGCAAAGAGTTAAACTGGCAAAAGAATTATCTAAAATGGCAACGGGAAATACTTTGTATTTACTGGATGAACCTACTACGGGACTGCATTTTGAAGACGTAAAGCTGTTACTTTCCGTATTAAACAGACTTGTAAATAAAGGAAATACGGTTGTAGTTATTGAGCATAATCCTGAAGTCATAAAATGCGCTGATTGGATAATTGACCTTGGACCGGAAGGTGGCGACGCAGGCGGGGAAATAGTCGCTCAGGGAACACCTGAAGACATTGCGAAATGTAAATCCTCATATACAGGACAGTTTTTAAAGAAAATTCTAAAAAAATAACTGCCGAATATTATGAAAGTCAATAAACTGAAAAGAAAAACGATTGTGAAAGCAATTGTAGAAACTTTGCAACCATTGGGTTTTGTTCAAGCAGTATGGGAAGGTGGCGCAGCAGCATTCAATCGAATAGATGAATGGAGTGATATTGATATTATGGTTGCCGCAAACGATGACGCCGTTGATAAAGTTTTTCAATATACGGAAAAAATATTAAAAAAATTATCCGGCATAGAAATTGTATGCGAAATGCCTTTAGCCTCTTCAGGAGGTTTCTATCAGAAATTTTATAAGCTAAAAAATACCGATAAGTTTCTTTTGATTGATTTTGCCATAGCAAAAATCAGCAAACCCGATAAGTTTCTCCAGAAAGAGATTCATGGTAAGGCACTGGTTCACTTTGACAAAAATAATATAGTTCAATGTAAACCTATAAAACCTGAGGATTTCAATAGGCAATTAAAAACTTATCTAGACACTTTGAAAATAAAATTTGAGTTATTCCACAATGTTTTTTTTCTAAAAGAAATTAACAGGAAAAATTACATTGAGGCGCTTGATTTTTATATGAATTTTATGCTAAGTTACCTGCTTATAGCATTAAGGATTAAATATGCTCCTTTCCATTACAATTTCAGGGTAAAATACATATATTACGATTTACCGAAAGATATCGTAAAAAAGCTGGAAAAACTCCATTTCGTCAAAGATGTTAATGACTTAAAAGCAAAGCATAAAGTTGTAAAAAAGTGGTTTTATTCCACAGTAAAAGACTTGAATTTATAATTTTTCATCTACCAGTTTCTCTTTTACCGCATTCAAAAAGTCTTCTATCCCTTTCTCTTTTAACGCGGAAATTAGTATTGCTTCTTCTATCGGGGAACGAAACTTCTTCTTGCCTTCTAATAAATCTGTTTTATTGAGTAAAACGATTGACGGCTTTTTTAGAAGATCGGGATTATACTCTTTTAATTCATTTTGTAAATTCATATACTGGTTTAATATATCCTGATTTGCGTCAATTATAAAAACAATCATACCCGTTCTATCTATGTGTCGTAAAAAGTCCAATCCTAATCCTTTCCCGTTATGCGCTCCTTCTATTATTCCCGGTATATCGGCAAAGGTTACTTTTCTATCATTTATCTTTCTTACGCCTACATTTGGAATTAAAGTTGTAAACGGGTAATCTGCAATTTTGGGATGTGCATTTGATATTTTAGATAGTAAGGTGGATTTCCCGGCATTCGGGTACCCGACAAAACCAACGTCTGCGATTAGTTTTAGTTCAAGAAACAGCGCAAAAGCTTCTCCTTCTTTTCCTAATGTTGCCTTACGAGGAGTTCTATTTGTGGAGCTTTTGAATGTTGTATTTCCTTTACCGCCTTTTCCTCCCTTAGCAATTATAAATCTGTCTCCCTGATGAAGAAGGTCTACTATTAAGTTCTTTTTATCATCAAAAACAACTGTCCCTGGGGATACTTTTATTATTTTATCTTCACCTGCTTTACCATAACAATTGTTCCCCTTTCCGTGTCCACCGGACATTGCTTTTATGTGAGGAGTATAAAAAAGATCGGATAAACTGTGCTGTGCTTCGTTAACTTCCAAAATTACGTCCCCGCCTCTACCACCATCTCCACCATCCGGTCCGCCTTTAGGGACATATTTCTCTCTACGAAAACTTACACAACCGTTTCCGCCGTTTCCGGCTTTTACCGTGATTCTTACATGGTCAATAAACATAGATATCCTTTTATATGGGAACAATAAATCCAGTCAATTAACAACTATTGACTTTAAGTAATATTCGCTTTCAAAAACTACTTTTTACTAAATATCCTAAGCTTATGCTGTGAATTTATTTACTTCCTCAGCAATAAAGCGTACCTGCTCTTCCGTTAATTCAGGAAACATTGGTATAGATAACGCATTATCGCAAAATTCTTCGGATATAGGGAAACTACCTTTTTTATGCCCTAATCTGTTATAAGCAGGTTGTAAATGCAAAGGTATAGGATAATGGACACCGGTTAAAATACCCTTAGATTTAAGATATTCTGCAAGTTTATCTCTATTTTTAACCTTCATTACATATAAATGATAGACATGCTTCGCATAACTTTCTTCTGTTGGCTTAATTACATTCTTTAATAACGAATTATATAAGGCAGCATTTCTTCTTCTGTTTTCATTCCATTTTTCCAGGTGTTTTAATTTTACTCTTAAAACGGCAGTTTGTATTGAATCTGCTCTATAATTAAACCCTTCTTCCTGATGTTCATATTTATCTTCCCTGCCGTGATTTGCAAGTAATCTAACTCTATCGGCAGTTTTCTTGTTATCAGAGATTACAATTCCGGCATGCCCATAAGCGCCAAGATTTTTTCCGGGATAAAACGAAAAACAGGCGGCAGCGCCAAATTGACCAACTCTTTTGCCTTTATACTCTGCTCCGTGCGCCTGTGCGGCATCTTCTATTACAATCAAATTATGTTTTTTGGCAATATCAAGTATAGCTTCCATATTGCAGGAATGCCCAAATAAGTGTACAGGAAGTAAAGCTTTAGTCTTAGACGTGATTTTCTTCTCTATTTCTTTTGGGTCAATATTGTATGTTCCCGGCTCTACATCTGCAAAAACTACTTTCGCGCCTACATGAGTTATAGCTTCTGTAGTAGCAATAAACGTACAAGGTGTAGTAATAACTTCGTCGCCTGCGCCTATGCCAAGTGCCAGCAAAGTTAAATCCAATGCGGTAGACCCCGAAGATACTGAAATGCCATATTTTACACCACAAAATTTTGCAAAATCATCCTCAAACCCTGTCATCGGTTCCCCGCCTACAAATGAAACCGTATCAATAACATTTTTAATTGCACTGTTGATTTCATTCTCTATTGTCTTGTGCTGTGCAACTAAATCAATAAGTGGTATTGCCATCCTTCCTCCTTTTTTTATTCTTAAATATTAATTTTTATACCTGCTTCTACAGATGTCCCATAACCATCTAAACCTTTAATTATCTCATATTTCGTATTTGTCAAATTACTTATTTCCCCCCATATTGTAATATTATTAAATTCTTTTGCAATAACCATATTATGAATCCAGTATTCAGGTAAAGTATCCCCCACCAGATAGGCATAATACATACCCCTTTTTCCCATATATTTGCTTTCCATACCTAACTCTATACCATATGGGATAGAAATTGCAAGGAAATTTTTTCCACTGAATTCAGGAATAGAATACATTGCAAAAATTCTTTCCCTTCCAAAATCAGGGAAAGGCAAATAATAATCAGGCTTTGTGGGCATGTATTCAAGAGATACTTTCTCTTTAAACTTTGACACTATAAAACTTAAATCCCAATTCCACTTGTTTAATTTATAAAAACCTATATTCACAGGTTCTAAGGAATCATTTATTTGGCGGAAATAAATTCCATTTTCTACTTGCTTATATTCAAACTCAGTATTTACATTATTGGCAAATAAAAACTTAATTTTAATCGCAGACATGTAATTTTCATTTCTTAAGCCAGGATTTACTTTCGAATAAGGCTGTAAAATATAAATATCTTCGTTCGTATTTGTTGCTTTTTTACTGTTGTAACTGCTGTTTATTACCAAATTACAATTTACATTCCAGTTAATTTGAATAGCCGGTAAAATATAAGGGGCACTTATCCCTACTCCTATAAATATCTTTTCCTTGATATTTCTTCCAAAGAGTATTATTGCATCCCATAAAGCTTCATTTTCATATAACAATGAGCCTGAAGTTTTAAGGATATTATTCCCCATAAAAATCTTTTCATTTAGGTCAAATATACAATTTTTATACCATTCATTATTAAGACTATACGCAAAAGCTTTTGTATTAAATTCGGTTAAATTATTACTACCAATATGGTTTAGCCTAATGTTTCCACCAATTAGGCTTTTATCTTCAACCTTTTCGGCTTTCAAATCAAAGGATTTATTAATCTTTTTACTGCCTAAATTAAGACCATATTCTTTACCCCATTCAGTGTTCCCATATTTGAAATTAATATACGTTTCAAACAAGTGTTTCGGAATAATTATCTTTGTAGTATCGAGTTCTTTTTGCTTGATTTCAGGGGATACCAGTTCTAGTTGAGCTTCAGGTTCATTCCCTTCAATGGCATATAAGCATACAGGTAATAAGAATATAATCATGAAACACCAGTTAAAATTATTTAATACCAACTTGCTAATCCGCCTCTCCTGTTTGTCATTCAGGTGAAAGTCACAGACCCCGCCCTGGCGGTGGTAGGAATCCATTGCTTTATCTGTTTTTCTTTTCATCCCTGTCTGCCTGTTTGGCATAAACTCACTCAACTTATAAGAAGCTCTTTCCGCCTCTGGCGGATTAGAGATTCCTATCCAGCTCCGCTGGACTCAACTCCTTGTTAACGGTTTGTTGCAAATGGTGGTTTTTGTATTCCATTTTCTGTTATAAATGCAGTTATATATTCTGCAGGAGTCACATCAAAAGCAGGGTTAAGCGCTTTTATCTCTTTAGGCGCAATTTCAACTCCTTTTATCTTTTTTATTTCTTCTTCTCCTCTTAATTCAATATCTATTTTATCTCCGGATTCAATAGAAGTATCAATAGTTCCATATGGCGCTGCAACATAAAAAGGAACATTATTTGTCTTTGCCAATACTGCAAGCGCATAAGTCCCGATTTTATTTGCAGTATCACCATTTCTTGTGATTCTGTCTGCCCCTACTATACATAAATCTACCATTCCCTTTGACAACACATACCCCCTGGCGCTATCGCATATTAATGTTGCAGGTATATTATTACGAGTCAATTCCCACGCCGTAAGTCTCGCTCCCTGTAGAACGGGTCTGGTTTCAGGAACAAAAACATTGGATATTTCGTCTCTTGCAAGATAAATCGGTGCAAGCGCAGTTCCAATACCTGCGGTAGCAAGAGCGCCTGCATTACAATGAGTCATACATCTGGCATTTTTCGGGATTAGACTAACTCCATATTCTCCTATTTTAAAACAAGTCTCTTCATCCTCATTTTTTAACTTATCCGCTTCTTCAATAAAAGCTTGTAAATCGGTTGTCTTAGATAACACTTTTTTAACTCTGTTTAGACTATAAAATAGATTATAAGCTGTAGGACGAGTACTTTCCAGTAATTTAATTGCAGATTCTATTTCTTCTTTCTTGTTAGTGTTTTTTACCGCAAGAGCAACTCCATAAGCAGCAGCAATGCCTATTAAAGGAGCGCCCCTGACTCTAAGACTTTTAATAGCTTCTGCCATTTCAGAAGGCGTTTGGATAATTTTGTATGTCTCCTCATTGGGCAATAAAGTCTGGTCGAGGATCTTTACTATTCCATTTTCCCACGAGATTGTGGAAAAATTTAATTTCATATGGCTTTCTTGATCAAATCAGGAATTTCTGATAAGGTTTCCGAAATTATAGCGCCGGCTTCTTTTAATGCAGTTATTTTGCTTTCTACCGTTCCCATATTACCTTCAATTATAGCGCCTGCGTGTCCAAGTCGTTTACCTTTTGGAGCTGCTTTTCCTGCTATGAACGCAATTACGGGTTTATGCATATTCTTAATAAATTTAGCTGCTGTTTCCTCGCAAACACCACCAAGTTCACCTGCCATAACGACTGCATCAGTATCTTTGTCTTCATCAAACAGTTTCAATATGCCGTCAAAATTAGTTCCAAGAACAGGGTCGCCACCTAATCCCACGGAAGTTGATTCTCCCATTCCTGCAAGAGTCAATGAGTTCGCTATGTAATACGTTATCGCTCCACTCCTTGCAACAGTTCCTATTCTTCCTTTTGAAAAAGTTATTCCCGGCAGCATACCGACAAGGGATTCCCCGGGTGAAATAATACCCGGCGTATTTCCTCCGATTACTAGAGTCCCTTTTTCTTCGGCTATTTTTCTTACATATAACATATCGTGAATTGGGATTCGTTCGGTTATCACAATTACAGTTTTTACGCCCGCATCTATAGCTTCAAGGATCGCATCTTTTGCAAATCTCGCGGGCACCCATATAGAGGACACTTCAATATCTGGATGTTTCCGCATACATTCGCTTACAGTATCATAAACAGGAACATTATGAACTTTTTCTCCACCTTTTCCGGGAGTAACACCGCCGACAACTTTTGTCCCGTATTCGAGCATAAATTTAGTATGAAGTTGCGCATTAGCTCCCGTAATTCCTTGAATAATAGTTTCTGTACCTTTTTTTATGATTACCGCCATTTTATTTAAAAATAAGGAGCAGACTTTCCAACACCTGCTCCTAAGTTAATTTCTATTTTATTCCTTATAAATTTACCATTTAATAGCATACGTAACGCCAGCTATTAGTCTTACATTCCATTGAGTGTTTGTTCCTTCTGTTGTATATTCATATGTAGTTGAACCTTCTGTTTCTTCATCAATAAAATTTGATATAGACTTTGTAAAATAATCAAACCTTATCCCGACATCTGCGCTAAGCTTAGGAACTTGAGGAATCCATATTCTTGCTCCGACTTCTCCGGTTATTCCCATATTAACAGTAGCATTTTCCTTATACATAGATTCGTTATTCGATGTATATTTTATACTATGGGTATTAAACCCAACAAACGGTCCCGCACCTATCCACGGGTAAACAGAAGGTATGTTTCTTATAAAAATTCTTCCCAATGCGCCTAATCTTGTAGAACCAATAAGGTATTTATAATCTACTACAGTGTCCATTCCAAAACCCAAATCTATGGTATCATTACCCGAAAACTTGGAATTATAACTTCCTGCGTTTACCTCTATACCTATTGGCAACCCAGGAACTGCTAAAACAAACTCCCCCATAACCTCAAACCCCATTCCCATAAGAGTTTTTGCTTCTGCGAGACTTCCCGTAGGAGCAATTGTAGTATCAACTCCCTTATCTGTACAAGTAATATGAACTTCTTTCAATTGAAGATTTTCATACTGATATCCAAACTTCGCTCCTACGTTAACGCAAGTAATGTCTTCATAAGGAGCAGTAATACATAAAAGTATATTTAATATAATTGTATTCATAATATGATTTAATTAGTTATAATCTTGTATATTGTCAAGTTTTTTTGTGATTTCGTTTTATATTTTATATAATAAAGAATTATTAATTAACTGGCTTTTAAGATTGGATGTCTTATCTCTATAATTTTATAGGTTTTATACATATTCCATATGTTTTAGGTGTAATGAATGCCCTATAAAAAAAAAGTGTTGACAAAAGTCCAAAAATGATACATGTATATACCCTAATTAAAAGTTTGCTTTAAGGAGGTGAGGACTGAATGGTAACTGAACACGTAAAGGATGACGAGTCCTTTGAATCTGCCTACAAAAGATTTAAGAGACGTTGTGAAAAAGAGCAAATTTTTTGGGAATTTAAAAGGCACGAGCATTACGAAAAGCCGTCACAAAAAAAGAGAGAAGCTTTTAAAAACAGAGATAAGTGAAAATTTCCCAGGAAATAATAACCCAAATTAAAGAAGCTAATCCAATTGAAGTAGTATTAGGTTCATATCTGTCCCTGAAGAAGGCAGGGAAAAATTATAAAGCGTTGTGTCCTTTTCATAACGAGAAGACGCCTTCTTTTCTTATATCTCCTGAAAAAGGCATATACCATTGTTTCGGGTGTGGAAAATCCGGCAATGTATTCACCTTTATAATGGAACATAACAACCTTAACTTTAATGATGCCGTAAAAACCCTTGCGGAAAAAGCAGGGATAAAGTTACAAACCACCGCTTCAAATAATGAAAACGACGAATTATACAGGGCAAATGAATTTGCTGCGGAATTCTTTCATTCTATACTTCTAAAAAACAAACAGGGACCTGCGTGGAGTTGGATTAAAAGTCGGGGAATGAATGAATCTACCATAGAAACATTTATGCTTGGGTATGCGCCCGTAGAACCTATACTTTTAGAAAAAGCTAAAACTAATAAAATAAATACTAGAGATTTAGAAAAACTTGGGCTTATTAATAATGGAAGACCATCCTTTAGACATAAAATCATATTTCCTATTAGAAACAGATGGAACAAAGTATTGGGCTTCGGGACAAGGGTTCTTGATGACTCTGAACCCAAGTATATAAACTCTATGGAATCCCCCTTATTCAAAAAGGGAAATATATTATACGGATTATACGAGACGGGCAAATTCCTTAAAGAAGAAGCTATTCTTGTAGAAGGATATATGGATTTAATTACTCTGCAACAAGCCGGAATAAACAATGTAGTAGCAAGTATGGGAACTTCTCTTACTGAGACGCAAGCAAAAGCATTAAAACTCTATACAGACAAGGTAATAATTCTTTACGATGGTGACCAGAGTGGGATTAAAGCTGCAGAAAGAGCTATAGATATTTTATTAAGCGCTTCACTTGAGGTAAAAGTATTAATCCTCCCTGATAATGAAGACCCGGATTCATTTATTAGAAAATTTGGCAAAATAGATTTTTCCAAAGCACAAAGTTTTGAGGAATTTAAATTTAAAAACTGCGCAACTGTTGAAGAAAAATCTGCCTTAATAAAAAATTTCCAGCAAACTTTATCTAAAATACCTGATGAAATAAGGCGAGAACTATGGGCTACGGAAATTGCTCAGAAACTAAATATAAATAAAAAATTTTTATTAGAATCTTCTCAGCAAAATCTGCATCTAATAAAAAGAACAGTATATCATAAAAACATGGAAACTTTAGAAGCTGAATTACTTGGACTTGCATCATCATCGTCTAAAGTATCTGAGATACTCATGAAAGAGTCGTTTGATGCTACAACAGTCGAATTGAAACCCTTTTTTGATATGGTTTACAAAGGAATAAAATGTTCGGAATTACTCAATGAAATATCGGACGAAACCCTTAAAAACACTGTTACAACTGCTAGCTTTTTACTTGAGAACCCGGAAGTAGATTTAGAGAAAATGACCAGAGACTATGTTAACCGTATAATCAAGATGAAAAAAAACATACGGAAAGATGAAATTCGTAAGATAATAGAAAAAGGAACAGTTTCTGAAGAAACTTTAAGAGAATATCAACAACTTATAAATTCTTAATTCTCGTTTATAGAAAGGAAAAATATGATACAATATATAGAAAAAATACTCAAACTTGTGGATGAGAACAATGAAGTAACTTTTAAACAACTAAATGACCTGCTTCCAAGTGATGTAATATCTCCCCAGGCATTTGAGAAAATCATTGCCGAACTGGAAACGGTTGGTATTAAAGTCGTAGAAGAATTGCATATAAAAAACATCCCAAAGAAAGTAGTTGTTGAAACAGAAAAGTTTGAAAACCCTACAAAAACTTATTTCAAGGAAATAGGAAGCGTTTTACTACTATCGCGCGATGAAGAAGTAAGACTTGCAAAATCCATAGAAGAAAAATACAGAACTTTAGCGATGGCAGTGTTTTCAACCACGTTTACTATAAATGAGTTGTTGAAATACCAGAAGAAAGTCGAACAACGAAAGATTCCGCCTGAAGAATTCATCAGGATAACTATACCTGCCCCATCTGCAGAATTCATAGAAAAGGAAAGAAGGCGCATACTGGATACTATGAATCTTGTCAGAAAAAAAAGAAACGAAATTGCTCCATTATTAAATAGAAAGAACGCAAATCCTCTTATTATCAAGCAAAAAAAGCGTGGTATAAAAGAAGCCCTTCTAAAACTTGATTTGCAATACGGATATATAGATGAAATCCTTTCAAGACTTAAAATATTTTCCGAAAAAATAGGACTCAAAGAAGAAAAAGTTAAATGTACAGGTAAAAAGTTACTGCTCAAAAAAGTAATTAAACAATGTGAAGAAGAAATCGGTATGAAAAGACCGAACTTTGATAAACTCCTAAAAGAAATAGAAAATTATGAACTTATATTAACGGGAGCTAAACAACAGCTTGCTTACGCTAACGTCAGATTGGTGATTTCAATAGCAAAACGCTATATGAACAGAGGTCTTGAATTTACCGATTTAATACAGGAAGGTAACGAAGGGCTGATGAAAGCCGTTACCAAATTTGATTATAGAAAAGGTTACAAGTTTTCCACCTATGCAAGTTGGTGGATTAGACAGGCTATTACGAGAGCAATTGCTGACCAGGCAAGAACAATAAGAGTCCCAATTCATATAACGGAAATAATTCACCGCGTATTAAGGGAAACACGTCTTTTATTACAGGAGTACGGTAAAGAACCTACACCGGAAGAGATAGCATCAAGACTTGATATTCCGGTCACTAAAGTAAAATCCGTCTTCCTTATAGCACAGGATATTATTTCTCTTGATCGACCAATCGGTGACGACGGGGATTCTTTCCTCGGAGATTTTATTGCAGACGGAAGCGAAGCATCTCCTACTTATTCCATATCAAGAGTTTTATTAAAAGAAAGATTGGAAGAAGTATTAAAAGACCTTAGCAAAAAAGAACAAAAAGTAATAGAATTGCGATTCGGTCTACACGGGCATCAACCTAAAACTCTTGAAGAAATAGGCTTAATTTTTGACGTAACAAGAGAAAGAATAAGACAGATAGAACAAAAGGCACTCAAAAAGCTAAAATACAAAGAAAGAAGAAAGAAGTTAGAGCCTTTATTGGAATTACTCCAGGATACTCCTTTACCGAGACAGTAATTTTTCTTGCCGGAGTAGTTTATTAAATGCGGTTTTAATTGTGTGGTTTTTTATATCTCTACAAATTCTCTTTTTCTTCCGGTAAATTTGACACTTTTAGTATATCCTACTTCTCTAACCAATTTTGCGGCATAATCAAAATCTGCGCCAACTCTTTCCGGCAAATGAGAATCCGAACCAAAAGTAATAGGCACTCCTTTGTTATGGCACATCTCTAATAATCGCTTCCCCGGGTAAATCTCTTTACAGGGTTTTATTAATCCGCTTGTATTGATATCTATACACACGTTACCCTCTTTGAGCGCTTTGGCGGTTTCTTCCAATATACTATCAATGTTTTTCGTAGGTCTATGCCCAAATTTTTTTATGACATCGGGATGTGCTATAATGTCAAATAATCCTGTCCTGGCAGCTTTTCTGACTAAATCAAAATACAAAACGTATAATTCATATATGTCCCATTTATCGTATCCTTTGACTTGTTTGGGACTGTCGAAACACCAATCATCTATATGGTGAACTGACCCGATTACATAATCAAAGGGGTATTTTTCTATAAATTCTTTTATTTCGTTTTCACGTCCGGGCAAAAAATCCATTTCAATGCCAAGTTTAATTGGGATTCCCGATTCTTCGTTCATATTTTGAATTTTTTCAATCACAATAGGCATATCCGAAGTTTTCATAGTCCATTCGACTTCTTTGAAACATATATGGTCTGAAAATCCGATTTCTGTTACCCCGTTCTTTATAGCCGCTTTTAGATATTCTTCATGCGTACCGCTCCCATCCGAAAAAATCGTATGTATGTGATAATCTATCATATTATTTCGCAATATTTTGATGTGTTATTTTTGCTTTTTAATATTTGATATTTAATTTTCTTCTAACAGCTCACCACTCCAAGCGCTATGGAATTCAGTTTAGTATCTTTCGAATCCGAACGTGACAACATTACGCACGGCAATTTCGCCCCCATAACTGCTCCGGCAATAGATGCTCCGCCAAGATAAATCATAGATTTTGCGGATATATTTCCTGCCGCTATGTTAGGCATAATTAAAATGTCCGCATCTCCGCATACGGAATGCTTTATTCCCTTTAATTCACAAGCCTTTGATGATACCGCAAGGTCAAGCGCAAAAGGTCCTGCCACCTCGCAAACGCCAAATTTCTTGTCCCCTGCCATTTTCACAAGTTCAACAGCATCCATAGTTTCGGGCATATCCGGATTCGGGACTTCTATTGCGCAGACTATCGCTACTTTAGGGCATTCTATACCCAATTTGTGCGCAAAATCAACCGCATTCATTAAAATATCTGATTTCACTTCAAGATTCGGATAAATGTTCATCCCGCCGTCGGTTATGAAAAGCAACTTATCATAAAACTTCGTTGACATAACTGCAATATGAGACATTGTCCTGCCAATTCTGAGCCCTGTAGACTTGTCCAGAACTCCCTTAAGAAATGCCGAAGTTGATACTTTGCCTTTCATAATAATATCCGCCTCTCCCCTACCCGCGATTTGTGCCGCAATTAAAGGAGTTTCTTCGGCGCTTGCAGAAACAACTTCAAAAGAAGTCTGGAATTTTCCTATCTTTTCTTTATCTCCGACGAGAAAAACTTTATTAATAAGTCCGATTCCTTTTGCAACTTGAAGTTCTTCTATCGCAACAGCATCGTCTCCGCCACTTACTACAATATTTTTCGGTCCTTTTGCTTTTGCTTCCTTTAATAAAGCTTCAAAATTCCTTATCATCTTTCCTCCTTTTGAATTTCCCCGCACAATACCAACCGCCAAAGACAACTCTGCCTTTGGCGGATAAGTTTCTAATTTCCCTATCTTCTATATGTTATTTTCGTTTCTCTCTACTCGGAACTCTTTACTCCCAACTCTTTTACCCTTTATTCGTAGGAATTTTCTCTAAAAACGGTCTCACAAGTTCCAACGGTAATGGGAATATAATCGTAGAGTTCTTTTCAGTTGCAATCTCGGTCAATGTCTGCAAATATCTTAACTGCAATGCTGCTCCGGATTTGGCCAAAACGTCCGCTGCTTCTCTTAATTTTTCCGATGCTTCAAATTCACCAAGCGCGTGTATGACTTTGGCTCTTCTTTCTCTTTCGGCTTCTGCCTGTTTCGCCATTGCACGTTTCATCTCGTCAGATAAATCAACGTGTTTTATTTCCACAAGCGATATCTTTATACCCCACGGATCTGTCTGTTCATCTATTATTACCTGTATTTCTTTGTTGATTTTATCTCTATTTGCAAGTAATTCGTCCAAATCTACCTGTCCTAAAATACTTCTTAATGTAGTCTGGGAAATCTGCGATGTTGCATAAAGATAATCCTGAACCGCTATAAGCGCTTTACCGGGGTCAACTACTCTATAAAAAACAACCGCGCTTACTTTTATTGAAACGTTATCGTGAGTTATTACGTCCTGTGGCGGCATATCAAAAGTTACGACTCTTAACGGAATTCTCGTAAGTCTGTCAATACCGGGAAATATAAGTACAAATCCGGGGCCTCTTACTCCAACAAACCTACCGAGTCTGAATACTACGCCTCTTTCATATTCGGGCAGTATTCTTATTGCGTTCGCAAGTATTATAATTGCGAAAATCACAACAAACATTATTGCAGGTGTTAAACCAAACATTTTCCCCTCCCTTGCCAAATTTGCCAAAATTTCTCATTGAAATTTTGCTCCAAATTTGAGCTTCCCGCCTTGGCGGGATTGTCTATCTCTTTTTTATTTTGTTTTATCTTATAACTGTAATCTTTTTCGTTGTCTTAAATGTCCCCGTAGTTAATTGCACAAAATATACCCCTGTTTTAAGTTCTTTCGCGGTCAAATTAATACTATAACTTCCTGCCCCTTTCTCAGCGTTAACTAATGTCTTCACACAACTTCCCGAAATATCATAAATCGCCAATGAAACTTTACTTGTAATCGGAATTTGATAGGTGAGAACCGTTGACTTCACAAACGGATTTTGACTTGCCATAAGCGTAATCGAAGGGGTTTCGATGTTTAATTTTTCTTCCACTCCTACCCCTGAAAGCCTTATTAACCATAAATCATATGAACCGGCTCCGGAAGAAGCTGTCCACCCTGTCATTATGTAACCCTTATCTTTGGTCTCTTGAACTGAATATCCCCTATCCTGAGCGCTTCCGCCAAAAGTCTTTGTCCATAACGTGTCACCGGATGCATCCGTTTTTATAAGCCATGCATCATAATTACCTGCGCCGTAAGATTTTGTATATCCTATTAGTACGTACCCGCTATCAGAAGTTTGTTGAACTGAATAACTTATATCCGAAGAATTCCCGCCAAAAGTCCTTGTCCACAAAGTGTCTCCGTTTGAATCTGTTTTTATAAGACAAATATCTTCGGTATCGGCAATAGTATACCCTATTACAATATACCCGCTATCAAAAGTTTGTTGCACTGCCCGACCCTTGCCCCAGGGAGTTTTGTTCAGGGTTTTAGTCCATACGGTATCGCCCGATGCGTCTGTTTTAAGTAACCAGATAACACCTTCATTATTAATAGTTGTACGTCCTGCTATGATATACCCATTATCAAAAGTCTGTTGAACGGATTCTCCCCAGTTTTGTGCAGTATCGCCAAAAGTCTTTGTCCATAATGTATCTCCTGAAACATCCGTTTTTACAAGATATAAATCATAGTCTGAAGCTCCATGCCAACATCCCGTTACGATATACCCACTATCCGAAGTTTGTTGCCCTGAAAAACCATAATCGCAGTAACCCGGTGTTCCCCAACTCCTTGTCCAAAGAGTATCACCTAAGGAATCTGTTTTTACAAGCCAAAAATCACTTGTGTCGGTATCATAAATATCCGTATATCCTGTTATAATATATCCTCTGTCAAAAGTCTGTTGAACTGTATACCCCATATCGTTACCACTATCACCAAAAGTCTTTGTCCATAAAGTATTTCCGGATGCATCCGTTTTTACAAGCCAAACATCACTGCCACCGGCACCGTAAGAATTTGTACTGCCTGTCATAACGTATCCGCCATCAATAGTCTGTTTAACGGAATAACCCATATCAGTAGATGCCCCGCCAAAAGTTTTTTCCCATAATGTAGTTGGCGCATCGGCAAAACTATAGGATAAAGCTATGCATATACCAATTCCTACAAATAAACCTCTCATCTTTCCCCCTATGCTAAATTTACAAAAATTTCCCATTAAATCTTGCTTATTAAACCATATCTTTTCCCTTTTGTCAACACTTCTCTCTCTAATCTGATCTTCCGATATACTATTTTTTTATGCCTTTTTCTTTTTTATATTTCTTTTCCATCTGTAACCAAAAATTTAATCCGAAAAAGTATCCTCCGATAAGCCCTAATACCAGCATAATTCCTAAGTCTTCTAAAAAATCGTGACTTGTAAAAGATAAAAAAGAAAAACCCTTGCCCTTTATTATAATATAACAAATAGGCATTCCTATTATTGCCATCAAAAGTCCCCATCCCAACCCAATTTTTAATATACATCTATTTTTCCCCTGTGCCCTAAGTTTTTCCCATTTTTTCCCAATATTTCTGTTTTTCCTCTTCTGAATAAGCCATTTTTCTATACTTATTCATCACAAACTTCAAAATAACCATCATTATAAGAAAGAAAATTAGTGTAGCCGTAAGATTAAACATTTTCTCTCCCTGTTTTCTTTTTCCTTTCTACTATTTCTTATCCTGCCTACCTACCATTTTTCTTGTAGTTTCTATTTTTCTATATTCTGCAGCTTTTAGTTCTATGTTAATCTCTTATAGTCTCTTCAAGTCCCTGTTAAAACTCTTTTTGTTATCTGCTTTTCGTTCGTTAATCTTTTAATCCTTCTGTTCTCGTGTGTTAATCATGCCTGTCCGCCATTCTTTTTGGAGGATGCAATCGTGTGGTTTCAATTTTCATTTCTTTTCTATTTTGGTTTTCTTTTCCACCCATCCCCAAAGCTGCATTGCAGAAAAGTATCCCCCGGCAAAAGATACTATCGTAAAAATAATTATTAATCTTATAAAAAAATAGTCCGGGAGAGAGGAATTCTTTTTCAGAACCATCGCAAATATAATAAAACCTATCATTCCACTAACCCCGGATGATAAAGTGTGCTTCAATAGATATCTTTTTTTCCCCTGCGAGCTAAATTTGTCCCACCATTTCTGTTTTTCCTCATCCGAAATGTTTATTTTTTTATTATTTGTCCTCTTTATCACAAATAAACAAAGTACCATAATTATGCCAAAAAAAATTAGCATACCTGTGCGACTAAACATTCCCCCTCCTATTACCTAATCCACTCTACTTTCTCAGGTTTTCATTAATCTTTTTTATCCTGTTAATCCTGTCTAAATTCTCTGTATTCTGTATATCTGCTTTTCTTCTCTCTTGTATTCTCTTTCAATCCCTGTAACCCCTTTTTTATCTTATAACTGTCAGTTTCTTCGTCGTTTTGTAATTCCCCGCATTAAGTGTCACAAAATACACTCCCGTTCTCAATTCTTTCGCGTTTAAATTAATACTATAACTTCCTGCCGCTTTCTCCCCATTTACTAATGTCTTAACACAACTGCCCATTATGTCATAAATCGTTAATCGTGTATTAGTATAATCGTTATTCGGAGGAATAGTATAACTAATAACGGTTGACTTTACAAACGGATTTTGACTTGCCCTGAGCGTAGTCGAAGGGTTTTTGATTTTTGATTTTTCTTCTATTCCTACCGTATTATATACTGCAAGCCCACCATAAGTGCCAACCCAAATATTATTCCCTTCTATCGCAAGTGCAAGTACCCCGTTATGAGGCAACCCGGAATTTGATTCATTGAACACAGTCCAGTTAGTACCGTCAAACCTCACAAGCCCGCCTCCCTGAGTTCCAATCCAGATATCGCCAGTCGTCCCTTCTATTGCAAGAGAATTGACATAGTTAGAAGACAAACCGGAATTTGAAGCGTTGAATACAGTCCAGTTTGTGCCATCAAATTTTACAAGACCGCCACCATAAATTCCAATCCATATATTAGTTCCTTCTACCCCCAGAGCATAGACCATATTATAAGGCAAACTGGAATTTGAGGTGTTGAACACAGTCCAGTTCGTGCCGTCAAACTTCGCAAGCCCGCCATTCAAAGTACCAACCCATATATTGCTTCCTTCTATTGCAAGCGCAAAGACATAGTCATCGGGCAAACCTGAATTTGAGGTATTGAACACAGTCCAATCCGTGCCATCAAATTTTATAAGACCAGCATATGTACCAATCCATTTATTACTTCCATCTATTGCAATTTCAAGGACACCAAGGACATTATCAGGCATCCCGGAATTTGAAGTATCATATAAAGTCCAATTTGTATCGTCAAACTTCGCAAGCCCGCCACCATCATAAATTCCAACCCATTTATCGCCAGTCGTTTCTTCTATTCCAAGAGCATCAATAATGTTACCTGATAACCCGGAATTTGAAGTGTCATAAACAATCCAATTTGTATCGTCAAACTTTGCAAGTCCACCCTTCCAGGTGCCAATCCACTTTGCGCCGCTAGGCATCCCTTCTATTGCAATAGCAACGACACGGTTATTCGGTAACTCAGAATTTGAAGTGTCATATACAGTCCAGCCTGCCCCCTGAGAAAATCCATTACACGCAATTATATTAAAAACAATATAAAATAATAAATTATATTTTTTCCCACCTGAGGCGGATTTCACTTTGTTCAACATTTTTTCCCTCTCCGTTTTTCTTTTCTTTATTTTTTTACTCTATAACCTCAATTGTCTTTCTGCTCTCCGCGTAAGGATTTCAGTTGTCTGCGTTAATCCAAGTCTGTTAATCCCAATCATATCCATTTTTCTTTTCTCTTCGCTACTCCCTGTCCACCAGTCTGTTTGGCGGAACCCATCGCTACTGTATTTTCTTTCCGTTCCTCGTTCCTCGCTACTCACCCCTTGCTACTGTAGTTTCTCCACTTTCAACACCAGTCCTTCCACATCCAAAATCTTCACCCTTTCCCCCGCTTCTATCGTCTCATCTGCTGTTGCATTCCACCATTCCCCGACAATAAAAACTTTTCCTTCTTTTCCCGGGACAATTTTCTCCTTTACCTTTCCTATTTGTCCTATAAGCCCACGTTTCCCGGTTACAGGTTTCTTTTTCATCGCCCGAACTGCCGCACTCAACACAAAAACAAAAAATGCAGTAATTGAGCCTATCACCACAAGAATCGAAACCCACGATATACTCCAGAAACTTGTCTTCACTTTTATAAGCATCATTGAACCAAGTAGCATAGAAATCACCCCTCCTATTGTTAATGGCCCGCTTGTCGGGATAAAAAGCTCAAGTATGAGCAACGCAAACCCCAGCAAAATAAGCCCTAACCCCGCATAATTTATCGGTATTATTTGAAATGCATAAAACGCCATTATTAAAGAAATTCCCCCAAGCACTCCCGGCAATACGGCTCCGGGATGCGAAAACTCCAGTATCAATCCCCAGATTCCCAGCATCATAAGAATATACGCAAAGTTCGGATGCGCAATATGGGATAAAAAACTCTCGCTGAATCCCCATTTTATTTCTTTTATAGGTTTGTTTTTCGTATTCAAAACCACTTTCCCCGATTCCAAATTTACTGTTTTCCCGTTAATGCTGTCCAGAAGCTCAGTTACATTTGCCACAACATAATCAATAACCGTATCTTTCAATGCCTCTTCAGCCGTAATGCTTACCGACTTGCGAACTGCATTTTCAGCCCATCCCTCGTTTTTCCCTCTTTTGTTGGCGATAGATTTTATGTATGCAACGGCATCGTTTTCTGCTTTAGTTCTTGAATCGTCAGCCATAGTTCCGCCAACTCCGACAGGATGCGCCGCGCCAATATTTGTTCCGGGAGTCATTGCAGTTATTGGAGCCGAAAGCAGGATAAAAACGCCTGCGGAAGCGCATCTTGCTCCGGAAGGATGAACGTATACGACTACCGGAATCTTTGCATTCAGAATCGCTTTAGTTATGTTCCGCATAGACTCATCCAGCCCGCCCGGTGTGTCCATTTCAATAATCAGACACTCCGCTTTTTCGGATTCCGCCTGTTGAATCGCCCGCACAAGGTAACCCGCAGAAGCAGGATGTATCACGCCGTCAACTTTTGCTATGTTAATCGCGCCCGTTTGTACCGAACTCAACCGCAAAACTAAACTCAATAAAAATATCATCATTTTCTCCTCCTAAGGTTTAAGATACCATTTGTTGGTATTATCTTTTTTTATTATAAAATATCCGTCTGTGCCTCCATAACAAATAAAATATTCTCCATTCGGAGACCATCTCAACCCAGCACCACTACTAACTTGTAAAGTATCTTGTTTATTAGAAGTAAGGTAAAAGATAATTCCTTGAAACCAAATGTCATTCGCAGAAATAGCGTTTGAATCAGAAGGTCCCCAATCTGGATAGGCTACCTCAATAGTAGAATCTCTTTGCAATAAATTACCAGTAGAGTCAAATATGGATAGGAAACCAAATTCTCCCGATGTATGTTTAATTGCAGCAATTCTTCCACTATTGCTTGACCATGATGGAAAAGTAATGGTTATATCTGTTATTATTTGCTTATCTCCGGTTCCATCTTTATTCATAATCCACAATCCTTGCCCGGTTTTTTCATAAACAAAATTAGATGTATCCGGCGAAAAATCAGGATTTCGTCCGGAGCCAACTTCTCTTAGTTCCGAACCATCCCGTTTAATTACATACATCACAGGATAATGCTCACCACGGTCCCAATCTTCTATACTTAGTGCTATCCAATCTCCAATACTTGATGAACTAATTCCTCCTAAACAAGGTCCATAGTTAAATTCATTTTCTTTTACTATGGCAAGTTTTTTAAGCCCTGTTCCGTCATTGCTAATCTCGCATACTGTTATTTTTTCACTTCCGCCTACCTGAGCATCTCCTGTTGCTGTCTGTTTCCATTTTTGCACATAATAATGTTCTAAAAACACAACTTTTCCATCTGATGTCCAATTTGGCGCTTCCCAGACTGTAATCTTCTCTTCCCACCTTTTCTCACGATTACAACCAAACAATATAGAAAGTAAAAGTACGCCTAAAATAATCTTTTTCATACAGTTCTCTTTATACCTTACAATCTATTTGATTTTTAATTTTTGATATTCCCTCTTACACCATTCTTTCAAACCGTTCGCAAGTATTATTAAATTCTTTTAACGTATGATGTATTTTACACGTTCTTTTTAATCCAACTTTACTGTGCTTACAATAAAGACAAATCTTATACTCATACGGTTCCTTATCCAGAACATCCAAATACTTTGCACTAAATTGTTCGGACAGCGAAATCCCTTTACGGGTAGATTCCCATTTCCGCCATCGCCACATCGTCTCCGGGCTTTTCTTTTCCTCTAATTTATACGTAACAAAAACACCTATTAACGCGATTACCCAAATTAACATCCCGATATTTTCACATTTAGGTAGATGAGATATGCCAAAAGATAACATTCCTATTCCCCAAAGTGCTCTTTTTATAGCAGTATAAAACATATTTGTTCTCTTCCATAACTGTATTGCTTCCACAAAATATCCTATTCCGGCTACCCAAAAGAAAATTATCAAAATTATATGTCCCCACGGTTTCCATAGAGTAAAAAGTAAAACTGTCCCACCTACTACGAGAATAATAGTTAATATTACTATTAGCCAACTCTTACCATCAATACTATCTTCCCCTATTCTTTTATCAAAAAGTCCCATAGTCTCCTCCGGTTTTTTTAAACATTCAAACTCTCTGTTCTTTTTTTAATCTTCTAATCTGCGATAACTTGGAGTTTGTTCCATCAGGAACATTACTCCAAGTTATCCAGCTTTGCTGGGCTATCCATGTAAGAATCTTCTTTTATTTGTTTTTTCGATACTCTAGTATTCTTTCTGCTTTCTTTTTTTTGTTTTAATCCTGTTTTTATCTGCGAAAATCTGCGTCCAAAAACTTTCTGTTCTTTTTTTGTTTCTCTGTTACTATAAGTTACTATGAATTACTATATGTTACCGTTCTTACTATCTCTTCTTTTGTTTTGTGCAATGTTTTGTCTTCTCTTAACTCTCTATCTCTCTCCTCAAATAAATCGGTTCCAGACTATTCACATCATCCTTTTCCCCATCCATCAGTTTCATTCCCCCGACACTCGCTACCCAACTCCCACAGGGGAAACTTGCTACTTTATCAAGAAAATGAGCTTTCGTACCCATACGAGACACAATTAAATCGCGATGTACAAAAACGCCATTCCCAGTAAATATCGTGTTTTTAGAATAATTCTCTTCCAATAATTTGTCAATACTTATTATCCTGTAATCCTCTACCTTCTTTATTCTATTTTCCATTTCTTGTATTCTATTCTTATCTGTATTTTTGATATTTGATTTTTGATATTTAATTTTACTTTTCACTATCTCATAGCTTGCCGTATATACATTTCTGTAACGTGCATCAAGGATAGGAACAATTTTATACCCATCTATATCAGTTTTATGACACACGCTCATCTTCTCTATATTTGCTCTATCTGATACGGATTTACTTTTTAATTTTTGATTTGTATTTTTGATATTTGATATTTGATTTTTAATATTATGCTGGCATATCTTTTCATCTATGGAATCTATCATTACTCCATACGCAAGCGATTCCAACGTACACACCCCGATAATTGGTTTATTCAATCCGAAAGCAAGTCCTTTGGCAACGGATAATCCGACTCTTAGCCCCGTAAACGAACCCGGTCCTATACTCACGGCAATCCCATCAAGGGTTTTAGGCGATTTCACATTCGAACTCATTAACTCAACCAAATCATCACTCTTGCTTTCTGTCTTCCCTGTGGACAGGATTGGTGCATCCACTACCACATCCAACTCCACTGTTATATTTTTATCTTCTGTTTTCTGTTTTTCATATTTTTGATTTTTGATTTTTGATTTTTGATTTCTTTCCAATCCGCAATCCGCAGCCCAAAATCCAAAATTAACAACTCCCAATCCCACTCCCATCGTAGAAGTATCTATCCCTATAATTCTCATTTTCCTATTCTAATGTATACAACTTTATTTGTCAATTATTTCCCAACTTTTGGATTATTCTTCTATGTCCGTTTGGTATACATCATCTATTTCTTTAACCTACAACTTTCTTTATTTTTGGATTCTGCGTTAATCTGCGGTTACTAATTTTTCTTCTCTATTCGTTTCTTCTCTGCATTCTCCACAATTTAATTGACAACCTTATATTTTCCTGTTAACTGTGAACTACTATGTCTCGTATTCTTGTAATAGATGACGATAAAGGAGTATGCGATTTTTTTGACCTATTCCTTAATAAAGAAGGTCATGAAGTCAAAACCATCCAACTCCCCTCCCTCGCAATGTCTGTTCTGCAAAGCTGGACACCCGAAATAATCTTTCTTGACCAGCGGATGCCGGAAATGGACGGTTTAACATTACTCCCCGAGATAAAAAAAGCCTCTCCTTCAACCATTGTCATTTTTATTACCGCCTTTGCTTCCGTTGAATCAGCAGTAGATGCCATACGAAAAGGCGCTTTTGACTACATTACCAAACCCTTCAAAATTGACGAAATAAGACTCGTCTTGAAAAGAGCCCTGGAAACTTATACACTGCGGGAAGAAAATATTACTCTTAAAAAAACTCTGGAACAAGTAACTTCCTATTCCCTAATCGGGGAATCAAAAATCTTTATGGATATCCTTGAACTTGTCCATAAAGTCGCAAACACGGATTCAACTATCCTCCTTTACGGCGAATCCGGTACAGGCAAAGAACTTATCGCAAGAGAAATTCATAATGTCTCTTTAAGGAAAAATAATCCCTTTATTCCCATAAATTGCGGAGCTTTATCGGAAAGCCTCCTGGAATCAGAACTTTTTGGGTATGTAAAAGGCGCTTTCACAGGTGCAGTAAAAGATAAAATCGGTCTATTCCAGGCAAGCGATAAAGGAACGTTATTTTTGGATGAAATCACATCCGCAACTCCTAAAATCCAGGTTGAACTGCTCAGAGTTATAGAATCGAAAGAAGTTACACGCGTAGGCGCTACCGGAACTATCCCGGTAAACGTAAGATTGATTCTTGCCACAAACCAGAAATTAGAACAGCTTGTCAAAGAAGGAAAATTCCGTGAAGATTTGTATTACAGGATAAACGTAATACCTGTGACACTCCCCTCTTTAAGAGAACGCAAAGACGATATCCCCCTACTGGTAGAGTATTTCTTAAATAAGTATTCTACCAAACATAAACTCGGCATCAAAAAGATGCACCCCGATACAATGAAATTGTTGAATAACTATAACTGGCCCGGTAATATAAGAGAACTCGAAAACGTAATAGAAAGAGCGGTAATTTTGGAAAAATCATGCATTATACTGCCAGACAGCTTACCTGATAAAATAAAACAAACGACTGTAATAGCACAAACGCTGTCTTCTGATTATCGCAGGTTTTCCGAAAAGTATGCTCAGGAAGATTTACATAAAACAGAAAGCTTTATCTCCAAAGAACAACAAATACTTGATTATCTGAAAGAGAATTCAAAGATTACCAGTAACACCTGTAGTGAAATGCTTGAAGTATCCCCGCGTATGGCAAGAAACTATCTGCAGGGACTTCTTGATAAGAAACTTATACTCCAACAAGGCACTGCAAAGAAAAACACCTTCTATACCCTCGCAAATTAGATTTGAATCTTTTAAGAAAGACTCTTCTACCCTTGACATATTCTCTCCTATTCCAATTTTTTTGTAGGCACGAATTCAATTCGTGCTTTTTCTCTCTGTAAACGCAAATTCAAATTCTACTTGCTTTATTTTTAATTCGTATTATTTATTTGAAAATAATGATAAATTATAAAATTCGGAAAATTAAACTTAAACGTTTTTACCTGCCGGGAGAGATGTATTTCATTACATGTGTGACTGAAAATAGAGAAAAAATATTCAAGGAAGATAAAAACGTACGAATACTTTTGAGTGTCATAAAATATTATAAAGAAAAATATGAATTCAATATTGCAGCTTATTGTATATTGCCCGACCATTTTCATTGTCTTGTTGTCCCTTCTAAAAAGGCAAACATTTCTATGATAATGAAAGGAATTAAGGGATATTCAACAAGACTTATTAATAAAACAAATAATGCAAATGGTAGTTTGTGGCAACATCAATTTCTCGACCATATAATTAGAGCAGATGAAGATTACCATTCACATATTGATTATATACACGAAAATCCTAAAAAACATCGTATTGTGGATGAAACAAAGAAATATAAATGGTCAAGTTACCATGTTTATTACGAAGAAGAGCACGAATTGAATTCGTGTCTACAAGTAGACAAAATATAATTGAAATAAAAAATATATAAAATCTTTTATACGCCAAACCTTGATGGGGCGTTACTATCCTCAAAGAAAAATCTCTGTAGGCACGAATTCAATTCGTGCTTTTTATTCCATGTGCTTTTCCTCTTTGTAAACACTCAGCCTTGGCAGTGGCTGAGTTCAGCGGGGTCAAAAATCTCTATTTTCTAATGAAAAAAAAATCATTGACAGTAAAATCTTTGTAGGCACAAATTCAATTTGTGCTTTTTTGTGCTAAAATTTTCTAATAAAAAACAAAAAATCATTGACAGTATTGATATATTAAGGATAATTAACTCATTATGAATATTAAAAAGAACATTTTCGCAGGATTAATGGCTTTATTCCCCATAGGCCTTACTGCTTTTGTTATATGGTTTGTAGTTAATAACTTTGGTGGAATATTTAAGATAATATTTCAGAAAATTCCGATATTCTCGACCTTGCCACCTTTTGTCCATTCATTGCTTGGATTTATAACTTTAGTAATTCTCGTTTATATCATAGGCGTTATAACACGGAACTTTATAGGGAAAAAACTTCTCCAAACTGCAGAAAAAGTTATTAGAAAAATTCCCATTATTCAGTCAATTTACAACGCAGGACGTAAGTTAACTGATGGGGTATTTGTAGATAAATCTGCTTTTAAAAGCGTAGTTTTTGTTGAATTTCCACGTAAAGGTATGTACGCTATTGGCTTTAAGACAAGTAAAGAGGACTTCCAAATTGGCGATAGCCCTGACAACGTCAGCGTTTATGTCCCTATCCCGAATGGGTTCTACCTCGCAGCCAATAAATCCGACCTGATTGAGACTTCATTGTCCGTAGACACAGCCTTACAAATAATCATTTCAGGAGGAATAATATCCCCTACAGGCCAAACCGCTAAAGAAACCCCTCCCGAAACCCCTTAAACTTTCTGTATTTTTAATCTGCAGCTATCTATATAAAAATCTTCTTTTACCGAAAATCCTTTCCTTATCTGTAGGCACGAATTCAATTCGTGCTTTGTTTTTTTTATCCGTGTAAATCCGTTTACAAACTCTTGGTAATACCCCTTAGAGTTTGTTATCCCGCTCAGCTGGAGTCTGTCATCCGTGGCTAAAACCTGTATTCTGTTTCCCCGATAAACTATCTCTGTTTTTCTCTTTTGATTTTTGAACTTTGCGTTTTCTGCGATAAGAAGCTCTTGTACGAAGTCATTAGAGATTCCTATCCTGCTTTGCTGGACTCTGCGGTGAACTTTTCTGTTATCTGTTCCCCTATCAAAACCCGTAAAACGTCACCGATACAAACGGCTCCGACAATTTATTGTTCTTAAAAAGAAGCCCTGCCCCGGCATTAAAGAAACTTGTATCCAGATGTAAACCTACAACCGAGCTTTTTTTCGAGAATGTATGTTCATTAAGCGAAAAACCTTTCCACCCCTCCAACACATAATAAGACGTTTCAAAATGAACTTTTGCCTCAACTCCCAACAAGGATATATTCAAAAAAGTAAACCGCGCTAAACCGCCTGTCATAAACATTATTCTTTCCGTAAGCTCATTTCTGCTGTATCCCGGAAAATATTCGGAATCAAACAACTTCAACTGATGACTCCCCGCAATGTTTAGTCCCCCAAAATTATACCGTTCATAATCAGGCGTGTGTTCGGAATATTCCGTTCCTATAATCTGCCCCAAAAAAGTAAATTTTTTCAAAGGCCGCCACGGACAAACTCCAATCATATTCGCCCTTGCATGCAAAAAAGATTTACCATCTGATAAAAAATCTTTCCACTTCTTTAAATCCCCGTAACCCTTAAAATCAACACTACCCTTACACCCGTATTCAGGGAAAATAATCCTGTCAAGGTTATCCCACTCAAATTCAACAGTCCCTTTTGTTTTCCAGTCAAAAACCCCATCCTCATACTTCCCGGCTTCTTCTATACCGGGAGTAAGAATAAAATGTTTTCTGGAATGAATAGGCATTTCTATTTGCGCCCCTAACGTATGAAAACTGTTTTCATACGAAGAATCAAATATCTCACCCCAGTATAAGTTCGCCTGAGGAAGGAATGACCGACACGCCTGGACACCAAAATTAAACTGTTTCCCCATAAGAAGTTCTTCCGCCTGTTTCAAGGGATAATTAGAAGTCCAATTCAGATACGGAGACCATTCTCCATACCCAAAAAACTTGCTCCTTTTAGTTACTATTTCCGCAAAAAAAGTAGCTCCTTCATCATACCAAAAAGTAAGAACGGGAATCCGCACCGTAGAAGTACTCCTTCTCTCTGCCGTTACAAATAAAGAATCTCCCCTGACTCCTTCAACCGCAATTGTCTTGAGAGCAAGAGTTTTATAAGCAGATGAAATCACACCTAAAACATTTGACGGGTTTATCACTTTCAGCGAGTCAAACTCCTTTTTCAAAGCATCCTTTGCTTCGGGATTCCTGCAGGATATTATTATCCCTTTAAGATGAACCCCTTTCCCTATATAAACAAATACCGTATCCTTTTCCGTCGAGCGTACGAAATTAACGCTGTCAACCCTCAAACCAATAGTCCCATTATTTACGGAACTTTTCTCCACTAAATCCTTTATTTCATAAAAATTAATGGCTTTCCTTTTGCTGCAAATTTTATCCGTAAGTATCTCCTCTATTACCGAATTGTGAGGAAATTCAGGCAATAACTTAACGGCAACTCTATTCACGTCGGGCAAACAACTTCTCTTCCCTTCAAAATAAAAAGCTACTTTACAATACCGAATCGAATCATTGACTGTATTTTCAACCGAATCGTATTCCATTTTTGCGGTAATTTTCCCAAAATCTCCAAGCTTATATAGCCTTGCCATCGCGTCACAAATATCGTTCTTCTCTATATAACTTCCTTCTTTTAATCTAATCGCTTTGAGATGCTTCTTTTTCTTTCCCTCTACCCCATTTAATTCAATAGACGAAATACAATAAATGTCGTTCTTGGACAACCCTTCTTTTATGCATATATCCTCTTTTATTTGTCTAATTTGTTTTCCTGCCGTGCTATATCCTGCCTCTACCATTTTATTTATTTTTTCCGAAGAAAAGTCAAAACCTCCTTCCACGTCTAAATCAATTTTGGCATCGGCGTTATTCCAGCTGCTCTGTAAATAGTAATCCCGTGAAATATAAAAAACCTTAAACGCTATGTCTACCATAGAAAAACCTGAAACTTCCCTGTTTATTTCTTTTTTCCCTATTTTATAAGGATACACTGCTATAATGTAATCAAAAAGTTTGTCCCCATTTTTTATGGTGTTTTGGGGTGCTCTGATAGAATCAAAAGGTATAAACGCATCCACAGGAAGGTCATCCAAAACTCCGCCGTCTATATAAAGCTTATCCCCGATTTTCATCGGTTCAAATACCATCGGGTATGAGCCACTGGCACGTGCCGCCGTGGAAACCGTTCCCTTCCGCATTAACTCTATGTTGCCGCCTTTTACATTCATTAACAATGCCCCAAAAGGAATATCAAGATTATCAAAATCAAACCCCGCTTTATAATCGGCATCCAGAGATAACCCTACAAATTTGTCCGTTAATTTTTGAGCCGTTCTGAACCCTGATATCTGGTTAAACCATTTATCGGGACGCGACCACCTTATGTCTAAATTTACTCTTGGTTCTTTAGGTTCCTCTTTTAACCTTTCCCACAACGGAAAACTTTCTCTTGGAAGCTGGTCTGAAAATAAATCGTCCCAGTTTATGGTTCTTGTAACCTTTTCAATGGAATCAGGTGAATACCCACAGGAATAAAGCCCTCCGATAATCGCTCCTATGCTTGTGCCGGTAATTCCGTTTATGGGGATGTTATTCTCTTCCAGCACCTTCAACACCCCGATATGCGCCATTCCTCTAATCAATCCCCCACCCAAAACCAACCCTACTTTGATGTTTTTATGTAAGTCGGGAATGTCTTGCCATTTGGCACTTGTCTTTGTAGATTCTTCCGCCCATACGGGATTTTCGGTAGGAATTTGTTGTTCCCATATACAATTAGAAGAATCCGATGATTTCTTATCAAATTTCAACCTGAAATAACAAGGAAACTCTTCTTTTATGTTGCCGTTCGTAGGACAATGCTTAAGCCTTGCGTCTGTTATTTGTTTTTTTTCTTTTATCTGATTTCCTGATCCCCTGATATTCTCCCCACTGATCTTCTGATAACCTGATATACTCCCTCCACCCTTTACGTCTGCCCTCAACGGCATTCCTAATAATATAATCCATCCTACATGAAAATATGTTTTATAATTCATTGGTCAGTAACTATATCTATAACTTATATCTTTGCAACTTAATTCTTAATTTTGTTCTTTAGAATGGGTATGTTTTTAATTGGGTAGTTAGGAGCCCCTGTCTTATATGTCCTGTCCTCCGTTTTTTTAGTGCCCCCTGTAGGCACAAATTCAATTTGTGCTTTGGTTTGATTTTTTCTTTTCTATGGAAATCCCTGCCCGCCGTTCTGTTTGGAGGGTGCGTCCAAGAAATTCTTTGTCTTCTAATCTTTTCTTAGCGCCTTTGCGTGAGAAATTCTCTCTGCGCCCTCTGTTCTTGTCCTCTGTGACCTCTTCTATGATCTGTTTTTCGTGTTTTAGTTTTTTTGTGGCAAGATTGTAGGTTTATTTGTTCTCTGTGGTCGGAGTTTACCCCGCAATTTGCGGGGTGTTTCGATTTTTCTTTATTCTGTTATCTGGGACCTTTCACTTCTTTCAATATTCCCCCAATCTGTTCAGCCAACTCAATAAGATTCTTTCCCACAAACCACTGCCCGTGCGCTTTAACCGAAACACCAAAAGTCTTATGTTCCTTCAACATCCCGGCGATTTCTTTCCCGATTTCCTCTGTCGAATACGAAAACTTAGTTATAACGGGAATATACACGGATTTCAACTTTATATTCGAGTGCTCCGAAATCTTTGTCATCCGGTCATTATGAATATGTATAATACTCCAACATAACGGATTTTTATCTTTATGCAGCGTAGAATGTATTACCCAGTGCGGAGCTGATTCGGCAGAAGGTTTTATCAAATAATCCCCATAATAATAATACTTCTTATCCTTCGTTACAATGGGCGTTTCCGAAAACATACTTATCTTGTCTTTTGAAGTGTTTGTCGCCGTGATTATCATAAAGTTTCTGTCTTTGCATTTATAGAATGAACTAATCACGATATGTGTCAACGAAGTCGTAGCTTCTGCCTCGACTAACATCTTTGCGGATTTCTTTATTTCTGCCATTCTTTCAAACAGGGAATAAAGTTCTTCTTTGCTCAAAGACTCCGGCAAAACGCCTTTATATTCTATCTCCGGAACTTTAATTTTCCCCGGCATCAAAGCGACTTTAGTTTCTATGAGCCCCTTTTTTCCAAGACAACTCTTATTCTCAATCATAAGTTCATTTTGATGCCCTTCAAATATATCCCTGACGGAAAGAAGAGTGATTTTTGGGTTCTTGAATTTATTATATATATTCTGAACGGCAAAAAACAACTGTTTGGGAGGATTTGATATACAAGCATCAATGTACTCATATACCGTCATAGGTTTGGTTATAAAATGCCCGTACAAAATCCTGAATTTTCTGTTTCCCCACCCCTTCTTTTCCAATTCTTTCAAACAAGTATGTATTTTCTTCCCCCATTCCTTATCCTTTTGTTGAATCATTTCTAAGTTTTTAAGTATTTCCTTCTTCATTTTTTCTCCCCAAGGTCCAAACTATCTTTTCATGACTTTTCATTTGTCATTCCCGCGAAAGCGGGAATCCATTTTGTCTGTTTCTGCAATTGGAGTAGCCAACATCCCGCTTTGGCGGGACTGATATTCTGATTTCCTGATTCTCTGCCTATACGAAGCCCTTGAACGATAGTGATTAGGGATTCGTATCCAGCTCAGCTGGACTGATTCCCTGATATTCTGATACCCCATTTTCCAATCTGTAATTAAGCAGTTCTGCCCTCTGCGGTGAAAAACCTATAATCCTCTCCCCCACTCAGGTTTTAAAGACTCTCCCCCTTCTTTAATCACCGAATCAATATCTCGTAAAAACTTCTCCTTATCATTCGGAAACCTTCCTGACAACGGTAAATAATTTGACGCATGATTGGTACGAAAAATACAACCCGAAGAAACGTTTACGTTCTCTATAATAAGTCTCATTTCCTTAATCATATCAATAGGTTCAGGCAAAACAAACTTCTTTTCTTTCCATTCTGTATAAAGCTCGGTTCCTTTTACTATCATTACCGTTAAAAGTGAAAAATAAAGTGGCTGCATAGCGGTTATTGCTTTGCCGGTATCTATGGAATGCTCTTTCCATAAATCCGTACCCCCTAATCCCAGCAACCCTATAACCGAAACCTTAAACCCTGCTTTCTGCGCCTTCTGCACTGCCTCTATCATTGATTCTACCGTTGTTCCTTTGTGTATTCTTTCTAAAACCTTATTATTCCCACTTTCAAGCCCGATATATATCATAGAAAGCTTCTTTTGTACCAAATCCTCAAGTTCTTTATTTGTTTTTCGCAATATATCATCCGCATTTGCGTAAGTTCCTATTCTTTGAAGCGTAGGAAATCCGGAATTTAAAGCATCCAGAATGGGAACAAGTTTTTCATTACTTAATACCATTGCATTTCCATCTGCCAGAAAAACCCGCCTCGTATAAGATATATCCTTTTCTGCTTCTTTTATGTCCTTTAGTATACCATCCATTTCCCTAACCTGAAAAGGTTTATCCAAATAAGTGGGGCAAAAACTGCATTTATTATGTGAGCACCCGTAGGTAACCTGTAAGATAAAACTATCCGCTTCACTCGGCGGTCTTATAACCATCCCTTTATATTTCATTTCTGTCTGGTTATCTATTTTCCATTTGTAGGGCAAACTTTTAAGTTTGCATCCGTTATTTGTTTTCTTTGCCTCTTATCTGCGTTCCCCTACCTATTTCTTACTCTCCCACAATCTTCTTGAAATCTTTATCTCCCCATAATTTTTCAAAATCTTTGTCCTTTTTAGCATCTTCTCTAAACTTTGCATCTAATTCTATTGCTCTGGATAAGTTTTTAAGCACATTCGCTTTATCACCTTTTAACGAATACATACAAGCTTTATTATACCATGCGTTTGCATAATCGGGTTTTATTTCTGTCGCTTTATCAAGAAGTTTAACTGCTTCATCATATCGATTTAGTTTGCCCAACATATATCCCTTATTATCCAATGCTTTTACGTCATTAGGGTTAATTTTAATAACTTCGTCTAAATCCTGTATTGCCTTGTCTAGCTCTCCTTTTTTGTAATAAGCATTTCCACGACTGTAAAAAGCATTTGCATAATTAGGATTAATACTAATGGCCTTGTTAAAATCTTGTATTGCTTTACTGAACTCACCTTTCTTATGATAAACATTCCCACGACTGTAAAAAGTGTACGCATCGTTAGGATTAATACCAATGGCTTTGTTTAAATCCTCTATCGCCTTGTCGAACTCTCCTTTGTCGGCATAATCAAGTCCACGAGTACAAAAAATTTCTGCTTCATTGGGCTGATTAACCTTTGCTGGTTCTGTTTTTTTTATGGAGTCTGCTTTTAGGGAGTTTTCTTCAGCCTGACTATTACCTGCAGAAACAAATAATAAAACAAACCCTAATAAAATCCACACTCTTCTCATATATTCACTTCCACTACCTTTCAATATTTCATTTCGAAGATAGTTTTAACAAATACTTTGTCAATTCCTATTTATTTTATCAGCTTTATTACCTTAAAACAACTTCTTTTCCCTGCCGTTTTTACAACAAGAAAATAAACTCCCTGTTTTATCTTGGAAACATTTATATCTAATTTCCCTTTTATTAAACTCTCTCCCCTCGTTAAAAGAACTCTCCCGCAAACGTCATAAATCGCATATTGTATCTTCTGTTCAACAGGCAATAAAAGAGTTATTTTATTAACAAATATTGAACTCCCAATAGACACGATTTGTCTGTTTGTTATTTGTTCTTCTACTGCCGGAGGTGCTTCCAAAGCTAAACTATGAAAATCTCCCGCAGAAATTCCCCATGCAATTACTCCTATCTGAACGGGAACCTTTACACTGTTATCTTCCCCATTACCTATTTGCCCCAAATCTCCTCGACCCCAAGCTTGAACAGTTGAGTTTGATAACAACGCAAGACTGAACATTGAACCCGCAGATACTATTACTGCATTACTTATTCCCGGGATTACAACAGGCGTATCCGTATCAATAAATGTCCCGTTTCCAAGTTGTCCGCAACCATTATATCCCCACGCTTTTACTGCCCCATCCGATAATACGGCAAGGTTATGAGAAGTTCCCGCCGAAACTCCCTTCGCATTATTTATTCCCGAAACTATGACAGGCGTATCGCTATCAACGGTTGTCCCATTTCCAAGTTGCCCGTATTTATTAAGTCCCCATGCTCTTATCGTGCTGTCCGATAATAACGCTAACCCGTGAAGTACTCCCGCAGAAATCTCTATCGCATTATTTATCCCATAAACTACAATAGGCGTATCGCTGTCAATCTTCGTCCCGTTGCCTAATTGCCCGGAATTATTATATCCCCAGGCTTTTATTCTTCCATCCGACAAAAGAGCCGTACCATATTCCCATCCGGCAGAAATCTTTACAGCATTATTTATTCCTAAAACCGTAACAGGCGTATCCCTGTCAATAGTCGTCCCATCCCCGAGCTGCCCATACTCATTATTTCCCCAGGATTTTATCGTCCCGTCCGACAAAAGAGCTAAACTGTGCTCACCTTTTGCAGAAATTGCTACGGCGTTTTTTATCCCGTATACGACAATAGGCGTATCGCTATCAACGGTTGTTCCATTTCCAAGTTGCCCGTCCGCGTTATACCCCCATCCCATTAAAGTGCTATCAGATAATAACGCCAAACTATGTTCTCCGCCCGCAGAAACAGAAACGGCATTCCATATTTGCACAATCCGCTCAGGTGTATAACCATTAGCTTTTGTTCCATTGCCAAGTTGCCCGTAAGTATTATATCCCCAGGATTCAATCGGCGCCGCATTAATACTCCCGGCTAATAATAAAACTACAGAAATAAAAAACATTTTTCTCACTTCTTCCCCTCTTACTTTCTATCCTGTTAATCCTGTCTAATGCTCTGTTTAATAGGACACTATCTAAACTATCTTCTCTTTTTCCCGGTATCAGGATGCGTTGCAATAAAATTCCGCACACTATCAAGAGCAGGTCTATGCGAAAAATCTTCTTTCATCATTCCCCAATAATCAGTTGAAGTACGTAAAGAATCTGCATACTTATATGCCCCAAAATCCTGTAACGTAAAAATAAATATTTTATTAAGCCATACTCTTTGTTCTTTTGCTTCGCATATTTTAAGCAAATACTCTGCCTGTTGTGCCTCGGTTATAGTATCTGAATATGCATCAATAATTGTTGAATCCGGCAAGCTTATTACAGGATGTGTCCGGTTGCATCCTATTTCTGTTATCCATAAAGGTTTCCCCGGCACATATTTATCAAGTACAGGCTTTATTTTTGTATCAAGATAGGAAAAATCCCCATAAGTATAAATGTGTAAACTTATTACATCAAAATAATTTCCACACCTCTCAAGAACCATTCTTAACAATGCGGAATCCTCTCCCGATATTGTATAAATTGCATTAACCCTCCATCCCGCGTCTCCTCCGGTTGCTCCCATAACCGGACCAATAACCTGGGCAGACAGGTCTGCAGATTTTATTGCCTGGTACGATATTCTGGCATACCTGGCAAAATCATCAATACTCCCGTATCCCCCATATTCAGGTTCGTTACAGATTTCCCAACTTTTAATCGGTTTGGTAAGCCCCGGCAGATCATTGTTCCCATCACCATCATACCTTTCAATGGTGTTCTGCCAATATTTTTTACATTTTAACGTGTCGTCACGCCACGGAGCCCAGTTCGGTGGACCGGTACATATCAATAAATTTAGATTCCGCTCCTGCATAAAAACTACAAGCGAATCCATCATATCCGTCCTAAAATGTGTAGTCCCAGGTAAAACATTATACGGCGCACAATTAGGTCTGTTCCACGTAAAACCATAACTCTTTGCTGAATCAAGCCCACGGGCATATAAATCACGCAATCTGTCGGGACGCCACTGGTCAGGCCGATTATACGGCGAAGCCCCATATGGCCATACATCTATAACTCCCCACGGAGAATCCGCATCCTTTGATTTAACAGGCTTAGCATATAAAAAATTACCCGATATTATTATGCACACAATAACACTAAAAAATTTCAACATAATACCCCCAAAAATCAAATCTATTATTTTTATTATATTTTCATTACTTTAGCTTTGCAAGTTTTTTAATAAAAAATTTAAACTTTACAAAAACACTTAATATACTAATATAAGAAACTATGCCTCACGCACACTTTGTTCACTTACACGTTCATACGGATTACAGCCTTCTTGACGGCGCCTGTAAGATAGAAAAACTGGCAAAACTTGCTCAGGAATACAGACTGCCTGCCCTCGCAATAACAGACCACGGAAATATGTTCGGAGCTATTGAATTCTACAAAGCAATGGAAAATGCAGGAGTCAAACCAATTATCGGGCAGGAAGCCTATATGGCTCCGGGACCAAGAACGGACAGACAACCCGTCGATGGCGTTTCCTACTTTCACCTTACCTTACTTGCAAAGAATGAAAAAGGATATCGAAACTTAATGAAATTATCCAGTGCAGGCTGGCTTGAAGGTCATTACTATAGACCCCGTATTGATAAAGAAATATTAAAAGAATATTCCGAAGGTCTGATTGGACTCTCAGGTTGCCTGAAAGGTGAAGTCCCTTACTGGATTATAAAAGGAAAATTAGACATAGCTAAACAAATTGCCTCGGAATACTTATCCATCTTTGGAGAAGGAAATTTCTATCTCGAACTAATGCGGCTTGGACTAGAAGAAAATGATATTGCTAATGGCGAACTAATAAAAATAGGTTCCGAATTAAATATTCCCTTAGTAGCAACGAATGACTGCCATTATTTAAATCAGGATGACGTTGAAGCACATGATGTCCTTTTATGCTTACAAACTCACAGTGAAAAAGATGACGTAAAAAGATTAAAATTCGGCTCCGATAAACTTTACTTTAAATCTCCCGAAGAAATGACAGCTCTCTTTTCTGACCATCCTGAAGCTATATCAAACACATTAAAAATAACAGAGCAATGTAACTTAAGACTGGATTTGGATTCGAAAAATATCCGTTTGCCTGGCTATAAATTACCAGAAGGCTACGCTTCAATAGAAGATTACCTTACATTCATTGCTAAAGAGGGATTTGACGCCAGATACCCAACCCCGGCAAAAGTAATACAGGAAAGGTTTGAATACGAACTTAATACCATAAAAAAGATGGGATATCCCGGATACTTTTTAATGATTAGGGATATCGTAGATGAAGCGAAAAAAAGAAACGTCCCGGTAGGTCCCGGAAGAGGTTCCGCAGTCGGAAGTCTCATTTGCTATTGCCTGGGTATAACAGAAATTGATCCGATAAAATATGGCCTACTATTTGAAAGATTTCTAAACCCTGAAAGAATAGCTATGCCTGATATTGATATTGATATTGGTGACGAAAGAAGAGATGAAATCGTTACCTATATTACTGAAAGATACGGCAAAGATTCGGTATCCCAGATTATAACGTTCGGAACTATGGGCGCAAGAGGAGTCGTCAGAGATGTTGCAAGGGTTTTAAAAATCCCATACCCGGTAGCCGATAAACTTGCAAAACTAATTCATCCAACTTCATCCATTGCGGAAGCAATGGGAACTCCCGAAGTTAAATCTTTTGTTGAAAAAATGGAAGGCATTCCACATCTTATTCAAATAGCATCCAAACTCGAAGGACTTGCTCGCCACGCATCAATGCACGCATCCGGCATACTCGTAGCCCCCGATAAACTCATAGACGTCGTTCCATTATTCAAATCGGAAGGGGATACAATATCTACTCAATACTCTATGGAATCAGTAGAAAAAATCGGATTGGCAAAAATAGATATACTTGGGTTACGAACATTGAGCGTTATATATCATACCTTAGAGAAAATAAACAAAAAAGACCCTAAAGAGATTCCACTCGGAGATACGAAAACATTCAATATGTTAAAAAAAGGACACTCAATCGGTGTATTCCAGCTTGAATCCGAAGGTATGAAAGACATATTACGAAAACTCAAACCCGAAAACTTCACTGATATAATGGCGCTAATTGCTCTTTACAGACCGGGTCCCCTTGGAGGCGCAACAAAAGATAGCATTATAAAATGCAAGCACGGCGAAGAAACCCCCAAATATCTGCATCCCTTACTTGAACCAATATTAAAAGATACCTACGGTACCATACTCTACCAGGAACAGGTAATGCAAATAGCTTCCAGAGTGGGAGGTTTCAGTCTCGGAAAGGCAGACATTCTTAGACGCGCAATGAGTAAAAAAACTCCCGAAGTAATGGAAGAACAGAAAAAATCATTTATTGAAGGCAGTATAAAAAATAATGTCCCCGAAAAAATAGCAAATCAAATATTTGAACTAATCGTTCCATTTGCCGGTTACGGATTTAATAAATCACACTCCGCAGGCTACGCATTACTCGCATACCAGACTGCATACCTTAAAGCTAACCATCCAAACGAATTTATGGCATCTCTTCTTACTTCCGAATACCAAACTACCGACAGGATAAAATTCTTGATAGATGAATGCAAGAGAATGAAAATTGAGATATTGCCCCCCGATATAAACACTTCCGAAGTAGATTTCAAAGTAGAAGGCAACAAGATAAGGTTTGGGTTTGCTACTTTAAAAAATATAGGCAAAAATGCCGCAATAGAAGTTATGAACAAGCGTCCCTTTAACTCATTTGCCGATTTTGTTGCCCGCGTAACACCAAACAGAAAAACCGGTGAATCTTTAATAAAATCAGGAGCTTTCGATTCTCTGGATAAAGACCGTAAAGGTTTAATGGATATCCTTAATAATAAAACAACTTCTCAATTAGGGTTATTCTTTGAGTCCGAAGAAAAAGAGGTGGATGAGGAATGGAATAAAGCAGAACTCCTGTCGTGGGAAAAAGAAGCTTTTGGATTTTATTTCTCGGGACATCCCCTTGAAAGATACATAGATGAAATTGCCGCTATGCGTATTTCTACAATAACCGACCTTGCAACAAAATCTCTTGGCGAAGAAATAACCATAGGAGGTGTCGTAACAAGGAGAAAAGTATTAAAAGATAAAGAATTCAACTTTATTACCGTAGAAGATTTTTCAGGAATAATAGAAGTTATGGTTTATAATAATGTTTTTGACATATCTGCTATAAACGCAGATGAACCATTAATAATAAAAGGAAGACTATCCGAACGAAATGAAATTCATTCCGTAAAAGCTTCAAAAATAATAGCGCTTGAAAAAATAAGAAAAGAAGCTATAAACAAAATAGATATTTATATAGATATCTCAGGGTTAGAAGAAAAAGCCTTAATTGATTTAAATAAAATATTGGAAGCTTCACCGGGCGAATGTGAAGTGTATATACACCTTACGAATGAATATGATGATGAAGCTTTATTAAAAAGTAACCTACGAATTAAACCCATTCGTAACGTTCTATTGAAAATTAAAACCTTATTAGGAGAAGAATCCGTTAAACTTGGACTTGACCACAGTATGATGACTTAATACAACTTAATGGAAACAAATAATACATCCCCTAACCCACCCCGCATTACTGCAAAACAACTAAAATCAGGAATGCGAATATTCTTCATAATCACAACCCTAACCGTTACCGTTATATTCATATTCACCGCAAGTAAAGAAACTTTATCCGCTCTAAAACAAGTAAATTATTTGTTTTTAGGATTAACGACTCTGGTTTGCATACTCAGACTATATTTTGAATGCCTGCGATTACAAGTTTTAGGCTCGGTGCTCGGGAAAAAAATCAGTCTGAAAAGAACTGCCGAATTTACTTTTGGAGGATATTTCTTATCCATTTTGCCTTTTGGAGTTGGAGGTCTGCCCCTGCAATTCTATATTCTGATGAAAGAAAAGTTTTCTTTCGGGGAATCCGGTACCGTTATCGTAATGCGCGGAATTACATATTTGCTTGCATTCGTATTCGCAATTCCGGTTATTATATATTATAGAAACATTTTTGAAAGCTCCGGTCTAAAAATGCTTTCGGGGTATATTCTGGTCGTTTATAGCATATTCTTAATACTTTTCACCCTTGCTATGTGGAAAACGGAATGGATTAAAACTCAAATCAACAAACTTTCTATTTTTTTTATTCTTAAACATAAAGATAAACTCGCAAGCTGGATAAACAAACTTGCAGATGAAATAGAAAACTTCAAACTCGGATTCAAAAAATGCTGCACTCACGGGATATATAAATTTTTGCTCGTAATACTTTTGTCCGGTGTTTCCTTGTTGTGCTTTGTTCTTATGGTGCCTTTGTTATTCAGGAGTCTTGGAGTGTCCGTTCCGATTGTGGAGACCTCAATAATCCAATTTATTCTTACATTCTTGCTGATGTTTTCTCCTTCCCCTGGTGGCTCGGGAATTGCAGAAGGTGCCGGGTTTCTCCTGTTTAACTCTTACTGCCCAAAATGCTTAATGGGTGTTTTTATTGTTCTTTGGAGGTTTTTTACCTACTATACAGGCGTGATAATCGGAGGAATATTTATATTAAAATTATTAACCGAAACTAATAAAAAATGAAAATACTCGGAATTATCGGTAGCCCACACAAAAAAGGCAATACGGATATACTTGTGTCTAAAATATTGCAAGGGATAAAATCAAAAAATGCCGTTGTCGAAAAAGTTCACCTGAATGACTTGAATTTATTTCCCTGTAAAGCTTGTTTTAAGTGTTCCAGAAATGGAAAGTGCATATTAAAAGATAATTTTAATTCTCTATTAAATAAAATAAGACAGGTTGATATAATAATATTGGGTTCACCTGTTTATTGTGAGACGGTAACTGCCCAGACTAAAATTTTGATTGATCGAATAGACTCCAGTCAGGTTATTGTTACTAAACTTAAAGGAAAAACTATCTTAAAAAGAAGAGCAGAATGGAATACATATACCAAAAAAGGAGTAATCGTATGTATCGGCGACTTATCCCCTATGAAAGAAATAAAACAAGCTTCAAGCGTTATGAAACGATTATTCGGAGACCTAAATATCAAATTAGTAGATGAACTTTTGGCCCGCGGATTAACAAAATCAGCTGATGTCTTGAAAAGACCGACTCTCCTAAAAAAAGCAATCGGAATAGGAACAAAACTTACCTAAAATGATTATATTATTGAATCTTTTAATTTGTAGCACTTCAGAAACGGCATTGAGAATGCCTGCACTCGATATGACTACCCCAGCAAACATAGTTACATTATCAACCTCTATTGATAATTATGAAGATTTTTTCTTCTCTTATCCTTTTATAACCGATAATTTCTTAATACTATGCGATGGAATTCCAATTTCCCGGGATAAAATTCCTATTTTCCCCTCCATAGAAAAAATAGAAGTCATAAACGAAAATGTAAGTTCTACCTACGGAAATTATGCCTGTCTGCCGGAAGGCACGAAAGGAGTAATAAATATAATAACAAAACGCTTAAAAACAGAAAGAGCTTATTCAAATATTAAATTAGCTATAAATCCGAATTACTTTCAGTTTGAATTTGGTAGGCAGATTTTCATACCTAATATCAATATGTATCTGACAGGAGACCTTGATACAACCCTAAAAGCGACTTCAAACTTATGTTACAACTCATCTCTTATAAACTTACAGGCTTTTTATAGAGATAATAATACTTTGGGAATATCCACTTCCATCGGAAAAGCCAACCGTTCTAAACTCATACTGACAAGAGATTTTTACTCTATTACACAAGGATTCAATATATCCAATCATAAAATACTTCTCGGCATAGAAGACGAAAATGGATATTTTCTTCAGGATTATTGGGAACCATTCAGATTATTATATTTACTCCCCAGCATAAGATACGGATACGATGCTAAACTATACCCAAAACTGGGACTCGGGTATGTTCCTATGTTTAATGTCACTTTGTTCGGAAGTGTTACTGAAAAAGAACAAAATGCAGGAATACGAATACTTGAATCATCAATAAATTATTCTACAATAAATGGGATGACAACAAGACTCGTAAGCCCAAGTTTATATAACTTAAGAATAGGCGCATTCTTTTGCAGAGACTCAACCGAAGGATTTACAAGGTGGACTCTCTGGGGAGAGTACAATAAGTATTTTCCGTCTAAAGAAATAGGAATCCATATAACGGGAGACATTCTAACCCAAATGCTAAGAATGGAATTCCAAATAATAGACGTTAAAGTAGCCTATACCTATAAAATAACACCCTATGATTATTATTATTCTTATAGCATATTTTGGGAATTCTGGGATTAATACCAAAATGAATATTATATTTGTAGGGGCAGGTCGGTGACCTGCCCGTGATATGAAAAAACAAATAGAAAAAAAATGAAGTTAATAAAGATATTTCTTCTTGGTAGTCTAATTTTTTCTTCCTTATATACTGAACAACTTATAGGCAGAACGATAAGGATAGGCAAACAGGAATGGAGGGCAGAAAATCTGGACGTAAATCATTACCGCAATGGCGACTCCATTCCTCAAGTGCAAGATGCCGAAGAATGGCAAAACTTAACTACAGGCGCCTGGTGCTATTATGAAAATAATGCCAAAAACGGTAAAACTTACGGCAAACTCTATAACTGGTATGCCGTGAATGACCCGCGCGGTTTGGCCCCCAAAGGATGGCATATACCAACTGATGAAGAGTGGACAACACTTGTTAACTATTTAGGCAATGAAGACGTTGCAGGTGGGAAAATGAAAGAAACAGACACAACACATTGGTTAAGTTCTAACACCGAGTCAACCAACAAAAGCGGTTTTTCGGCGCGCCCGGGGGGATACCGTTATTCCGATGGTATATTTAGCTATATAGGATACTACGGATACTGGTGGTCGGCTACCGGATACAATAATACAAAAGCAGGCATACGTTATATAGGCTACGGCAGGATTAGCTGCAATCATGACGACTATAATAAAAAAATTGGGCTTAGCGTTAGATGTGTAAGATAATTATATACTTTTAAGGAGGAGAAAATGAAATTTTTTTCTTTTTTGCTACTAATATTGCTTTTGGCACAAAACGTAGAGGGAATAGAATTAAAAGGTAAATGGGATATCGGAGCAAATTTATCAGGCTTCGCTTGGAGCGGAGGAGAAGGAGAGTTAGCCTATGGGATAACTCCACGCATCTTATTTGTGGGAGGCCCTTATTTTTCATTTGTTAAAAAAGAAATAGAAAATTATGGTTTCGACGTAGGATTTCGCTGTTTTATAAGGTCTCCTCAAAAAATAGCTCCTTACCTTGAACCGAATTTTAATTTTTATCATTCAAAAACATATAATTATTCAACTGCAAACATAAACTTAAACGGTGGAGTGGAATACTTTATTAATGATTACCTTGGATTGGCAGTTTATGCGCCTGTAATTCATATTCATAAATACTCTAATGGGACTTATTCTGGTTCTTTTTGCCCGGAGTTGACAATTTTCCTCAGGTTTTATTTTAAAATTTAAGTTTACTATTATATATATGAAAAGCAAAATAAAATTGTTAATGAGGTTATCTTTGAAATTTGGATTTTGACATTGGGATTTTAATAAATATATGTCTATAATACTTTTTATATTTGGATCTTGTTTGGGTAGCTTTTTTAATGTCTGCATATACAGGATACCTCGTGGGAAATCTATTGTTATGCCACCCTCAGCCTGTCCTAAATGCAAGCACAGGATTATGTGGTATGACAATATCCCGATACTCTCATACCTCCTGCTTAAAGCGAAATGCAGGTTTTGCGGAGAAAAGATTTCTATAATTTATCCCGTGGTAGAACTCCTTACTGCAATAGTTTTTCTTGTCACTTACCTGAAATTTGGTCTCTCTGCAAAACTCGTCATATATTTAATCCTGTTTTCGTTATTTATTATAATAGGTTTTATTGATGCCGATACGGAAACGATTCCCGATGTCTTATCAATCCCGGGAATTATAATCGGACTCGGAACGAGTTTCTTTACTATCGGAATTAAAAGCTCCTTATTAGGAATGTTAGTTGGAGCAGGAGTAATCGGTTTTTTTATAGGATTCTGGTTGCTGGTGTTCAAGAAAGAAGGAATGGGAATGGGAGACTTAATGTTAATGGCTATGATAGGCAGTTTTACAGGATGGGTAAGTGCGCTTTATACTATTTTTTACGGTTCAATTATAGGTTTGGTTTTTGCAGCTTCCTTACACAAGAAGAGCCTTCAGGATAAACTCTACTTCGGTCCCGCTCTGGTTATCGCAAGTTTTTTGATTATTATGTTCGGCAAAAATATATTGATACTATAATCAGTCTTTAATTATCTCCCCCACTGGCGTCCACCCTTTTAAACCGGTTATTTTTACTTTTACTATCTCTCCGGGCAGAGTTTTTCCCTCAACCACCACGATTTTATTTTGTTTTGTTTTTCCACGCCAACCATTATGTTTCCTGCCTTTATACTCAACCAACACCTCTTGAGTCGTCCCGATAAGCTGCTCGTTTTTAATGCGAATTATCTTATGCTGTATCTCTATCAATTCTGAAAGCCTTTTTGTCTTTACCAATTCAGGAATTTTAGGTTTTAAGTTATATGCCGTCGTTCGTTCCCTGTCCGAATACTTAAACATATACGCAAAATCAAACTGTATTTTTTTCATTACCTCCATAGTCTCTTGAAAGTCTTTATCCGTTTCCCCAGGGAAACCAACTATAATATCCGTAGTCAATGAAATATTTGGTATCTTTTCCCTTGTTTTATAAATTAACTCCATATACTTTTCTTTTGTATACTTGCGGTTCATCTTCTTTAGAATCTTATTGCTCCCCGATTGGAGTGGTAAATGTATCCATTTGTATATGTTTTCAGCTCCCGCTATTACGTCAATTAATTTTTGAGTAGTATAATAAGGATGCGAAGTGAAAAAACCAAGTCTTGATACAGAAGTCTCGGATACCATTTTTAATATCTCCGGAAAATCAACCTTACTGCTATCATATTGGTTTACGGATTGCCCTAATAATATAATCTCTTTTATGCCCTTTTTTAACAAACCTTTTACCTCATTAAGAATATCTTTTGAGGAACGCATCTGAAGTCCAACTCTCACATAAGGAACAATACAATAGGTACAGAAATTTTCACATCCCCGCATAACAGGCACAAATGCGCTAACGCTATTATCCTGTCTCCCATATACCCCCTCATAAAGAATGGTTTTTTCTTTTTTTATCACCCTGGCTAAACTATCTAAACCATCTATAATTCTTGGAATTTCTTCATAGTTGTCTGGTCCAACCATAAAATCCACACCCTTTATTTTTTCTCCTTTATCAATAAGATTTTGCGCCATACATCCAACAAGTCCTATAATCAAATCGGGTTTATCTTCGCGTAATCGTTGTAAGTCACCTGTCCTTCCTACTACTCTTTGTTCGGCATGTTTCCTAACGCTACAGGTATTCATAATAATAATATCCGCCTTGCTTTCATCTTTTACTTCTTTATATCCATCCTTGGATAAAATCTCGGCAATTAACCTTGAGTCATACTCATTCATCTGACAACCATACGTCAAGAGACAAAAACTCTTTTTCCTCATATTTTAATATCTACCTTCAATCCCTCATCTTGACAAGTTATTTTTTTGCCCCTTTCTAAGACACCATAATTATCAATGTTTTTCTACCAGACCCCATTCAATTCCCGCTTTTAAAAGCTCAATCCAACCCAACAAAATCTTGTTGACAAGATTTATATTTTTGGTATCCTACATATAATTAATTTTGGGTTGTTGTGTTATCTGAACTCTGCCTTGGGACGAAATTATTACATTCGTTTCAAGGCAGATGCTTTAAATACCTTCTTAAAAAGAAAAATCTCTCACGTGTTCCCACAAAAATACCAATTTTTTACCCTGAAAATACCCCTTTATAAAATATTATTGACAAGACTTGCAATTTGAGTATTCTCGAAGACATATTACTATTTAGACAGGAGGAAAAATGAAATATGAAAGCATTAAAGAATTAAAAGACTCTCTTAAAGGCATAGTTGAATTCGGTGCCAATATTAAAACAAACGTATTGGACATCAAAAAATTACAAGAAAAAATCATAGATAGATTGGTTTTCAATGCTTCCCTTAATGAAGACAACACCATAAAAGAAGCATCCAGATACCTGATTGCCGAAATTGCCGCTTCTCTTGGAATCAAACCTGCATCAATTCAACGCATATACGAACTTATGGGCGAAGGAAAACTTAACGGAATTACTGTCCCGGCTACCAATATCAGAGGACTTACCTATGACGTCGCAAGAGCTATGATACGGTCTGCCATAAAACTTAATGCAGGCGCTTTTATCTTTGAAATAGCCCGAACTGAAATTGAATACACAAAACAAAGACCTGCCGAATATACGACAGTAATATTAGGTGCCGCAATAAAAGAAAATTACCTCGCGCCGGTATTCATTCAAGGCGACCATTTCCAGGTAGGATTAAAAAAATATCAACTTGACCCTGCGCAAGAAGTCAATGCCGTAAAATCCCTTTCCAAGGAAGCAATAGAAGCAGGATTTTACAATATCGATATTGATACTTCAACCCTTGTTGATTTATCCAAAAAAGACATAGACGAACAACAACGACTTAATTCCGAAACCGCAGCATCGCTTACTACTTACATCAGAACTCTTGAACCCAAAGGCGTTACAATATCCGTTGGCGGTGAAATCGGGGAAGTCGGCGGGAAAAACAGCACGGTAGAAGAATTTCGTTCCTATATGAATGTTTATAAAAAAGCGCTCAATGGAAATCTCAAAGGAATTAGTAAAATAAGCGTCCAGACCGGAACTACACACGGCGGCATTCCTATGCCGGATGGATCTATCGCTAAAGTAAAATTAGATTTTCAGGTATTGGAAGATATTGCAAAAGTATCAAGAAAAGAATACGGTTTGTCAGGAACGGTTCAACACGGTGCTTCTACTCTTCCCGATGATGCTTTTGACAGGTTTCCTCCTACCGGAACATCAGAAATACACCTTGCAACAGGTTTCCAGAATATGATATTTGATAGCGAATATTTTCCTTCTCAATTAAGAGATAAAATCTATAACCACCTTGAAGAAACCAATCCAAACGAGAAAAAACCTGACCAGACAAGAGAACAGTTTATCTACAAAATGAGAAAAAAAGGATTCGGACCATTTAAAAAAGAAATATGGGATATACCCGAAGAAAATAAAAAGAAAATAAGGGATGCTCTTGAGGCAAAATTCGACTTGCTATTCACAAAACTAAACATTAAAAATACACTTGAAACTGTAAAAAAATACGCTCTTACTTCGGAAGTAACAAGAAAAATACCTGATACTCTTTTATAATTCATAATATAACATAGGTTGTAGGCACGAATTCAATTCGTGCAAAAAAAGAAAAAACAGGTTGTAGGTAGAAATTTACTTTGTCAAATTGGAAACTTTTACCTACAAAGAGACCAAAAAACTTGTTTTCATGAAATAGAAATTATTATACAACGTATCGTTAGGAGGATAACACTATGTCAAAAAATTATAGAAAAACATTGGCCATAGTAGTTGGTGGTGGGCCTGCCCCCGGAATAAATGGTGTAATCAGCGCAGCTACTATTGAAGCAATAAATAATGGGATAAAAGTAATTGGCATTTATGATGGGTTTAAATGGCCTGTAAATGGAGATTCTACTCACATCAAATATTTAGAAATAGCCGATGTTTCCAGAATACATTTTATGGGTGGTTCTATTATCAGAACATCCAGAGAAAACCCGACTAAAAGTCCGGAAAAGGTTAAAAATGTTATCAAAGCTTTAGAAGAACTAAAAGTTGATTATTTAATTACTATCGGTGGAGACGATACTGCATTTACATCAAGCACCATTGAAAGAGAATCCAAAGGGAAAATCAAAATCGCTCACGTGCCAAAAACTATTGATAACGATTTACCCCTTCCCGGTTGCCAATCTACTTTTGGTTACCAGACGGCAAGACATATCGGAACATCCCTCGTCCAGAATATAATGGAAGACTCAAGAACTACAGGAAGATGGTATTTTGTTATATCAATGGGAAGAAAAGCCGGGCATCTTGCACTTGGAATAGGAAAAGCCGCGGGTGCAACACTAACCATTATTGGGGAAGAATTTAAAGGAAAATATGTCAGTTTAAAAAACCTTTGCGACATCATTGAAGGCGCTATAATTAAAAGAAAAAGTATGGGAAGAAGCGACGGCGTAGCGGTCCTCGCAGAAGGATTATTGGAGAGATTTGATATTGACGAACTAAAAGAAGCCGGTGATGTGGAACTTGATGAGTTTGATAATATAAGGATGTCTGAACTTGACTTAGGAAAAATAGTCAAAAAAGAGATTAAAAAACGGTTTGAAGAAAGAGGACAGTCAATTGCTACACCCGTGACAAAAGATATCGGGTACGAACTAAGATGCGTTTCCCCTATTCCTTTTGATATGGAGTTAACAAGAGATTTAGGTTTTTGCGCAGTAAAATTCCTATTAAACGGAGATTCAGGAGCTCTAATTAATGTGCGGGAAAATAAAGAACCGCCTATCTTACTCAAAAACATCATAGACCCCAATACCGGCAAAATAAAGGTACGATTTGTAAATACAGAAACGGAATCTTACGAAGCCGCTCTCCACTATATGATAAGACTAAAACCGGAGGATTTTGAAGATAAAGAACAATTGGAAAAACTTGCAAAAACTGCCAACCTTACACCTGCCGAATTCATAAAGAAATTCAAATATCTGGTAGAATAACAAAAAATTCTTTACTCGTACAGTTTAATAGAATATGGATTTAATAAAAAATGTTCCCAACGAGGATGCCAAACATAACACTCGAAAGCAAATAATTATATGGTGGGAAAAGAAAAGGTTGTATTACAATTTGATTATGCTCACTACGGGAGTGCCACTTCTTATAATTGCTCTAACTAAAATAAAAGCAGCTTTGTCCCCTTCCGACAGTTCTCTTATTATTATCTATGGTGTTTTTGCAAATATCCTTTATTCGTCCGGCAGCGTACTTGAAATATTAATTTTAAAAAACATAAAAAACAGGAAAATAACGAGAATTGGACAATTACTTTTTATAACGGGAACCGTAATTTCTGTTTTGATCAACTTTTACGCATTCTCACAATTATGTATATTTTAATAAAAATGTAATAGCATTTCTCCCGTAATTACTCTTCCATAAATGGAAAATAAAAAGATTAAAATTTGGGAATTTTGGGGTGTTATTTTTATATTTTTATTCGGGGCATTATTACATTTTGCTTATGATTTTAGCAATTCTTGGAAACCGCTTGCGCTTATCAGCGCTGTAAATGAAAGTACATGGGAACATCTGAAAATAGCTTTCTGGCCTGCCTTTATTTATAGCACTATAGAATTTTTTGTATTCGGGCAAAAAGTAAAAAACTTCTGTTTTGCAAAAGCTTGTTCATTCCTGATTATACCTATTGTAATAATAGTTATCTTCTACTCTTACACTTATTTTACCGGAGATAATATTTTATTCGTTGATATATCCACATTTTTCATTGCTATTGCCGTTGCCCAGCTTGTCGGATACAAGTTAATGTCTCTAAAAAAAGAATACTCTTTTCTGAATATTATAGGCATCATAATTATTATAATTAACCTTTATTGTTACGCTTTTTTTACATATTTTCCTCCAAAATCAAAACTCTTCCTTGACCCTGTAACAGGGAAATATGGTATAGTAGAAAAAATTGAGAACGTCCGGTAATCGGGTATTGAAAGATTAGGGATATCCGCAGATTCTAACGCGCGACAAAAAGAATACTCGTTTCCGAATATTCTAATTATTACACTTAATATCTTCTTTGCTGAAATTTTTCTTCCATATAGTCATATAAAATTTTTGTCTCTTTTTTAAGAAAACATTTGACTTTAAAAAATATTATTTTAGCATACTTTACATATGTCTAAAAAGAAATTTAAGATTTCCATTTTAGAGGTATTGATAGGTATTAGTTTTATTGGTGTCGGAATCGCCTTTTTAGCTTTTTCTAAAAACCTTTCTAAAAAAGAACAACCCAAAGAATACGTTCAATTCACCAAAAAGATAGACCCCGTTTGCGATTCTATCGTAGGTTCAATGAAATACTCCGTTGAAGCAGGAATAGCTTTGGATATTTCAACAGGTGAAATCTTCTGGGAATACAATAGTGAAAAACCCTGTGAAATCGCTTCTTTAACCAAAATTATGGTAGAACTTCTGGCAATGGAGAAATTAGAAGCAAGACAGGTAAGTCTCCGTGATACGGTAACCGTTACTCCGGATGCAAGTTGTATCGGAGGTTCACAGGTGTATCTAAAAGCAGGAGAAAGATTCGTATTGGAAGACCTTTTAAGAGCAGCAATTATTTACTCCGCAAACGATGCCGCTTACCTCGCAGGTTCCTATATAGGTGGCTCAAAAGAGAATTTTATTAAAATGATGAACGATAAAAGTACTGAATTAGGACTACATCACACTAAATTCTGGAATATGACAGGTTTGCCTCCGGCTAAAGGATATGAAAATGAAGTAAATATGTCCGATTGTATTGATATAGCAACTATTTCTATGCAAGCTTTAAAATATCCTTACGTGAAAACATGGATGTCAACAAAGTTATCTTCTTTCCGCAATGGAAAATTCACAATGCGAACACGTAACACCCTGATGAGACATTGCGATTTGGTTGATGGACTTAAAACGGGATATTATCCAAAAGCCGGATGGAATATAGTAGCTACTTCACTTTGTGGCGAACGTAAAATAATGGTAGTTTTGCTTGGTTCAAAATCAAGAAGGGCACGCGACTCTATTGCTAAAAATCTTATTCTCTATGCTAAAGATAAACCTTCTGGATTAGTAGCAAGTAAGTAGTTTCAATCTATTAGAAACATTAGAATAGCCTATCCCCAATCCGCCGTATTAAGAAAAATTTCTTTACATATTAAAAACATCCGCCTGATTTCTTCTTGTAAGTCATTCCAAAACGAACAGAAGGCCCATTTGGATATCCATCTGTAAAGATAATGTTATAATTTGCACTGAGAATAAAATGGAAATCATACGTCCTGAAGAATTCAACCCCTATCCCGGCGTTTGCTAGCATCCCATCAAACGATTCTGTTATAGGTTCGTAATATCCGGAACTTGAGTCAATCCCTGTAAGTTTGTTACCGAAAAATACTACTCCGAGTCCTCCACCGACAAATGGAGATATATCTCCCAAAGATAAAAAACGATACCCGGAAAATTCAAGATTTACAAATCTGCTGGTTGCATCCTTGTAATACCATGTCCCGGCTGCCTGTCCCATATAACGAGCGGTTTCGTAAATATAATAAACGCCCCATCCCGGGATTGAAGTTAAATCTCCTTTGGGGATAACAGTATTAAAAATGATATTTGTCGTTTGGGCATATTTCCCCAGTGAATTTCCTAATGGGAAAAGGTATCCTACTATTACACCAAACGTGCTGTAAGTTTCCCTTCTTAATTTCGGCTTTGCCTCATCTTCTGTTATGTTTTCAACATTAACGCTTCCCTTTGATTTCTTCTGCTGGCACAGTGCCAATGCAAGTCTTTTAACCGTCGCATCCAAATCTTCAATACTTGAAGCAGTAATCTTATCTTCAAATATTCTTATCTTTTCCCACCTGTTAATCAAGGCAACCGAAATAATAAGTTTGCTCCCTAATTTAACCATATTTCCCGTAACCGCATAAGATGCTCCTATTTTTCCACATATTTTTGATACCTCTTCTGTACCACCATTGACCAAGAGAATACTGTCCGGCATATCTGCTTTACTCATAACTATATATTCTCCACAATCTCCCATATCAATACGCAGTAAATCAGAAACTGTCGTGAGCAATTCTTTTTCCACACCGGTTCCACTTAACTCAAACACGGCAACTTTTATTTTTCCCGGCGGGCATTTCGGACAATTCCCGGCAAAAAGCAACAAAGATAAGAACATTCCTACCATTTTATCCTCCTTAACAAAACCTCATTGTTTGTTGATATCTCTTTAATCGTCAATTCTTTTCCTTTTCTTATAAAATATTTAGAAACCGCAGCAATTACTTTCACCGGACTTTCTATAAATTAATCCAAAGCGAATTACCAAACCATTCGGAGTTCCTGATGAAAAAATAATGTTATAGCCCGCGCTTACAATAAAATGGAAATCATAAGTTCTGAAAAACTCAACTCCCCCACCGACACTTGCCATCATACCGTCAATCCGGTCGGTGACTTTTTTCTCATAGGTATAATAGGAATAATAAGTTGAATCCGGATAATAGGAATAATGAAGAGAACTATCTTTAATTACAATTACTTCAGTAACTTTATCTCCCCATGCCATTCCCAATCCGCCGCCTATAAATGGAGATACGTCTCCCAATGACATAAAACGATAACAGGAAAAATCAACAATTCCCATAAAAGTACTTCCTTTACTTCCCACGCTTGCAAAAAGCTCGCCCATATAATAAGAAGTTTCGTAAAGATAGGCCAGACCGAATAATGGGAAAGAACCAATGTCGCCTTTTACTCTGGATGTATAACCTTCATAACCATAACCATCATAACCATAATCCACTTCTTTTCCAAGGGATTTTCCCATCGGAAACATATATCCTACCATTACTCCGCCTGTGCTGAAACTTTGCCTTCTTAATTTCGGTTTGGCTTCTGCTTCCGTTATGTTATCAACCGTAACATTTTCTTTGGCTTTACTTTGTTTGCACAGCGCTTCCGCAAGCCTTTTGATTGTTGTTTCAAGGTCTTCCATATTCGAAGCCGTAAGCCTATCTTCAAATATCCTTATCTTCTCCCACCTGTCAATCAAAGCAACCGAAATAATAAGTTTGTTGCCAAGTTTTACTACGTTTCCTGTAACTGCGTATGATACTTTTATTTTTTCGCATACTTTCGATACTTCTTCTGTTCCACCGATGACTGAAAGATTTCCATTCAATGCCCCCATCATATCTTCTTTACTCATAATTATATACTCTTCACAATCTTCCAAGTCAATCCGCAATAAATCAGAAATTGTTGTGAGGAATTCCTTTTCTATTCCTGCACCGTTTATTTCAAAAACAGCAAGTTTTATTTTGCCCTCAGGACATTTAGGACAATTACCCAAAAAAAGCAATAAAGATAAAAGTATTATCATCTTACCCCCTAAATATTTACCAAATATACGTGTTCATAATATTCGTTTACCTCTTTTTGTCAAGCTATTTTTCTATCCTCTAGAAAAGATCACTCGCGGTTTGTTATGCTGGGTTTTATAATATCCGGAACATATCGTTCAAGCTCCTTTAAATGTTTTTTCTTTAATGTTTTATTATATTTATTAACGGACGCCAGTGCATTTCTCATTCCACCTTCATAAAACCTATTCCACAATAACATTATCACAAGTGTACCATCAAGATACCTGCGGTCACGAAACGACTCGACTGCCCAAAACCCCGTAATTCCATTGAATAAAAATGTTAACATCCCGTTTTTGAAATTACGCGTATAGAATTCCCCACTGCCAGGGATAAATGTAGATAATAAAATTGCCTTGTCCTCTGATTTATACGGAAGAAGGTTGAATTGACTTACCTTTTGCTTTAATTCACTGTCCTCAAAACATTCATACGCATCGTCATAATTATCTTCAAGAATGTAAATCCATCCTGCTAATTCGCTTCCCCTATTAAATTTATCGCACACAAACCTCGCAGAAGAATAATCCCCGGACTTAAGATGTGCGCCGATCAAATCATAATAAGCGCAGCCCCCTGATTTTTCGTAATAGTTTACTGCATTTTCCATGTCACCTGCTTTTTCATAACACTGCCCAATCCGATATTGAAAATTGGAATCAGGAGTAAAGAAATTCAACCGTTTATACTCGAGAATCGCATTTTCGTACTTACCTTCAGAGAAAAGCGTATCCACAAATGCTTTATAACCGGTTGCCCATTTGATAAGAGTATCGTTCTTAACCGGAATTCGTGTCTTAGAAGAGTTAATAAATCTTTTTTTAAAAGAATAAAATTCTTTTTCAAAAACTTTTTCATTATACCGTTTAACGGATTCACTGCTGCCATAAATACCACCGAAATAAAACGATAATCCTAATCCCCCGAATATAGTCGCAGGAATAAAATCTTTTGTCTGAAAATACCTGTAACTTACTGCCGCACTTCCTATCGTAAGCACAAAAGAAAATATCCCATCCCCTGCCCTACCTGCATACGCTCTCCCAAGCCCCGGAATAATCGCAGATAAAAAACCCGCAGTTGCAGGACTTTTATAAGGCATATTCAACATTTTGGAATACTCTGCCTGTAACTTAAGACTTAAAGAATCATCATCTACTTTCATAAACCATTCTTCAGCTGTTTCTATATCACCTTCTTTAAGACAGGAAATCCCGGTCAATGTATACGCAGTATCCTCAGTTAAACGACTTAAATAGTTATATGCAAGATTGTTTTTCCCAAGACTAAGATAAGATTTGCCGATTTTACGAACAAGTGTAAGCGTATCATTGGGAGAATATGTCAGGAGTGTTTTATATTCGGTTATTGCCGAATTGTAATCCCCTGTCTCGTATAACCAATCCGCAAATTCAGTCGTATGAACTATTCCTGCCGTATCAGCTGTTGACTGCACTTGTAGAAATAATATTACCGCAAATAAAACACAATTCATAATTTACGTTTCAACATTTTTATTATCTTTTAATCCTGTAAATCCTGCTTGCCTACCGTTCTGTTTGCCTGTCCGCCTCAGGAGGAGCAGGTCTAATTCTTTTGTATCCTTTTATTTGTTTCTTCACTCCCAACTCTTCTTCCTTTTATCCTGTTTATCTGCGACAATCTGCGTCCCACAATTGGTTTTTAATTTGTGATTCGGCATTTTATTCCACCGGGTCATACAACTTATTTCCCCGAATCGCATCAAATTTTGTTTTATAATACTTATCCTTATACTGCCATGCAAAATAATTGCACCTTTCAAGCCTGTCGGCAGTCATTAATATCCCTTTGAATATCCCTTTTTTTTCAATTGCGTCACTGCTATAATGGGAACAGGATGGAACAAAATTACATACGTCTCCCTGACGGGGAGATATTACAATTTGGTATATGCGAATAAGTCCTGTAGCAATGGAAGTAAATAAATTATTTCCTTTTTTATTTTCCATAGTATCTGCAAGCAGTTCTTCCGTAATAACGGATGTTTCCTCAATACTCGTATCCACTATGTTTGTATCTACATCCGTTACCTGAAAAAATAAAGAAAAAAATAATATATTTATCATGAAATTATAAATTTCGGGAAACTGTCCAAAAGAAGATACCCTCCCATATAAAATAACCTACAACACAACCGCCGGTAGTTCCTAAAAGAGCATTCGTTTTCTTCTTCCGTCTATATCCTTTTGAAAACCCCCTTTTGTAGTCTTCCCCCTTGTTTTTTATGTTCGCTTTTATGTGTTCAGGAGGATTTCCGGAAACAATTACGAAAGGATAGACATATCCCAAAACACTAACCACCCCACCCACCACAGCACCAACTAACATCTCGTTCCCTTTGCCTGCTTTTGCACCGGCTTGCTTTCCTTCCGAATATGTCCCGCTGTCTTGCAAAGTTGTGTTTTCCGGATTCTCTCCGAAAACACTTCCTTTAGTATCATACCATTCTTTTTTCTTTGGTGCGAAAACATTACTATCAGAAATACTGCTGTCGGATATAGACATACTTTTTAATTTTTCTATAAGACTGTCTTTTTTAGAATCTTTTCCCTCTATTTTTTCTGATTTAGTAGTATTTGTATCAGGCGAGGTTATGCTTTTTAACTTCGACACAAGACTATCTCTTTGAGCTTCTGTATTTCCTGCCTCAACAGCCAGCAACCTGGAACTTACAAAACAAAAACATACAAATAATGTTACCTTTTTCATCTCCATCCTCCTCAATACTTTAAATTCAAAATTCCTTTCCCTTTTTCTTCTTCCATGTAGACTGGTTTTCACAATAATCCAATTTTCTATATAAGTCAATAAAATTATCTTGCATTCTTATACTAACTTGCTAATTTCCCCTTCTGGCATTCTCGCAAAAGCGGATATACACTCTATGCTATCTGTCTTTTTTAATCCGTGCTAATCCTGTCTAATTTTTCTGTACTCTGTTCTTCTCTTTTACTATTTCCTTTCTACTACCTACTGGATTTTATCCTGTTTATCTGTTTTTATCCCTGTCAATCTGTGATTACAAGCTCTTATTTTTATCATAGAGCTTGTTATCCGGAGGGAAAATCTGTGTGCAAATTCTTTCTGTTGTGCTTTTCCCAAAATCTCTAAAGAATTTCATAAAACCAGCGATAATAAAAGATATGGTAGGAAATACTATTGCCGTATCTAATTCAACCGCTCCCTATTCTTACAAAGAATATGTTGCCGCAAATAACCAACAAAATTCTAACTCCCTAACCATAAATCCTTCCGATGAAGTGACAATTTCACCTGCCCTAAAATACCTTTTATCTCAAGGGGTAAATGTAAACGAGTCCGAAGCTTCCATTTTAAACTCCATTACAAATTTCAATCTTATTTTTGAAGCCAAAAATAAAGAACAACTTACTGCAGATGGATATTTTTCAGAAAAATCAAGAAGTATGGATCTGTCTTTTACTTATACTTTTCAACGAGAGCTAATTAATAACGGAGTTAAAGAAATGCATACTTTTCAAGCTGATTTCTCATTGAAACTTCAAAACATTGATAATAAATCAATAAAACCATTTGAAAAGAAAGAAGATATAATGGATTTTGTCAGAAGACTGGTAAAAGAAATAATGGAAATCGCAAAAGACAAAGATAAATTACTCGGCGGAGTTATTTTTGACCAGGAAGACCTCGAAGAATTAAGTAAAATTGAAAACGGAAAATTAATGCAACAAATACAGGAATTAATTGCAACCATTATAATAGTTGCAAAAATGCAAGCGATGATGGAACAAAATAAAGACCAGGAACTTGTTCTTCTGCAACCCCAGAGAGAAAAAACTTCAGGAATAGACATTAATATAGAAAAAAATAATATTTCTGATTTCAGTTTAAGTATCAAAGACATCACGGATAAATCCGCTTTGACAGAAGGAAACTCAACAGAAGTTGCTCCCACGGAAACTACTGAAACAGAAATATCTGATACAGAAGTAGCTTCCCCTAAGGAATAAACAATCTAAAATAAATTAAAATTTACTTGCAAAGTTTAAATTTAATTCTAAGTTTCTACCTTTATGGAGGGAAAAATGAGAATTGGAATTATGTTTGGTGGAAAATCAACGGAGTCTGAAGTCTCTATTAAATCGGTCAGAAGCGTGTTCAACGCCATAGATAGAAAAAAATATCAAGTAAGTTTAATCTTTATTGATAAAAAAGGTCAATGGCACCTGAATGAAAACATAAAATCTTTTCCGGATAACTTAGGGACAGGTCGCGACCTGTCCGACAAAGTATTTAAGGACATAGCCATAGTCCCGGGAAAAGACAAGAAACAAATAATATATATATCAAATTCTTTACCTGTAAAACAAATAGACGTAATTTTCCCAATACTACACGGTGCATTCGGTGAAGACGGGACGATGCAGGGGTTGTTAAAATTAATAAACATTCCATTTGTAGGTGCCGGAGTGCTTGGCTCTGCAGTTGGAATGGATAAAGATGCAATGAAAAGACTGCTCAGGGATGCAGGAATCCCGATTGCTAAGTTCATAGTATTTGAAAAACAGTCGGATGCCAATTTTAATGAAACAAGTAAATCGCTTGGATTACCCCTATTTGTAAAACCCGCAAATGCAGGTTCATCTGTGGGAATAAATAAGGCATCTACAAAAAAACAGTTTGATGAAGCTGTCAAAGATGCATTCAAATATGATACCAAGATTATAATAGAAGAAAATATTAATGGTAGGGAAATAGAATGTTCCATTCTTGGAAACGAGAACCCTATTGCATCTGTCCCCGGCGAAATCATTCCACAACACGAATTTTACTCATATAAGGCAAAATATCTTGATAAAAAAGGCGCCGTCCTGAAAATACCTGCTGATTTACCTACAAACACTATTAAAGAAGTCCAAAAAATTGCCATTAAATCATATAAATTACTCTGTTGCGAGGGAATGGCAAGAGTAGATTGTTTTTTGGTAAATAATAAAAAAATACTCGTTAATGAGATAAATACTATCCCGGGATTTACCATCATTAGTATGTATCCCAAATTATGGGAAGCAAGCGGACTTTCTTATTCCAAACTGATAGATAGGTTGATTCAACTTGCAATTGAACGGTTTGAAAAAGAAAATAAACTTCAAACTTCCTATTTCTAAGAGATGGTATAGAAACATATATTTCCTTTTATTTCGGAGTTTACTCTGCCAAGGCGAGATACCTCTCTAGTTAATCTTTCCGTTCTCTGCGAGTTCCGCGTCGGAGTTTATCCCGAAGGAGGCGGGGCGGTGAGAATCTCATTTATATATAACAATTTTTCATTTTATCCTTGACATATTTGTAATATAAGTTATTTATATCAAACTTAATTAAAAATCAGGAGGAGGTAATTCCTGTCTGACGACAGGTAAAAAAGTATGAGAAGAAGAAGCGCAGAACTAAGGGAAACAGCACCTGACCCTAAATATAATGAAATATTGGCAGGTAAATTCATAAATTATATGATGATGGGTGGTAAAAAATATACATCCGAACGGATATTTTATGAAGCGTTAAAAATAGCCGAAGAAAAAACCGGAAAGCCGGGTATCACAGTCTTTAACCAGGCAATGAACAACGTTAAACCCCTATTAGAAGTAAGACCAAGAAGAGTAGGCGGAGCAACATACCAGGTTCCTTACGAAGTAAGACCCAACCGCGCAATTGCACTTACAATAAGATGGGTAGTCGGAGCTGCAAGAGCAAAGAAAGGCAAACCAATGTCCGGGAAACTCGCTGAGGAACTATTGCTTGCACTTGAAAACAAAGGCGATGCATACAAGAAAAGAGAAGATATGCACAAAATGGCAGATGCTAACAGAGCGTTCGCACATTTCAGGTGGTAGCAGGTAACATTTTTCCCATTATATAAAATACAATGCCCATAGAGGATATTCGTAATATAGGCTTAATCGCTCATATAGACGCAGGTAAAACCACTACTACCGAGCGTATTCTTTATTATACCGACAGCACCTACAAAATAGGTGGGGTAGATGAAGGCACCACCGTAATGGACTGGATGCCGGAAGAACGGGCAAGAGGAATTACAATAACTGCCGCATCAACTACCTGTTACTGGAAAGGCAAACAAATAAACATCATAGATACTCCCGGACATATTGATTTTACAGGCGAAGTGGAACGGAGTCTCGTAGTTCTTGACGGCGTAGTTATGATTTTTAGCGCAGTAGAAGGAGTAGAATCTCAGTCCGAAGCCGTGTGGTATCAGGCAAACAAATATAACGTTCCTCGAATAGTTTTAATAAATAAACTCGACAGAATTGGAGCGGAACCTTTCGAATGCATTAAGATGATAACCGAAAGGCTAAATAGCAATATATTAAAAATGCAATTTCCGATTGGTATAGAAGATAAATTTTCTAGTATATGCGATATACTAGAAGAAAAAATAATAGAATGGGATAAGGGCTCGGATGGTAAAGAATTTGTGGTAAAACCTATTCCGGAGAATCTTATGCCGGAATTTAATAAAGCTCTTAAGGAATTAATAGAAACTATTGCCGACAATGACGACCATATAGGAGATTTATACCTTGAAAATAAACCTATAAGCAAACAAGAATTAATCGCTGCCATTCGCAGACTTACAATCGAAAAACAATTTGTGCCTATATTTTTTGGCTCTTCATTAAGAAATATTGGAGTCCAACCTTTAATTGAAGGAATAGTAAATTTCCTACCATCTCCCCTCGATAGGAATTTAGACCATATACCCGACAAAAATAAATTCTGCGGACTGATTTTTAAGCTTTATTCCGATGCACACGGGACTCTTGTTTATTTAAGAATTTATACCGGGACAATTAACGCCGGTGAATACGTAATGGATGTAAATTCCGGCGTGAAAGAAAGAATTTCTCAGATATTTTTAATGCAGGGAGATAAAAGGGAATCAATAAAATCTGCTAGTGCAGGGGATATTGTTGCAATTTATGGTCCCAAACAAGTAAAAACAGGTCACACTCTTGCAGCACTGGATTCGAAAATAATATTAAAATCCCCCGATTTCCCCGAACCTGTTATTTTTGCAACTATTAAGCCAAATACTCATCAGGACGAAGAAAAACTTGGGATGGTATTACAAAAATTAGTGTTGGATGACCCGACCCTTTTTATAAGAACAGATACTGAAAGCGGAGAATTAATACTATCCGGTATGGGAGAATTACATCTTGAAGTCCTTCTCCAGAGAATGGAACGGGAATTTTCAATAAAAGCACGATTGTCGGCTCCACAAGTAAGTTATAAAGAAACAATTACAAAAAGCGCAAGTGAACGCGGCGAATTTATAAAACAAAGTGGCGGTAAAGGACAATATGGAGACGTAGAACTCGAAATCAAACCGCTTGAAAGAAGCGCAGGATTTGTATTTAAAAATAAAGTGCGGGAAGGCTCAATCCCGAGAGAATATTTTCCTTCCATTCGTAAAGGTGTGGAAGACTCGCTTAAAACCGGAGTCCTTGCAGGGTTTCCTGTCGTAGATATAGAAGTGACTATAACTGACGGTTCTTTTCATACCGTAGATTCATCGGATATCGCTTTTGAAACTGCGGCTTCTATGGCAGTTAAAGCAGCTATAGGAAAGTCAAATCCAATACTCCTTGAACCAATAATGAGGTTGGAAATAATTGCTCCCCCCGAATATATAGGCGCAATAATAGATGATTTAAGCGCAAGAGGCGGTAAAATCTTATCTATGGCAGGAGTAGGTATAAGACATAATATTTTCGCTTCCTGCCCTATGAGAAAATTGTTCGGATATGCAACTGCAATCAGGTCCGCAACACAAGGCAGAGCAATATATATAATGAAATTTGATAGCTATTGCGAATTACGTAAAGATGAAGAAATTGAAGTGTTAGAAAAATTACGAGGCTACTAAACGAAAATTAAAAATAAAATATCAAATATACCACAAAACCACTACCGTTAGATAGCTCTTTCCCCCTCTAACAACGAACTCAATTCGTACATCTTCTCCTTGTAGGCACAAATTCAATTTGTGCTCTTTCTCTGTCAACGCAAATTCAATTTATACTTTTTCTACGAATTCAATTTTTGCTTTTCCTCTTCGTAGGCACGAATTCAATTCGTGCTCTTTCTTCTTATAAATATCCACCTTTACAACGTATTGCTCTCCCCATCAAATTCAGGTTGACAAATTAAGAAAAAAGATTAGGTATAAACAATATTGAAGACAACGAAATAGAAACGTTTATGGAAAACCTAAAAGGGAACTGAAGTGTTTGATGAACTTAAGAAGATAAAATATTTGATTTTTAATATTTCATATTTAATTTGATTATAGGGGGTATTATGGACAGCATTGTTTGTATAAAAAGAGTTCCCCAGACAACGGATTTAGAACTAAAAATAGATTCTTCAGGCAAAGATATCCAAAAAGACCGCTTAACTTTTGACATTAATGAATCCGATAGCTATGCAATTGAAGAAGCTATCAGGCTTAAAGAAAAACTCGGCGGGACCGTTACCCTTGTCTCCATCGGGGAAATAGAAAATGACGACATCATAAGAATGGGGCTTGCAAAAGGCGCGGATTCGGCAATACGAATAGAATACACCGGCGAATTAGACGGCTTTGCCACCGCACAATTATTAAAAAATACCATCAAAGACTTAAAATTTGACATTATATTTACGGGTTGTATGGCTCAGGATGATGGGTATTCTATGGTAGGACAAACACTTGCAGAACTGCTTGGCATACCTTATGCAAGTTTAGTAGTAAAACTTGACGTAGAAAACAATTTGGCAACAATAAACAGGGAACTTGAAGGAAGTTTAATTGAAAAAAGTGAAATCAAACTACCTGCATTATTCACAATCCAAACGGGCATCAATGAACCCCGCTATGCTTCATTGATGGCAATAAGAAAGGCAGCAGGCAAAGAAATAAAAATCGCTGACGCAAAAAATACTGAACTTGCTAAAAATACGACTATAACAAAATTATTTACCCCTCCCCCATCGAAACAGGCTGAAATATTGGCAGGGACTACGGAAGAGAAAGCCTTAAAATTGACAGAAATACTCAAAGAGAAGGGGGTACTATGAAAGACATCTTTGCACTGATTGAACATAGACGCGGGGAAATAAGAAATATATCTTTTGAACTGTTAACCAAAGCCAGGGAATTGTCCGAAAAAACAGGCGGCAAAGTCACTGCTATTTTATTAGGACATCAAACCGAATCTTTTATAAACGAAATCAAATCTTCAGCCCATCGCATTATTGTTATAGAAGACGAAAAACTTAAAGATTTTAACTCCGAATATTATAAGACTACGCTTTTCAACGTATTAACTACCGAAAAACCTTTTCTTACATTGATAGGACATACTGCATTCGGTATAGATATTGCTCCTGCCCTTGGAAGCAAACTTAATATCCCGGTTGCCACGGATTGTATAGGAATCGAAATAGACAATAACATAATTGCAACAAGACAGATGTATGGCGGGAAATTAAACGCTACGATAAATTTTAAAGATAGTTCACAGTTTTTACTTACAGTCAGACAGGGAGCGTTTCCGGTAAGCGAGACGAATCTAACCGCCGAAACAACAAAAACTCCGTCTCCATTAACAGCAGACCTTACTGCAATTAAGTTTATTGAATACATAGAAGCCGCAACCGGTGGAGTAGACATAACCAAAGCTAATATTATAATAGGAATAGGACGAGGGGTAAAAGAGCAAGAAAACTTAAAAATAATAGAAGACTTTGCGCAGGCAATTGGTGGGGTAGTTGGATGTTCCAGACCGGTAGCAGATTCAGGATGGTTACCAAAAGACAGGCAAGTAGGTTCTTCCGGTAAAACGATAAAACCCAAACTTTATATTGCAATGGGAATATCTGGTGCATCCCAGCATATATCCGGTATGAAAGGTTCGGAAACTATAATAGCCATAAACAAAGACCCTAACGCTCCCATATTTAATGAAGCAAATTATGGAATCGTAGACGATTTGTTTAAAGTCATACCTGCACTGAAAAAGAAAATAGAAGAACTAAAACAATAACAAGCGAAAGCATCAAAACTATAGAACAAAACATAACAGAAAACACAATTATTAGCCACGGATGAAAGACACGGATTTTCACGGATAAAAAAACTTTCAGAAGGATTTCTGCATCATCAATATAGTGTCTACGATTTTCACAAGAATGACAAATGCTAACAGAAAAATAAATTTCTACTACCACACCGTCTTATGGAAATCAATAAAAACACGAAACATATTTGATTTATCTTGACGAACAGAAAAGATATTTTATTTTTAATATTTGATATTTGATTTTATAATAGGGGGGAAAGATGGAAATATTAAACTTAATTAAAGAAAGACGAAGCATAAGAAAATACAAACCAATACAGGTTACCGATGAACAGTTAAATCAGGTTCTTGAATCCGCCAGATGGGCGCCTTCATGGGCAAATACTCAATGCGTAAAATTCATAGTTATTAAAGACCCGTCTATGAAAGAAAAACTCCAAAACACGCTTACACCACGAAATCCTTCAAGAGAAGCTATGATTCAAGCCCCAATAGTAATAGTAGCTTGCGCAGAAATAAATAAAGCAGGTTATAAAGAAGGAAAACCTACTACGGATAAAAACGAATGGTTTATGTTTGATACTGCGCTTGCACTCCAAAACCTAACACTTACTGCGCATTCACTCGGTCTGGGAACGGTTCATATAGGCGCTTTTGATGCTAAAATGGCAGGCAGTTTGCTTGAAATTCCTGAAGGCATAGCAGTTGTGGAACTTATACCCCTTGGTCACCCGGATATTACCCCCACTCCTCCACCACGAAAAGAATTGAAAGAGATTGTGTTTAATGAGAAATACGGCAAACAAAATCCATAAACTTAAAAAAGCAACAATAGTTTTAAGACTTTAGTGAAAAATATTATGAAATTAGAAGATATTGTAAGCAAAAATGAAAAGATAATTCCTTTGCTGGAATATGCATGGGAAAATATGCTTCCGGAAATAAAAAAGGTTATAACAAAAGAAGACCCCATTGTAGCAATAGGCGCACAAATAGAATCCATAAAACAAAAATCCAAAGATTTCGTAAGAGCAGAGAGCGGACAAATAAGAGGTATTCTACCGGAACTTGAAACATACTACAGTCCACCTATCGGTAAAATTGAAACTAGAAGTCTGATTGCAGAATTTTGGTCGAAATTTTATAACCTGAAAGGGTTAACTTATAAGAATGTCGCAATAACAAACGGTGCAAGTCAGGGATTATCTTTTATGATAGAAATGCTTGGACATAAACAGAAAATAATTCTTACTTCTCCCTATTGGCCCAATACTCCTGCCGTAATTACAAGAATGGGAGGAAAATATATAGAATTTGAATTAACCGATAAAAAAGGCAACCTGAAACTCGAAGAATTAGAAACATTAGTAAAAAAAGAAACCCCCCGTGTTTTATTGATTAATTTTCCTAACAACCCATCGGGAATCACTCTGGATAAACAGCAAATGAAAAATTTAGCGGAGTTTTCAAGGGAACATAATCTTGTGATTATTTCGGACGAGGTTTACAACAGAATTCGTTTTAACGGCAAACCATTGACAATGTTGTCTTTTGCTCCTGAACGCACCGTATCAATTTGTTCTGCGTCAAAAGAATATCTTATCCCGGGAGCACGGATGGGATATGTTATATGCTATTCCGAAACTATCACAAATGTATTTCTTAAACAACTTATGAGAATAGATTGCTCATGCGTAAACACAATCGGACAGGATATAATTTCTCCTCTCATAAAAAAGGAATTAGAAGAGATTAGAAATGGCATACCCCCAACTTTCTTACCCCCAATAATTAAGGAATTAAAAAAACGCAGGAATGCAATGGGAGAAAAATTAAAAAAAGTAGGTTTTGAGCTTGCAGGCGATAAACTGCCTGATGGCTCTATATTTATGTTTGCAAAAATACCGGAAACAATAAAAATAGGCGATAAAGAATTCATTGAAAAAGCAATCCAAATGGGAAAAATAAGCGGGATTCCCGGAAGCGAATGCGGCAAACCCGAATGGATAAGATTTTGCTTCGGATTTGTAAAATTAGAAGATATCGAGAAATTCGGCAAAAACTTGAAAGATGTAGTCAACGCCGTAAAATAAGTTCTACTATTATCCGTAGGGAACAGGATGTCTGTTCCCTACGAACAAAAAACACAATAATCTCAAAAAAACACTTGAAAAATAAAATATATGGTTTAAGATGCTGAAAAATGAATTACAATCTTGCGTTTATTGGATTTGGAAACATAGGAAAGGGTTTCGCAGAACTCTTGCTTGAACAGGAAAAACAACTCAAAGAAAAATATGCTATTGAATACAAAGTAGTCGCTATTTCTACCCTCACAAGAGGAACCGTTTACAACAAAAACGGACTTAACCTCAAAGAGATTTTGAAGCTTATCCAAAAAGAAGGAACTCTAACAAACCACTGTGACGTAAAAAAAGGCTGGGACACTCTAAAAACAATAAAAGATAGCAATGCGGATATAGTTTTAGAACTTACGCCCACAAATATAAAAACAGGAGACCCTGCAATTAAACATATAGAAACTGCTCTATTGTCTAAGAAAAACGTAATTACAGTCAACAAGGGACCGATAGCGTTAAAATATAAACAACTAATTAATATTGCCCAAAAAAATAAAGTAATGCTTAAATTTGAAGGAACTGTTTTAGGTGGGACACCTGCAATAACTTTAGGAACGGAAGCGCTCGCAGGGGCTAAAATTACAGAAATAAAAGGCATTTTGAACGGAACTACAAACTTTATTCTTACGGAAATGGAAAAAGGCAGGGATTACAAATCTGCGTTAAAAGAAGCCCAAAAATTAGGATATGCAGAAACCGACCCGACAGCGGATGTTGAAGGATATGACACGGTTGCAAAGCTTGTGATTCTTGCAAATGTGCTTATGAATGCCAATATAAAACCTTCCGACGTAAAAAGGACAGGTATAACAAAAATTTCTCTTGCCAATATAAAAAAAGCAAGGCAAAATGGGCAGGTATGGAAATTAGTAGGACATATAAAAACGGATAATGGAATTGAAGCAGAGGTTGCTCCTAAAATGCTAAACTCGAATGAACTTTTGGCAAACATTAACAAGGGTATGAACGGGTTATGCATAAAAACCGATATTGTAGGAGAAATCACAATCATCGGCGCAGGCGCAGGTCCAAAAGGCACGAGTTTTGCCATATTGAATGATTTAATAAGTATAAACAGAACACTTAAAGGAATTTAATATTTGATATTTTAAGAAGCCCTTTCCAGCTTTACTGGATTAGGGATTCTTATCCAGCTCTGCTGGGAATTTTTGATTTGAAAAAGGGGGATTTATGAAGATGAACGACATCGCAAAAATGGTGGAAAAAGTTGGAATTCCGGGCAGTGACCGTTTTGATTTGCCCACCAGCAAAAAAAGATTTCCGGATGGCGCATGGTACCGTATGGAAATTTCCGGTATTGAAAGACCTAACGTTTTGGAAGCGCTTATTGATGAAATGGATAAAAGAAAAACTCCCATACATAGAGCAATTTCAATGGTAATGGGAGCAACTTATCTTGATAAAAAAGAACTCAAAGATTTTGCAACTATAGCAAAAGAAGCACAAATTGAAGTAATCGTAACTCCCGGCCCAAGAGCGGCATGGGATATCGGAAGACAACCCGTAACCCCGGAAGGCGCATTTTCAGGTGCAAGATTCAGGGGAGCCGAGCAGGTTAAAGCTTATATTGCAGATATGTTCCGATGTATAGATGCAGGTTTCAAGGGATTTCTTGTTACGGATGAAGGTTTAATGTGGTTACTTAACGAAATGAAAATTAAAGGTGATGTACCAAAAGACATAACATTTAAAGTATCCGTATATGCAGGGCATGGTAATCCTGCAGGCGCCAAACTACTCGAAAGTATAGGAGCAGGAACTTTTAACCCGGTAGGCGACCTTACGATACCACAATTTGCGACAATAAGACAAACGGTAGACATACCTATGGACCTTCATATCTTATTGGCAGAATCTTTTGGAGGATTTACAAGATTTTATGATGCACCTGAAATGGTTCGCACCTGTGCGCCTTGTTATTTCAAAATTGAACCCGGACCGGCTTGTCTTGTAGGCCCCGGAGCAATGTATAAACCCTGGACAGATGCAGGTATGCTCGCAAATTTCGCAAGAGAAAAAGTTAAATATGCACAGACAATTATCGAAATAATACAGGAAAATTTTCCTGAAGCAACAATGTCGAAAAAAGGTGCTAAAGGGTTAGCTATACCTACACCGTAAACAAAGAGTAATTAAGTGTAACAAATTCGTAGGGGCGTATTGCAATACGCCCGCCAAATAAGGAGGAAAAATGGAACCTAAAAGAAAAATAAGTATTAATGACCTTGCCAAAATGAAAAAAGAGAAGAAACCCGTTGCGTGGATAACATCTTATGATTTTCCTTTTGCTTATGTTTCTGAACAGGCAGGCGTTGATATGATTCTTGTCGGAGATTCAGGCGGTATGGTTCAATTGGGATACGAAGCTACCAACCCCGTAACAATGGATGAAATGATACACCTTGCAAAAGCTGCTCGTAAAGGCGCCCCGAATACGTTTTTAATCGGTGATATGCCGCAGGGCGCTTACGAACCCGGTGAAAGAGACGCCGTAATAAGCGCATTAAGGTTTGTTAAAGAAGCCGGCTGTGATGCGATAAAATGTGAAGGTGGAATTCGTGTCATATCAAAAGTAAAAGCAATGGTAGATGCCGGGATATTGGTTATGGGACATTTAGGGTTAACTCCCCAAAGCAGCGCTTCTTTTGGTGGATACAGAGTACAAGGAAAGAGCGTTTCCAGTTTTGAAAAAACGGTGGAAGATGCGCTTGCGCTGGAAAAAGCAGGCGTTTTTGCATTATTGCTTGAAGCTATGCCTTCGGAACCTGCAGGACAAATCGCCAAATTATTAAAAATTCCCGTTTACGGAATAGGCGCCGGAACAATGGTAGATGGGCAATTAATCATTATGCACGATACTATGGGGTTTTATCATCCTTTTAGACCTTGGTTTGCAAAATGTTATATCCCGGATGTCATATCGGAATTTCAGAAATATATATCCAATATAAAGGATTTAAGAAAAGTAGGAAAAGACGAACGGAAAGATGGGTTACTTGTTCTTACAACTATGGCAGTCACGAAATACGTAGAAGAAGTAAGAAACGGGAAATTCCCCGGCTCGGAATATAGCTACCCCATACCTGTAGAAGATTTAAGATTACTCGAGAAATCTAAATTCTGGAAATAATAACGTAGGGAACGGTTTCCTGCAAAGCGGGATAACTTGGAGTAATCCGTTTTAAGCGGAAACTCCAACTAATCAAACGTTCCCTACAATATAGAGCTACAAACAAAGGAGCAAAATGAAAATAGAAACAAAAGTCGTTCACGGGGGACAACACCCTGACCCCGTTACAGGTTCTTTAATTCCTCCACTATACCAGACATCTACTTTTGCATTTAAGGATGCAGACCATGGCGCAAGATTATTCAAAGGTGAGGAAAAAGGGTATATTTATACAAGACTTGGAAATCCTACGGTAGACCTTTTAGCTGAAAAAATGGCACTTCTTGAGGGTGGAGATTATGCAGAAATATTTGCATCCGGGTGCGGAGCTTTATTCTGTACTATACTCAGTATTGCAGAGAGCGGAAGTAACATAATATCCGACAAGATAATATATGGCGGGTCTTACGGGCAGTTTAAACAGGAATTACCTATTGTAGGAATAGATACAAAATTTGTTGATACTACAAATCCAAAAGAGTTGGAAGCTGCTATAGATAAAAAAACAAAATTGATTTTCATAGAAACGCCCGCAAATCCGACTTTAAAAATAGTAGATATAAAAAAATGTGCTGAAATTGCCCACAAACACAAAATTCCATTAGTAGTTGATAATACTTTCTCTTCTCCTTATTTACAAAGACCTATAGAACTTGGCGCGGATGCCGTAGTTCATTCAGCTACAAAATATTTGGGAGGACACGGTGATTTGATAGCGGGAGTCTCCGTTGTCAAAAAAGAATTCGCAGAAAGCCTGAGAAAAAGGTCACGCAACATAGGCGCAAACATATCGCCATTTAATGCATGGCTAATTTTACGAGGACTTAAAACTCTGGCAGTAAGAATGGACAGGCATTGTGAGAATGCGCTAAAGATAGCAGAATTTCTTGAATCGTATCCAATGATAGAAAAAGTGTATTACCCGTTCCTTAAATCTCATACCGGTTATGAGATTGCCCGCCAACAAATGAGCAACGGAGGCGGAGTAATCGGTTTTGAAGTAAAAGGCGGCAGAGAAGCAGGAAAAACACTTATGAATTCAGTTAAACTCTGTATCCTTGCAGTAAGTCTTGGAGATCCGGATACTCTTATACAACATCCTGCAAGTATGACTCATTCCGCATATTCGGAAGAGGAATGCATAAAAGTTGGTCTGACACCCGGATTCGTGAGATTATCTGTAGGAATAGAGAATGTTGAGGATATAATTGACGACCTGAAACAAGCAATGAATAAAATTAAGAAATAATTAGTTTTATTCATTGAGGGGGACAAAATGATTCTTGATATCGTGTTAGCTGTTGTTATAGTTGCATTTTTGCTCATAGGTTTGGCGAGAGGAATTATTAGAAGTGTGTTCGGATTAGTAGGTATAATTATCGGTCTAATAGTGGCTTCCCGCTTTTATGCAAACTTTGTTCTCGCAACAGAATTGAAATGGCAATACGCGAAAATATTAAGTTTCATAGTTGTATTTTTGATTGTATTTTTGTTAATATATCTTATAGGAGTTATAATTCAGAACCTTTTAAGTTCTTTTAAGCTTGGATTTCTTGACCATATACTCGGTGCGGCATTAGGGTTAGTAAAAGGCGGGATATTGGCATGGCTTATATGTTTTATTATATTAATGTTTCCGGACGGAAGTGAAAAAATAAAACAGTCAAGAATTGCTCCTTTTGTATTCAAACAACTAAAATGGGTTGAGGGCTTTTGCCCGCCCGAAGTAAAGGATAAATTAAAATTGGATAACCCGCGCACAATAATTGATGTGTTCACACCGGATACTAAAACAATTGCAAATACCGAAAAGGCAAGAAAAAACACTAAAAGCATAAGCAAAAGAGGCAAGACAATGGACAGTTTGTATAATGAGACAAAATAATCCCATACTTCACTTATGAAAACAGCGGTCGTAGCAATCGGTGGCAATGCTATTTTACTTGCCGGTGAAAAAGGCAGCAAAGAAGAACAAATTAAGAACCTTAAAATAACCTGCAAATACTTAGCTCAACTTATTCGTGAAGGTTATGACCTCGTAATTACACACGGCAACGGGCCACAAGTTGGTAATATTCTTCTCCAGAATGAACTTGCGAAATCGGAAATTCCTCCGATGGCATTGGATGTCTGTAACGCGGAAAGCCAGGGACAAATAGGTTACCTCTTACAACAGACTCTAAACAACGAATTACAAGCTCTTAAAATCAATAAGACCGTAGTTTCAGTAATAACTCAGGTACTGGTAGATAAAAAAGACCCTGCTTTTAAAAACCCCACAAAACCCATAGGGCAATATTATAAAGAAAAAGAAGCTAAAAAACTCAAACACGATAAAGGGTGGGAAATGCGATTTGATTCTAAACGAGGAGGTTGGCGCAGGGTTGTAGCGTCTCCTGTTCCTCAAAAAATACTGGAACATGATGCAATTCTAAGGCTTATATTCAGTGGCACTTCAGGGATAGTAGTAATTGCGTCCGGTGGCGGCGGGATACCCGTAATAAAAACAAAAAAAGGTTATGAAGGGGTGGAAGCGGTTATAGACAAAGATTTGGCAGCAAGCGTGCTTGCAAGAAACATAAATGAAAAACTATTTATAATACTGACTGACGTCCCCAATGTATCAATAAACTTTGGGAAACCAAACCAGAAAAACCTTGATAAAACGACTTTAAAAGAAGTAAAACAATATTTAAAAGAAGGACACTTTGCCGCCGGTAGTATGGGACCAAAAATAAAAGCAGCTATAGCATTTTTGGAAAATAAAGGTAAAAAAGTAATTATTACATCCCCGGAAAATCTATTACAAGCAATAAAAGGAAAAGCAGGAACAGAAATAACAGGGTAGGAAAAGATTTAAGAATTCCTCACGCCAAGCCGCAAAGACGCAAAGAACGCAGAGTTTAAAGATGCAAAGTGGGTTAGTATTAAAATTTTACTATCTTCAGAGGATAGGTAATTCCATCTGTTCGTAGTATTGCAAAGTATATTCCGGAGTGATTAATTGTCGGAGTAAAAGTGTAGCTGCCGGAAGATAAACTACCGTCATAAATTATATTTAATAACCGACCGGTAATATTATATAAACTCAATTTGACAGAAGCTGATTTTTGAAGTGAAAGATAAACTTTATCTTTAATTGTTTTTGCAGTTACCGGGAATTGTTTATTATTCGCTGTTGACTGTTCTTCCACAGCGAATGGACCACAACCACTTGAATTTGCCATATCATCTAATACCCATACCTTCTTCGCACCCGCTGTTCCGACCACTAATTCCACACACTCATCACCGTCTATATCAGCAATTGTTATGTCATGAACATCATTTGATAATGTCTTTGTCCATAAGAGTGAACCGTCCTCACCATTCAAGGAAATAAGTGAACCAGTAAACCCATAGTTTGGGAGAAGCACTTCAATTTTATTGTCACCATCAATATCTGCAATTGATATACCACGATGAATCCAACCGGAAGCAACGTAACTCCATTTTACTCCACCTGTTACTCCATTTAAACAATAAACTTTACCGTCACAACTTCCAATAACCACTTCGTAACTTCCATCCCCATCTACATCAGCCACTGCTGGCGAAGACCATACTTCACTTCCTGTTGCATAACTCCATTTCGGGACGCCAGTTAAACCAGTAAGACAATAAACATTACCGTCAAAACTTCCAACAACCACTTCTACACTCCCATCCCCATCTACATCACATAAGGCTGGCGAAGACCCCACATACGCTCCTGTTGAATAACTCCATTTCGGGGTACCTGTTGAGCCATTAAGACAATAAACTTTAGAGTTATAACTTCCCACAATCACTTCGTAACTTCCATCCCCATCTACATCACATAAGGCTGGCGAAGACTCCATACCTCCTGTTGCGTAACTCCATTTAGGAATACCTGTTGAGCCATTAAGACAATAAACTTTAGAGTCACAACTTCCAACAACCACTTCTACACTCCCATCCCCATCTACATCAGCTACTGCTGGCGAAGCCCACACCTCATCCCCTGTTGCATAACTCCATTTAAGGAGACCTGTTACGCCCTCAAAACAATAAACTTTAAAGTCAGAACTTACAACAACCGCTTCTATACTTCCATCCCCATCTACATCAGCAACTGTGGGACCATAACTTTCAATCACATCTCCTGTAACATAAGACCACTTAACGTCAGGCGTGCTACTCATAGCACCTTTCATCGACTGGAAATGTGTATTTTCAAGTGTTCCACCATATTTAGACCAATTCTCATAAGTAGAGGTAACGCTTAAAATAAATAATATTACGAACATCTTAACTTCCTTATATATTTATAATAGTGAAAGTCAAGAAGAAATCAGGAAATGGTTGAAGGAACTGGAGTAGTTCCGTATCTTTAAACTTTGCGTCTTGGCGGCTTTGCGTGAGAATCTCTTTTGTCCGTATCCCTGTTGCTATTATGTATATTGAAGGTTATATAATACTGCGTAGAAGCCGTCGTTTTTGATTAGTTCTTCGTGGGTTCCGTTTTCTATGATTTTACCATCGGAAATAACGATAATACGGTCAACATTCTTAATCGTAGATAACCTATGCGCGACTACGATTGCGGTTCTGTTTTCCAGCAATTTATGCGTAGCGTCCTGAATTAATCCTTCCGTTAAGGAGTCAACTTCTCTTGTTGCTTCATCCAAAATCAATATAGACGGGTTAACGGCAATTGCCCTTGCAAACGTCAACAACTGACGTTCTCCGCTTGAAAGGTTTGTACCTCTTTCTTTGATTTCTTCATCGTATTTACCGGGCATTTTATCAATAAATTTAGTTACATTCGTTATCTCGGCGGCTCTTTGTATTTCCTCTTCCGTGACTTTTGAATCCCTTAACTTTATGTTATCCCTGATAGTTCCGCTGAATATATAACTATCCTGCGTTACAAGCGCAAGTTTGCTCCTGAGTTCAGCATGTTTTATGTTTTGAATGGGGATACCGTCAATTAATATTTCCCCTTTTTGAGGGGTATAAAACTTAACAATCAATCCGATAATTGATGTCTTTCCCGCACCCGTTGGTCCCACAACGGCAATTCTTTCTCCCGGTTTTATGCGTAAATTGATATCTTTCAGAACCCAGTTCTCCGGGTTTGGAGTATCTTCATAAGAAAACCATACATTTTTAAATTCTATTTCTCCTTTTGTCTTCAAATGCTGGGAAACGGCTTTTTCATCATCGTATTCAAAGTCTTTCGTATCCATAAGCAAGAATATTCTTTCAGCCGCAGCAAGAGAAGACTGGACGGTATCAAGTTTGTGGGAAAAATCTATTATCGGCTGGAACAACAAGCGGATATAACTCGTAAAAGCGACAAGCGTTCCTATGGTTATTTTTGATTGAAGCGCTTCGCCTCCCCCCCACCATATAATAAGAGCAGTCCCGACCGAGAGAAGCAATTCCGTTATGGGCATAAAAGTCCCGTATACAATAACCTGTTTCATATTTGAGTTGTAATACTCTTTATTAACGGCGGTAAACTTATGACAATTTTCCTGCTCGCGATTGAATAGTTTCGTCGTTTTCATTCCCTCGAAATATTCACTAAGTAATACGTTTATTTGCGCCAGCCATTTACGGACGGTGCGGTAAGCCTTTTTTGCTCTAATACGGAAAAGATTAAGGCTTATAACAAGGGGAGGAATTACCAGAAAAGTAATAAGGGATACTTTCACATCCAACTGAAGCATAAGCCATATTGCGCCAATGACCGTAAATATATTCGCAAATATCGTTGCCCCCACATTCGATATCATATCGTTAAGAGCTTCTTCATCATTCGTAACTCTCGTAACGAGTCTGCCTACCGGATTAAGGTCAAAGAATTTTATTTTTAGTTTTTGTAAATGCGAGAACAAAGCTACCCTGATGTCTCTTATTACGGATTGCGCAGTAAAAGCAATGGAATAATTCATTCCCCACGAAGAAAGCCCACCTGCAAAGAGAAAAGCCGCATAAATAAAGACCAGTTTTTTCAGTCCTTCAAAATCGCCGACCATTATGTATTTATCTATTGCGATTTTGGTAATATGTGGCAATACGAGCGCGACGGCAGTACTAATCAAAGATATGAAAACGGCAAACCAGAAAGTCCATTTATAAGGAGCCAGATAAGCGAAAAAACGATTTAAAAGTTTTATATCATACGACTTATCTATATCCTCATCACTATAAAAGTGCGAATGTCTGCTCATTTATTAAACTCCTGATATCTGAACAAGTGGAAATAAATTCCCTGCAAAGCAAGAAGTTCGTTATGGTTTCCTTTTTCTGTAATTTTGCCGTGTTCAAGAACTATTATCTTATCGGACTCCATAATGCTTCTTATGCGATGCGAAACAACGATTAATATTTTATCTTTCAAGGTATGTCTAAGGTTATGCAGAATTTCCATTTCTTTCTCTATGTCTATACTCGCGAGAGCGTTATCAATAATAAGAACATCCGGGTTAAGAAGCAAAGCTCTTGAGAGGGCAACTCTCTGGCACTGTCCTCCGGAGAGAGTAACGCCTCTTTCACCGATTACATCATAATAATTATTCGGAAAACTCATAATTTCATCGTGTATTTTGGCAATTTTTGCAACTGTTTGTACTTCTTCCAGAGTAGCATGAGGTTTACCAAAAGCTATATTGGCAAAAATCGTATCCGAGAACAAGAAAGAATCCTGGGGGACAAAAGAAACAACTTTTCTGAGATTATCGAACGGAATGTTTTTTAGGGATACGTCATTTAATTTGATTTCTCCTTTATCAGGGTCATACAGACGGGTTATAAGATTCAAAAATGTAGTTTTACCTGAACCGATTTTACCCGTTATACCGAGTGAATCGCCTGCGTTAAGAGATAGATTTATATTATCAAGGACATGTTTTTCTTTGTAATAGAAGTCAAGATTAACGATTTCAAGTTTTTTAACGTTAGAGATTGTTTTTATTTCCACCGGGTCTGAAGGAGCTTTTATTTCGGGCAAAGTATTTAATATTTCATTTATCCTGCTCATAGAAGCTGAACCGCGCTGGATTGTATTAAGTAAGAGTCCGATTGCTATTGTAGGCCAGATAAAAGTTGCGAGATAAGACATAAAAGCAACAAGGTCACCCATTGATATGGCGTGGGAAATAACGTATTTTCCCCCGACTAACAAGACAATAGCTGTTGAGATACTTGTAAAGAAGAATATCATAGGCGAAAATATGCTGTGAATTTGTGTAAGCCGCATATTTTTGTCCATATAATCCTGAGATTTATCCGTAAAATTAGATATTTCACCGTTTTCTTGATTAAAGACTTTTATTACTTTGATACCTTCAATGTTTTCTCTTGCATTAGCAGTAAGAGCGGAAAAAGAAGCTTGGACATTTTTAAATCTCGTATAAATTAATTTGCTAAATCTCATAATCATTATGGAAACAAAAGGCAGGGGAATAATTGCAAATAGAGTAAGTTTGACGGATATAAATAGCATAAAAGCAAGCGAAAATGGTCCCCATATAATAATATCAAGAAATTGAATCATACCGTGACCGAGAGTTTCCCTGATAGCATTGACATCATTAGTAGCATGAGCCATCAAGTCACCGATTTTGTGATTATTAAAGAATTTCATATCCATATTCTGGATATGGGCAAAAAGCTTATTACGGATTTGTTCTTCTATTTTCCTTGAAGTCCCTATGATGTAGTATCGCCAAAAGAACCTTAAAATAGAGACTACAATGGCCAGAGCGACAATTAATAACGCATAGCGAAACAAATCGGTTTTGGTTATAGTGCCTTTGGTTATGCCGTCAATGGCATATTTTATTATTCTCGGTATAAAAAGATGAAATATATCAACCAAAAAGAGGGCAACAATACCAATCCATAATCTATTTTTATATGGGGAATAACATCGGTATAAAGATTTAAAACTGTTCATTAATTAACTTGTAATCTTGGATTATATATATAAAAAGTCAACTAAAATTATTGAATAGTTATAGAGTAAAATTTTAATTGACAATTATAGATTAGAAGTTATAAACTTTTATAATTATTTAATAAAAAATAGTATAATTTAAGGAGGAAAAAATGGAATTTCCGGAAAATTTAAAATATACCCCCACTCATGAATGGTTAAAAGTAGAAGGTGACAAAGGAAGTTTCGGAATTACGGATTTTGCCCAGTCCGAACTTTCGGATGTAGTATTCGTTGAATTCAAACCCGTAGGAACAAAAGTAGAAAAAGGCAAATCTGTCGGAACAATTGAAGCGGTTAAAGCCGTCTCGGATATTTTTGCTCCCGTATCCGGAGAAATTATTGAAGTGAATACGAAAGTTACAACTAGCCCGGACCTTATCAATAAAAGCCCGTATAATGATGGATGGCTGGTAAAAATCAAAATTGCAAATTCCAATGAAGTAACAACATTACTTTCTAAATCAGACTACGAAAAAATAGCACACCATTAAATTTTAACAGCAAAAAGAGGATAAAAAATATGAATTACGATATAAAGGATAAAAATTTACATAAATCAGGTAAAGCACGAATAGAATGGGCAGATGCCTTAATGCCTGTTTTAAAGCAAATAAGAGAAGAATACGCAAAGTCGAAACCACTAAAGGGCGTGAAAATAAGTGCTTGCTTGCATGTGACTACCGAAACTGCCAACTTAATGCGGACACTCAAAGCAGGTGGAGCAGACGCAATGTTATGCGCTTCGAATCCATTGTCCACGCAAGACGATGTTGCCGCATCTCTGGTTATTGACTATGCCATACCCGTATTTGCGATAAAAGGCGAATCTAATGATGTCTACTATAAACACCTAAATCAGGTGCTTGATAACAAACCGCATATAACTATGGATGACGGAGCTGATTTAGTATCTACAATACACTCTAAAAGAAAAGAGTTGTTGAAAAATATAAAGGGTGGAACAGAGGAGACAACGACAGGAGTCATAAGGCTTAAAGCTATGGCTCAAAAAGGAGCACTTAAATTTCCCATCATAGCGGTAAATGATTCCAAAACAAAATACTTATTTGATAATCGCTATGGAACAGGACAATCTACTATAGATGGGATATTAAGAAGCACTAATGTTCTGCTTGCAGGTAAAAACTTTGTCGTTTGCGGATACGGATGGTGCGGACGTGGAGTTGCGATGAGAGCTCACGGGCTTGGTGCAAATGTGATTGTGACTGAAATTGACCCTGTTAAAGCATTGGAAGCAAGACTTGACGGGTTCAGAGTAATGCCATCAAAAGAAGCAATAAAAATAGCCGATATTGTGCTTACGGTTACCGGTGATATAAATGTCGTGGATAAACATCATTTCTTAGATGCAAAAGATGGAATTATACTTGCAAATTCAGGACACTTTGACGTAGAAATAAATAAAAAAGAATTACAGAAACTCTCCGTAGAGACTCGCGAGGTTAGACCTTGTGTCCAATTATACAAATTAAAATCAGGCAAACGAATCTATTTATTAACGGAAGGCAGACTTGTTAATTTATCGGCAGCAGAAGGACACCCGGCAGAAGTAATGGATATGTCGTTTGCAAACCAGGCATTAGCTGCTAAGTATACCATAGAAAACGCCCAAAAACTAAAAAATCAGGTCTATAAAATTCCTGAAGAACTAGATGCTCGCATAGCACAATTAAAATTAAAAGCCCTTGGAGTAGAAATAGATACGCTTACAAAAGAACAGAAAGAATATCTACAATCCTGGGAAATCGGAACATAAAAATTGAAAGTGTTACTACCTGTATCAATTTTATCCCTATAGAACAATTGATTAATACTCTATGCCTAATTTAATTCATAAAAGCGCAATCATAGACAAATCTGCAATTATTGGAGATAACGTAACCATAGGTGCTTATAGTATTATAGAAAAAGGCGTAGAAATAAAAGATGGAACGGAAATAGGTCCTTTTGTCAGAATAACCGGAAATACAAAAATTGGTTCGAAATGTAAAATATACGAAAATGTATCAATAGGCAATCCTCCCCAGGATGTAAAATTTAAAGGAGAACAAATTTATATTGAAATCGGAGATAATAATATCCTGAGAGAATCTGTAACTATTCACGGTGGAGCCGGAACTCCAACAACTATAGGAAATAACAATTTTTTAATGTGTTATGTTCATATAGCGCATAATTGTAAACTTGGGAGTAATATAATAATAGCCAATGCGACTCAAATTTCGGGAGTGGTAGAAATAGAAGACTATGCTTTTATATCCGGTCTATGCCCTGTTCACCAATTTACACGAATCGGTGGACATAGTATGATTGCCGGAGGATATAGAGTTCCAAAAGATGTTATACCCTACTCCTTAGCCGCATCTGACCCCTTAAAGATTCACGGGTTAAACATTGTAGGACTTAAAAGACGTAACTTCCCACCAAAGACTATTAAAACATTAAAACAAGCATTCCAGATTTTATTGTTCTCAAACTTAAACACTTCACAAGCACTTAAAGAGATGAAAAAAGAATTACCCTTAATCCCCGAAGTCAAACATCTCTTAAAATTTATAGAAACATCCAAACGCGGAATAGTAAAATAACATACCCAAAAAGCTTTTTAACAGTCTCCAAAAATAAAGAATTTGACTTCTGCTTACATTGATATAAATTACATAAATTATGTTATTTTTCTTGTTTTTAAGCACAATTGAATTAAATTTTTCTTACCATACCGGAGTCTTTCTCAATAAAGACAGCACGGAAGGACTAAGAATATTTTATGAAATTCCGTCTAATCAATTAATTTACATAAAATCAAACAATAACTTTTTTGCAAACTATGAAATTTCAGCTATTCTTATCCGGAACAAAAAGGAAATTGGTGATATCTGGACGGAAAAATTTCAACAAGACAGTACCATAAAAAAAATAAAGAATAAAGTAGAATTACCTGTTTCCCCCGGAACGTATTATTTAATACTCAAAATAAGAGATTTGAATTCACAAAAAACAGGAGAGAAAAAAGACAAAATAACCGTTGAAAAAATAGAAAAGTCCCTGTTATCTTTTTCAAGTAGAAATTTTAATTCCGAGACTAAAAGGTTGAATTTGGAAATATATAATTTCTGCAACTCGCCCTTCAAAGTCTTATGTAAAATAGATAATATCACAGATAGTATAATAATCGACAATACCAATTTTATAAATGAAGTTTCGTTCAAGTTTGATTCTCTTAAATCAGGAACACATAATTTTTTGCTCTCGGCTTGCCCATCTAATGGAAACACCTGTGATTTTGTAACCGACACACTATACGTTAAAGAACCTTTCTGGGTAAAAGATTGGGGGTCAAAAGTAAAACAGCTTTTTTATATCGCAAACAATAAAGAAATAGACTCGCTTATTAAAACACCTGTATTAAAAAGAGAAACAGAATGGTTAAATTTCTGGCAAAAAAAGGAATCGCAATACAAATACGAAGGAATTGAAACGGAATATTTTAATCGCGTAGATTACGCGAATGCTAATTTCGAGAAAGGGAAACAAGGATGGCAAACAGATAGAGGGAAAATATATGTACTATTGGGAGCGCCTGACGAAATAGAATCACACCCCTTTGAAATAGGTGAAAACCCTTACGAAATATGGCATTATTACTCAATAGAAACAAAATTTATTTTCGAAGACAGAAACGGATTTGGAGATTATGTAATCACATATCCGGCATTTATAAATGTCAAATTTAGAGTCAATTAACCCCGATAAACGGGAAAAAGTAAAAAAAATAATAAGCACACTCCAATTGAGATATGGAACAACCACTAGAAGAGACAGCCCTTTCTATATACTTATTTCTACCCTTCTTTCCCAGCGAACAAAAGATGAAACTACAGATAAAGTAAGTACCCAATTATTCCTGAAATATAAAACACCGGACAATTTTAACAAAGCACCTGTTAAAGCAATAGAATCCTTAATAAAAAGCATCGGGTTTTACAGGGTAAAAGCACAACGAATAAAGGAAATATCAAATATTCTGATAACTAAATTTAATTCAAAAGTCCCCAATAATTTTGACGACTTGGTTTCTCTTCCGGGTATAGGGCCTAAAACCGCTAATTGTGTATTGTTTTACGGTTTTGGCATACCTGCTCTCGCAGTAGATACACACGTTCATCGCATATCCAACAGGTTAGGTCTTGTAAAAACAACTAAACCGGAAGATACTGAAAAACATTTAAAACCCATTATTCCTCAAAAATACTGGGGATGGATAAATTACGCTCTGGTAAGCTTTGGAAAAGAAATTTGCCGACCAATAGGACCTAAATGTATAGGATGTAATCTCACAAAAATATGTAACTACAAAAAACAACAGGAGAAAAAATGAAAATAGGAATCGTAGGACAAGAAACTTCAGGAAAAACAACAATATTCAAGTTGCTTACTTCCCAGATAAATATGCCACCATCCGCTAAACCACTAATATGGACAATGGACATTAAAGACTCGAGACTTGATTTTCTTGCCTCTGTCTTTAAACCCAAAAAACTTACCTATGTGAAGCTTGAACTAAACGATATCCCCGGATTTTCAAAATCCGGCTTGGCATTACTCCAGACAATGGATGCTCTGATTTACGTCATCCCATTCTGGGGGAGTTTTAATAACCCCCTAAAACACCTATCCGACCTGCAATCTGAACTTATTTTAAGAGATATTGAAATGTGTGAAAATGCAATAAAGAAGGCTGATTCTCCTCAAACATCCGAATTACTAAAAAAATGTAAAGCCTCGCTTGACGAATCAATCCCTTTAAGCAAAATAACTCTAACTGAGGAAGAAGAAAAATCCTTACGGGGATTCGGCTTTCTATCACAAAAACCGTCAATCGTTATATTAAACACGGATAATCAGGAAAAAGATAATAAAGAACTCTTAGCATTCCAAGAGAAGAATATTCTCCCATTGCTTATTATTAATGCATCTATTGAACTTGAAATTTTAGAACTTGATTCGGATGACAGAGTAACATATTGTAAAGAATTTGGCATAGAAAAGCCCATCATTGATAGATTTTCGGAAACCGCTTACACTCCATTCAAATTAGCAGTCTTCTTTACGGTAGGAGAAGATGAAGTCAGGGGGTGGCAAATAACGGCAGGAGCGAAAGCATCCGTAGCCGCAGGAAAAGTCCACTCTGACATAGAACGTGGATTTATAAAAGCAGATATAATAGGATTTGAAGACTTTAAAAAAGTTTTAGCTACGGTTTCTTCACCCGCAATTGCCCTGAAAACAGCAAAAGGCAATGGATTATTACAAGTCGTAGATAAAGACTACATAGTTAAAGATGGGGATATTATAGAATTCAAATTCAACGTATAACAGGTGTCAATTATTTAACTACAATAAGCTTTTTAACCTCTGTACGCTCTGATTTTAACACGCAAAAATAAGTTCCCGCTGAAACTTTAACACCTTTACTATTTTTTGCATCCCAGCTTACAATACCATTTCTCTTAAGAGGTTCAAATGTCTTAACAACTCTTCCTGCTTCGTCCTGAATCAGGATTTGCCCTGTCTTGTATTCGCTTGCAACTGAATACCTGATTACAGTAGTATTTTTTACCGGGTTAGGAAAACATACCAATTCGGTTTTTACAGGTTTTACCACATCTTCTATCCCTGCTTCCGAACAAACATCAGCCGTTTGAAGCGCCGGAGTACCCGTTGATACTGAAGGAGAACTATTAGATGGTGTACAAATTGCCCCCGTGCTAATTGAAGTCCCGGTTATCCCCGGAGTATTAACCGTTACCGGAGCATCAACCCATGGACAATCAGGCGCCATTCCACCGGCAGAATTTACTTTTAACATCAAGAAATCATAATTTCCGGCACCAAAAGATACCGTTTCTCCTGCAATTATACAGCCGCCATCGGCGGTTAAACGCACACCATTAGCACAATCGTTCTGTGCGCCTCCAAAAGCTTTTGACCACAACACACTCCCTGATACATCCAATTTCATAACTAAGAAATCTGAATTACCTGCGCCATAAGACTTAGTTTCTCCAACTAATATATAATTATTACTTCCATCCTGTTGAATATACCACGGACAATCAAGCGCTGCACCTCCATAGGTTTTTACCCATGAGACTGCTCCACCGGAAGTTAACTTTGAAAGCATAACGTCACCCTGTCCTACCCCATAAGAATTAGTTATTCCAGCCACTACATAACCACCATCTGAAGTTTGCTCTATTGCATTTGCTTCGTCGTCTTGCGCACCTCCTAAAACCCTTGTCCATGAAACAGCACCGGTAGATGTTAATTTTACGACTAAAAAGTCTTCTCCTCCTGAACCGTAAGAAACAGTAAACCCATCTACTATGAAACCTCCGTCTGAAGTTTCCTGAACCCCATTTGTTCCTATTTCCAAATCCCCACCACCTAAAGTTTTTGCCCAGGAAACATTACCTGTTGCATCTAATTTTATAACTAAAAATTCTCCACCACTTGCAACTGAAGGATAAGAAAAACTATAACCTAATACTATATATCCACCATCTGAAGTTTGCTGTATTGCATTTGCGCCATCTATGCTTGTCCCGCCATAAGTTTTTGACCATGAAATAGCCCCCGTGGAAGTTAATTTTATAAGAAGAAAATCGGAGTTCCCTGCACCATAAGACTTGGTTCCCCCAGCTACTATATACCCACCATCAGTGGTTTGCTGAACAGAAAAAGCTTTGTCCATAAAACCTCCGCCAAAAGTCTTTGCCCATAAAATATTAGCTGTTGAATCGAGCTTCACAACCAAAAAATCTTCCTGCCCTGCCCCAAACGAAGCAGTATTACCGGTCATTATATAACCTTTATCGGTAGTTTGTTGAATATAAGCCCCATAATCGTCACCCGTTCCGCCAAAAGTTTTTGCCCATGAATCAGCATACAAAGAAGAACTTATAAAATTTATAAAAATATAACAAAAAACTCCTCCCAAAACAATTTTTTTCATCTCCCCTCCTATTTTTATTAACTAATGTTATTATGAATATGATTTCAAAATCAAATTATGTCAACCTTTTTTTAATTTAACTGGATAATCACAAATAGCGCTATTTTTTAATCCGATTACTCTTTGGAGTTTATTCTATACTATTTTATTAATTCTATGCTAATATCGTAGGGACACAATTTACTATTCGAACTCACGAATTCTCTGCTTTAAGTTCTCTTGCCATCAAAGCTTCTATCGCTATTAAAGGGGGTTTTTTATTAAAAAGCACTTCGTATACCTCCTGTGTTATAGGCATACTTACATTATATTTTTCAGATAACTCTACTGCCGCCGAAGTTGTATCTATTCCCTCTGCCACTTCAACCATTTTTTCACGAATGTGTTCCATAGAATAACCTTTCCCAATTAATTCTCCTACTCTATGATTACGTGAATCCGTGCTGAACGATGTAGTTATAAGGTCTCCTATACCTGAAAGCCCAGAAAATGTATCAGTATTTGCGCCCATAACTACACCTAAACGAATAATTTCCCTTATTCCTCTTGTAAGTAACGCCCCTTTAGTATTGGCTCCAAGGCCCAATCCATCACAAATACCGGATGCTATGGCAATTATATTTTTTAATGCTCCTCCAAGCTCCGCACCAATCACATCCGAACTCGTATAAACCCTGAATGTTTTAGCATTCAAAATGCTTTGCACTAATTTTGCATTCTCTTCGTTCTTACACGCACAAACACAACTCGTCGGGATACCGCGAATTACCTCTCTTGCTATACTCGGGCCTGCAAGAACACAAATGTTGTCTTCCGGAACTCCGGTTTCTTCCAATAAAACTTCTGACATCCTTTTAAGCGTAGTTTTTTCTAAACCTTTTGAAACACACAATAACACGGCATTTGTTTTTTTATATAATAATTTTGCCACATCTCGCATCACCTGTGAAGGAACAGCAAAAATAATAATAGAACAAGAGTCTATTGCGTCATTAAAATCATAAGTAATATTTACTTTATCTGGTATTTTGTAGCCGGGTAAATATTTAGTATTTTCCCTGTTTTCTATTTTTTCTATCGTCCACAAACTTACATCTGCTTTATCACTAAGCATTATCGCCAGTGTGGTTCCCCAGTTTCCTGCTCCAAGAATACCTATTTTCATATTTTTTATTTTATATATATTCTTATAAAAGTCAATTTTTTCTTGATTTTTTTCATTATTCCAGTATTCTACATTTAACATATAATGAAAATATTATTTGTAGGTGATATAATAGGTACCACTGGCAAAGAAATCGTCATAAAAAAACTTCCTGCCCTGATAAAAGAACATACTATAGATTTTGTCATTGCAAACGCTGAATGCGCAAGTAAAAGCGCAAATAGTATTACGCCTGAAGATGCTTTGCTTCTGACGGATAGTGGTGTAAATTGCATAACTACAGGCGAAAGAGTGTGGGGAAAACAGGAAATGATAGAATTTCTTACGACTAATTCTACTTCAAATTCTACCATGGCAAAATGCTCAATATTGCGACCGTTAAATTATCCGCCCGGCGTTCCTGGTATCGGTAGCGCTATTTATCCTGAAGGCATAGCAGTAATAAACTTGCTCGGAAGAGCTTTTCTTGCCAATATTGACTGTCCTTTCAGAACAGGACTTTCGGAAATAGAAAAGCTTAGTTCTTCCACTAAAATAATTATTGTTGACTTCCATGCTCAAACTACTGCAGAAAAACAGGCTTTTAGCTACTGGATAGACGGTAAAGTATCGGCAGTAATTGGAACACATACAACGGCACAAACTAATGACGAAAAAATTATGCCTGGCGGAACTGCTTATATATCAAGCGTAGGAATGACAGGAGTACAAGATTCAATAAGTGGAATAGTCAAAGAACTATATATCCAACATTTCATTACCGGTATTCCTGTAGAATTTAAACCTGCCAAAGGAGAAGGTAATTTAAACGGGGCAATTATAGAAATTGATGTTGATACCGGAAAAGCACTAAAAATCCACAAAATTAGCAGATTGTCCTGACATTTATATTATACTTGCTGCTTATAAAGTTTGTTTAATTCCTACACCTAAACCATAAAATATACTGCCATAACTAGTTTGAGCACTATTCCCATTAGCGCCGAAATTAAAACTTAGCTCTCCAAAGCAGATAAATCTGGTCTTCTCACTGATTCTATACTCAACTCCTACAGGAGCCATAAATTTCATTTCCGTAATAGGAGTAGTAGAAGAACTGTCATTTACTGTTATCTCTTTATCATACATTCTAAATTTAGGGCCACAAGACACAAAAGGACACCATTTAGCTTCTTCTTCTAAAGGAAAATAATATTTTACCAGCAAAGAAAATACATTACCTGTCTCTTTATATTTAATTGATTCATAAGTAGTTACGCTAGTATCATTACCGCTGCTTGTTTCATAATTGTAATTGAATTCAATACCAAAAGTAGGTATTGCACTGAACATTTTTGTATATTCTTTTCCACATTGAGGACAATTAAATTTACGATTCAAAAAAAAGAAATTACCTTCAATAGAGACGCCTCCACCGAACCAGTATTGATTTCCGTTTGAACTTGTCGCTGTTTTATGCAATCCATTAAATGGAACTTTAACACCCACGCTTATTGGAAATACCCGGGTTGCTCCCAAAATAATCAGCACCAATCCAAAAGCTATCTTTTTCATAATTAACCTCCTGATAATTAAAGGTAATAGTTTAGTTTTTCCTGAAGTCAAACTGTGGCACACAAAATCAAAACATCTACGCTTGAGACCTATACTGCTTCACCCTTGAGTCTTTTTTCTTCTTTTTCTTTCCGTTTAGTTTCTCTTGCGTCTATCTTTTTCTTTCTTTCTTCATCAAACCCTAACAGTTCAATGAATGCAAGCTGTGCTCCATCACCTTTGCGAGGCGGCAACCTAACTATTCTTGTAAAGCCACTCTTACGTTCACCAAGTTTAGGAACAATAGCCGTCAAAAGATGTTTTATTATCTTTTTATCATTTCTCAATATTTTATTCAACTCATAACGACTGGCATCTCCCTTTTTGGCAAATGTAAGCGTCCTGTCTATAACCTTACTTGATTCTTTGGCTTTTAAAATGGTAGTTACAATCCCGTAATGTGTGAAAACATTTCTCATCAAATTAAACAGCGTTGCTTCTCTGTGAGATTTTGTGCGATTTAATTTTTTTACTTTATTCCCGTGTCTCATTTTCTCCTATCTTAAATGGAAGTTTTGCTCCAAATATAAGGTTATATCTAGCCAATAATTCAATAAGCTCCGCTAACGATTTGCGACCAAAATTAGGATATTGTAACATATCCGCTTCAGTCTTCTGAACAAGATCTCCCAATGTTCCAATCTCAGCAGCCTTTAAACAATTATGAGCTCTTACCGAAAGCTCGAGTCCATCTATCCTTATTGCAAGAGTATCCCTTAATTTTTTCTCTGTTTCATCCATTTCCTGAACTCTTTCAATCTCTTCTTCTTTTCTTAATAAAGTAAATATGTTAAAATGGTCATTTGCAATTGTAGACGCCAATGAAACTGCATCCTCAGGAATCATCTGTCCATTTGTCCATACCTCTAAAATTAATTTATCATAGTCGGTTCTCCGTTCAATTCTTGTATGATCAATCTTATATTTAACTCTGCGAACCGGGGAGTAAAATGCATCTAAATAAATTAAACCTACTTCGGATTCTTTCTTCAAAAATTCTGCGGCCACATAGCCTCTTCCGGTAGTAACAAAAAGTTCCGCACTGAAATCTTTTATATCATCCGTAACCGTCAAAATAAGCTGTTCGGGATTTATTATCTCACATTCACTATCTTCCTTAATATCTCCTGCTTTTATTTCTCCCTTTTTATTTATTTTGAGAGAAAGCTTTTTCTCCAGTTTATTTATCAATTTTATGTTTATTTTCTTTAGATTAAGAATGATTTGAGACATATCTTCATAAACACCGGGAATTGTAGAAAATTCATGCGGAACATTATCGAATTTAATGGCTGAAATAGCCGCTCCTTGTATCGATGATAGAAGAATACGTCTCAGCGAATTTCCTATTGTCATACCAAAACCAGGTTCAAGAGGAGAAAAAATAAACTTACCGTATTCATCAGTAGATTTTTCCACTTCTACCGCTTGAGGCATTTTAAATGGTAATAGTTTCATATAATTTTACCTCCTTAAATAGTCCAAATTTTTATAATTGTCAAGATAAGATTTTAATTTGCTTAAATATTTTTGGTTTTAATGCCCTTTCTATTAACGGGACAAAACAATTCATAATCAAAATTGCATAACAGACGCCTTCAGGTTGCGCTCCCCATAGTCTGATAAGCACAGTTATGATTCCACATCCTACGCCAAAGACCCACCTCCCTTCACGAGTTATAGGAGATGTTACATAATCCGTAGCCATAAAAAACGCCCCGAGAAATAATCCCCCCACAAGAATATGAAAAATACCATTCACGGGAGTTATCCCAAACATATAAAACATCTGCATTAAAATTCCTACAGTGCCTATATATGCCAATGGAATACGCCAATCAATATATTTCATTGCTATGAGAAAAATTCCTCCAAGCAATAGAAAAAAAGAGGACACTTCACCTAATGTTCCTCCACATACCCCTAAAAATAAATTTTTAATTGAGTCTCCTGAGTTTAACATTGATACTATTGCAGGATTTCCTGAGTTTACTTTTAATACCCCTAATGGAGCCACATTTGTAATTACATTCATATCACTTATAGCTCCAAATTTAGGTGCCGACCATAAACCACTCATTGCCTGTGGCCACGAAGCCACTATAAAAGCTCGCCCGGCAAGAGCAGGATTTATAAAATTATACCCTAATCCGCCGAAAGCTTGCTTCGCAACGACTATGGCAAAAATAACTCCCACTATTGGTATCCAGAAAGGAACTTTCACGGGTAAATTAAATGCAAGTAACATCCCTGTCAATATCGCACTTCCATCAAAATAAGTTCGTCTTTTTTTTATAAGTATTTGAACTATCGCTTCCGTTAAACACGCCACTCCACAAGAAACAATAACAAGCCATAATGCGCGAATACCAAATGAGCATATCGACCATATAAAAGCAGGCACTAATGCAATTATTATCGTATACATTATACGGGGGATAGATATATCCCTATGTATATGAGGAGAAACAGAGACTACTAATTTCATTATTTAGTGAACTCTACCAGCTTGCTTTCCTTACACCCGGAATTTGACCACGAAGTGCAAGTTGTCGGAAGCAAATCCTGCATAGCCCAAACTTCTTATAAACACCTCTTGGGCGACCGCATAGCTGACAGCGTTGATAACGACGGGTTTTATACTTAGCTGCCCTTTTTTGTTTTATTACCAGACACTTTTTTGCCATAAGATTTCTTAAATGGGATATTAAAAGCGGTTAATAGCTCTAATGAATCCTCTCTATGTTTACATCTAATTGTAAATGTTACATCCATACCTAAAACAAGTTTTACTTTATCATAAGAAATTTCAGGAAATATATTCTGCTCTACAATCCCAAAACTGTAATTTCCCTTTTTATCAAAAGAATCAGGATTTAATCCCCTGAAGTCACGAACACGGGGAAGAGCAAAAGTTACTAACCTTTCTAAAAACTCATACATACGCTCTTTTCTTAATGTTACTTTACAACCAATCGCCTTACCTTTCACTAACTTGAAAGAAGATATTGATTTATGCGCTTGTGTTATTAAGGGACGCTGTCCTGTTATCGTAGCTAATTGTTCACACGCTTCATCAAGTATTTTCGGTTCCTGAACGGCTTCCCCGATTCCCATATTTATCGTAATCTTTTTTAATTCCGGAACTTCATAGGCATTAGTATATTTAAGTTGCTTCATCAATTTCGGAACAATGTTTTTAGTATATTCTTCTTTTAAATTCACTCCCATTTAATCTCCTATTTTAACAAATCATAATTTTCTACTACCTTTACGTCTTTGCGAAGCCCCAATAATAAAGAGTCTACTGCTGCATTTCTTCTCGGGACAGTAAGCGCATTATGAATCTTTTCTCTCATATTTTCATAAGTTACTTCCCCATCCTTAATTGGCTTCGTTCCAAGTAGTTTTATTATATGATACCCATACATCGTCCGGATAGGAGCACTCACTGCACCAATTTCTTTTAACGAAAATAATGCATCCTCTAACTCCGGGATAGAAAGATCTCCCGCTCGGACATAGCCCATTACACCACCATTAACGGCAGATTTGGAATCAATAGAATATTCTTTCGCAAGCTTGGAGAAATCAAACCCTTCTCTGAGTTGAGACATAATCTTATTCGCTTCTGCCTCATCTCTCAGTATTATTTGTGCAATTTCCCTTTCGGTATTATAATAATCTTTTCTTTCATCAAAATACCTCTTTACATCCTGTTCGGTTATACCACTTATTTTGGACAAATACTTTTCAAGGTAATCATTTGCCAACATTTGCTTCTGTAAAGTAACAAGTTTTAACTTCACATCTGCTTCTTTATTAAGTTTGGATTTCACCGCTCCTTCATATAAAAGTTCCGTATTAATCCACATCTTTACCAACTCTTTTTTCTGGTCTATGCCTAAAGAAGCAGCATATTCCGGTGGAATAAGAGAATAAAATTGTTCTTCCGTAAGAACAGATTTCCCAACTTTCGCTAATACTTTACTATCATTTTTTTTACAACTTGCAGAAAAAACAACTAGCATTGCACAAATCACTAAAGCTTTATTAAACATGAATAACCTCTTTTTTACGGCTTATTGAAATTGTTATACAGTCTATTAAACATAAATTAAGTTTTTTACTTTAGCTAATTTTTTCTATAAGTCAAGGAAAATTTTCAAAATACTTATTAACTTTCAAACACTTAAACCTCAAAAATGTTCAAATTTTATGTATAATCCGTGCCCATTCGTGCCCGTCCGCATTCGTGAATACTATCTATGTCCTTTATCTCTTACTTTCTCTTGATTCAGTATTTCATTACAGCGAAATTTCTCCGTTTTCTGTTTTTTCTTGACACTTACACAAAAATAAACTAAAAAATGAATATGCTTAAAAGAATTCAGGTCGAAAGAGAAGCTCGCGCTTATGTAGTAATCGGTGAATGGGAAAAAGCTATCGCCTTATACCGTGAACTCTTAGAAGAAAGCGAAGATCCTAATATATACAACCTCATAGGAGATGTTTATGTCCGTATGAGTAGCTTAAATGACGCCCTTCCAGAATATTTAAGAGCTATTGACCTCTACGAAACCGAAGGATTATTTGAAAATGGTATTGCAGTATGTAAAAAAGCTCTCCGACTTATCCCGGGATATACAGAATTATACTTTAATCTTGCCGTCTTTTATGCAGAAATAGGTTTATTAAATGAAGCTGCAGAAGCTTTTAAGCATTATCTCCAGTCCAATTCCAAAAACAGAGGGCCACTAAAAAAACCTGTCCACTATAGAAAACTTATGTCCTTACTTTCAAGTGACCAAAAATTAAAAGTAGAAGTAGAAGACTATTATAAAAAATCTAACATTCACGACAACGAACTAGATTCAATATTCTCGACTTCCGCTGATAGCAGAACAGATTCCCCAACTCTTGAAAAACAACCGGAGCCAATAATAGAAAAAATTGTTACCCCTGAATATGAAAAGGCATATGAACCACAAAACGCCCCTGTAAAAATTCCAGAACCAACTTCTTCATACTCGGAATCTCCTGCCCCGCCTACAAAAAAAGAGCCTGAAATTTCTATACCGGTTAAAACCAATATTCCCCCTCAAACTACTCCCCCATTTAAGACTAATACCCCTGAAAATGTTCCCAGACATACAATGACAAGAAGCTCTCCTCCTCCCACAAAAGCACAAGATGATAGTAATCCCCTAGATAACGAAAAAGATTTTCAATTACTTCTTCACGCTATAAACGAAATTAAAGTAGCAACGAATACTCCCCAAAAAAGAGACCATTACAAAATTGGATTGGAATACAAAAACCTGGGTTTCTATGATGCTGCAATAAAAGAATTCCAGCTCTCAACATCTACTCAACAGGAAAGATTGAGATCCTTAAAAGAACTCGGGTACTGCTTCTTAAAAAAGGATAAACCCGATGTTGCCATTAATGCCTTTAATCGCGCACTTGAGGAAGAAAACAAGTCAAATGATGATTATTATACTCTGAAATATGGACTTGCTATAGCTTATGAAACTTTAGGTTACGCTGAGAAAGCAATTAATGCCTTTGAAGAAATATACCTCTATAACATTGACTATCTTGATGTCAGAAACCACTTAAAAAAACTTAAATCCACAACCTAATATCTCTATTTCTTCAACTTTACAATCCCGTTATCCGTTCCAAAATATACATAACCTTTATCCACAACAACGGAATAAACAATCCCATTCATATACGAATTTTTTTCGTCATACCTGTTCCACGACTTGCTGTTCTTATTAAAAACCCCTACTCCCCTATCCGTCCCAACATAAAGCGTATTTTCATCCGTTCCAAAACACATAATTCTCTCGCCCGGCAAAACCGTAGGATAATTAAACCTATCCCAATTATTATCTTTTTTATATACCAATAAACCTTGTTTAGCACCAAACCATTTTCCGTATTCGTCAAATAATAACCTATAAACCCCATGACTCATAATTTTATCTGGGTCATTAAACTGAACCCAGCCTGTATCATTCAAAGAAAATACACCCCTATCAGTAGCTATCCATACCACCGTAGAACAAACCGCTACATCGTTCACGCAGATATTTTTAATTACCGTTCCCATATAGCCATTAGTCAATTTTAACAACCCGCTATTAGTCCCAATCCACAACTCGTCTCCTTTTACCGCAAGCGAAAATACATCACTCGCTTCTATAAAATTATACCATATATTTCTTGATTTATTAAACTGTGAAACTCCTATTTGGCTGCCAAACCACATATATTTATCATTAAAAGCCATTGCCGTAATTTCCGAATTCAAAAGATTGATTGTGTTGGAAAACAGATACGAACTAAAAGCCCCCTGTCCGATAGCATAATTTCCTATCTCTGATAAAGCACCAAACCATAAAGTATCTCCCGTTTTAAACAACGACATTATTCGTCCTGAAGGAAACCCGTATAAACAATGTTCCAGTAAATTAAAGCCCGCGGCACTGTATTTATAAATCCCGTCCCCGGAAGTGCCTACCCACAAGAATTGTTCATCTACTTCCGAACAAACAACGGGATACCTGTTAAGAGATTTATCCATTGTATACCACGGTGCCAACCACGAATACTCCTGCGGAGAATTTTTAGGTTCCCAACTTATTTGTTTAGGCACCGAATCCGTAAAATCCGAAGACCCCGAAAATTTATCAACTTTAATGTATTTATTCCCGTTTCGTAAATATATATATCTATCTGAAACCCCAAGAGAACATACTCCTGCGATATTATTCATATCTATAAACTTATAATTCTCAAAAGTAGGCGTATATTTACCAAGCCCTTTAGGTGTAGTAAACCAGACTTCTCCCGTATAAATATCCTGTTGAATTAATTTAATATCCAATGGAAGAGCATCTCTTGAAACCGGGACTTCATACTTTTGAAAAAGCTTATCATATCTTAATATCCCTTCTCCCGCAAAATAAACATACCTGTTCCCTGCACTGATGGAATTCACCACCCGCATATTCCTTAATAGTTGCCAATCGGAAGGGTTACTAATATAACAAAAAATCATTAATATAATCATTTCTACTAAAAATCAGACAGAATGCCTCGTCCTGATGGGGTTATTTACTGTCTTCTAATTTCACATGTGTGGTCAACATTGCTTTATGTAACTTTTTTGCAAACAATTCTTTTGGTGGTAATTTGGTTAAATATTCAGCAATTTTTATCCTATCTTGCGGTAAAAATAATAACTCAATCTGCTCTTTTCCTTTTTCAGAACAAAGAATAATTCCAACAGGCGGATTTTCGTCTTCATCCATTTCATATTTTTCTATGTATCTTAAATAAAGTTCCATCTGACCTTTATATTCTGCCTTAAACTTGCCAAGTTTTAAATCTATCACAACAAAACATCTAAGTTTTCTATGATAAAATAGCAAATCAATATAATAGTCTTCATTATCAACAGTAATCCTTTTTTGTCTTGCAACAAAATAGAAATCTTTTCCTAATTCAAGAATAAATTTTTCCAGAGTATTCAATATTGCTTTTTCCAAATCTTTTTCACTATAAGTATCGTTGAGTTCAAGGAAATCAAGGACATAGGGGTCTCTAAAAACTAATTCCGGGGTTATCTTATCTTTTTCTTTCAATTCACTCAATTGGTTTTTAATGGTTTTCTCCGGAAGTTGTGATAATGCAGTCCTTTCATAAAGCATACTGTTTATTCTTTCCTGAAGTGTGCGGGTACTCCAGTGTTCTTTTATGCATAAAGTAGCATAAAATCTCCGTTTTAGGTTATCTTTTATAGGCAAAATGGTTATTATATGTGTCCAGCCTAATCCTTCAAATTCTCCAAGTAGTGCACGGAAGATTGGGTATGCTTCATATAGCTGAATCATATACCATAAGTTCCGTTTTGAAAATCCTCTTCCATAAACAGGAACTAATTGTGCAGTCAGTGATTGCACTATTTGTTTTCCATATTCTGCCCTATCAGATTTTATTATTTCTTCCCTTATATTTTTACCAATATTCCAATAAAGAATAACCATTTCTTCATTAATTGTAACAGCAATTTTTCTTTTTGCCAGTTCAATTAAACCGGAGATTTTATCAAAAAGACCTTTATTTTTTTCAATCTTATTAAGGTTTTTCATAACTATTAATACCTTATTAATAAACTTTCATTCAGTCAAGTTATATTTTACACCCCAAAAATGCCCCTGCCCTGCCCATTGAACATACTCTCCAAGTTTCAAATATCCTATTTTATCTATTACTCCAACAGTTTTGTTATATCTTTAGGTAATCCCCAAAAATCATTTGACAAGATTAATACTATTAATACTTAATGATAAAAGTTAATACTTGGGGGTGTAAAATGAGAAATTGTATTCATGTGTCAACTACTCTTGAAAAAGGTCTATTGCAGAGGGTAAACGATTTTTGTGCGCAGGAAGAACGTTCAAAATCATGGTTGATTTCAAAAGCAGTAGAAAGATTATTAGACGAATTAGAAACAAAAACTTCATTTTCTACAGATGAATTGGAAAAACTTGAAAAAATAGCGAATCAAAAAGGAAAATCGTATTCAACTCCTAAACAAGCAAAGAAGCATCTACTTGCTCTATGAAATTTGAATTTAAGCCTTCTTTTGACCATTCTGTAATACCAAGTTGCTAACAATCTGTTTAGTTAGAGTTCGTGACGAAGGAGCGTTACTCTAACTTATCCAGTCTTTATTAGCTTACTTGGAATTATAGAAAGCCCTTGAGCAATAGCGATTAGGGATTCCTATCCAGTCTGTTTGATACGAAGCCCTGGGCAATAGCCCTTAGGGATTCTTATCCGGTTAGATACCAATAAGCTCATATAACCATTTGTTATCCTGAGTTTAATAGGTTATCATTTTAATAGCGATTTGGTATAAAACGACTGGATTCCTCAAGAAAAGAAAAAGTAAAAGAAGCAGTTTTAAGAACTATAGATTTTTTTGAAAACCACATAAAGCCCAAAGGGTTGGGGTTAAAGTGTTTCAAAGGGGATTATTGGGAAATTAGAGTAACCCTAAAAGACAGGGTAATGTTTCGTTTTCAGAAAAATCTCGTAGAATTTATCATTGCCGGGACACACAACGAAATAAAAAATTTCCTGAAGCATAGCTAACATTCTTTATTATATAAAATTTACTTTTTTATGAATTTCTTCTGTTTTCTATTTCTTATAAGGACATAGTGTTTTGCACGAACAATACTCGCATACCCCGGGATAACTTGGACGCGTATCAAAATCACCTGACCTTATTCCATCTGCCACTATTTTAATCGTATCCCGCGTTTTTTCTATCTTCTTTGGAATATCTTTTAACTCTCCAATTACCCCACCTTCAACAAAATGAAACTCTACCCGGCTCGGTACATTTTTAAATCTTTCAAAATACGCTAGCGCATAAACCGGCAGTTGCACGCTCCCGCGCACCCGCTGGTTTGCTTTAATAATAGTATTAACATCCCCCGTTTTATAATCTATTATTATCCCGCCTTCATCTACCCTGTCCCAGCGTCCTCTTACTTTGACGTAGTCACAAATAAATGAAAATTCTTCTTCCACATATAAAGGACTCCCGCCGGATTGCTCTTCCTGTTCCCAGAATTGTCTTATAACTTCTTTTCCTTTTTGATAACGTTCATCCTCGTGTTCCCTTGAAATAAACCCCTCGCTCTCCCACGAAGACTCAAAAACACGAATAGTAGCTTCTAATGATAACGTTCTTCCTGATTTTTTGTATTTCAAGTAAGATTCTATTGCCTTGTGAACCGAGCCTCCGTAAATCATTGCATGATGTTTCGGGGTCGGAATTCTGAGCCAGTGCAAATACCAGTATTTACGCGGACAACTTAACCAATCATCTATGCCGGTACTTGACAGTTCAACCAGCTGAATATCTTTGAGCAAATTCAACTGTATTGCTTTAACATCTTTATATCTCGATATTTTTTTAAGAGTCTCGGCTTTCTCAGTCATAAGCTCTGCTTTTGGTATATCCAAGGTCTCCATAACGAACTGGGAAAGTTTCTTTTCCCGCTTTCCACCGTAATCTACCCCGGAACTTAAAATCAGTGTTTCTTTTGCTCTCGTCAACCCTACATAAAATAACCGCCGTTCTTCCTGTAAATGAATCTCCTCTTCCGACAACTGCAACATCTGCTCTTTTATCAACTCCAAAGGTATCTCTACCAGTGTAGGCATTTTATAATGAGGGAAATTATCCGTTACAAGCGCAGGTAAAAAAACAACCTTAAACTCAAGTCCTTTTGCTTTGTGGACGGTTAGAATACGCACTGCTTCGGCATCAAAATCCGCCTGCGCACACGGAGGGCTGCTTCCCAATGAAATTAAACTGTCTATATAATTTATGACAAAAGGTAATTTGTTGTTTGAAATCACATCCATTATATATTCAACTAATTTGAAAAACTCCGAAATGTTTTTCATACGAATTTCCGTCTCTATTGAAGGCTTTGCAACAAGACTGTTAAGCCACCCCGTCCGGACAAGAAACTCGTAAAGAACTTTACTAACCGAATTAACCGAAGCTAATTTGCTAAAAAACTCAAAATCATTCAAAAACTTTTTAATAATAACTGCTCCCTTTTCAGAGATTTCTAACTCTTTATTCAAAGCATCATATAAACTTAAGTGACGCAAATGAGCAAAACTCATACATTTATAAAGGTCAGGCGAATTAAGTTTATATGCAGGGGAACTTATAACATCATATAAAGCCTGGCTGTCGGAAGAATTACTGATTACGCGTAGAAAATTAAGTAAAACTTTTACCTCTTCCCTATCGTAAAGACTCTCTCCCCCATCCGAAAGCCACGGGATTCCTTTCAAATTCAAAGCATCCAAAAAATGCGCCGCTCCGCCGTTAGTCCGAACAAGTATCGCAAAATCACTGTATTTATATCCTTTTGCAACGTTTTCTATAATATAGTCAACTATCGCGTCCGCTTCTTCCGAAACAGTAGGATACTGACAGTATTTCACTCCATTACGCTTGCTTTTTGAATCAGCAATAATGGATTTGTCGATTTTTAACTCTGTTTCCAACCTATACGGATTATTAAACGTAATAAGTCTATGCGCAACGTCAAGAATGGATTGAAGACTGCGGTAATTCCTGTTTAGAATAACGGTATGGGTATCGGGATAAGTCGTTTTGAACCCTAAAATATTCGAAAGACAGGCGCCTCGAAATTTATAAATAGACTGGTCATCATCACCAACTACGGTCAAATTAGGATTTTCGCCTGCTAAAAACTTAAGAAACTGGAATTGCGCATAATTAGTATCCTGGAATTCATCTACTAATATATACTTAAACTGCGATTGAACACGCTTTAATATACTCGGTCTGGTACGGAAAAGCTTTATCGGTAAAGCTATTAAATCTTGAATATCTACATATCCCGTATTCCTTAGTAATTCTTCATAACTCTGATACCAGTTGGCAATCTCAACTTGTCTTGTAAATCCTTCTTTCAATTCAGTCTCCCTATTAATGTCTAAATTAGTTTTCGCATATTTTAAATACTCTTCCACGTTTACATCCTCATCTTTTACCCTTGAAATTAAATTCAAAAAAGCGTATAAATATTTTGTAGGATTGGATGGCGGACGAAAATAATTCAACGGGAACTCAAACAGTTTTTCCTTTAAGAGAAAGAGCAATTCCGTAGTTGATAACACTTTAAAATCCGGGTTTATCCCTAATTCAAACGCAAATTCCCTGATTAACCTTTGCCCGAAAGAATGAAAAGTGCTGATTTTAGTTCCAACCCATCCATAAGGGACCAATGAATCAACCCGTCTTTCCATTTCTTCCGCCGCTTTATCAGTAAAAGTAAGCGCAAGAATTTCACTCGGTTTTGCTTTCTTTGAAGAAATAAGGTATGATATACGGTGAGTAATTACACGAGTTTTTCCTGTTCCTGCGCCTGCAATAATCAATAAGGGACCTTCTCCAAAAGTTACTGCCTCAAGTTGTTGTGGATTAAGCGCAGATAGAATTTTATCTTCTTTTAAACTCATAATTTTTTAATATACTTAAAGTTTTTAAACATTGCAAGTGATTTTTTACAAACTCTGCTGATAGTCCTTAATACTATAGTCCAGAGTTTGTTGCAAAATCTACATTCCGGAACGCAAAGCAACGCACTGCAGTGGTTTGAAATTTGGATTTAACTTTTACGCCCTATTTCGAGGATTTACTTCACCAACAAAAGAAACCTTGATACAAAAAGACCTATCAATAAGGATAATATTCCTAATATAAGAACACAGGTAACCATAGTCTTACTCAGAGTAATATCAAATTTTTGTTTCAAATCTCCAACAAATACTGCATCAAATAAACGCCATATATAGAACAAAGTTAACATTGCAGAGAAAATCGCCAACACTGCAATCCATATGTGTCCGGCAGTTAGAAGTCCCATAATTATCATCAATTTCGCCCAGAATCCGCCAAACGGAGGTATTCCTGCAATGGAAGCTGCGCAGAACAAAAACCCTATTCCTGTAATCGGACTCACTTTAATAAAACCACCTAATTTACGAATATCCCTTGTATGAAAATACTTTTCTACAACTCCGGCGCCAAGAAATAAACCACCTTTTCCAAGAGCATGGGCAAAAGCATAAAGCAACGCCGCATTTGTTGAAAACTCATTTAACAGCGCAAACCCGAATAAAATATAAGCAATCTGGGATATGGTAGAATACGCTATTATCTTCTTCATATCGCTAGATACAAGCGCTGCTCCACCCGCAATAATAGATGAAATTATGGCAAGAGGAATAACCCACTGGGCAGTGTAATTAAACGTACTAACCCATATCTTTGCAAACGCAAGAACTCCGATTTTTGTAATTATCCCGGAAAGTAACGCAGATGAAGGCGACGGTGCAACAGGATGAGCATCCTGAAGCCATGTATATATCGGCAGGCACACGGATTTCGCAATTAACCCAAGAAAAATAAGATTAAATATCAATTCCGGGGAATCAAGAGTCTGTCCTCTCAATAAATCAAGGTCAAGCGTCCCTTTTTGAAGGTAAATAAATATAAACCCTAATAACATCAGTGATGACCCCAATAAAGTCATCATAAATGATTTATCGGCAATTTTAATGTTCGCAGCTTTTCTCGTAAAACCAATAAGACGCCAGGTGCAGAATGCCGCAATCTCCCAAAAAACATAAAGCAAAATAAGGTTATTGGAATACGCCACTCCCATAAGCGAACCAATTAATAATGTAGTTATGAAATAATATTCGTTGGCATTTTCTTTTATATAATTTACCGAGTAAATAAGCGCAACTAACCCAAGAAGTGAAAACATAAGCGCAAATACAAGTCCAATTTTATCCAATTCAAAACTTACACTGAAAAAATCCGCATTTAATAGCGATATCCAGTATGTTTGCCCATTCATAACAGCAGGAATAAGCAAAACAGTTAGAATAAAAGAAACAGCAACCAATACGATAGCACACGCTTCTCTTGCGCGAGGTTTAAGAACTAAACATAAAGCCGAACCAAACAAAGGAATCGCGATTGATAAAATCAATAACATCATAATTTGTAGGTTTTACATAAAATTAAAACAATGTCAAGGAAAAATCTGGGGCGTATTTAAAAAACTTAATCCCCCCAGAATAAAAAAAGGCTTCACCTTTTGGATGAAGCCTTTTTCTTTTTAATTTATTAATCATTCATTCGTTTTTCTTTCAAACCTTCTCTCTTCATTCGTTCATCTTCGCTAATAAGCCTATCCTTCTCCGTAATCTTGAAATCTTTCTTGTCCACAGCCCATTTTATCACGCCATGTTTATAATTCGTTATATACCGATATACCAGTTTATCATAATGCCCATAATAATCAGTATATTTAAGAATAATGGTATCTACAGCTGAAACTCTTATCCTGTAACTGCAAGAAAACCAATCAAGGGGGATTATAATTTTATATGAACCCCATTTATCTGTTGTTGTCTCCCATTTTGTATCTGAAAGCCAATCCAACCCCTTGCAAATGTCAACCATTACCTTAGCATTAGCTGCCGGGTCCTTACCAATTCTAACTCTACCCTTAATAATACACTGTGGCTCTTTTCTTTTTGGCGCACAACCACCGGCTACTAACACAACCAATACTAATAAAAGAATTCTGCGCATATACCCCCCTATTATTTTAATACAGTCAATTTCCTTGTTTCTTTATAATTTCCAACCTCAAGACTATAAAAATAAATACCTGATTTCATATCCCTTTTATCCAAAGATACAGTATGCGAACCTGCCGCTACTTCTCCATTTAAAATAGTTTTTATCAATTTCCCTGCTAAACTATAAACCTTTATCGCTACATTACTCTTGTTCGGCACTTTATACTCAATAACAGTCCCATCCGAAAACGGATTAGGATAGTTTTGATATAATACATAATTATTAGATATGCTTTTGTCAATTTCTTTTATTCCCACTGAACCCATTCTTATGATATACATATCTGTTTGCCCGGAAGTAAAATACTCTCCTACCCCTGCAACTACATACCCGTTATCCGAACATTGTACAATAGAATTTCCTCTATCGTCTCCGTTCTTTCCAAAAGTTCTTGTCCACAAAGTATCCCCGGTGGAATTCGTCTTTATAACATAAACGTCTTCCCATGTGCCACCTAAAGTCGAAGTATATCCACTAATGACAAATCCATTATCACTACATTCCCGGACAGAATATCCCCTGTCATCCCCGGTTTTACCATAAATCCTTGTCCATAGAGTATCCCCGGTCGAATTTGTTTTTATCAAATATACCTTTTCGCTTCCTGTTTTCGTATATCCCGTAAGAATAAACCCACCATCACCACATTGCTTAACATCATACGCACAATCATTGTTGCTCTTTCCAAAAGTCCTTGTCCATACCGTATCTCCGCTTGAACTTATTTTTATAAGATAAACATCATCATAAGTAGTAACTCTGCTGGAACCTGCAATTACAAAATTACCATCTGCGCATTTCGCTATGGAATAACCATAATCGTCTTCTGCTCCTCCAAAAGTCCTTGTCCATATCGTATCTCCAAAAGAGTTTGCTTTTATAACGTACACGTCATTTTTACCTGCGCCAAAAGAATTCGTATACCCTGCAATTATAAAACTTCCATCATTACAAACTTGAATTGAACGTCCAAACTCACTTTGACTTCCGCCAAAAGTTACGGCCCATGACGAATCGCCATCCTCATTGACTTTCAATAAAAGCACATCCGTAGATAGACTTCCTATTTCACCTGCAATTATATATCCTCCGCCACATTTTTGCACACAACGTCCTTCTTCATAATCTGTCCATCCGTAGTTCTTTGCCCAAACCGAATCGCCTGATGAATTTGTCCTCACAAGATAAACATCCGATTTCCCCACCCCAAATGACCACGTTCCTCCGGTAACTATATATCCACCCGTTCCTGAACACTCCTGTATGCAATTTCCCCAATCCCATTCATCCCCGCCATAAATTCTTGTCCATAAAGTATCAGGTCCGCTTGCATATACCGGCATAACAATCAAACCAAAAACAATCGCTAATAATGTTTTCTTCAGAAAACTTTTTACATTCTTACTTTCACAAACCATTTTCCCCCCTGTTTTTTGTTGCTGCTTTACTTGCTTCCATTAATTCTCTAAAACTGTCTAACGTTTTTTCTGCTTCTTTTTCATCTATTATCTCTATGGCAAAACCGGCATGTAGAATAACCCAGTCACCGATTTTGACCTGAGGAACAAGCTGAATATTGATTTCTTTCTGCACACCCGTCAATTCAATAAGCGCAGTTTCCTCATCGTTTATTTTTACGACTTCTACAGGTATTCCAAGACACATATCTCAAATCCAAAGTCTCTTTTGTTTATTAGTTTTCAACCTTTTTTGTTTTCTGTTTATTCCGCAATCCAAAATCCACAATCTAAAATTTAAATTCATTCCCACTCAATGGTTGCAGGTGGCTTATGTGTTATATCATATACAACACGATTAACTCCTGTCAACTCATTAGTTATTCTTGTCGACATTCTTTCAAGTATTTCATAAGGAATATCCACAAACTTCGCAGTCATAGCTTCACGGGAATCCACGGCGCGAATGGCAATCGTATATCCATACGCACGACTATCCCCTTTAACCCCGGTAGTATAAGTATTCGTCAAAACCGCAAAATATTGCCATAATTTTAATTTACTTCTATCAAGTTCATATCTGACAATTGCATCCGCTTCCCTGAGCAATTCCAACCGCTCTTTAGTAATGTCTCCAATAATCCTGACCGCTAAACCGGGTCCCGGAAACGGCTGTCTGTTAATAATAAAAGGCGGTAAATTTAACTTTTTCCCAACCCTGCGTACTTCATCTTTATAAAGTTCTTTCAAAGGCTCTACTATTTTCTTAAATTTTACATTCAAAGGTATTCCACCGACATTGTGATGAGTCTTTATAACGGCAGAGTTCTGGGAACTTCCTGATTCAATCCTGTCAGGATAAATAGTTCCCTGCAACAGGTAATCCGCATTTACTTTTTTTGCCTCTTCTTCAAATACCCTTATAAATTGTTCCCCGATAATTTTTCGCTTCTTTTCAGGGTCAACAACTCCTTTTACGGCAGACAAAAAACGGTCTTCTGCATTAACTTTTATAAAATTCACTTTTAATTTTTTGATTACTTTTGCAACTTCTTCCGCCTCATCTTTCCTCATAAACCCGTGGTCAACAAACACTGTTGTCAGATTATTTCCTAAAGCTTTTGCGCCAAGCGCGCCTGCTACTGATGAATCTATGCCTCCGGAAATGGCAAGAATAGCTTTACGATTCCCAATTTCGGCTTTTAGTTCGTTAACGGAACGGGTAATAAAATCTTCGAGTTTCCAGTTGGGTTTACAATTACTTATGGCAAAGATAAAATTAGATAACATCTTATCGCCATATTCGGTATGTACAACTTCAGGATGCCATTGTAAACCATAGAGTTTATAGGTTTTATGCTTAAACGCAGCAACAGGACAATTTTTTGTATGCGCAAGAATTTCAAAATCTTTTGGAAGAGAAACTACACTATCTCCGTGACTCATCCACACTTTAATGGATTTTTTCAACCCTTTCAACAAACCGACAGGCTTTTTTATCGTTACTTCCGCAACACCATACTCCATTTTATTACTTCGTTTTATTTTCCCGCCAAGATGGTGCGCAATAAGCTGATGTCCGTAACATAAACCCAGAATTGGAATTCCTTTATATAACAATTTAGAAGAAATTTGAGGAGCGTTTTCACAATATACGCTCGATGGCCCGCCGGATAATATTATCCCTTTCACATTTGTAGGCAACTCCTCAGGAATAGCTTCCGGACTTACTATTTCAGAATAAACATTCTGCTCTCTTACTCTTCTGGCAAGTAAATGGCAATACTGCCCTCCGAAATTTACTATATAAATTGTATCAGGATTTTTCATTTATTGTAAGTCAAGCTTCCAGCTTGATAATGTTTTTTCAACGGTAGGCAGGCAACTTGATAATATTTTTTCATTTATTTCACTATTGTTATTTTCTTCGTCTCTTTGAACTTATCGGTTTCTAATCTACAAAAATAAACACCTGAAGATAAGTCTTTAGTGTCCAAGTTAACAGTATAACTTCCTGCCTCTTTTTCGCCATCCACAAGCGTTTTTACAGTTCTACCGCTTAAATCGTAAATCTTCAATGACACTTTGTTTTTTACTGGTAACTGATAATTGATAACTGTTGACTGGATAACCGGGTTTTTACTTATTTTTAATTCCGCATTCCGCATTCCAAAATCCAAATTTGACTGTTCCTCTATTCCTTTTCCATCATCCTTAAGTACCCAGACTCCCCCTGTAGAATAATAACTGCCCCAACAACTAACATATATTAAACTATCCTGCGGATTAACTGCAATAGATACTGGTTGCGCTCCAACTTGCACTGTTTGTATAACCGAATCGTTTGCCCCATCAATTATTGAAACACTACCACTGCCACTATCTGCCACATAAATTTTATTTGTCACAGAATTTACACATATACCATGAGGGGAACGCCCAACATTTATGGTAGCAATTATCATATCATTTGTCCCATCAATTACTGAAACACTCCCTGAAAAATAACAATTTGCCACATATATTTTATTTGTGCTCGGATTTACGCAGATGCTTCGAGGACAAGATCCAACGGCTACTGTTCCAACCACTGTATTATTCGTCCCATCAACTACTGAAACACTATTATTCTGCCAGTTTGCTACATATATTCTATTTGTTGTTGGATTTACACAGATAGCTTGGGGATAATCAATATTATAGAAGATTTCAGTAATAATTGAATCATTTACTCCATCAATTGCCCAGATTCTACTGCCCGAATAATCTGTGCTATAAATTTTATTTGTGTTTGAGTTTACACATATACTCTCCTGAAAATAATAGCATGAGGCTATGGTATCAATCAATAGATTATTTGTCCCATCAATTACTGAAATATTACCAAAGCTTTGGTCGCCCCAATTATGACAATTTGCCGTATAGATTTTATTTGTTGCCGGATTTACACATATACCCCAAGGTCCGGCAGACATGACAATTTTTATATCAATAATTGAATTATTTATCCCATCAATAACTGAAACTCTATTACTATTCCAATCTGCCACATAAATTTTATTTGTATTTGGATTTACACATATACCTTGAGGATGATTCATAATGGCTATGACATTAATCAATAAATTATTTGCTCCATCAATGACTGAAACATTATCAGTTCTCTCGTTTGCCACATAAATTTTATTTGTTGTAGAATTTACACATATACCAGAAGACTTAGAACCAGCAGCTACATGAGCAATAAATGTATTACTCGTTCCATCCATTACTGAAACACAGCCTTCTCCATATACTAAATAGTCATCCCATATCACATAGATTTTATTTGTTTTAGGATTTACACAGATACCAGAAACATAATTCACGAAAAATGTGGATATAGGTGTTTTAGTAACCACTGAATTAGTTGCCCCATCAATAACTCCAACATAGCTTATGTCATTATATCTCCATGCTACATAAATCTTATTTTTTGTTGGGTTTACACAGATATCCATAGGACAAGCATTAGTCCCAAGATTTACTGTAGCAACTATTGAATCATTTGTCCCATCAATTACTGAAATATTATTGCTCCATTTATTTGCTACATAGATTTTATTTGTATTAGGATTTACACATATACCATAAGAATCAGAGCCAGAAGTAATTACAGTATCAATGATTGAGTTATTTGTTCCGTCAATTACCAAAACATAACTAATGCTCCCAGTTAAATAACCTGTCATATAAATTTTATTTGTTGTTGAATTTACACATATATCATAAACCTCCATCCCCGCAGCTATAGTAGCAAAAACTGAATCTTTTGCCCCATCTATTACTGAAATAGTATTATTGTCATTTGCCACATAAATCTTATTTGTTGTTTGATTTACGCATATATTATGGGGATATCTACCGACAGCTATTGTATCTATGACCGAATCATTCGTTGCATCAATTACTGAAACATTATCACTATAGTAATTTGCTACATAAATCTTATTTGTTGTTTGGTTTACAGCTACCGCAGTCGGGTGAGAACCCCATTTTTGTGGTCTTAAGGATATATTTTTAATCACCGTCACATTCGCCCATCCTGTTTCCACACCCAACACCATCAACATTGCAATTAGTATTAGCGGTTTCTTCATTTTTCTTTTCGCTCTTTTATCTCTTAAAGTTCTCTTAAAATCCTTGTCAATCCTGTCAAAATTTTCCGTTCAACGTTTTAATAAGCAAGCAAGATGCTTGCATTACATTGTACTTCAAGCTTCCAGCTTGATGACATTTTTTCATTATTTTACTAATGTTTTTTCATCTGTAACTCAAGCTTTCCTGCCTACTGTAAGACAGGCAGCAAGCAAGTCAACGCCACAGCGGACTCCGCAAAAGGCGGAGATGCTTGCACTACAATAATTACAGGTACTTTTCAAAATCTTTATCCTCGCCAATTTGGCGAACAAGAGATTTTATCTCATCTATCCGATTTCTATCACATACGAAAACAACATTATCACTCTGAACTATAACAAGGTCGGATACCCCGATAGTAGCAATAGCCCCATTTGTAGATACAATAATACAATCCTTTGTATCTATACCGCTGTGAAGTCCCAACTTTACATTATTATGTTTATCAAGAGAATGAAGCCTTTCCAACGAAGTCCAGGAACCGACATCGTCCCATGTAAAATTACTTTTTACCACGGCTACATTCTGGCATTTCTCCATTACACCATAGTCAATGGAAATATTTTGCGCCTTATTATAAAGCTGTACCAATGAAATTTGTCTTCTCTTTAATTTCATCAAATCGTCATAAAGTTCAGGCATACAACTATGAAAAGCCTGTAAAATTTTATCTACTCTCCATACAAAAATACCCGAATTCCATAAAAACCTACCCGCGTGAATAAACTCCTGCGCTTCTTTTTGATTTGGTTTCTCTTTAAAATTCTTAACTTTATAAATGGAACCCGTAATCTCATCGCCGACTTCTATATACCCATATCCTGTTTCTGCTCTTTTAGGAGTAATACCAAACGTAACAAGCCACCCCTGGTTCGCAATTTCTACCGCCTTTTCTATAGCATTGAGAAACTCTCTGCCGTCAGGTATCCAATGGTCTGCCGGCAACACGGCCATAACGTCATTTTCTTTTAAGTTTATTGCAGTATACCCAATAGCGCAAGCCGTATTCCTGCCAAAAGGTTCCAAAAGTTTTTTAACCCCGGGAGTCAGCTTTTTAAGTATCGGATTCAATTCTTTATTAGCCACTACAATAATTTTTTTTCTGGGTATAAGAGGTAATATCCTGTTAACGGTTTCGACAATCATAGGTTTGGAAGAGGCAATTGGTATGAGCTGTTTGGGGTGTTTTCGTGTTGAACAGGGCCAGAACCTTTCTCCTCTGCCACCTGCTATTATTACACCATATAACATAATAGTATTTATTATTGTTAAAATTCAATAAGTCAATAAATTTTTTCCTTTTTAGGGCAAGATTATACTCTAATTAAAAAAATTTATAGTCGCTGAATAGTTATATATGATTATGAAAATAAAAAACCTTGACAGGTGTTTTTTACTCATTAAGGTAGCAAAATTATTGTTAAAAATAAAAAGATAACTTTTTGTCGGAATAGAGTCACTGGAAATCTGGTATTTAGTTTTCTTTTATTCGTATTTGTAAAAAGGAGGGTACAATGGGAAAATTTCTGAAGGACAATCTTTCAGCGAGAATTAAAGTTGCCAAACGTTCTACATTACGAGAATTGCTGAAACTTATTGAAAAACCCGATATTATATCCTTTGCAGGAGGAATGCCGGATCCAGCTTTATTTCCTGTGGACCTTATTAAAGAAGCTTGTGACCATGTGCTAACAAATCATAGTAGATTTATATTACAATATGGAACATCCGAAGGATATTTGCCACTAATACAGGAAATTGCAAAAAGGATAGAACTTAAGGAAAAAACCAAAGTTAACGAAGACGAAATGATTATAACTGTTGGCTCACAACAAGGATTAGACCTTATAGCTAAAATATTCCTGAATTATGGAGATATTGTTATCGTTGAAGAACCTACATATTTGGGTGGACTACAGGCTTTCAGGTCTTATGGAGGACGCTTTATAGGAATTCCTTGTGATGAATCAGGAATGCAGGTAGAATTAATAGAGGATAAACTAAAAGAACTCGGCAAACATGAGATTAAAAGAATAAAATTTGTTTATGTAGTACCTGACTTTCAAAATCCTGGCGGAAGAACTTTGTCTCTTGAAAGACGGAAAAAATTGATTGCTCTTGCAGAAAAATATGATTTTTTAATAGTTGAAGATAGTCCTTATAAAGAATTGCGATACCGCGGTGAACACAAACCATCTTTATTCGCTCTTGCTCCAAGAGGTAGAGTCGTTATGCTTTGCACGTTCAGTAAATTGTTCTGTCCGGGATTCAGAGTTGCTTATGCTATTGGAGAAAAAGATGTTATATACCAGATGGTTACGGGAAAACAATCTACCGACTTGTGCACACCGGCATTCAATCAGGCAGTTCTTTCTTATGTCCTCAAGAAAAATGCTTTAGAACCACATATTGAAAAACTCATTACTGCTTATCGTGAAAAACAGAAGTGTATGCTTAATAGTCTTGATAAATATATTCCTCCACTGGGGATGCCTTCAATAGAGTGGACAAAACCGGATGGCGGATTATTTCTGTGGATGATGATGCCGGAATATATAGATACGGAAAGAATGTTCCCGAGAGGGTTAGAAAATAACATAGCATACGTAATGGGAGCAGATTTTTTCCATGACAGTTCGATAAAAAATTGTATGCGATTAAATTTTTCCCTACCTACACTTGAGAAAATAGAAGAAGGCGTAAAAAGACTTGCTGAAGTTATAAATGCGGAAAAATAATGTTTTATTAGTGCTGTTTTTAAAAAGGATTCGAGAATTCTTTTTAATGTAAATCACTTGGAGCTGCTATCTTTTTAGCGCAGGTGCTTTCACCAGAAAAGTCAACATTGCTATTGCCAGACAGAGTCCCCCTACAACAACAAATATTAACGAATAATTATTGTTTGTTGACTGCAAAACTTTTGGCGCAAAAAGATTACTAAGCAATCCGCCGAATCCATAAGCAGTAAACATAAAGCCATAATTTACGCCCGAATTTTTTGTCCCATAATAATCGGCAGTAATTGCAGGAAAAACGGCAAAATAACCTCCGAAACATAAACCAACCAAAGAAATACCAATCCAGAAATAAACAGGAAATACGGGAATTGTATTTAATAAAAGTATCGTTATCCCACAGATAATAAGTATAAAAAACAATGTCTTAATTCTCCCAATTAAATCCGATACTTTACCCCAGAATATTCTCCCGCAGGCATTAAATATTCCAAGCACCATTACCCCAACCGTAGCAAGACTTACAGGAAGTTTTGCCACATCCTGCCCAATCGGTGAAGCTTGTCCTATAATCATTAGTCCTGCCGCACAACCTATGAAATACATTATCCAGAGAAGATAAAATTCTTTTGTCTTTAACATTTCACGGAAAGAAAAATCATATTTTGTTACACCTGTTTTTGCCGATGGATTAAACCCTGCAGGACACCAACCAATAGGTGGATTCTTCAAAAATTGAGCTCCGGTAGTAACGACTACAAAAAAAATCATACCGAGTGTAATAAACGTAAAACTTACCCCCTTAGATGTAATAAGAAATTGCGCAATAGGTGCAAAAACAAGAGACGATGCCCCTAAACCAAATACCGACAATCCGGTAATTAATCCTCTTTTATCGGGAAACCACTTTACACCGGTAGAAATAGGACAGACATAAGCCAAACCGACACCAATACCACAAATGACCCCATAAGAAATAGCAATACCAACAATCGTTTTAGATAAGCCTGCTAAAATAAGACCAATAGCTAAGAAAATACCTCCGGTTGTGGCAACAACTCTCGGTCCTTTTTTATCCTGCCACCTTCCCCCAACAATTGTAGAAAGAGCACAAAACATAAGAACTAATGCAAATGGCAAACTTGCCTGTGTTAAAGAAAAATTAAAAGGTTCCGCCTGTAACGGTTTACGAAATACACTCCATGTATATGTTATACCAAGACACATTTGGATTGAAATCCCAGCTATGACTACCAACCAGCGATTCGTTTTTTTTTCACTGTTCATTTTCTTATTATACCTATCGTTTACCAAAATAATTGTCCTGAGACTATACTTTAAATGGTATATGTCAAGGAATAAAACCTATCCCCACAACTAACTCAAATACATTTTAATCTCCCTGAAGGAGATTAATGGTGAGAATATCTTCAAACAAAAATATATTGACAAATTACTATTTTTATGGCATTTAACAAGACAATGAGTAAGTTGTTAGGTTTCATTTCAATATTAGATTAATGATTCGGCTTTTATTATTGCCTCTTGTTTTCTTACTCACTCTATTTGTTGATGGTTGTTCACCTAAAAAAAAATCCTGCATAACGATTGCCGGGTCCACTTCTGTCCAGCCTTTCATTGAAAAACTTGCTGACCAGTTTATGGCAAAACATCTAAATATGAAAATTGATGTCCAAGGGGGCGGGTCTACTGCAGGAATACAAGCTACATTCAATAATACCTGTAATATCGGGACATCTTCAAGAAACTTAAAACAAAACGAACAAGAATTAAAAACATTCCTTATGTGCTACGATGGGATCGTAATTATACTCAATAAAACAAACCCAATCAATGATTTAACCGAAGAACAAATAAGAGCTATCTTTGACGGCACAATTACTAACTGGAAAGAAGTCGGGGGCAAAGATTCTAAAATCATCCCGGTAACAAGAGAAGAAGGCTCAGGAACAAGAGGCTCTTTTGAAGACTTGATTATGGAGAAAAAAACAATAAGTGACGCTTGTCTTGTTCAGGATTCAAATGGTTCGGTACGAGAAATAATAGCAACTACTCCTCAAGGAATAGGTTATATATCTGCCGGACTCGTTGATGAAAGAGTAAAAGCAGTTAACATTAATGGAATTTCCGCAAATACTGAAAATTTCCTTTCTCATAAATATAAATTTATGCGGCCATTTTTACTATTAACAAAAGATGCTCCAACGTGTAATTCAAAAGAATTCATTGATTACACGTTGTCTTCGGAAGCACAGGATATATTAAAAAAATATGGGTTAATTTCCATAGAAATAAAAGAATGAAAGATAAAATAGCCAGGTGGACACTATTAGTTATTGCTTTTTCTGCCGTCCTTGCTCTTTTATTGATTACATTTTTTATATTTCAACAGGGCGTCCCTTTAATATTCAAAGCCGGATTGAAAAACTTTTTCTCTACTCAATGGTCGCCAACTCACGGGAAGTTCGGAATATCCTCAATGATTGTCGGTTCACTAATGGTAACTTTTGGCGCACTTTTAATTGGTGTCCCTTTAGGACTTTCCTGCGCAATTTTTTTAACGGAATTCTCTTCCAAAACACTCCAGAGAAACTTAAAACCTGTAATAGAATTACTTGCCGGTATCCCATCCGTCGTTTACGGCTTTATCGGCATTATTGTTTTAGTCCCATTTATAAGAGAACATATAGGAGGACCGGGATTTTCGGTCCTTGCATCAAGCATTATTCTCGGTATAATGATTTTACCCACAATCGTAAGTATCTCGTATGACTCTTTACTTGTAGTTCCGGGAACTTACCGTGCAGGCTCATTGGCGCTCGGCGCAACAAAATGGCAGACGGTTACTATGGTATTGATCCCTGCTGCCCGTTCAGGCATAATTACTTCCATAATCTTAGGAATGGGAAGGGCAGTCGGTGAAACTATGGCAGTAATTATGATTGCCGGGAATGCTTTAAAAATTCCACATTCAATACTTGACCCGGTACGCACAATTACTTCAACAATTGCACTTGAATTGAGCTATTCCGTAGGTGACCATAGAATGGCTTTGTTTGCTTGCGGAACAATACTTTTTATTATTATAATTATCCTGAATATTATTGCAACTAAGCTTACAAGACGAACATAATGTTTAAAATTAAACCTAAAACAACTCAAATCATTGCTTATTCCATTTTATTAGCTTTAACTATTGTTACTATTTCCATTCTTGTTTTTATTATTTTATTCATTTTCAAAAATGGCATCAGAGAATTAAGCTGGAGTTTCTTAACTCAACCTACTAAAGAAATGGGTAAAGAGGGCGGGATACTGCCTGCTATTGTCGGAACTCTGCTTGTTACCCTGTTTTCAATTATCATTGCCACGCCTATAGGAGTTGGAAGCGCAATTTATCTATCCGAATATACTAAAGGAGGAGTAATCCGTAGAATAATAAGTTTCGGCGCGGATTGTCTTGCAGGTATGCCATCAATTATTTTCGGACTTTTCGGATTTATATTCTTTGTAATAATGTTAAAAATGGGATGGAGTATACTATCAGGGGGGCTAACACTTGCAATAATGATTTTACCAACTATTATCAGGACATCTGAAGAAGCAATAAAAGCAGTTCCCAATTCCTATCGTGAAATAAGTTACTCCCTCGGAGGCAGTAAATTAGACACTGTTATTAAAGTAGTCCTTCCTACTGCATTACCGGGAATATTAACGGGTATTATTTTGGGAATAGGAAGAGCAATTAGCGAAACGGCTGCAGTAATATTTACGGCAGGCTCATCGTTAAATATGCCGACTTCATTATTCTCTTCCACAAGAACACTAGCGGTTCATTTCTATATCCTTGCAAGAGAAGGGATATCTATGCCAAAAGCTTATGGAACGGCAACGGTTTTGATTATAATTATATTACTTATTAATTTTATCGCGTATAGATTAATGCATAAATTTATTTCCAAATATTACTAATGGCTAAAATCTCTATAAAAAGCTTAAACGTATTTTATAAAAACATTCAAGCGCTTAAAAATATAAATTTAGACGTAGAAAAAAACGAAATCCTCGGGATAATTGGACCATCCAACTCAGGTAAAAGTTCTTTACTGCAAGTTATTAACCGACTTTCCGAAATCTATGAATCAAAAGTCACTGGAGAAATTTTATTGGACAATGAAAGTATATTTTCTTTGCCTATAAACAGTTTACGAAAACGAGTCGGTTTAATATTTGCCACCCCGGTTGTTTTACCCGGTTCTATATACAAAAACGTTACTTATGGACCTAAACTACATAAAAAATTCAAAAAAAGTGAACTTGATGAGTTAGTTTACTTTGCATTAAATACGGCTAATTTATGGGATGAAGTTAAAGACAGACTTCAAGAATCCGCTTCAAAACTTTCCGGGGGGCAGCAGCAAAGATTATGCATTGCACGTATTTTAGCACTCAAACCCGAAGTAATTATGATGGATGAACCCTGTTCAGGGTTAGACCCGATTTCTACGGCAAAAATTGAAAGCACAATGGTATCATTAAAAGATAAATATACATTTATTCTTGTTACGAATAATACAAAACAAGCCGCAAGGGTTAGCTCACGGGTTGCATTTTTTTTATTGGGCGAAATGATTGAAATTGACAAAACGGAGAAAATGTTTACCAATCCTAAAGATAAAAGAACTAATGATTATATAAGCGGAAGGTTCGGATAATGATAAAAACAACAAACTTAAACTTATTTTATAAGGATTTTCACGCCTTAAAAAATGTTAACCTTAGAATAAAAGAGAAATTAATAACCGCAATGATTGGGCCATCAGGATGCGGGAAATCAACCCTCCTAAGAGTTTTTAACCGTATGAACGATCTGGTAGAAGGGACAAAAATTACGGGAGATGTTCTAATTAATGATAAAAATATTTACTGCCCTACCTGCGATTTAACAGCTTTAAGAAAAAAAGTCGGTATGGTATTCCAACGCCCGAATGTGTTTCCGTTATCAATTTTTGATAATGTATCTTATGGCCCTAAAGTATGGGGAATCAGCAATAGAAAAACACTTTCGGAGATAGTTGAAACCTCCCTGAAAGGGGTTAATCTTCTTGAAGAATTAAAAGATCAGTTAAAACAACCCGCTCTTAGCTTATCATTAGAGAAACAACAAAGATTATGCATCGCGAGATTATTGGCAGTCGAACCGGAAGTTCTTTTAATGGATGAACCCTGTTCCGCATTAGACCCGATTTCTACGGCAAAAATTGAAGAATTAATGGTGGAGTTAAAAAACAAATATACAATTGTAATCGTAACGCATAATATGCAACAGGCAGCGCGAATTGCTGATGAAGTTGGTTTTATGCTTTTAGGGGAACTAATAGAATTCGACAAAACGAGTAAAATCTTTACTAACCCTGCTGATGAAAAAACAGCAAATTATATCAGCGGCAGATTCGGTTAACAAGAAAACGACAGGATTTACAGGATTAAAAAATCCAGTTAATCCTGTCAAAAAGTTTTTTATATTTAATATTTTAAGAAGCCCTTTCCAGCAAAGCTGGATTAGGGATTCTTATCCAGCTTTGCTGGGGATTTGAATATAGGGGGAATAATGGATAAATATTTTGATGAAGGGTTAAAGAGCGTTAAAGAAAATATTTTACAAATGGCTACAATGGTTGAAGATTCCATCATAAAAGTTGTAGGAGCTTTGAAAACAGTAGACGTTGAAAAGGCTAAAACAATACGCGAAATTGACCGCCAAATTGATAAAATGGAAATTGCACTAGAAGAACAATGTATTGAATTGATTGCCAGACATCAACCGGTAGGCGCTGACCTGAGATTTTTGATTGGAGTAATAAAAATGAATAATGATATGGAAAGAATGGGAGACCACGCGGTAAACATTTCTGATTGTATAAATTCACTTGCAGGGCAGCCAAATATTAGTTCTATTAGCACTATATGGTCAATGGCAGACGCTGCCATAAAAATGCTGAAAGAAAGTGTAGATAGTTTCGTAACTAATGACCCTGTAAAAGCTCAAAAAGTATGCGAACAAGATGATATCGTTGATGAAATGAAAAACGACACAATAAGACTGTTACTTTCAAGGATGATTGAAGAACCTAAAAAAATAGGCGCTGCAACACAATATGCTTTAGTAGCGCGAAACCTTGAAAGAATTGCAGATTTGGCAACCAATATCAGTGAAGATGTAATCTATATTGCACAAGCAAGAGTAATCAAACATCACGCAGAAGAAGTACTAAAAGACGAATCCAAAATATCAAATTAATAATTGTAGATATGAATTTAATTCGTGCCTTTTGAATAATATATTATGAGCAAACTAATATTTATAGTAGACGATGAACCTGATATTCTTGAATTAGTATCATTAAATTTAAAGAAAGCGGGTTTTTTAGTAAAAGAATTTTTAGAAGCGGACAGTTTTTTAAGAGCTCTTAAAAATCAAAATCCTGACCTTATAATCCTTGATTTAATGCTCCCGGATATGGATGGATTTGAGATTTGTAAAAAATTAAAAAAGGAAGATAAGTTTTCCTCTATCCCTATAATTATGCTTACGGCAAAAAGTGATGAGATAGATAAAGTTTTAGGGTTAGAGTTAGGAGCAGATGATTATGTTACCAAGCCATTTTCCCCTAAAGAGCTTGTTGCAAGAGTAAAAGCGATTTTAAGAAGAAAGATTGAGCAAAAAGAGTCACGGAAAATTATCATAGGAAATATTTTAACGATAGATTTGGAAAAATATGAAGTTTTTGTTGAAAAGAAAAAAATAGATTTGACTGTTACCGAATTCAGAATTCTGAAAATTTTATCTCAGAAAAGAGGATGGGTATTTACAAGAGACCAGCTTTTAGACCATTTGTGGGATGGAGAAAAAATTGTTTTAGATAGGACAATTGATGTTCATATAACAAATCTAAGGGAAAAATTGGGCAAAGCAGGAAATTTTGTAAAAAATATAAGAGGAATAGGGTATAAAATAGAAGAATGAAAAAATCTATATTTCTAAAAATATTCTCAGGGTACTTTTTTATAATATTGGGATTATCAAGTTTGATTCTTGTTTCTTCATTTATAACAATACGAAAACACTATATAGGGTTATTAGTAGAAAACTTACAAAATCTCGGAACTACTTTAACGCTTAAGTTAGAACCAATTATTGAAGAACATAATTTTCAAGAATTAGACAGTCTTGTAAAAAGAATAGGATTTATAATAAATACCAGAATAACAATTATAGATTCAAACGGTATTGTTCTGGCAGATTCTCAAAAAGATCCCAAATCAATGGAAAACCACAAAACAAGACCCGAAGTGGGACAAGCATTAGAAGGGCATATCGGGAAATCATGGCGTTTAAGCACAACGGTAAAAGAAGAAATGTTATATGTAGCTCTCCCGATAAAAAGACAAGGAAGAATCTTTGATATATTAAGATTGAGCCTATCCGTAAGAAACGATATTAATCGTTTACTTAATAACTTAATGTTACAAATTTCACAGGTTATATTAATTATAATGGTTTTATCTTTGTTAGGAGCTTTTTTGCTTTCTAAAAATTTATCAAAACCTATAAAAGAATTAAGTATCGCATCGAATAAAGTAGCTCAGGGAGACTTTAACGTAAAAGTTTTTATAAAAAACAATGATGAATTAAGTGGTCTGGCAAATAGTTTCAATCATATGACTGAACAAATAAAAACGTTATTTACCGAACTCGTCTCGCAAAAAGAAGAGCTTACTAATATCATCTCTTCGATTCAGGAAGGACTAGTCTTATTGGATAAAAAGGGGAAAATTATTCTTTTTAATGAGAGTATGCAAAAAATAGTTCCGGATAGTGTTCTCAAAGATAAATTTTACTGGGAGGTATTAAGAAATCCAAAATTAAATGCATTGGTAAAAAAGGTGCAAAACGAAAAACAAAGCTCTTTTGAAGAAATAGATTTGAATGATAAAACATTTTTATGCGGCATAAGCTATATGACTTCAAAAGAAGAAATAGTATTGATTTTTCATGATATAACAAAAAACAAAGAATTGGAAAAGATAAAAAGAGATTTTGTGGTAAATGTATCTCACGAACTAAAAACTCCTCTTACTGTAATAAAAGGCTTTACTGAGACTTTAGAAAGCGAGGTAAATGAAAAAAGTAAACATTTTTTAGATATTATAAAAAATCATACGGACAGACTTATAAATATTATTCAGGATTTACTTGTTTTATCAGAGCTTGAGGAGAAGAAAAATAACCTGAATTTAGAACAGGTAAACCTGCAAAATTTAATAGAAAATGTTGCAAAAATATTTGAACAAAAATTAAAAGGAAAACAACTAAATTTAGAAATTAACGTAGACAGTAACATTCCACCTATAAAAGCAGATGCATTTAAAATAGAACAAATGTTTATAAACTTAATAGATAATGCAATCAAATATACTGAAAACGGAAAAATCAAAGTTTCGTGTACTCAAGAAGAAACAAATATTAAAATAGAAATAGAAGACACCGGGATAGGTATACCACAGGAATATTTAGCCCGGATATTTGAAAGATTTTACGTAGTAGATAAATCCCGCTCAAGAAAATCGGGAGGAACAGGACTCGGTCTTTCTATCGTAAAACATATCGTTCTCCTGCATAACGGAACAATAAATGTAGAAAGCGAACCCGGTCAAGGAACCAATTTTAGTATTACTCTTCCCAATTAGTTCCCTCTAATTTTTATTCTTAACCAAAAATTAATATTTTCCTTATACGCACCTAACAATCTTAGTGTATATACATTATCAAATAAAAAATGAAAGTGAAAATTATCAATGCAGCGTCGCAGAGAACGCAGAGGGCAGAAAAATAAAAAAGTTTTAGGGGTAAAAGATAACAAATTATGGAGATAGAGAACAGAGATGGTACAGAGAAAAGAAAGAGAAGAGAAAAAGTGCAAATTGATATGTTTATATTAGCAATTATTCTTAACCAAAAATTAATATTTTCCTTATACGCACTTAACAATGTTAGTGTATATACATTATCAAATAAAAAAATGAAAAACAAAGGAGGTGATAAAAAGTGAGAATCGATGCATTTATATCGGCAATAGCTTATGTTGAAGCTTTCATAACCCTTATTTGCTTGGCCTATATTATGAGATTTAGACTGAGAAGAAGGTATTAAAGGCTTTGCATAAAAGCCCTGGCAGGGATAACAACCCCTGTCAGGAGCATAAGCTGTGTTGAGTTTAGTTTAAGAGAAATGAAAAGGAGGAGGATATGAGAAAAAGTTCAAAAAAAGTTTGTTGGGTGCTTTTATTTACATTTATCGTAAGCACGCTTGAAGCAGGAGAGACCACACTATCTATGGAATTATGGAACAGGTTCACACAGACAAGGGTAAAACCTAAAATAACAGCGGATTATCAAGATGTAAAAGGAAATGCATTTTCTCTGGAAAGAGGGTACTTTGGACTTGAGTCTAAACTTACGGATAAAATTAAAGGGAAATTTACAATTGACCTTTTTTCTACAGATAAAGGAGATAAATATGGTGATGGAGCCGGAACTAAGCTAAAATATGCATACCTTGAGTTTGGCAAATTAATCCCCATACCGGATAGTAAACTGAGTGTAGGTTTAGATAAGACCTACTTTGGAACAATTTATGATTGGAGTTACGTCACTATAGAAAAAGCATTAGAAGACAAGGAAAAGATGATTTCCTCTGCAGATTATGGAATTAATTTTTCCGGATATATCCCAAATGGCTTTGGAGAGTATCATCTTCAAATGATAAATGGTGAAGGATATTCAAAAACAGGCAAATATGTAAATGTAAATCCTGCCGGAGTTGCAAATATCAGATTAATTCCGCTTCCCGGAGTGTCAATTGGCGGGTCCGTCCTATACGAACAGTCGGATACTTTAACTCCAACAAATAAAGACTGGAATAAAAGGGTTTGTTCTGCAGGTGTTGGACGATTAGCATACGGTCCCGTAGATATATGGTTTGAATACTTAACAAGACAGTATTTTCACTATTATACTACAAAAGAGGACACGACTACAAGTTATGGACTTATGGTAATGCCGGTAATTAAATTGGGAAAATTAATACCGGTGGATATGGACATAGTTGTCCGATATGACAAATGGGACCCGAATACGCAAAAACAGAATGACATATGGTCAACAAGAATAGCGGGACTTAATTGGAATATAAGACAGGATATGATGTTACAATTTAACTGGGAGCAAAAAAATTACCAGGATACTACAAAATGCCCGGTCAATGATTTTATGATTCAACTTCGTTGGAAATTTAGTAACTTATTAGGAGGATAAAATGAAAAAAATAGAGCTATTTAGAAATGTATTATTAGGAAGTATATTAATATTTTCCGGTTTCAACGCACAGGCTAAACCCTCTATAACAACCAGCGGTTCTACGACTGTTTTACCGATTACGCAAAAAGCGGCTGAAGTTTTTATGGATAACCATCCTGAAATAAATATTTCTGTCCGTGGTGGAGGTTCAGGCGTAGGAATATCTCAAATTATTGAAGGCAAGGTAGACATTGCTAATTCGTCAAGACCTATACAAACAAAAGAGCTCAAATCTGCAAGAGAAAAAGGCGTAAATCCAACAACAAATGTTATAGCAAATGACGGCATTGTAATAATAGTCCATCCCAGCAATTCAGTAAAAGAATTAACAATACCCACACTAAAAGATATTTATGCAGGAAACATAACCAACTGGAAAAAATTGGGAGGTCCGGACCAGGCAATAGTAGTAGTCTCCAGAGACGTTGCTTCAGGAACATTTGAAGTTTTTAACGGGAAAGTAATGAGTGGAGTTAAGGTTAAAGAAGACGCTATTATGCTTGCTTCAAATAACGCAGTTGCAACTACCATAACAGCAACTCCCGGGGCAATAGGTTATATAGGATTAGGTTTTTTATCTGATAAAGTTAAGCCTTTGATAATAGAAGGCGTAACTCCAGGTGTTGAAACTGTAAAAAATGGAACATACAAACTCTCGCGGCAGCTTTTTATGTACACTAATGGCACACCTAAAGGGGTTGTAAAAGAATTTATAGATTTTGTTTTATCGGAAGAAGGACAGAAGATAGTAGAAGAAACAGGATACATTACTATAAACTAAAAGCAATGAATAACTATTGTTTTTATATAGCCGAACGCAACTTTCGGCGATGCTTAACGATTGTTTTCACGGAGCCGGGTGCAATTCCCGGCTCTGTTTTTCACAAAAGTACGCTTAGTATAAATTATGTATAATAAAACAAGTATAATAAAAGAAAATTTATTTCATTTTATTGCTTTGTTTTCCGCCTTATGCGCAATAATTTTTCTTTCAGGTATAATTATTAGTCTTTTCAAAGAAGGCTACTTAATTTTTAAAGAAGTAGGAATATCCCATTTCCTTTTTGGCAAATCGTGGTATCCTACTCAAGACACACCTGAATTTGGGATTTTATCTCTATTAATAGGTTCTATTGTTGTCACCGTATTAGCGTTAATAATATCCATTCCTCTTGGCATTAGTTCTGCAATATATATTTCCGAATTAGCAAAACCTAAAGAAAAAGAAATACTAAAGCCCTTCATTGAGTTACTCGCAAGCATTCCATCCGTAATATACGGTTTATTCGGGGTAGTATTTCTTGCTCCTATTATGATGAATTTATTTAATTTATCCATAGGGTTGAATGCTTTTACAGCATCAATAATTCTGGGACTTATGGTAGTCCCTATAATATCCAGCATATCGGAAGATGCCATATCATCCGTTCCAAAATCTTTACGGGAAGCAGCTTTTGCGCTTGGCGCAAACAAATGGGAGACAATAATAAGAGTTGTCCTACCGGCAGCCAAATCAGGTATAATTTCCAGCATTATTCTTGGCTTTGGAAGAGCTATAGGAGAAACAATGGTTGTGTTGATGGTTGCAGGAAATGCCGCTTGTATCCCGAAATCCATATTTCATCCGGTCCGTCCTATGACTTCGGCGATTGCCGCGGAAATGGGTGAAGCTGCTGTAGGAAGCAGTCATTATAATGCGTTGTTTGGTATTGCAATAGTTCTTTTTGTAATAACTTTTATATCAAATATAATAACAGAAGAGGTAAGAAAAAAGATTAGAACCAAATGAATAGAAACTTAAAACAATACATTGGAATAACAGCAACAAGAGTCATAACAATTATAAGTATCCTGTTTTTAATAACATTTCTGGTGTTTATTTTTTCAAAAGGCTGGAAAGTTCTTTCTTTTTCCTTTTTGTTTGAATCTCCCCGTGACGGGATGACAAAAGGAGGAATATTCCCGGCAATAATAGGAACTCTTTATCTTACGCTACTTTCTATTGCATTTGCTTTTCCTATAGGAGTTTTATCTGCCGTATATCTATCCGAGTATGCAAAACCCAAATGGCTGATAAATATTATCAGGATGGCAATAAATACACTTGCAGGAGTTCCTTCAATCGTCTTTGGACTTTTTGGATTAGCCGTATTTGTAGGGATATTTAAGTTTGGGGTTTCCGTACTATCGGGGGCTCTTACATTAGGTGTGTTAATCTTGCCTATAATAATAAATGCGAGCGAAGAAGCTATTAAAACAGTGCCTAAGGACTTTCGTGAAGCAGCTTATTCTTTAGGTGCCACAAAAAGACAGACTATAATGAAAGTAGTCTTGCCAACAGCTATGCCAAGTATACTTACAGGCGCAATAATAAGCGTAGGACGTGCCGCAGGAGAAACAGCGCCCATTTTATTCACTGCCGCAACATTTTACACAAGAAAACTACCACAATCTCTCTCGGATGAAGTTATGGCGCTTCCATATCATATATATGCATTGATGACAGAGGGAACTCATCCCGATGCTCAAATTCCGATAGCTTATGGGACTGCAATTGTATTATTGCTTCTTGTATTAAGCATTAATACTGTAGCCATAGTTGTAAGATACCGTATAAGGAGGCAAAGGAAATGGTAAATAAAGAAATAATAGTAAAAGATCTTAATTTGTGGTTCGGGAAAAAACACATATTAAAAAACATATCAATATCTATAATTCCGAACAATATAACTGCTGTAATAGGGCCTTCCGGATGTGGAAAGTCCACTTTTTTAAGATGCTTTAACAGAATGAATGACCTTATAGAAGAAACACGAATCAAAGGAAATATTATAATAGACGGAACAGACATATATTCGGATAGAATAGATGTTTATTCATTGAGAACAAAAGTCGGTATGGTTTTTCAAAAACCTAACCCGTTTCCAAAATCCATATACGAAAATGTTGCATTTGGTTTGCCTATCAAAGGGATAACAAATAAAAATGCTATTATGGAAAAAGTAGAAAAAAGCCTTAAAGATGCATGGTTGTGGGATGAAGTCAAAGACAGGCTAAACGCTTCGGCTTTTGAATTATCAGGCGGGCAACAGCAACGACTCTGCATTGCAAGAGCTCTTGCAACGGACTCTGAAATACTACTATTTGATGAACCAACCTCTGCGTTAGACCCGCAGGCTACAAATAAAATAGAAAAATTACTTATTGAATTAAAAAAGTTTGTAACTATAGTTATTGTTACTCATAACATAGCTCAGGCAGCCAGAATTTCTGACTATACTGCTTTTTTATATTTAGGAGAATTAATTGAATGTGGTTGCACAGATAAATTATGTACTGTGCCAAAAGACAAAAGAACAGAAGAATATTTAACAGGAAAATTCGGTTAGAAACTCTTTCCACCTTGTGCGGATTAGAGTTTCTTATCCAGCTTTGCTGGGTAAGTTAGAGTAATCCGCCTGAGACGGAAACTCTAACTAAGGAGGAAAAATGTTAGAAGAAAAAATAGATATTTTAAAGAAAATGCTCGTGGAATATGCCGGTTTAATAGAAAACATGACGGATAAAAGCATAAGAGGGTTATTGAAAAAGGAAAAAGAGTTACTTATTGAAGTAATAGAAAAAGATGAACCTAAAGCAAATAGCTTAGAAATGGAAATAGATGAATTATGCACTAATGTAATTGCTCAATATGAACCTAAAGCAAAGGATTTAAGGACTGTGCTTATGATTTTAAGTATGAATACCGATATGGAAAGAATGGGAGACCATACCGTAAATATTGCAGAGAGCAGTATTTTTCTGATAGAAAGACCTCAGTTGAAACCTTTAATTGATATACCAAGAATGGCAGAAATTACTATAAAGATGTTAAATGACAGTATAAACTCTTTTATAAATGCAGATGTCCTTTTATCAAAAAATGTCTGTGAAAGAGATAATACTGTAGATGATATCAGAACTCAAATCCTGAGGGAATTGATTACGTATATGAGTTCAGATAGTTCTACCATTGAACGAGCGCTACATTTGATAAGAATAAGCGGTAATTTAGAGAGACTAGCAGATTTATGCACAAATATCTGTGAAGATATAATATTTATGGAAGAAGGCAGAGTAATCAAACACCACGCTGAATGCTAACGCCTGTGAATAGTATCACTCTCTTTATCTTTGTTTATCAGTTCTTTAACTATCTTTAGGTCTGGTAGAGATGAATACTGACGATTGAGCATATAAGTAAGCGATAAGTCAGGGCTATCGCTAACTTATATATCGTGCTCTCTTAAAAATTGAGATATTTTTTCTGCAGTAAATTGATGACCTTTTAACGTTAAATGACACCAATCAAAATAAAGACTATCAGGTCTTATATTACAATCTCTCATAAGAGGTAACAGGTCAAGAAATAAAACATCCTCTTCCCCGGCAATTTTGGTAAACTTCCCCTGAGGATTATCTTCTAAAAAAGTGGTCTCCAACTGATACTCTACAGGGAAAAATACTATTACTAATTTAAAATTATTTTTTTGTGCTAAATCTTTAAGTTCCCTAATATACTTTCTAAAATTATCATAACAAGCGTCACTGTTCCATGGTGCTCCCCAGTCAAACCTGTTCACATAAGTTAAGTTTAGGAACTCACTTCTATCGGTTTTCCACTTATCAAAAGGAAGAGGGGGGGCATCTTGTGTCTTTTTATTACGAGGTGTTTGTGTAGTAGAGAATAGCTTTGCTATCATTAAATTACATACCCTACGACCTACCCAGTATAATCTGCTCTTTTCTCTAAGAAAGTCTTTAAAAGGTAAAGGAACATTATATCTATATTTCAGTGAAGCAAATTTATCTTCTCTGAATTGTTTTATCTCCCGTGCAGATTTATAAGGTTCAACATCGTTAAGGTAGAAATCAAGCACCACTATATCCGGCTGATATTTTAGCCCTATTTTTCTTAAAAAAGCAATTTCTTGCCAACTATGATAGGCGGGAACTCCTCCATTAAGCGTTTCAACCCGCCTGATGCCTGATAATGTGGGATTGTAAGATAATTGAAAATTTAGTAAATTTTCTACTATCCTTACAAAAGTTTTATCCACATCCACCCCTATTCCAAATGTTATAGAGTCTCCCAGAAATAGAATACGGGGCTTATTTTTTTCTTTTTTAAAATTCACCTCCCTCTCGTTTAATCCCATAGAATTGACTCTTACTTCATAAAACCCCTGCAAAGAAGAATACCAGAGTTTTCCTTTCCAATTAGGCGCATTCCTATATACAAGTTCCTTATCCTTTATTATGGGGGGAGTTGCTAAAATAACTATATTTTTGGTTCCTATAAATAACCTTATTATCAGCTCACCCACCAACAAACATAATAGTATAGTAAATAATAATATACCTATATTCCCTATCAGTTTAATAGTTTTTTTCATAAGAACCTAATCCAGTACAAATTTTTCTTTTATATAGAGTTCAGGCTGTTTCTTCTTATCAAGTAGAAAATCCCCCATCACAAGATAAGCCATACCTGTCCGCATAAAACACTTGTATACCTCAGAAAGAGTGCATAAAATAGGCTCAACTGAACAACCTATAAGTTTCTTAAATGCATTAAGTAACTTCCCGCATTCAGGATTCGTCTCCTTATGAAGCGTCTGAATCTTCACTGAGTAATCAAGATAGACAATCGCGGAAAGAGATGAACAAATCTCGTTTATCCGGTCTATACCTCTTGTTCCTGATTTTATTCTCTTTCTTAATTCCTTTCTCACATCCGCTACAAGTAACATATATGGACTTGTCTTGGTTAACTCAAAATAATCCGCAGTGTCTTTAAGATACAATGGGTTTGAAAGATTCCCGAAACTTGATTTTCAAATTCAACGTCTTCTGCACAACCAGTAAGTGGGCATATCCAAGAATACTACGAGCCCCTAATACCCGGGGACTAAACTCCATTCTCCCTTTAAACCAGAGTACATCGCCATTAAATATTGTTAACATAAAGAATTTTCCTCATAATTTTTTTACCTGTATTATTTACCCCGATAAATCGGAATTCTCGATGCCACAGAACAAATTACTTTAATTCTACAATACGACACACAATACAAAGAAAGATAGTAGAACTGGAAAAACAGGTTGTCAAGGAAAAGTACACATATCAAAATTTATTTTTTACAACAAGAATTATTTTTATTGACTTCTATTGAAAACAATATTAGGTGTTAAACATTATGATTAAAATACTAATTTTAAGTTTTTTACTTTCCATAAACCAAAAAGTAACCCTGAAAGATGGGACAAGTTTTGAGGATAAAGTCTTGCAGGCAAACAACTCCACGGTTGTATTTGAGAAGAATGGAAGCATTAAAAGGAGTTTTGTAGACGAGATAAAAACTATTCCTAAGGTCAACTCATCCAAAACAGAATTCAGCGATACAATACCGATTAAGGAGATTTTTAAAATCTCTTCCGAAGCGGCTAAAAAGTTCCCTTCCGCTAAAGGACTTATTTTATTGGATAAGGGGATAAACATACTAAATTCCGACGGGACACAAATAAACCAATCTCATTTTATTGGCAAAATCTTAAGTCCGGAAACACGCGGATGGGCTGATGTAAGACTAAGTTTTGATGACACAAGAGGGAATATTAAAATCTTACTTGCAAGGACTATACATCCCGATGGTAGTATATCGTGGTTGGATTATTCCAAAATTAAAATAATTTCGCCCGCCCAGGAAATGGCATTTTTCAATCAATATAAAAATTTAGCGTTCAATTTGCCGGATGTCAGCATTGGAGACATAATAGAATGCGTTTATGAGTCCGACCTGTTAAAACCCTATGATATAAAACAATTTGAGCCTTGCTCGTTTTTAGGTTCAGGGGAACCCGTAATAAATGTACAGTTTATCGTAATAATTCCTGACAGTATGAAACTTAATATCTACACACGAAACGGAGCGCCTGAAGTAAAAATCACAAAAGGAAATAATACCAGTATATACAAATGGGAAATGAAAAACATTTCTCCTTTAGTTGAAGAAGCTTATATGCCAGGAATGTTAAGTATTGTCCCGGGAATATTTTGCACTATATTACATAGCTGGAATTACTGGTTCGATAAAGAAAGCGAATGGTATAAAGAAAGACTTGAAATTACACCGGAAATTAAAGAACTGGTAACAAAAGTGGTAAGTGAGGCAAAAACAAAAGATGATTCCATAGCAATGGTTTATCACTGGGTTCAAACAAATATAAGATATATATCTATCAAAGGCGGTCTGGCATCAGGAGCTTCCGGGCATCCCGCTTCGGCAACGTTGAAAGCCGGTTATGGAGATTGCACGGATAAAGCAAATTTGCTTACCACTATGCTTCGAGATATAGGTTTAGAAGCTTATCCCGTAACCGTTTACACAAATGACCAGGGGCGTATCCCCTATAAAGAAATACCCATATTATGGGGAAATCATCAAATAGTCGAAGTACGAACACCAAAAGATACATTCTGGCTTGATCCGGTAAGCGAAACTTACAGATACCCTTATTTTGGAGCAAACGACCACGGAATACTTTGTATTAATGCCTCCTGTCATAGTTTAGATTCCATACCTGTACCTCCTCCGGAAGACAACGCAAGGAACTACGAACTCCAGGCAGAAATTGACACAAACGGAAACGTTATATTGGAAACTTGTAAAAAATATACAGGGTACACGGAAGCAGGATTAAGGGAACGTTACAAATACTCAAAAGAAGATGAATATAAAGACGGAATCCAGGCAATGATAAACGAAGAATCTCCGGGAGCCGAATTAATAAGCTACGAAGTAGGTCCAACTAAAGACTTAATGAAACAATTTTATCTTAAATGGAAATATAAGATGACAAATTATCCTACTTGCGTAGGGAATCTATGGATACTTAAAACCCCTGAATTCAGAAAATATGAATTCCCGGAAGTATCATCCGAGACAAGAAAATTTGACATCGAATACTCAACTTCCTCTCAAATATCCCATCACAGTGAAATAAAAATACCGGAAAATTACAAAATCAACTGGCTTCCTCCCGCTTTAGAAATAAAGAATAAATACGCAAGTTACAGTGCGGAATACACTGTAAAAGGCAATACAATAACATTTATAGATAAATTTTGCAAATATAAAAGAACGGTTCCCGTAAAAGATTATCAAGCATATAAAAACCTTTTAACTAAGGTTGCAAATTATTCTAAATTACCGATGATTATCCAAAAATAAGGGTTACAAGCCCTTAAGCTATTTAGGGCATGTTATCCTGAACGAAGCGAGGGGCACAATGAAAAACAAAATATTATTTTTTCTTGGTATAACTTTCACTTTTCTACTTATCAATTCACTTAATGCGGATATTGTTTATCTTTTAAAAGGCAATGAGTATGAAGGAGAAATCCAGCAAATAAAACAGGATACACTCTGGATAAAAACAAATAAAAAGATAGAAAAGTTCGCAACAGATTCAATCATAAGAATTGAATTTGAAGAAATACATTCAGCATATAAAATTGCAGATTTGAAGGATGCCCTTATAGATTCATTATGGAAAAAAGGCGCAGACTCAAAAACATATCCCAATGCGCTTAATGTAACTTTGTATGAAAAAATTAGTTTCCGCATAAACAAAGATTCTTCATGGACTGAAAACCACAGAAAGATTGAAAAAGTCTTACAACCGGGCGGAAGAGACATATCAAACAAAATTTTACAGTATCTTAAAAATTCAGACAAATTAGACGTCACAATTGCAAGAACAATTCAACCGGATGGAAGAATTGAGTGGTTAAAACAAAATGCGAAAAAAGACGAATCGGTTTTCTCCGCCTTTCCTATGTATGATAACCTGAATCGTATACGAATGGCTTTAGCAGAAGCCAAAATAAACGGGATTATAGAAACTAATTATGAATATACTTACCCAAAAGTTTCACTCCTTCACCCATTGCTTATAGAAGAATATTTCAGGTCTTATGAACCCATAGAATACAAAGAAGTAGAAATAATCTGCCCCAAAAACATATCTCTTGAGATGTATTGTGATAAAGAAATAACCGGGAATACGACTTCGGATAAAAATAATAATATATATCGCTTCAATGTCCGTAAAACAAAAGAAATCAAAATGGACTATCTATTACCTCCGTTCCCGGATATGTTACCAAGAATAATGGTAGCATTAAAAAACGACTGGACTCAAATCGGCAGTCAGTATTACAAACTTTTGTCTGACAAATTAGTATGCAGCCAGGAATTAACAAATAAAGCATTGGAACTTAAAACTCCTCAAAATATCTATACTTTTATAGCAAAACAAATAAAAGCTATTCCTATAACGGCACTTAATCAATATTCATGGCTCCCGAATTCACCCGATAGTATATTCAAATACAAAGCAGGAAGTCTCCCGGACAGAATTCTTCTACTCTATATAATGTTAAAAAAAGCGGGCTTTGAAAATGCGCAACTTGTTTTGACTTCAGTGCTTGGCGCAGGGAAAAGAAATACATCCATTCATTCTGTTGCTCAATTCCCGGAATTGATTGTCAAATTGGATAATCAATGGCTTTTACCTTCCAGCGAAAGAATAGCATTTGGAGAATTACCAAACGAATATCAAAATAGGACAGGGCTTGTTTTGAGCAGTACTCAACCAAATATAACAGAAATTCCATCCTTTGAACCCGAAAAAGAAGCTACGCAAAAAAATATAAACATAAAACTCGAATCTAATGGCAACATGACGGTAAAAGAAATAGTAAAACTATCAGGAAATTTAGCGCAAAACTTTAGAGCAAATAAATCTTTAAAACCCTATGAATTCAAAAAAGCCTTAGAAGCAAAAGTATCCAGAATGTCTCCGGGATCTCAACTTTTAAATTATAAAGTTTCCAAATTAGAAGACATATCCGAACCGGTATGGTATGAATTAAATTATAAATTGCCGGAATATGCATTGAATGCAGGGAATAACCTGATATTTAAATTGCCGGGGATTACATACTCTGCGGAAATAGTTGGAAAAGCTACTCGTGAAAACGATATGTCTTTTGGTCAAAGAGTTTTGGAAGCCACACAAATAGAAATAGAATATCCTTCTACATATTCCGTATATTATATGCCTAAGAACTATTCCTATTCGGGAGCAGCAAGTTATGAAGCAAAGTTTACCAACAACGGCAATAAACTTACATTTTCGGACAAATATTGGCTATCCTCATCTGACATAAGCAAAGAAAAGTATCCGGAATTCAAGAAATGCATAGAAACCAAGACTAAACTTGCCCAGGAATGGATTGCATTGAGAAAAAAATAATCTCCCGCATCCTCAACCGAAAACTTATCAATAAAGTTATAAACTACTATATCAGAAACTGAAAATAATTGATTAATCAATTATTTGAAATTCTATTGACACAACCCGCTGATTGCATTATATTTTTATTTAGTTAGATAAAAACGAAAATGAATTTCCGGGAAAGTTTATATATTGATAAAACTATTGTAAAAAACACTGGCTTTAATCCTTATTACAGGCAAGTGGAAACAGGGTTAGGGAAAAGAATGATTATTGAAGGACAATCCTTCATATCTTTAGGCTCAAACGATTATTTAGGAATCGCTAATAGCGAAGAGCTAAAAAGCGCTGCTAAAGAAGCTTTAAACAAATATGGTATTAGTATGTGTAGCACTTCAATTGTAACCGGGTATACAAAACTTACTAAAGATTTGGAAGATAAAACAGCTGAGTTTCTGAAGCAAGAGGAAGCGCTAATTTTTCCGTCAGGTTATCAGGCAAATCTAAGTATTTTTCAATTATTAACAAATAAAGAAGATGCTATCATTGCCGATAGGTATGCCCACGCATCTTTGATTCAAGGGACTCAATTATCTAGAGCAAACTTGTTCAGATTCCCACATAATGATATGAAGAAACTAGAAAAATTCCTCAGTAATTCTCAAAATTGCAGAATGCGGTTTATTGTAGTTGATGGTTTGTACAGCACGGAAGGAGATATTGCTCTTTTAGATAAAATCGTTGAGTTGGCAAAAAAATATAAAGCTTTTACGGTAGTTGACGATGCTCATGGAATAGGTGTGTTAGGAAACACCGGACGGGGCAGTTTTGAAATGTTTAATGTTCTTGGAAAAATAGATTTAATCAGCGGTTCTTTTGGAAAAGCATTCGGATGTACAGGAGGATTCATTGCCACTAACCATAAAGTAGCTGACTTTTTTAGGTATCGATGCGGTCCTTTAATTTATTCCACTGCTTTACCCCCAGTTCTAATCGCTTCTATAATAGTTGCTATTGACTTAATTGAAAAATCTACTGAAAGAAGGAAAATGCTTGTTCAAAACAAAGAAACACTTTATACCGCGTTAAAAGGAATGGGATACCCCTTGACCAATTCAATAACACCTTTATTCTCCATCATTTCAAAAGAGGCACAGAAAATCATTGAATTAGCCAGAGATTTATACAAAAAAGGGATTTACGCTACACCGTTTATTCCACCAAGTGTGCCTGAAGGGCATTCTTGCCTGAGATGTATTCCGCACGCCAATCTTGAAAAAGAAGACATTAATTATATTATAAATACTTTCACGGAACTGAAAAATATCTATATATGAAATATCTTTTAATTTTTAATCCTACTGCATATCAGGGAAAAAGCGGAAAAAGATTTGCAAAAATACTCAACTTGTTGAAAATAAAAAATGTAACTTTTGAATATTTGACTACTTCTAAAAAAGATGAAGCCATAGAATTGGCTGCCCAGGCAACAAAAGAAAAATTTGATGTCGTTGTTGCAGTTGGAGGAGACGGAACAATATGTGAAGTAATAACAGGGCTGATGCAGCAAACACCGGCAAGAAGAGCTAAACTTGGGGTTATTCATATCGGAACAAGTCCGGACTTTAATCGTTACCATAACCTGCCTGTAAAATTAGAAGATGCCGTCAGGATATTAATACAAGGTAAAACAGAAAAGATAGATGTCGGAAAAGTTACTCATCTTGATTTAGAAAAAGAAGAAATTGTTTCCTATTTTGGAAGCAGTGTTAATATGGGACTTGGCCCGAATATTGCTTCCAAATCAAATGGCAGGTACAGAAAATTTTTGGGAGATTTTGCAGGAACATTATGCTCAACTTTAGTCTCCCTTGTTGAGTACAAATCCTCGGATTTTCAATTGATAATTGACGGAAAACAAGAAGAGGTTAAAGGTATATTTAACCTGACTGTAGGAAAAGACCCGTATCTTGCTTCGGGAATGAGAGTCCCTCTGGACATTACCCCTGATGACGGAAGAATGTTTTGTCTGGCAATATCCGGCTCATCCAAGATGCCTCTTTTAATGAATCTATGGAAATTATATGCCGGAAATATATTAGATTATTCCGGCGCCAACTTGAAATATTGTAAAGAAGTTGAAATAAAACCAAATAGAAATTCTATGATAGAATTTGACGGAGATTTTAGGGGATATCTGCCTGCAAAAGTTCAAGTCATACCTAAAACATTAGAGGTGATTGTAAATTAAATATGAATAAAGTTTTTGTTACGGGAGCTGCAGGTTTTATAGGCAGTCATTTGGTAAAAAAACTTGCAAAAGAAGGAAATTTAATCGTTGTTTTTGTAAGAAAAAAAAGCTCCCTGCAATTTATTAATAGTTATATCAGGAAATACAACGTAGAAGTTAGAAATGGGGATATTACGAATTTAGAAGAAACGATTGATGCAATGAAGGGGTGTAACGTAGTCTTTCATAACGCCGCTTTTACTGCAGATTGGGGAGATAGAAAAGATTTTTATAAAATAAATCTTGAAGGTACGGAAAATATTTTAAAAGCAGTTGAAATAAATAAAGTCAAGTTTGTTGTTCTTACAAGCAGTACTGCCGTTCTGGGAGAAGAAGATAATCTTGAGAAAAAAAGGGAAGAGGCCCCTTACAAACCAAACTACCCTTATTTTTTATCTAATATATGGGAGTCAAATATGAACGATTACCGCTATACTAAAATGCTGTCTGAAAAAAAAGCAATTGATTTTTGTAAAAAAAATGACATTTCGTTAACAGTAATACGCCCGGTCTGGGTATACGGACCAAGAGAATTTCACGCAGGCCCTTATTATTTCTGTAAAAGCGTTATGGAAGGAACAAAATTTTTGCCCGGCTGTAAAACTAATAAGTTCCATACAATTTATGTGAAAGATTTAGCAGATATTATGGTTAGAATTTTGAATAAAAAACCTGAAGGGATAAATGTTTTTAATGTAGGACCAAAAACTGTTCCGACTATGGATGAGTTCTGGAGATTATTTTGCAAATATTTAAATAAAAATCCCCCTGTTTATCTACCTAAAGGTTTGGTGTATCCCATAGGATTAAGTATGGAATTCTTTTATAAATTTTTTAAAATAAAAAAACCACCCTTATTAACAAGAGCAAGAGTAACTATGGGATATTGTAATAACGTTTATGATACTTCCAGGATAATGAAAGAAATAGGCTATTACAAAGAAACTTCTCTGGAAGAAGGCGTAAAGACAACCGTTAAATGGTGGAAGATTAATAAATATTTATGAAAATACAATTTATTACCGGCATAAACAGATTCTTTTTTGATGTTTATTTATGCAGCTATATATTTGTAAAATATACCATTCTCCTTATTTGTAGAAAAATCTCATTTAAACAATATGTAATATTTTTTAAAAGATTGCTCTTGTTTTATTCTCGTTTGAAGAACAATAAGGTCGTTAAAATCGGCAACCTCTATAAAATACATCTTTATTTGCCATCCTTCCCTACGAAAGCTTTTTTTATAGCGATAGATAAGTTTTTGCTTTTAAATCAAGATCCCCCACCGACATCCGTGCTTTTATCTATGACAAAAGCCTGCCCTTATAATTGTCCCTACTGTTATCAAAAATTTGATAAAGGAGACGATTTGCAAATGGAAAAATTACTTGAAACAGCCACTCAAATCCAGAATACGGGTATTTCTTTGATAAACATTGAAGGCGGAGAGCCTTTGGTAAAATTTGACAGGTTAATCAAATTACTTGAACACATAGATGAAAGAGCGGAAGTTTGGTTAAACACAACCGGTTATGGATTAACTCCAGAGAAAGCTAAGAAATTAAAGGATGTGGGAACTTTTGGCGTTATGGTTTCTCTTCATCATTGGGATAAAGAAAAGTTTGACGGGTTTTTAAATAAACAGGGAGCTTTTGATACAGCACTGTCTGCGTTGGAGATGTTTCTGAAAGCAGGCATTGCAACCGTGATTAATTGCTGCCCGTCCAAACAGCTTCTCGATGAAGACGGTTTTGACAAAATAATGGATATAGCTAAAAAATATGGATGCAGTCTGGTGCAATTAATTCACTGGAAACCGTCAGGAGGATGGCTTGGAAAAGAATCGCTTATGGATAAAGAAACCATAGATAAATTATACAACTATCACCTTACATATAATAAATCAAAAAAATACAAAAATTACCCTGCCGTAGCCTCCCAGGTTTATGAGTCGGCAAAACAAAACTTTGGATGTACTGCTGGCGGCATAGAGAGATTTTATATAAATGCTAACGGAGAATTTCAACCCTGTGAGTTTATAAACGTATCGTTCGGAAACCTTCAGAACGAAAGTTTTATTGTTCTTTTCAAAAGGATGAGAAGTTTTTTTAAAAAACCGGCTACAAAATGGCTTTGTTGCACTGAATGCGAGAGAATAGAAGCAATGCTCAAAGAGAATTCAACGAGTATTCCTTTGCCTAAAGATAAAACAATCCTTCTTGCGCAAAAATGGGATAGAGGCGAAGAAGTCCCTTTATACGTAAAAATGAGACTCTATAAGGATGAATAAATCCATAAGACTTTATATAAAATCAATGCGGCCATACTTGTTTTTCATTACAGGGATATCCGGCTGGTTAGGCATTCTTTTTGCAAATACTTCATCGAGCATTCCGAGACAAATAATCGTATTAAGTATTTTATTTCTTAGCTGGGGAATTAACCAGGTAATTAATGACCTGCTTGGAATAGAAGAAGATAAAATAAATGCTCCGCATAGACCCATAGCAAGCGGAGAATTAAGCAAAAAACACGTCTTACTCTTTTCCATTTGTCTTTTCGCTTTAGGAGCAATTGCAACGTATTTTCTAAACCCCTACGCTTTAATAATTTATTTCTGTGGGTATCTCTTCAATATAATATACGAATACTGCAAAGGATTACCATTATTAGGGAACATCTGGTTCGGCATACTTATAGCCGTTACCCCTTTTTATGGCGCATTGGCCGTTAGTAAAGGAGATATTATAAGTGTATTATGCAATAAAGATTTAATATTTATAGCTTTATTTATCGCATTAATTTCGTCAACTATGACCTTTTTTACTTACTTTAAAGATTATTCGGGAGATAAGCAAACAGGAAAAAAAACACTCGTAGTATTATTAACCCCGAAAAAAGCAAAGTTATTAAATTTTGTAGCAAGCACAATTCCTTTTTTAGTGCTATTTATTGTCCTGTTCTTTAATTTATGGCAACCGAACACAAATCTTGTCTTTTGGATTCTCATAGCAATTGCATTTATTATTTTACAATATACGGCTTTTTTATATTTCAAAAACCCATACGGAAAAGCAACTTATTATTCGTTAAAATGGAATTTCGAAGGAGCTACTATGTTTCAAATCGCATTTATGGCTCTTATTAACCCCTTACTTTCTGTGATAGTTTTTGTTATTGGATTTATCACGGTAGGATATTTGTTCAATCTATATAAAGACCCTTTGATGTAGAAGATTATACAAAGAAAAAACTATCTTTTCTTTGTATAATTAAGAAATTCCATAAACAATATCCCGAAAATAGCATCACATAGAGCAAGAAGCATAAAAAACATATGAGGAACTAAGTGGATTGCAAGATAGAATATCCCTACTGCTACATAGGCAATTTTGAATGCCGTTCCAACTATTACTAAACCCCGATTGCCTCTAATATCCTTATAAATAATAAAATAAGCAATTCCTATAACAAAAACAAAAGCCGCGGATAAAGATAAGTAAGAAGGATTAGGAGGAAGGGAAATGCTTAGTGCGTTGAAAAATGGTTTATAGAAAAATAAAAAAAGGATTCCTAAAATAAAATCATAAAATGCCGCAGTTAAAAATAACCCTTTGTAATAATTTTCCTTTTTTATATTCATAATGTCCACAATTTAGTTATGGTTTGATATATTGTCAATAAAAAATATAACGCAGGCATATGACCGCATATCGGAAACGGCAGAAAGATACAAAAAGACTTGACGGGAAGAAAAACAGGAATATATATAGTGAATATGAAACTTAATAAAAGAGATTATACGCTTATAGGCGTTTGTATTGCCGTTTCTTTAATATTTGGTGCGGTAACAGCCAAATACTTCCATAAAGCTTTTCCTGAAGCGTCTATTGATTTAAAAATAACCAGTACCGATGCCCACAAGATTGCAAACGAATTTCTAACGAAACAAGGAATAAAAATCGACGGGTTTACACAAAGCACCATTTTTGAATACGACGACAACTCCAAAACTTTTCTTGAAAGAGAATTAGGATTAGAACAGGCAAACAAAGTAATGGGGTCTAAAGTAAGACTATGGAGATGGAAAACAAGATACTTCAAACCGATTCAAAAGGAAGAATTCACCTTAGATGTAACTTCAAAAGGTGAAATAGTAGGTTTTGAACATTTAATAAAAGAAGAAGACAGCGCTAAAGAATTAACCGAACAGGATGCCCGAAAAATAGCCGAAACTTATATAAAAGAACAGATAGGTTTAGATACCGCCAAATTAAACTTTTTAACTTCCGAATCGGAAAAACGCCCCAACAGACTGGACTGGACTTTTACGTGGAAGACTTTTGAAATAAAAGACGCAGAATACAGAATAGAAGTAACCGTACAGGGAGAGAAAATCGGGAGTTACAGTGAGTTCCTGAAAGTTCCTGAAAAATGGACAAGAGATTATACGAAACTCCGTTCTTTAAATAATACTGCCGGAGCGGTTGATTCGGTTCTTTTCTTGTTAATCGGCATTGCAATGTTCTTTGGATTTATAAAAAATATAAAGAGTAAGAACATTAAATGGACGGTTGCAGCAAATTTTGGAATAATTGCCGCCGTTTTATCGTTTCTCTCATCAATTAACGGGATGCCTCTCAGTTTATTTTTCTATGACACGACTTCATCTTACGGAGCTTTTATAGGCAGAAATTTATTATCTGCCCTGTTAGGCGCATTCGCTATTGCGGCTTTTATTTCTTTTTTAACCGCAAGTAGTGAACCGGTTTACAGGGAAACTTACAAATCCAAAATCTCTTTTAGCAATCTTTTCAAGTGGCAAAACATCCAGAGTAAACAATTTTTCATCAGCATAATTGTTGGCCTTGCGATGGCTTTCTTCTTCATAGGATACCAGGTTATATTCTATGTTTTTGCGCAGAAACTCGGCGCATGGTCGCCTGCGGAAATTCCATACTCCGATATGCTGAACACGAAGGCGCCGTGGTTATTCGCTTTAATCGGAGGGTTTGAACCGGCAGTATTTGAAGAATTTATGTTCAGAATATTTGCAATTGTTCTATGCAAAAAGATATTCAAATCCACATGGATTGCCGTTATCCTTTCTGCATTTATATGGGGATTCGGGCATTCGGCATACCCTCAGCAACCTTTTTACATAAGAGGACTGGAAGTCGGATTAGCGGGTATTCTTGTTGGTATTATTTTCATAAAATTTGATATACTTACCGTTCTTATATGGCACTACACAATAGATGCTTTTTATACGGCATTTCTATTATTACGCTCTCATAATTCGTATTTTATAGTATCAGGGCTATTATCGGCAGGAGTAATGCTTATTCCTTTAATTGTATGCATAGTTTGTTATATTAAGAATAAAGGATTTAAAACGACGGATAACCTGACTAATGAAAAAGAAGGCGTATCAAAGATAGAATCCATAGAAAAAGTGGAATCGGAAACCATTAGTTATGATAGTTCATCAGGGACAAAATCATTTAAGATAGGGATTATCATAGCAATCGTATTTTTATGCAGTTTATTGATTAAAACGGAAAAGTTCGGCAAGTTTGTAAGTTATGAGATTTCAAAAAAAGAAAGCAGGGCAAAAGCGGATGAATTCCTTAAATCCAAAGGAGTTGACCCAAATAAATATAAAACGGTTACTTTTGCGGAATCGGATATAGACCACAACGCGGCTAAATATATTCTTGAAAGACAGGGAATAAAGGGATTAAATAATCTATACGGGGAAACAATAAAACCTGCCGTATTCTGCACAAGATATTTCAATATACTAAAAGAAGAGGAATATAATGTGTACGTATCCATTACAGGACAGGTATATAGTTTTAAACATATAATAGCAGAAGCAGATAGCGGAGCGGAAATAAGTAAAGATTCTGCACTAATAATAGGTACTAATTTTTTGAAAGGAAAGGGAATAAATCTTTCCGCCAACAGACAGGCGGACAGGGATGAATACGAACTGAAAGAAACAATCCCCGAGAAACGGAAAGCAAGACTTGATTATAACATTATATGGGAAGCGAAAAAAGGGATTGATAAAGCAAAACTCAGGCAGAAAGTAACAATACAGGGAAACGAAGTTGCGGATTATGAGCAGTTTATGAAAATCCCCGAAGACTGGCAAAGGGAAAGGGAAAAGAACACGGGTTTTGACATTGCCCGTAAATCAATAGCAATATTGCTTTTCATTCTGTTATTAGGATTGGCATTATGGTCATTACGAAGCGAAATTAAACGAATACAGTGGAAAATACCGTTTACCGTTGGAGGAATATTTGCGGGTATACAGGTATTAAACAGGATAAATAATTTACCCTTGATATACCAGAATTATATGACTTCTATTGGATTAAATATATTTAATATAACTACAACCATCGGCATCTTTATGACAATATTGGGTGTATTCTTCCTTTCAGCCTTATGCATTGGTGTTATAATGGCGTTATATCCAAATGTTTTTGAAATATTCCATACTAAAAAATTACCTTTATTCGGGAAAGATGCAATTGTATTCAGCATTATTGGCTTATGCCTTACCCTCGGGATTACGAATGTGGAAAATTTCTTAAACTATAAATTTCCGCAATTCAGTAACGTTCCTGAACTTACATTACCGGGGTATATGGATACCTCTTTGCCTTTCCTGTCTACCATATCATTAAATCTTATATTAGTCTTGCTTATTTTGACTGCGTTGGCAGTAGGAATACATTTGCTTAAATACTACAACAAGAAACCTGCTTATTTAGTTCTCATAATTGTTTTAGCGTTATTTAGTTTTACTGACGGAAAAACTATAGGCGAGAACTTATTCAGTCTGTTATCGTTATTGTTAAGCATGGGGTCAATGATTATACTTGTTAAATGGGTTTTGAGAAACAATCTATTGGCATACCCGTTATATTTCTGGATGTCAATTTTCGGGCACAGCGCTTATGTTTTTTATACTAAATCCGTATATAAAACTGATTCGGTGATATTATTTGTAGTAGCCGTATTGCCGTTAGTATGGATATACATTGCGAGTAGAAAAGAGACAAGAAATTCATAAATTATCGTATAAGGTCTTACTTTTTAAATAAATCCCTGTTCTAATAATTTTTCGGTTTCTTTAGATAATTTCAGTTCAACCGCAACTTCTTTACCGGCATTTTCTAACAATTGTAAATACTTATTTATGGCGGGACGGAGTTCTTCCGATGTTGAACTCAGGTTCTTTCCCTGCGCTGCATAAATCTCTCCAATTAAATCCGTTCGCATTAACGACGTTACTTTTTTAATCCAGCTTGATACTACTTCAAACTGAGATTTGTTGGAGGAACCACAGTTGGACATTATCATAAGTTTAGTAGTTGCTTGCGGGGATGATGGGACATTATTTTCTTTTTTAGCATCCTTTTTGGAAAGAGGATTCCCGGTTACAGCCAGTCTATCCATAAAAACTTTCAACGTTCCGGAAATATTATTAAAATAAACCGGCGTAGCCAAAACGATAACATTTGCTCCCGCCAACATAGATAAAACTCCGAGCATATCATCATCGATTGCACACTTCCCGGGAGTCTTTATCCAGCAGCAATAACACCCTCTGCAGTACTTGATGTCTTTTTCTGCAAGAAATATATTTATAGTCTCCGCTCCGGCTTCTTTCGCACCTTTTAGAAATGCACTCACCATTACATTGGTATTACTATTTTTTCCTCTTGGACTTCCATTTATTGCTACAATTTTCACTTTTCCTCCTATCATTTACAAAATTAATTAAAGAATCAGATTAAAATAAAACCCCTATATGTCAAGGTAAAAAGAAAAAGGCTTGACTTTGATAGAAATTATAATATTCGTAAAAGATAATTATGAAACGGAAAATAATATTTTTGGGAACGTCTTCTTTTGCCTGTCCTTCAATAGAAATACTACACAATAATCATAACCTGCTCGCGGTTGTTGCATCGTCACAGCCCTCACCGGTAAAGGGACTTGCTTATAAACTGGGAATAAAAGTCTTTGACCCGGCTACACCAAACACGCCTGAGTTCATAACCATATTAAAAGATATGAACCCCGAGTTTTTCTGTTTGGCCGCTTACGGACATATTTTATCGGGAGATTTCCTTAAGACTCCTAAGTTTGCTTCCATAAACCTGCATCCTTCTTTATTACCTAAATACAGAGGAGCGGCGCCGTTACAATGGGCAATCTTAAACGGGGACAAAAACAGCGGTATAACTACTTTTATAATGGATGAAAAAATAGACCACGGAAAGATATTATTACAGGAAAAGATGGAAATCGGGGAAGAAGAAACTTTTGGTGAACTTGAAACACGAACCTCAAAAATAGGCGCAGAACTTTTCTTAAAAACTATTGATAACTTTGATAACCTAACCCCTGTGCCCCAAAATATGGAGAATCTTACAAAAGCGCCAAAGATAACAAAAGAAATGCGTAAAATAGATTGGAATAAACCTGCAAAAGAAATCTTTAATTTAATCAGAGCCCTCTCCCCCACACCTCTTACTTATACTACTTTAAGGAACAAAGAATTAGAGATTATCAGGGCTGGGTATTCCGAGTTGTCGGGAAAGCCCGGGGAAGTCTTACAAAATAAAGGGAAAATAATTATAGGCACGGCAAAGAATGGGATAGAGTTGAAAATTCTAAAACCTCAAGCCAAGAAAGAACAAACGGCGTTAGATTTTATAAACGGGTACCGACCACAGATTGGAGAAGTATTGGGGTAAAATAGTTGACAGTAGTCGGTGGACAGAAAGAAAAACAAAGAGCTTTTGGACGCGGATTTACGAGGAAAATAAAAACAGACAATAAAGAAATTTATAGCCCAGCAGAGCTGGATAAGTATCTCTAAGGACTTCTTCCAAGAGCTTCTTAAAAAGGATAAAATAGAAAAGATAAGCGCAGATTTACAACAGATAGAAAACGGGCGAACACATAGGTTCGCCACTACAAAGAGAGAGATTCTTCGCTACGCTCAGAATGACAAATCGGAAAGTGGGATTATTTTAAGTTATACAGCAAATTTAGGTCTCCCATATAGTCTATTTGACGGAGGATATTTTCCTGTCTCATTAAAATATACGGACTTGGATTAGCGGGGCACCAACGTCTTGGGTTAGGCAAAACTGCTGCCATTAAAGCTGATTCGGACAGATTTAATTGTTTTGCGTGACAGTCAAAAAAATTGCGGGATGCAGATTCTGCGCCATAAATTCCGGGCCCCCATTCAATAACATTCAAATATACTTCCAGAATTCGTTTCTTTGACCACATTGATTCTATAAGAACGGTAAAATACGCTTCCATTCCTTTCCTCAACCATGTCCTTTCCTGCCATAGAAAAACATTACGCGCCGTTTGCATACTAATAGTGCTTGCGCCTTTCATATGTCTGCCCTTACGTCTTTCATTTATTTTCACTGCTTTATCTATGGCTTCCCAGTCAAAACCGTTATGATGAAAAAATTTCTGGTCTTCGCTTGCAATAACGGCTTCCATAAGGCAAGGGGAGATATTTTCTATTGATTTCCACTTAACCGAAATCCCGACAGGTTTATGAGTAATACGTCCTTCTGTCCAACGAATAAGCATAAGAGGCGTTATAACGGGGGGAATAAAACGAAGCAAAAGCACCCAGATAACACTTATTTCTATAATAAGTATAGGGATTATCCATAGCCAGTGCCACCATCTTCGAGGAAGGAATTTCATCTTTTAAACAGTATGATATATGACTTAGATATCAATTTCGTCAAGGAAAAGTTTATTAGAAAAGAGTAACTAAAAAGAAAACAGAGAAATCTTGGGACGCAGATAAACGCAGATTTACAGGATAAATAAAAGACAGAAAGTTAAAATTTAAAAACTACAGAAAGATAAGAAGACAGGATTAACAGGATGAAAACTACAGAAAAACAAAGACCAGTCACAAAAATAACAAAATGCAACCACAGAGACCACAGAGAAAAAAGATAATTTAGGGGTAAAAAAGAACAGACAAAAGATTTGAGATAACAGAGAGGACACAGAGAAAAAATTTACAGGATATTAGAAAAATATTATAATAAGGATTTTTCGGCGAAGCTGAAATAGGAGTTATGACCTATTACAATATGGTCTAAAACTTTAATATCAACTGGTTTGAGCGCAGAAACAAGATTTTTTGTTAATTCACGGTCGCTTGGGCTGGGATTTGGATCACCGCTTGGATGATTATGAGCAAAAATTACGCTTACCGCACTGTGTTTGATAGCAGATTCTATAATTTCCCTGGGCCAGACAGAACTTGCATTTATAGTGCCTTCAAATAAATCTTCGGTTGCAAGAATCCTGTTTTTTACATCGAAAAAAACAACTTTGAATTGTTCTTTTTCAAGAAACCCCATAGATGAATAAAGATAATCAAAGAGTGTTTTGGGAAATTTTATTTGTTCACCGTATTTAATTTCTTCGTTAAATAACCTATCCTTAAAAAGCTCTTCGGTTGATTTTTGTATAAGTTTTATGCCAAATATATTGCCGGGACCTATACCTTTTATTGTCCGTAGTTCTTCGGGAGAAGCTTCAAGAACACCTCTGATAGTTTTGAATTTTTCAATAGCTTCTTTTGCCTGAGCTTTACAGTCTTTGCGTGGAGTTCCGACCGTAAGAAGAAGTTCAATAACTTCATAATCATTAAAACCTGCGAATCCTGATCTCATAAACTTGTCTCTTAACCGTTCTCTATGTCCATTTAATTGACGAATATCTTTAACCGGTTTTTGCAGATTATTTGTTTCTTCTTTTTTCATAATTTCGTATTATTTATATTGTTTTTGAAATTGTGTCAAGCGAAATGGTGAAAACCCACGCATAAATAAGGCATAAAAGGTAATAATTTTATCGAAAAATTTAATTCTATAAAAAACGTAGGGAACAGGCATGCCTGTTCCCTACAGAGACGGAAGGCTTTCACCAAACAGATTGGCATAATTAAACATTGCACCGCCGGGCAGAAAACATAAAGAGACAGATTATAATCTGTCTCTACAAAAAAATTGACACTTTAGAAATTCATATTATGTTCCAACTTAATATGTTAAAAATTGGAATTTTGGGAGCAGGAGCGATGGGAGAAGAACATTCAAGATGCTATAATACTTTGTTTAAAGGCAAGACAGACAAGAATGTCTGTCCTACCGAGATTTCTTTATATGGGATATGTGATTACCGCAAAGAAGTGGCAACTAAATTAGCCAATAAATTCAATATAAAAAAAGTATATACCAACCCGCATAAACTTATTGATGAAGTAAATATGGTTGACATCTGTTTACCTACGAAATTACATCCGAAATTCACTATTGAAGCCGCGCAGAAAGGTAAACATATTCTATGCGAAAAACCGATAGCTTTAAACCTTAAAGATGCGGAACAGATGATACTGGCTGCAAAAAAAACAAAAGTTAAATTTATGATTGCGCAGGTAGTACGATTCTGGCCTGAATATGTTACTTTAAAAAACATTATAGACAGCGGAGAACTCGGCGAACTTATATTTATCACAATGAGCCGTGATATAGCTCTTCCGGTATGGTCTGACAAGAACTGGCTTTTAGACAATTCTCAAAGCGGCGGAGTAGTTACTGATTTACACATTCACGACATTGATTTTACTAATTTTCTGATAGGGAAACCCGTTTCCGTTTATTCTACGGGGATAAAAGCTAATAACGGCTTGCATACTCAGGTATCCACGACTTTAAAGTATCCCGGAAAACTTGCGTATGTAGAATCTAATTTTCTTATGCCGAAGGGATACGAACTTGGAAATTATGTAAAAGCAGTATGCAAAAATGGATTCATTGAAATTAATAATAAAGCAAAACATACTTTGACGGTTCAAAAACCTGGCAAAAAATATACATACCCTAAATTGCCTGAAAAAGACGGGTATATCTCCGAAATTGAATATTTTATAAATTGTATATTAAAGGATAAAGAACCGAAAATCGTAACACCTGAAGATGCGAAATTTGCATTAGAACTTGTATTAAAAGCAAAAGAATCGTTAGAAACCAATAAGGAGGTAAGATGGCGTTCATAGATTGGGGGATTGTAGTAGTATATTCTATTGGGATGTTGTGGTTAGGTTACTATTTCAGCAAGCGTTCCAGCAAAAGTATGGAAAGCTATTTCACTGCTGACAGAAGCCTTTCCTGGTGGGTTCTTGCGTTTTCTGCCGTGGCGACATACAGCTGCGCGGGAGCGGCACCGGCTTTTACGATGCTTGTTTATAATAGTGGACTTTTAGGAAACTGGTGGTGGTGGTTGCCATGGGTAATCTGGATGCCTATTGTAGCCGTATTCTGGTCGAAATTTTGGAGAAGACTTAACGTCGTTACTACTGCTGAGCTTATCGAAGTCAGATACAGCGGAAAAACGGCAAGTGTTTTCAGAGGCATTTATGGAGTTTTTATGAGTTTTGGCTGGGCAATCGTCCTTATGGGATATGTAACGGGCTGGTTAGGAAAAGCCGTATGTCCCATTATCGGATGCACCGAACTCCAGTTAATAATATTTTCAGGAATAATAGTATTAATTTATACAACCGTTGGCGGATTATTAGGAGTTGCATATACCGATGTCGTACAATTCGGGATTTTTATGGTAGGGAATATAGTTCTTATCCCGATTATTTTACATAGCGCCGGCGGATTTAATGCCGTTTATGACAAGGTACTTGCCTTGAGGGGACCGGGATTTTTCCAGGCAATGCCTCCCGGTGGCGACCTTGTAGGAATGACTTTAGTTGCGTTAGTCATACAGGGACTTTTCTTTGCGGCTTCGCCTTCAGGCGGAGAAGGGTTTACCGCTCAAAGATTTATGGCAGCGAAGAACGAATTCCACGCACAGTTAGGGCAAATCTTTAATGCGGTTTTATCTTTAGTCGTAAGGGTTGTCCCATTTTTATTTCTCGGTATAATCGGAGCGGCACTTTATGCGCCGGGCACTGTAGACCCTGCTCTAATATGGGGATTATTAGTTTCGAAATACTCGTTTGTCGGTTTGACGGGTTTGATTGTTGTTGCAGAATTATCAGCGTATATGTCAACGATATCTACGGAAATGAACTGGGGCGCATCATATATGATAAACGATATGTATAGAAGATTTATAAAGAAGGATGCGACAGAAAGACATTACGTAATGGCAAGTAAAATTTGCACGGTAATTATGCTTATTCTCTCTTTATTAGTCGCTCATTATCTGGTAAAAGGAATGATGGCATGGTTCTTGTTCATAAACTCGGTTATGGTAGCATTTATTCTTCCTTTAGCCTGGATGAGATTTTTCTGGTGGAGATTGAATATTTACGGAGAAGCGTCGGCTATAATCGCGGGTATCCCGCTTGGATATTTAATATGGTTCCCATGGGGATTTTCCGAAAAACCATTCTGGCAGGGATTTTTATTGTTATTCGTAGCAGGATGGTTAGTCATATTAATTGTTACTCTTCTCACGAAACCTGAGAAAAAGGAAACGTTAATTAATTTCTACAAACGCTGTCAGCCACCGGGTTTATGGGGACCGATTACTAAAGAATTTTCTTTAGAAGAAAGAACTAGAATAAAGAAAGAAACTTCAAATGACCTTATTGATTGTTTCCTTGGTATTTTACTTTGTGGAGGAGCTACGGTTATAATGACAAGTTTGTTTGGGAAACACTGGGTATTATTAGGAGTTTCAACCTTAGTTTCCGCAGTTGCAATAATATTGTTTATAAACAGATGGAGAAAGAAGGGCGTATTTAAGGGGCTTTAGACTATATACCTAAGGAAATGTAAGTATGTTATGTAAAAATAGAGTTGCAATTATTACAGGAGCAGCAGGCAGTGGCATGGGACGGAGTACCGCCCTAACCTTGGCTCGTGAAGGAGCAAAAGTAGTTATAAACTATCTATCGCTC